>Ga0302320_10023364_pt1 | contig 12138 bp, 11 predicted proteins | sample Bog_T0_3_FD_202130 | JGI IMG/M metagenome (GOLD analysis project Ga0302320, IMG submission 202130) | Peat permafrost microbial communities from Stordalen Mire near Abisko, Sweden - Bog_T0_3 | ecosystem: Environmental > Terrestrial > Soil > Wetlands > Peat | place: Sweden: Abisko, Stordalen Mire...
CGGCGGTGGCCCGCCACCGAGGAGACGTGCTCTCCAATGCCGTCGACCCCGGCTGGGTGGCGACGAAGATGGGTGGCCCGGGCGCGCCTGACGACCTGGAGATGGGTTATGCCACCCAGGCATGGCTAGCCGTCAGCGCTGATCAGAACGCGCAGGTCTCGAGGAGGTTCTTCTTTCACAAGCACGAGATCGACGCCCACTTGTCCATGCACGACGAGAGATTCCAAGAAGGCTTGCTTTTAGAATGTGCCGCATTGACGGGCGTTGAGCTGTTCTCCGGCGGGCGGGACTGAGCCGAGCGCCGGGCGACCTAGGAGCGGACGACCTCGATGGTCGAAAGCGTCGGATCGGCTGCGTACGCGACGCGGACACCGTCAGCCGCGACAGCCCGCAACCCGGCAAGGAGAGCCTCGGTGACGAGCTCACCAGGGGCGAGCACGGGGATCCCGGGCGGGTAAGGGGCGATGAGCTCGGCCGAGACCCGCCCAACGGCTAGATCGGCGGGAAGCGACTCGTGGGCCGAGAAGAAAGCGGCCCGCGGGCTCATTGCATAGACGGGCTTCACGTCCCAGCTGAGCGCCACGGAAGGGGAGCGAGGCTGGCCGGACGTCTCCGCTATGGCCGGGATGAGGGCGTCGACGAGCTTGTCCACAGTGGACGCGTCATCGGCGACTGTGACGATGGCGACGATGGTGTCCCGGTCTGCCAGCTCCAGGGGAATGCCCTGGGCAACGAGCCGGCGTTCGATCTCGATGCCGTTGGCGCCAACGCTCGAGAGCAGAAGCACGAGCCGCGTCGTGTCGAAGCGACCCACAGGGAAAGAGTCTTCGTCGGGGACGCTGAGGCCCGGGATGGCCTCGCGAAGCCGTTGCCTGGCGCGCCGGACGTTGCCGATAACGTCTTCGAGCAACTCTTCGCCACGCGCCTCCATGAGGGCACGGCAGGCGTCGATGCTCGCCAATACCGATCCGGCGGCGCTCGTCGTTTGGCAAGCCTCAAAGCCTCTGTCGAGCCTGTCTGGGTCGAGGCGAAGCGTGCGGGCACATACCAGGCTCGCCTGGGTGTAGCCGAGAAGGAGTTTGTGGATGCTTGTCACCATGGCGTCGGCCCCGAGTGACATGGCGTGGGGGGGAAGGTCGCGGTGGTGCCCGAAGTGCGCCCCCCAGGCTTGGTCGACGATGACGGGCACGCCGTAGCGGTGGGCTACCTCGATTATCGATGGGAGGTCCGAGAGGGTGCCGAGATAGCCGGGCTCGGTGACGAGCACGGCACGGGCATCCGGGTTGGCCAGCAAGCTGAGCTTGACGTCTTCGGCGCCAACCCCAAGCGGCATGCCGGTCACGGGGTCGATCTTCGTAGGCAGCCAGCAGGGCTCGAGATCAGCGAGCACCATGCCCAAAAGGAGCGAGCGGTGCAGCGACCGGGTCACGATGACCTTGTCCCCCGGGCGGCCGATGGAAAGGCACAGTGCCTGGTTGCAGTGGGTGGATCCTCCCGAAGAGTAGCGGCACCAGTCGGCGCCATACCACTTCGCCGAGCGCTCCTCGGCCCCAGCGAGCAGTCCCCCGGCTGACTTGACCGTGTCCACCCCGCCGTAGAGCGGCACATCTCCCGCCACGGCGACCGCCAGGTCCTTGTCAAGCATCGCGGCTCGGCCTTTGTGCCCTGGCGTCGTGAATGGCGTGGGGTTCGACTCGAGGAAGTTCAGGTAGCCGTCAAGAAGCGGCGCCTCGGCGCGAAGGCTCCTTGCTTGTGGCACTAGGGCACCTGGGCTCGGCTCGGGCGAGCCTTTGCTGGGCTGTTTCGGGGTCAGGTTCATCAGGTCACACTCAAATGCGACACTAGCTCCGAACCTGCTCAGGGCGAGACAGTGCCTCCGTCGAGGCCGGCCGAAAGATGGTCACAGCAGGCTCGACGGCTCCAGTACGCCCTGGTTGTCCGCGGGCGTCCTCCGCCTCGGCCCGGGCGCCCTCTTTCCGCCGAGAAGGCCGACTCCGTGGCGACGGCCGAGAAGCGGCACCCGGCCGCGAGGACCGAAAAGACCGATCCGGCCGAGAGGGCGGAGAAACGCGACCCGGCGGAAAGGACCGAGAAGACCGATCCGGCAGAAAAGGCCGAGAAGGCTGAGCCGGCGCTCCCGATCGAGGCGAAACAACCTGCCGAGCCGATCGAAGCGATGGACAGGATCGAATGGCTGGATCCAATTGAGAGGACGGAGTTCTTAGAGCAGATCGAGAGGAAGGAGTCCTCTGATCTGATGGACAGCCGAGTTAGACCCATGCGGCTCTTCTTATCATCCGCGCATACTGATAGCGCCTAGGTTCGCAAGACCGGCCGAGCGCGTCAAAGAGCTTTCCGAGGGCGAAAGCGGACACAAGCGAAGAGCAAGAGTGCAAGAAGAGCCGTTGGCCCCTGCCGCCCAAGCAAGCATCCGTGCCGAACATGGTGACACCCGCCCCGTTTGCGCGAGGCACTGCAAATATCTTCGGCCAGGGGGCGGGGGCGCCGAAGAATCTGGCCTTTGAGCTGGCAAACTGACAGTGTGACTGATACCGCATTTCACCTCGTCGCCGACGTCAGCTCGAACAGCCCTGACGCGATAGGAGCTCTTCTAAGAGAGCTCGTTGAAGGCACTGTCACCTCGACTATTGATGGCTTCCATGTTGACGGTTGGATGCGCGGCAGTGACGCTCGCGAGCTCAACCGTTTCTTCCTGTCGGCCTTACGCCGCGTCGAGCGGCGCACACGCCTTCGCTCGGAGTGGACCGCCAACGGCGAGACGCAGCGCTTTTTCGATTACGTGCCGAAAGGCACGCGTCCGGGTGAACCCGCGTTGCCGGTGGAGCAGACCGAGCCGCGAGCCTGAGGCGCACTTTAGGCACTTATGTGAAGTGCCCGCCCCGTGTTGCGGGGGCGGGCACAGATCACTTCTGTTCAATTGTCTGCATCCCAAGAAGGCCGTGGAGTCTCCGGGAGCTTAAGGCCTCAGGCGAGCTTTGTGCGCTCTGGCCTCTGCGTATGTGCGTAATGACACATCACCGCCACCTTCAATCCTGAGTGCCAACCTCGGTAGGGACAACTGCCCTGCCAGGCGCCCTCGGGCTTCTGGTCACCCCTTTGGATGCATAGGAACTCGTCTCGACTTCAGTAATCCGAGCCCCCCTTCCTGATTCCACATCGGGAACCACTGCTAGCACCTTACCCCTTTCGGAAGAGGTCCATGCGCATTGGTTTCAAGGGTGATCTACGTTGAGCGGATGATCACCGCCGTTCATAATCTCGTCTACTCAGACGATCCCGAGGCCACCAGGGCTTTCTTCCGCGATGTGCTTGGCTGGCTCAATTTCGACGCCGGCGGGGGCTGGCTCATCTTCAAGGCCGGCCCTTGCGAGCTGGGTGTGCACCCGAGCTCGGGAGACCACGACGGCGAGAAGTGGGTGGCAGCCCAGCGCCACGAGATCTCACTTGTCTGCGACGACATCGAGTCAACCGTGCGAGAGCTCAAAGCCAAAGGCGCCACCTTCGCCCGCGATGTCAGAAACGACGGCTTTGGCATGACGACTTCTCTCGTTGTGCCTGGTGCTGGCGAGATGCTCCTCTATGAGGCCAAGCACCCGACCGCTTACGGGCTTTGACGCGGGTCGCCAGCAGCTTATGCTTGCAAGGTATCCCTGACGGCGTTCAAGGTCCCGGCTATTCGTGTCGCAGAGACGACACGCCCGGACCGGCTCTTCGCCGGTACCTACGCGGCCGGCTTTATCGCCGCGGCCGGGCCGACAAGGTGGGCCGCCCCCGGATCTGAACAAAGGCGCCGGATCGAATGGCTTGATCGTTTCGGCTGGCGGGCCAGGGTTTCTACGTCGGGGAACGATCGGCGTCCTATGGCAGGCCTCGAGCGCGAAGCCGCCGGCGTTGAGTTGGGGCGCGTTGCGCCGTCCCCAAAGCGACGAGGCATCCGGGCGCGGCCCTGGCGCCTACCGATCGCGCCGCGTCGACACCGAGCGCCTCTAGCAAGAGCGCGGACAGGGCCTTAGGAGACTGGACCTACATGTTCGACTGCGGACCAGGCCTGCTCCGCGACGGCGAGGGCCTCGGGTACCGAGCCAACAAGAGCGTCTGCGAGGGCGTCCCCGAGTGCTTCGAGGGCCTCGAGCACGACCTCAAGCCGCGCGCGCTGGCCGGTGTGGTCTATGCGCAAGACATGCCGGCCGAGCTCGCCGTAGCCTGCCGACAAGGCGACGGGCCGGCCTGCACGCGCCCGCGCGACGAGGAGGCGGGCGTCGAGGCCGGCTGGCGCGGCGAGGGTTGTGGCGACGAGAGCGGCGTCAGCGTCAGTCGCGAATGGCGCGATTCCGAGTGCCCGTGCGCCCGCGCGGCTGGCGGCGGCGCAGGCACGATGGCGGCGGCGCACACTTTCGATGCCCTCGTCAAAGACGCGGTCTATGGCGGCCTCGAAGGCAATGATTTCGAGGGGTGACGGCGTTCCCGGGATGACGCTCTTGTCCGAGTCCAACCACCGCTGCTTCCAGTCCAGCAAAGAGAGGGCCGAGTCGCGAGGCGCGCCCGGGTTGGCAGACATCTCCTGCCAGGCGCGGGCACTTACTGCGGCCACCGAGATGCCGGACGGGCCGGCGAGGGCTTTTTGCGGGCCAAGCACGGCGACGTCGACGGCCCATTTGTCGATGTGGACTTCCTGCGCCCCGAAGGAGGCCACGAAGTCGATCACCAACATCGCACCGTGATCGTGGGTGAGACCGGCGATGGCGGCCGCGTCGTTTGCCACGCCGGTGGCGGCTTCCGCGTGGGCGAAGCTTAAAAGGGAGATCTCGGGATGGTCCCGCAATGCGTTTTCGACCGCTTCGGGCCTGACGGCCTGGTGGTCCGCCGGCCTGAGACCGATCACGGTTGCTCCGGCTTCGGTGAGCCAGCGTCCGAATATGGTCCCATAAGGGTTGGTGTCGAGATTGAGGGCGCACAGCCCCGGGCGAGAAAGGCCGCGGGCAGCCGCCTCAAGGGGCAGCACTGCCTCAGCTTGGGGCAGCACGACCTCGAGGCGCGTCTCGAGGAGGGAGGCGACCGAGGCTCCGAGACGATCGAACCGGGCCGGCGAGATGGGCGCCGGGTCCAAGAGCGGGTTTGTCACGGGGCCTCCTCGGCACTTTCCGACGTCTCCTCGGGCTCGGGCAAAGGCATGGCTCCTTGGGCATTTAGCGCGGCCTCGTGTCGAAAATGGCACGCCGCCAGGTGCCAGGCGCCGGTCTGGACGCTTTCCAGCACGGGTCGGTCGGCGCTGCAGACGGCTTCGGCACGGGGACAGCGGGGATGGAACGGGCATCCGGGAGGAATGTCGATCGGGCTCGGTGGCTCGCCTTTGACGCTTGGGCGGGCGAGCTCGGTTTGATGCAGGCGCGGGGCGGCCCCAAGGAGGGCTCGGGTGTAGGGATGGCGTGGGTCGGAGAACACCGATTCACGGTCGCCCTCCTCCACGATCCGCCCGAGGTACATGACCGCTACGCGCCCCGAGAGGCGGCGCACGACGGCCAGGTTGTGCGAGATGAACACGATCGTGAGGCCGAGACGGCTATTGAGGTCCTCAAAGAGACGCAGGATCGTCGCCTGGACAGAAACGTCGAGGGCAGAGACCGGCTCGTCGGCGATGATGACCTGGGGCTCGACGGCCAGTGCCCGGGCGATGGCGATCCGCTGACGCTGGCCACCTGAGAACTGGCTCGGTAAGCCGTCGAGGGCATCGGCGGGAAGGCCGACAAGGTCCATGAGCTCCCTGCAGCGCCTCTCGATGCCCGATGACGGGACGAGATGGTGGACCCGGAGCAGCTCGCGCAGCACCTGGCGAACGCTCATGCGGGGATTGAGCGAGGAGTAGGGGTCCTGGAAGACCATCTGGATGGCGCGCCGGTCCTCGGCGCGGCGTTGCGAGCCGAGCTTCCTACCTTCGAAAAGCAGCGTCCCGGTTGTCGGGGTGATCTGGCCGACGATGCACTTAGCAACCGTGGTTTTTCCACACCCAGACTCGCCCACGAGGCCGAGCACCTCGCCTCGTCCGACACTGAAGCTCACCTCGTCCACTGCTCGAAGGAGTCGGCCGTGCTCGACGGCGAAGAAGACCGACAGATCTTCGACTTCTAGGAGCGCCGGGGTGGGCGCCCGGTCCGGGCCCGGTGTATCAGCCGCGGCGTGCGCTCGGTTCACCTCGGCCCTAGCCACGGCTGGGCGCCGCCTGTAGGAGGGCGAGCTGGTCGGAGTGCAGGCAGGCTGCCTGACGAAGGGGGCCAACCGGCTCGAGGACGACGTCGGTTGTGGCGCACTCCAAGGTGGCGAGAGCACACCGGGGGTGGAAGGTGCAACCGCTCGGTAGCTGGCGGGGGTCGGGGAGCGAGCCTGGAATGGCGAGCGGTTCCCGATCGGGAGTGTCGACGTCGAGCGCGGCTGCCAAGAGCCCAGCGGTGTAAGGGTGCCGCGGGGCGGCGAGCACCTGAGCGGTGGGACCGGTTTCGACGAGGCGACCGGTGTACATGACGGCGAGCTCCTCGGCGACCTGGCCGACGACGCCAAGATCGTGGGTGACAAAGACCAGCGACAAGCCTCGCTCCGCACGAAGGTCAGCGAGTAGGGCGAGTATCTGGGTCTGAATCGTGACATCGAGGGCTGTCGTGGGCTCATCGCACAACAAGATCGCCGGGTCTGACGACAAGGCTATGGCGATCATCACCCGTTGGCGCGTGCCACCCGAGAGCTCGTGGGGAAAAGCGCCGTAGCGGCGCTCGGGGTCGGGGATGCCGACCTGGCGCAGCAGTTCCATGGCTCTTTGGCGCGAGGCGTGCCTGCTGAGGCCGAGTACGTGGCGGGGCGCCTCGGCGATCTGGTGGCCGACCGTCGCCACCGGGTTGAGGGCACTGAGGGCGTCCTGGAAAACGATTGACATGCGCTCGCGCTGTCGGTGTCCCCGGCCATAGCCTCGGGCACCGGGGTCCAGCTCGACCCCGCCTACGACGACCCTGCCCGACAGGAGACGTCCGCTGTTGGGCAATAGACCCATGATCGCCCTCAAAGTGAGGCTCTTTCCCGATCCCGACTCGCCCACGATGGCAAGCGCCGCGCCTCGTTCTAGGGAAAACGACACGCCGTTCACGGCCCTGAAGGCGCTGCTTTGGTGCCGCACCTCTACAACGAGGTCCTCGACCTCCAAGAGGGGTGTCATTCGGGCCGCAGCACGTCTGCCAGGCCGTCACCGAGCAGCGACAGCCCGATGCCGGTGAACACAACGGCGATCCCCGGGAGGATGGCCAGCCACTGGTCGCTTTGCAGGAAACTCTGACCGTCGGTGATCATCGAGCCCCAGTCCGGCGCCGGCGGTTGGATACCGAGGCCGAGATAGCCGAGTGCGACGACCGCCAAAATGACGATGACGATGTCGGACATGGAATAGACGATTGCCTGGGTGATCGTGTTCGGCAAGATGTGGCGCCAGAGCACGCGCGTTCTCGACAAGCCGCCCCCTTCGGCGGCGGCGACCCAGTCGAGGTTGCGGGCGATCATCGTGGCGCTCCTTGTGGTGCGCGCATAGACCACCCAATCGGTCAGGCCGAAGGCGATGTAGATCCCGTGCGTGCCCACGCCGACGACGAAGACGAGGGCGATGATCAACACGAAGAAGGGGAAGGCGAGGACCACGTCCACGACCCGCATGACCGCAGCGTCCAACCGGCCTCCGAAATAGCCGCAGACAGTGCCGATGAAGACCCCGAAACAGAAGGGGAAGACGACCGCTAAGAATCCGACCTGGAGATCTGTTCTGCCACCGTACAAAAGGCGCGACCAGGTGTCGCGGCCGAGCTCGTCGGTCCCGAGCCAGTGCAGCCCGCTCGGGCCCGACAGGGGATGCAGGGGATCAAGCGCGACAGGGCTGTAGCGACCGATCACCGGGGCCAGAACGACGAGGGCGACAATCGTCGTGGTCATGATCGCGCCCGCCATGAAGGTAGGGCTGTGCAGAGCCCTCGAGCCCAAGCCTGGTCGACCGGCGACCGTCTGGGGAGCCTCCGAATCCCCGAGTCCCGCCGAGGACGCGAGCGCGGTGCTCATTTGAGCCTGAGCCGGGGATCGAGGCGTGCCGTGACGAGGTCGGTTATCAAGATGACCCCGATCACGCCCACCGCGTAGATAAGTGTGATCCCCTGCACGACCGGGAAGTCACGTAGATCGATGGCGTTGAGCATGGCGTTACCGAGACCGTTGAGCCCGAAGACTCGCTCGATTACGACCGTGCCTCCGATCAGGTAGGCGATGTTGATCCCGAGCAGGGTGAGCGTGGGGATGAGGGCGTTGCGGGCGACGTGCACAAAAGTGACGCGCCAAGCGCGCAACCCCTTAGCGCGTGCAGTGGCGACAAAGTCGGCTCCGAGCACCTCGAGCATGCCGACGCGCAGGCTACGGATGAGCACCGGGACAATGGCGAAAGCCGCGCACAGCCCCGGTAGCACGAGGGAGTGCACGTGTTGCCAAAAAGTTGTGCCGTAGCCGCCGACAGGAAACCAGTGCAGGTCGACCGAGAAGATGATGATCAAGATGATGCCGAGCCAGAACGAGGGCATTCCAAGACCCATGAGGGAGAAGACGCGCACAGCGTGGTCGCTTGGCCGCTCCTTGTGTGTGGCTGCAAGGGCTGCCATCGGCACCGTGATGACAATGGCGAAAAAAGTGGCGATGAGCACGAGCGCGGCCGTGAGGGGAAGGCATGGGGCGATGACCGAGGAGACAGGGGCCTGGTAGTAGATCGATCTGCCCAAGTTGCCATGGGCGAGTCCGTAGACATAGGCCCAGAACTGGCGCCAGATCGGCTCGTCGAGGCCGAGCTGGTGACGCAGCGCATTGATCGCAGCGGGTGTGGCATGAACGCCGAGCAGGGTCCGTGCCGGATCGCCCGGGATGAGGCGCAGGAGCAGAAACGTAACGACGACGACGCCGACCAATACCGGGATGGATAGAAGGATCCGCCGAACGACGTAGCGCAGCGACGGGCTCGCCAAATGGCCCAGTGCCGAGCGCTCTTCGCGTTCAGGCGCCAGCAAGACGGTCACCTCGCCCACGGGCACCGTCCTCACCCCCTTGTCCGAGCTTGGCCCGGCCGCCTGATACTCCCAGACATCCTCCGACTCCCATTCGCGCCCTTGTTGACGGCAAAGGTGCGATTCGAGTGCCAAGCGTAGCGGGGGCGCCAGGTCGTGCCGGGCGAACTCGATAACGGTCACTCCCGAGTCGTCGGCCCTTTTCGGGCGCGCCTTGGTCGTGAGGCTGAGAACGCTATTCGGTCGCGGCCCGGATTCGGGCCCGCCGCATCGTGATAGCGGCGACCACCGCGCAAAGCAGCATCATCGACCCGGCCGCTGACAAGGCGGCGTCGAGGCCGTGCCCGAAGGCGACGTAGGCGGCTTGTGTGACTTCGCGGACGATCTTGGTTATCGCCGGAGTTCCCTTGAATTGGCGCGACTGGGAGCTGAAGGTACCCGTTGTCACCGCGGTGATGACCGTGTTCTGGAACGACTTCGGGATCCCGATCAGGTTGAGCTGGTGGATCAGGCTTGAGATGAGCTGGCCGTTGACCATTGACCCGAGGACCGCCACGCCGGCGACGGCGCCGAGCTCGCGGCTCGTGTTGGTTGCCGAGGCGGCCATTCCAGAGTTCTCGGCGGGAATAGCTGACAGCGCGATCGAGGTCACCGGCACGATGGCGATGCCGAAGCCGGCGCCAGCGATCGGGAGCGTCCAGCCCAAGGTCGACAACCCCGAGCTAGGGTTCAACACGACTTCGGTCAGAACGATGCCAATACCTGCCAGAGCACAGCCAACCGTCATCGGCAGCCTCGGGCCCGAGCGCGCCACCCAACGTCCTGCGAACAACGAGGCGACGATCATTGCTCCGGCCATGGGCACGAAATCGAGGGCGGTTCCATAGCCAGAGCTCGTGCCGACATCTTGGAGGTACAGGGCTACGAAGAAGAAGATCGAGAACGTCCCGAAGTAGGTGCAAAAGGCGACGACATTGCACCCGGCGAAAGCCGACCGCCTAAAGAAAGAGACATCCAAGATGGGATGGTCCACCGTGCGCTCGTAGAACACGAAGAAAACCGCCAGCAGGACCGAAGCGGCGAAAAGGATATCGATGCGCGGGTTCTTGTAGCCCGCCGTCTCGCCCTGGATGATTGCGAACGAGGCCGCAGCGAGCGCGCCTGCGCCGAGAAGGAAACCGAAGAGGTCCAGTCGGTAGCGAATGGAGTTGACGCTCTCGGGCAGGATCAGCGCCGCCCCGATAAGCGCGACGAGGCCGAAGAACAAGTTGAACCAGAAAACGGCGCGGAACGAGTAGACGCCGACCAGCACACCACCGATCACCGGTCCTGTCGCAAGTGCCAGGCCCGACACGCCGGCCCAGATCCCAAGGGCCTTTGCCCGTGCCCGCTTTTCTGGATAGAGGTGGCGGATCATCGAGAGGGTGCCCGGTTCGGAGGCAGCTGCGCCGAGGCCCATGATGACTCGGCCGGCTATCAGGGCATCAGCGTTCGCAGCGAGCGCGGCGACGACGGAGCCACCGCAGAACAAGATCACCCCAGAAAGCATGATCTTCTTCCGCCCCAGCTGGTCGCCGAGGGTTCCGAACAGGAGCATGAAGCTCGCGAACACCAGGGCATAACCGTTGATCACCCACTGCAGCTGGCTGATTCCCGTGTGCAGAACAGTTTGCACGTTGGCGAGAGTGACGCTTATAACCGTGTTGTCCATGAAGGTGAGGAACAGCACCAAGAGCAACGTCGCCAGGCCGAGCCTTCGGCGCATCGGCCGCAAACGGACCGCCATCTCCGAGACGTCCAACTGGTCGTCGCTCGTCGGCGAGGCGTTCTCGCCCATTGTCGGTAAGGGTTCCATCCCCTCCTGGGCGCGTGCCACAACACGGGCGATCGGGCCACTGCCGCTCGCCGGTAAATGAGACATCAGGTGGACCAGCTCGGTACGTGCTCGAAAAGCCGTCGCTCCACCACGGCGACCCCATACCTGGCCGGTTGCACACAGCCGATGGGCACGAGCTCCTTTCGAGAGTAAGTCCCGCCGAGTGTATGGTCGAACCCCGTATTGCCATTCAGCCTTGTGACTCGGACGGTCAGGCCTCAGGGGCTCGGCCAACGTGGGCGCTGACCCGATCGTAGTTAATTGCCTGGCGAGCGGCCCGGGCCAGCGCCGTCTTGCAACGGTTCTGTAATCGAAGCGGTCTGGTCTGCCGATTACCAGGGGCAGGCCGCGACGTCTTCGGCTCCAGTTTCTTCGACCTCGGGCCCGGTCTCTTGGCTGAGGGGTACCCCGGCAGTGGTCAATCCGTGGCCGAAGCCCTCGAGATAGGTGTGCGCCTCGGCCTGGCGCGGGTAGCGGTTGGCGAATGCGTAGAACCGCGGCGTGTGGCCTGCCTCGAGCAGGTGGGTGAGCTCATGGACGATCACGCCGTCGAGGACCCACTCAGGCACCGTCTGGAGCCGGGCGGCGATACGGATCTCGCGCGTGTGGAGAGAGCAGGAGCCCCAGCGCCGCTGTTGGCGGGACGACCACCTGATGGAGGACGGGCGGACTCCATCGAGGTACCTGTCTGCGAGGAGGGCCGCCCGCGTCTCGAGACCGGTGTCGGAAGCATGACGGCGACCGGTCCGCTGGAGGAGATGCTTGACAAGCTGGTCGGAGAAGACCTCGCGGGCAGAGCGGGACATGCGTTCAGGGACGACGACAACGATGCGGCCCCCTTCCCAGAAGGCGACACCCGTCTTGCGTCGCCGAGCACTGGGGCGTATTTCAACTTCCGGTGTAACCTTCGGGTCCATTGGACTCCCTTTTCTATTGAGCGTGGTCCGATGGTAACTAGGGGGTGTTCGTCGTCGGGGGATGGCTTGCGGATTTAAAGAGCCCGCTTCGGGTACCCCAAGCGCCGGTGGACGTGCACATCGAGGCGGTGCATCAGTGAGTGGCCCAAAGCGCATCCTCGGCGCGCTCGATAGTGTGCAGCGTCGCCACGCTGTCTTGGCGGTCGCGTTTGGCGTCATGAAGAAGTACGGCGACGACTCGGCTGGAAACCTCGCTTCC
>Ga0302320_10023365_pt1 | contig 12138 bp, 9 predicted proteins | sample Bog_T0_3_FD_202130 | JGI IMG/M metagenome (GOLD analysis project Ga0302320, IMG submission 202130) | Peat permafrost microbial communities from Stordalen Mire near Abisko, Sweden - Bog_T0_3 | ecosystem: Environmental > Terrestrial > Soil > Wetlands > Peat | place: Sweden: Abisko, Stordalen Mire...
AAAATTGATCATCGCGGCCACCTGGGATTTTGCTCACGGCTTCTTCTCGATCTGCAAAAGCCTGTAGATTTCCTTGAGCTCCGCGCCATTCTGAACCAGTTGCGGGAGCAATTCCTCCAGACTCATGCTCCCCCATGAGATAGCCCGCCTGACGAGATAGCCGGATGGGCTGTGCGGTTCGGTGCGCAGAAGGAAATCGGCGGCTTCGGCGAGCCTGCGATACGCTTCGGCGCGCGTTCGCACCACACCTTCCGACGACGTGGTCCGGTCATCGGAAACATTGCTCGGAAGGACCGAGGTACCCGAAGCCGACTCCGCCGGCGGCCGGGACGGGCTGACATCGCGCTGATTCAGAATGCTGTCGAGCAATCCATGAATCTGTTCGAGGACAGCGGCGATCTGCTGCAGGCTGGGCGCCTGATGTCCGTCGCAGGCTTCATCGAGAGTACGGTTCAGCTGGCCACAGGCTTGCAGGGCTTCGTCCAGGGTCCGAACCTGAGCGATCAGGAAATCCGTCGGCGTCAGCAGTGCGCTTTGCTGAATTCGCGCCTGGGTAACTCTTTCGTCGGGGGGGTCGGCTTTCCCGGACAGCTTGGCGGATTGCTCGGCGCGTGAAGCGATTTCCCAGTCGGCCCAGCAGTACGCGCGGATATCGGAAGAATCCGGCTGTGTCAGCGACACCATTTTGACGGCGACCGGAATCCGGTCGTTCAGCCAGAGCACAGGCCCGAGGCGGTATTCCAGATCCCCATCCGGCATGGGAGGGTACAGACCATCCCAGAATGTACGGATCAGGCTGTCCATCAGCACGAGGCCCTCGCGCAGTCCGGCGAACCCATACAGATGGAGCCAGGCCTCCAGCAGCCACGCCGCAATCTGGAGATCTTTGCTGTACTCTTCGAGCGCGCGAATGCACATGCCCTCCACGGCGGGCCAGTCGGCGCGTTTCAGATTGTGCTTCCAGACGCCACGTTCGAGCGAAACATCGTCCTCGCGGCGCGCCTCCTTAATACGGTCGTAAGTGCCTTCGTAAAGCAGGTACTCACCGCAGGGAGAGTTCTCGGTAATGGGCTTCAGCAGGGCCGCTACATCCATCTGGCCGGGCGAATTTGCGGGAATCATTGCGCGCTCACCGTTACCGATGGCCTTTCGAGCGTCGGCGCCTTCGTCGGAAACACCGGCAGCTCAATCGCTGTCTTGTCCATCGTGGCGCGGTCTGTGATTGTCTTATCGCCCACCGGCCACACGCGAATCTGCAAATAAACCACCGTGTCTACCTCCTTCGGCACCGCCTGCTTTCCCCACCGCGGATCGAGCGCGCTTCTGACCCTGATCTTCAGGAGGTAGGGCGCCGAATCCGGACCCGCCGCGCCATCGGAGGGCGGAGCCTGTTGTTTGCGCAGAAACGAGAGCAGGCTCCAGGTTCCGGCGAATTGCACGTACACGGTGCGATCGTTCACTACCAGATTGGGCTGGGTGGGATCGGCTACCGGCTCGTACAGGGAATCGTTGGCCCACCGCAAGGTCAGCCGGATCTGGTTGCCCGGACGCCAGCGGCCAGGGTGCTCGTTTTCCTTCTGCTGGAAGAGTTGCCCGCCGACCTGCAGTCCCCAGGAGATAATCTGATTGCCTGCGACCTCCTGTTCCCGGTTCACGCGGAAGCGGGGAATGAAATCGAGCGACATCGGCGGCTCTTTTCCGGCGCTGCCAGCGGGCGGAATCGCCAGAGGCCGCAGTTTATCCATCGTGTCGAGGAACTCCATGGCCTGCGCGACCTGGCCGGCGAACAGGCTGTTGTCTTTGAGCGAGTCCCGCGCGTCCTTAATTTTGTTGTCGTAAAGCGCATAGAAAGCCAGCAGGTCGTCGAGGCTGGCCTCGGGAGGCTGCACGCCCCCGGTCGTCTTCAGGTCGGAGAAGGGAAAGTGCCCGGCCAGCGTCTTATTGAAGAGATCCGATATCACGGTGTAGGTGTTGTAGCCGCTCACGGCCGTGAGGCTCTGGCAGCGCGCCATCGCTTTCAGATTGAGTTCGGCGCGGATCTGCAGAAAATAATCGTTCTGATCGCGGCTGCCCGCGGTTAGCTTTTGGCCGCAGGACGATTTATCGGGGTTGATTTTATCGAGGTCGTTCAAAATGAAGTCTTCGAGCGACGTGACGGACGCCCCCGGCTTCTTTCCGTCGTACTGGCGAAGGTCGGCGATGATCTGGGTCCACTTCGATACCAGCCGGTTGTCGTCGATCGAACGCGGCAGAGCGGAACGGCTCTGAAACTGAATGAGCGGTTCGGCCTCCTGTTCCAGCGCCTTAATCCGATCGCGCTGGGTGGCGAGGTTATCGGCGAGTTCCGCGCTGGTTCCGAAGTTAAATGCGAGCAGCGACAGCTGGCCGTGGCCGTTCCACCAGTTAAAGTTGCCGTCGCGCACTGAATACGGATCGAGATCGGCCAGTTTGGCATCGAGCACTTTCAGGAGCGCCAGCGTCTGCACGTGGCAAATGCGCTGAATTCCGTTCTGAATTTCCGTGAGGCCGAGGATTTTGGCTTTCCCGGCGATCTGATTGAGCGTGTCGCTGGAGTCGCGGAAGCTGTTCACCTCCTCGGTGATGGCTTCATCGCTTTCGAGGCGGGGTTCCAGATCTTCGGCGGAATAGACCACGTCCTGAGTCAGAGAGTTCAGCGCGGTGCGCGCAATTCGCGACAGGGCCGCGCGAAGACGCGGAGACGAGCCCTGCATGGCTTCGTCGTTGAAACGCTGGTAGACGTCAAAAAGCTCTCCGGCTTCCTGCAGAGCTTCGGGACGCCAGAGCAGGCGCTGATCGGAGCGCAGAACTGTCACTATGTGCCGCCGGTCGTTCTTGGCGAAAAGCCGGAGGTTCAGAGCGTTTCCGAGGCCCAGCTGCAGATTCAATGTGCCCTGCGAAAGCGCGACCGTATTTTCATTGACGTCGAACATCGAACCGGTGACGCCCGTGGTCGCCTCCTGAAGCGTATTCCGGACCTCAACGATGCGCGCCGACCCGACCTCTTCCGCATAGTCGACCAGGGTTTTATCCAGATACGGATTGTTGCCTTCGACCGGGGCCACGATCAGGCGTCGCAGCGGACCGTTGAGATCGAGATTGAGTTCCGGTTTGCGCACCCACAGAAACTGCGGGCTGGCAAGATCGTAGCTGGTGTGTTTGAGGGTCTGCTGAACCTCCATCAGATCCTCGGCAGTATTGCGCGAACCCTCCTCCAGCTGCGTGACCTGATCGACCAGGGCTGTCGAATCCGTCAGAAGCAGACTGTTGGCGAACCAGTTCGAGAAGAGCTGGTCGATCATGCCGCGTGCAATCTGCATCGCTTTGGTCCGGTCCAGCGCGTTCACTTCGAAGGGGCGTTCGTCGGAGGCGTCCACCAGGGCTTTCGCGAAGTGTCCGTCGGGCTGCAGGTCTTCCATCGTGCGGCCGTAAAGATACTGAAGCAGTTGCTTCACGCTTTCGAAGTCCAGGGGCTGCCCGGCCGTCCTGAGCCGGTTGAAGACGGCGATGCTGTCGCCCACCCTGCCCAGTCCCTCGATATAAGAGCTCATGGCCTTGTATTGCGGCGTGTACTCGATCGAAGTGGCGGGCGCCGGAGCGTCAGGCTGATTCTTTCCGGTAGTTTTTTCGCCGGCCTGGTCATTCGCGCCGTCGGCGGGATCCGGCGGGTCCGCGCCCGCTCCTCCCTCATCGCGTGCGTTGCCTTCAGTGGCTACGCTCAGCGCGTAAGCGCCCTGCTTCAGTTCGTCGGATACCTTGGCCTGCAGCTTGTTTCGGAGATTACCGATGACATATATCTCGACGCCTCGCCTCATCACCTGAGTGACCTGGTCATCGAGGCTGCTGAACCACGACGAGGGAACGAACGGTGAATGAAAATAGACGTTGCCGGCAGGAGCCATCACCCCTAACAGATCCGGCTGGGTCTCTGTGTGCTGGCTGCGAGCCATCGCCAGCATCCCGTGCAGGAAAACGTCTACCGTGTCGCGGTCCGAATCGAGACGCCGGAACGCGAGGCCCGTGCCAATGCCGAGGATGACCGCCAACGCCAGCGCCGTCAGCTGCATCAGCAATACGGCACGGTTACGCGTCAAAAGAAGACGGGGCAACGGTCTCGCGAGCCCGCGCTCCGGAAAAATCTTGGTTTGCCAGAGCGCCCTCACAAAGGCGGGCTCGGCAAAGCTGGTGATGCTGGCGGGCACCGCCATCGACGGAGGCGCATCGGGCAGCGGAATGAGTTCTCGCGGACTCACCCTCAGCGGACTCATCTCCGGGGTTCCCGCGCCGGAGACCTCGTGATCCTGGGATTCGCCTGTCTCCGCCGGCGCCGTCAGAGCCGGAGCGTCCGCCCCCAGCTGAATCTCACCTGTGAAATAAATTCCGCGCGCGCCAAACGTTTCCCGGTAGATCGATTCCCTCAGCAGAGCGTCGAGAAAGACTCGCAGCGGCGCCCGCAGACGGCCGAACGAGGAAGGGAACAGAAACACCTCGTCAGCATTCCGCAAGTCGGGCTTCTCGACGAAAATCTCGCTGCGCAGTTCCGCCAGTTCCCGGCCGATGCTGTCGAAAGCCAGGTCGGTCCACTCCGGCTTGTAGCTGGTTTCAAAACCCCACGGCGTGGACCATCCGAAGGCGTCGTTCAGGCGGCTTTTAGGGAGCTGGCGGCAGAAGGAATTGAAGCCTTCGACCCGGTCGCACTTCGTCACCACGATGTACATGGGAAACGTGAATCCGAAACGCCGTTGTGCGCGCGTCAGCAGTTCGGTATAGCGCGCGGCGGCGGCGATCAGCTGGCCCTCGTCGGCGGCGGCCAGCAGCCAGTCCGCGGCGACGGTCAGCACCAGACCGTCGATCGGCCGCCGTGGCCGGTTGCGCTGCAAAAGATCCAGTAACCGGTTCCAGCTTTTGGTTTCGCGGCTCCCCGGAGGCGGGGTGACGAACAGGCCGGGAACTCCCAGCAGTACCCCGCCGTCGACAAATCGCCAGTCGAGCTGATCGTGAGCCCTTAGACCGAACCGTGGCTGGTCGGAGAAGTCGCTGCCGGAGGCCGAAAGCAGGGTGGATTTGCCCGATCCCGGATCGCCCACCACGACGTACCAGGGCAATTCATACTGATAATCCCTGCGCGCCACCGACATTCGCAGGGCTGCCATGTTCTTCCGGAAGGATTCGCTCTGAGCATCGCCTTCCCGGTGAAAGAAGCCGAAAAATCCGCGCCGCGCGGCTGGCGAATCGGCACTCTTATCTTTATCGTCCTTGTTTTTTGGCGCCTCGATTGCGGCGTGCGGATCCGCGGGCGATTTCGGCGTGATTCCCGAGTAAATGATCAGTGCGGCGGCTGCCAGCAGCCCCACGATCGCCAAAAGAAACGGCCAGAGATCTCCGAAGTTCACTGTGTCGCCCCCGTGGTGGTGGCTGGCGCTGGTTGTCGCAATGCCTGCGTGATCAGGCCCGAAACGTCGTCCCGGATCGACCGCCACGCCAGGTGCGAAATACCAACCCACAGGACGAGAACGAGGACCACCAGCAAAAGCCAGAGGCGCTGATCGGGAAGCTTCCGGCCGGGTCCGGCGTCGGTGACGTTCTGTATCGCATCCGGGAAGAGCGGCTGCGTGAAATGAGTCAGGTTCGGGGCCCGGTGATAGATAAACCGGAATAACTGCTGCTGATACTGCTGCAGTTCGTCACTGTGGGGATTGTCCCGGTACTTCCCCTGGAAACCCAGCCCGATGGCCATGAAGTAAACGGCCGCCAGGTCGACGTAAAACGGGTCCCGCTGCTTCAGAATCCGGTCGATGCGCTGGAAGATCACTTCTCCGGCAACGTGGGTCTGGAACAACCTCGACTCAAGCAGCACCCAGGATTCTTTCCCCTGCCAGCTGATGTGAAGGAAAATCTCGTCGGCGAGCGCCGCCATCACATATTGCGCTTCGCGATAGATCTCGTAGCCGAAAGCTCCGCCCGCCTGGCTGGCCAGCAGTGCCTGCCTCTCCAGCAGGGCGAGCAGTTGTTGCCAGACCTCCTCGGTCTTGTCCACGGAAGAGCCCGTACGCTGCAGCAGGGTTTCACCCGCAAACTGCGCGCCGGATTCCACCGATCTCCGCTGGCGCACGAGTTCCCGGTGAAAGGCCTCGAACAGCCCCAGCAGATACGAACTTTTTGCGTTCAGCAACTCCATGGCGCGGGATCAGTTCTTAACGAACAACAGAATCTCCAGCGGCGCGGCCGACCGGGCTCTCTCACCGAAGTTCAGTACCTGAAGCGTTTCTCCCTGTTTGATGAATTCCGGTTCCGCGGTAAGCGCAAAGAGGACCACGCCACGCCCGGGAATCAGATCCGGATCGATTTCAATGAATTGCCGCGCGGCGCCGCGAATCCGCTTATCTCTGAGAGCTGGCACAATGGACTCGGAGCCAATCAGCGCCTCGCTGGCCCACGCGATCGTATCCTTGTCGGATGCGCCGGCCGACACGCGCATCCCAAGAACCAGCCGCCGGTCCATCCACTCGGGATCGAAAAAGATCCCATACACGCCTTCCGACTGGTGGAACGGAAACGACCGGTAGGTCTCCGGCACGCCCTCTTCCGTCATTCGCATCCCGAAACTGCAGACGGTCTGCAGACTCGCCCGGGCGTCTTCATGCCGATAGGCGGGGAACACCGGCGGCATCAGACTCGCTCCCAGGGTCGCAAGACCTCCGGCAACCGCGCAGCATTCGAGGTAAAGTTCGAACGGATGAGCCGAACCCGTATTGAGCAGACCTTCGAGCGCCGGCAGCCGTGAGACCAGCGCCAGCATGCGCAGCCGGTTATCCAGCATCGTCGTGGCATCCGAACTGATCGACGGCGACTGAAACCTCTCGGAAATGAACATCGCCTTTTCCCGCAGCCTCTTGACGAGAAGAGCGCACATTTGTCCCAGCGGCGAGAGCACCGGAACCGTCATTGCCGGTGGAACATACTCGGTTTGGACCCAGGTCTCATCCTTGAAACGCATGCAGCCAATCTGCATGCTGACGAACTTGGGCGGCGGCTCCTCGCCAGCCATCAGGCTAAGCCTGGGACGCAGCATGGCGGGCCTCAGTTCGCCTTCGCCGGTGTTCTCGTCGGCGACCGGATCGCCCGCCAACGCCTGATAGCGCGGCAGGGTGCCTTTGACTCCCGGAGCGCTGCGCGCGGGAACAACCAGGTAAATGGGTATGTCGGACACCGGAGTGCCCGTCATATTCACCACCAAATCCCGATTCGCGTCATCGTGCCGCACCTCCTGGTGGTTGTGTACGGCGAGCGAACCGTCCGGAAGAATTGCCTCCAGTTCGAGCACGCGAAAAGCACCGGACGGAATGGCCGTCTTATCCACTTCCAAACGGCGGACTCCCCAGCAGTAGGGCGCACTGACGAGCCGGCCGTATTGGCTCAGCATCTCCGCCCGTGTCGCGCTCAGTTGAAAATGCTGAGGGGCCAGCAGCATACCCTCGCTCCACTGGAGGAGGTCCGGTATTTCGTTAGCCCACAAGGCGGTTCTCCCAGGTTTGCGTGATCAGGGTTTGCGTGAACAGGGTTTGCGTGCTGAGCGTCGGAGGGCAAAAGTCTCTGCCGTGTACTATCGCCCGCGCCGGTTGCACGGGAAAAATTGCCGCTTCTGCCCCGCGCCGCTCGCCGGGGCGTGTGACGATCTGGGTCCGGAGAATCATTTCAGTGCCATTACGCTGAAATCTTCCGCCTGCAGATTGATGACGATCGGGCTGCGGACATCGATTACCGCGCGGTGATCGCTCTCGTTCGCATAGCTGGCGAAAAGAAAACCTGCTTTGAAATTCGGGCTAACATCCACGCTGATCGGACCTACGTGCTGGCCCGGGGCCCATTCCCAGGACGACACCATAATTTTGCCCGGATAGTCCCTCTCCACCTGCACACGACGGTCAAACCAGTCCTTGGATGAGAGCTTCGCTACCTGCTGAACCGCCTTCTTGTCCAGCACCATAACCAGATCCATGGGGATCGGCTCGTTCTGGTTCGCGTTGTCGGCGACGTTGATCTGCATGGTGAATTTCTGATTCGATTTCTTAGGCAGTCCGGGAGGTTTCAGCGCTTTGAGCGCGCCCGGCGGCTGACCTCCACAAGCGCCGCATAAAAGAGCGCAAATCGTTGGGATTAAACACCGATACCTGAAATCTGCGTTTCTCCTCATAAACGTCCTAAAGGGGTGCTCTTTCAATGGTATAAGCCCCACCGCGGACCAGTCTTGAATCTTCACACTTTCAAGGTTAAGGAACTGTTCACTATTGGACACTTACCGGGGAGCTACGTGGGGGGCACCGATCCCCTATACTGATTTCGAGCAGGTTTTCAGCCCGGAAATGCGCCCCTCATCGACCACACCGTTATCCGTTTGGCGCTGGAAGGTGAATCGGATGCCCGAACGGGTCAATCCGTTTCTCGGACGCCCGGATTTGGCCCTGGCCTGGCTGATGGAGGCGAATACCGATCCCCGGTTCTCGGTGGAACTGCGCCAGATCCTCATGGACACAGGGGCCACGGCGGCCACTCTGCCTACGGGAATGATCCTGCTCGAAGAAGTCGCGCGCCAGCTTTCCACCGGCGAACTGCACCTCTCCCCGGAATTCAGCCCGCTCTCGCCGACGGCCGAAGAAATCTTCCATCTGACGCCCGAGGTCCAAATCACCCCGGGAGCGTTTCAGAAGCCCGTTCCGCCGCCGCAACAGACGGAGGAACCCACATTTCCCCCTTACACCAGCCAGCAACTCGCGGCGCAGTGTCTCGAAAAGGCCTCCGAAGACGGCAGCGCGTTCTGCGCCGAATGCCAGCCGGACCAGTAAAACAGGAGAGACGCACGACTTGGCCGTGACGCGAGAAACGCAGAATTGACGGCCTCGCCAATTCCGCTTGAATGAGATAAAGAAAATATGAGAAGCTGAAGGGCCAACCCCAATCGGCGTCCGCAGCACTCGCAGTCGCCGCGTTACGGGGCTGGTTTTTAGGAGAATGCAATGCTTGAGGGAGTCTGGACCAGTTCGGAGTTTAAAAGCAACACCAAATCCAAATCCATCTTTGGCAAACGGGGCACGCTCCTCAAGACCATAGAGGCCGCGCTGGATAGTTTGCATGCCGCAGCCAAAGGCAATCAGCTTCCGTGGCTGTATGTCGCCGAAAACGCGTGTAAGGCGTGGATCGATGCTCACCCCGATACCTCATCCACCCCGGTGAAAGGCAAGAAGACCTCGAATCGCCGCAAGGGGATCGAGACGCTCCTGGGACAGATCAAGGTCAAAAAAGACTTCTTCAATATCCAGCCGATCGCCCCGAAAGAGCTCAATCGCCGGGCCCGGATCACCGCGCAGTACGAAACAAGCGACAAAGATCTGCTGATCGCACCCGGCGATAAGGATCCGCGTCTGATGAAGGGCCGCGCCGCGTTCCACCAGGAATTGCTGGAGCGGACCATCAAAAGGGCGGAAGTGCTTGGCCACGATAAAGAGGACTTTAATACCGAACAACTGGGCTTTCTGGCGGCGAAGACATTACTCAAGGTCGATAGCGTGATCGACGTCAAAAAACGCGGGGCATGCAAGGTGGAGGCAATGCGCGTGCTTTGCGCCATGCTGGGCAAGAATCGCGTGCTGGCCCAGCAATTCGAAGCGACGGGAATCGAGGTCGTGGTCGTACCCGCCGACAGGCCGATGACCGACCTTGTGGAGTTCGCCTCGTTGAATAACGTGCCGATCGTCCAGGAAGGCGGGACTCCCCGTTACTGGAACGAGACGCGAGGTGTCGGCGGGTTGGTCTCCGGCGGAAAGATGTACGTCGCAGTGACCGAGGAAAACCTGCTGGGCACGGACGTGTCCCAGGGGGTAAAAAATGTTGGCGGCGGATGCTACGCCGCGCGCTATTCGACCACTTCGCACGAGTTCGCGCACGGCATCCACAAGAGCACCGCGATGACGCCGACCCAGGTAGCAACTATAAAGACGTGCTTCGACCGCAAAAAGGGCAAGGTACGGATCGACTCCGCTAACGACCGCGTCATTATCGACGGCTCGCTGGCGGCCACTCAGCCCGCGCTGGACCAGTTGTTCAATAAAGAATGGGCCGACGGACCCAGGAAGAATCTCGCCGCGCTGCCGGTCCCGAAGCTCTATTGGGTCCAGAAGGGCAGCGCTTACGTCATGGCGAGCCCCGGAGTGCATTTTCAGTACCGGAGCGCCCATGAACTCCAGGACTGCTATGCGGCGTTCGACGAGTATGAGTACTTTGCCCAGTGCGTCAACGCCTATCTGGGCGCGAATGGCGGTAATGACCCTTACACGGGCCGTCCCCGGCACAATGGAGAGCCGTGGATCCGCACTAACGAAGAGCCCGAAATGGTTCGGTTGCTGGATGAGCTTTTCTCGGCGGGTACGTCGAATCACTATGGCCAGTCGCGGCTCGACGACACTAACGTGAGCGACAGCGGGGTCGACGTACCGACGGTCGCCGACTATATCAAAATGCGCGTTGCGGCCGTGAAAAACCAGAAGTTTCTGACCGAACAGCTTGTGTCGCGGCGGAAGGCAATGGGCTACGACGAAGACGATGATTGAGCGGAAGCCGGCACCGTGCGTCTCATGACTTACCGCCGGCAAGTTGCCCCGAATCAGGCGGCGCCGGCGATGGTAGGATAACGGGATCGATCCTGCATTGAAGGAGGATATCTATTGCCTTTTTTTGCGAATACCCGCTTTGCCGAAACCATCACTTACATTCAGAATTATGCGGCCAGCGGACTTTCGGCGCCGATCCGTAATGACATCGCGACTCTGATCAATACACGTATCAATCGGACCACTCCTCAGGCCCGAACCAGATACGACCAGATCACGGAATCGATGTCGGTGAAAAGACATATCGCCCCGCTGGTGGCGCGGGGCACTTCGCCGGAGCGCGAGCAGCGCCGCGCGATCGTCCTGCTTTGGGCGGTCCTCGGGTCCAGTCAGAACGAACCGGCCAAAACGAATGACCGGATGAATCGCGGGATGAGCCTGGCGACGGGAGCGCTTCCGGCGGCCTTGGCCGAGGTCATGAAACTGGCCGGCGTTGTAGCGTCACCCGCGGGAGCGGCCAATGTGTTCAACGGCGAGTTGAGTGCCAATCCTTTGGCGTTCATTCAAAATTACCGGATATTTATTTACGGATCCGGCAGCGGGTCGGCGAAGTTCTCGACAGCCCCAACCGGCAATTATCAGAATGTTCTTCGGTTTCACTTTCAATACAACGCCGCCGAAGACAGGTTCGATTTCCAAACGATGGCCCAGGCGCCGCACGGCGCCAGCCACGCGTTCGACGCGGTGAGCGTGCCGGCGATACACTGGTCGGACGTTCCGGGCCGCGGCGTCAACCCCGCGCCCACTGCTATGGCTCCCTCGGGTTTCGCGGGGTTACTGGGAACCGAACTGGCCGGCGCAACCTGGATGATGACGACGCAGTTCACCGGCTGTTCCTTCTGTTACCGGTCGGTAGGAATGAACACCTACGCGGCGCACATTACACCGGCGGGAATTACGGGAAAACCGGCAACCACCGGCGCAAATCTTGCCAATCAACTCATCGGCAACGATGCCAATGTGGTGCGCGGCTCATTCGCCAATTTCCCGGGTGCGGTCCCGGCCCTGAACATTTTCGGGAACGGCGTGGGTAACGCCAACGTCGTCGGCGGCAACCCTTTTTACCCGCCGAAGACGCCCGCCGCGACCGGCGGTCAAATGAAGTGGATGTGCATTTTCGGCCGTCATAACGGCGCATGGCAGATCTTCTCACAATCCGTCGATGGCATACATGCAATACTCGAGCACCGCCGGATTTTTTAATATCGTCAGCGCACGCGGGCGCCAGGTGAAACGGAATTGCTTCGGGGTCGCCATTAATCGAGACCGGTCTGGCCAGGACCGAAGCAGTTGGCTTTGCTGCAATGGCTGAGCCTGTAAAGAGGATTGGGGGACGTGATATAGCTGAGATACGTGTCCACGAAGTGCGGTGCTCCGGCTGCTTTTACCACCGCCTCGACTTGCGCGTCCACCTGTTGCTTCCGCAGGTTGATGTCCGTCGTCACGGCCCCGTCGA
>Ga0302320_10023367_pt1 | contig 12137 bp, 11 predicted proteins | sample Bog_T0_3_FD_202130 | JGI IMG/M metagenome (GOLD analysis project Ga0302320, IMG submission 202130) | Peat permafrost microbial communities from Stordalen Mire near Abisko, Sweden - Bog_T0_3 | ecosystem: Environmental > Terrestrial > Soil > Wetlands > Peat | place: Sweden: Abisko, Stordalen Mire...
CGCGCGCGTTCGCGCGCAAAACGACGGAGACGCGATTCTCGAAAGGTCCATCGGCCACCGTCATTTTGATCCTTTGGGAGAACCGGCGCTTGCGGAGGACGATGGAACATTGCAGCATACGCCGGGTAATGTCGCGGCTTAAAAATTTCACCCGTTCGCTGATGTCGAGTTACGCCCTCCTGGGTGTCAACATCCTCTACACCCTCGGCGCGGTGCCGCTGGCTTTGCATTACCTTTCCAAGGCGGAATTCGGTCTCTGGGCGCTCACGTTGCAAGTCGCCGGTTACATCTCCCTGGTTGATCTGGGCATGAGCGGTTCCGTGTCCCGGATTTTGATTGATCACAAGGACGACCGGGCCAGCGGCCGCTACGGCGGTGTCATCCAAAGCGGCTTTTGGGTGGGGGCGGCGCAGGGAGCGATTGCGCTGGCGGTGGGATCAATCCTTGTCTGGTTTTTGGGCGCCTGGCTGAAGGTGCAGCCTGAATTCGCCCGCACGTTTTTCTGGCTGATGTTTGGACAGGTCCTGCTGACGGCGGCCACCTTTGCCACCCGCATGTTCAACCAGTTGCTCTATGCCTGGCAGCGGATTGATGTCGGCAATTACTGCGGCATCAGCCAGTTGGCCGTGGGGTTTGCCGTGCTCTGGCTTGGATTCCTTTGGGGATGGGGCGTTTTCAGTCTCCTGGCCGGGGCCGTCGCGTCCTGGATATGGGGAGTTGGTTTCAATCTGATTGCCTGTTGCCGCCTCGGTCTTTTGCCCAAGGCGGGGGAATGGGGCCGGCCCTCGCGCGAACGGTTCCGGGAATTGTTCAACTACGGAGCCGAGGTGTTCCTGATCACCATCGGCACGCAACTCATCATCTCCAGCCAGACGGTGCTGGTGTCGCGGCAGTTGGGTTTGGAAGCGGCGGCGCTGTGGTCGGTGATGACCAAGGCATTCACGCTCGTCAGCCAGATTGTCTGGAAGATTGCCAGCAACGCCATGCCCGCCTTCGCGGAAATGCACGTGCGCGGGGAGAAGGAACGAATGTGGCATCGGTTCCGGGGATTATTTCTGGCGGTCAACGCCTTTGCCATTTTTTGCGGCGTCCAGTTCGCAGCGTGCAACAGCCCGTTTGTCACCCTCTGGACCCAGGGACGATTCTCCTGGCCGGTCATCAACAACATCCTGCTGGGTCTCTGGCTTGTGGTCGCATCCCAGCAATCTTGCTGCAATTCGCTCATTATGTGCCTGAAACAAATTGGCAGCCTCAAATATATTTACCTCGTTGAAGGCCTCTTGTTTGTCGGTGTGTCGTTGGTCGTGCTTCCCTTCACCGGCATCACGGGCATGTTGACCTGCTCGCTGGTGGCCACGACGATGTTCACCTGGCTCGCCGGCGTGTGGTGCATTGCCCGGCTGTCGGGACTGGGCTGGAAACCGCTGGTTTGGGGCTGGCAAAAGCCGGGACTGTGGCTGTTGGGAATGATGACGCCCGTCTGGCTGCTGGCCGCATGGTTGCTTGACGACGCTCCTGATTGGCTGCGCCTCACAGCAAGTGGAATCCTTTTGACAGCCGTGGGCATTTGGGCCTCGCTTCGTTTCGCCTTGCCGACGGATTTGGTGGCCGACATGGTTGGGAAGTTACCGGCGTCATTGCGACGGTTTGTCATCTTTCTAAATAGGCAATCCATCTGCAAAATCAAGGCCTGACAGCGACGAGGTTGCGCATCAGCCGGCGAATTTTCCGCCCCCAAAAACCATATCTGAATCCGTGTTGACCCAAAATGGGCAGAGGTTCAATTTCTTCGGGCCATACAGCGTGCCGATCAGCAGGCAGCGATTCGAGCAACGACAGATAGCGTTGAGCCATGCTTCGGGCGCTGTAATGCTCGGTGACGGTCTTTCGGGCGGCTGATGAAAATCGCTCAAGCAAGGCCCGGTCAGTATTCAGGGCGGCGATCGCTGCGGCATACGCATCAGGCTTGTCACGCGGAACACGAAAGCCATTATCGGGCGTGATCACTTCCTGAATCAAACATGGAATATCTCCGCAAACCGGCACCAATCCCGCAGACATGGCTTCCAGCAGCGTTAATGGTCCGCCTTCATGATTTGAAGTCAGCAGATAGACATCATGGTTGCGAACCAATTCAGACAGTTGTTCATAGCCGACTGGTTTGGAGAAAATAATCCGCCCCTGTTGAATTTCCGGCGCCAACGCCGCTTTCAAAAACCCTTCCTCCGGACCATGGCCATGTATTGTCCAAACGAACGGGATTTGCCGCCGCTTTAACGCGGCGACGATGTCAGGGAAAAGCCGCACGCCTTTGGAACTATTTTCAAAGCGCCCGTAATATAATAGCCGGAGCGGTTTATTCAGGTTCGGGCTTCTCGGAGCGGTTCTGGCCGGGATCGGGATGCCATGCATCAAGTAGGTGCAGGGAAATTGCGGATCCAACGCTTTTATTTCATTGCGCAAATACGCGGCAACGACCACCAGGTGATCGAGTGCGTGCCGGTAGCGCGGACCCAGGATGCGTGGCTGCATCAACCCGTCATGGATGATACCAATGCGGGAAACGCCAGAAGGCATATAGCGGAGCATTTCAAAGGCTTCGTTCCCGATCACTGCAAAAACCGAGGTTGGTTTGAAGGCGCGTAGTTTGGCATAAAGATTTTGCAAACGATCTTCGTATATCAGTCGGTTTTCATCTTCGGTGTGAACCGTGATGCCAGCTTCCAAAAATTCCTCTGCCAGCGGATTGCCGGCGGTAAAACTGAAAACCTCCACGGACACATCCATTCTGCGCAATGCCGCAGCCAGAAACAAAGTGAATGTTGTTGCCCCCCCCAACGGAACACCACCGGTGACAAAGGCGATGCGCATCATATATTCATCAAGCAGCGCCAGCCCGGCAAGCGGAAGCGATTCACGGCTCGCGCCGAGTCCAATGTGGCAAGATAATTGAATGAAAAACCCGGGGGAGACGTTGGCGATGACAGGTCCAACGGCACCAATCGCGGCTTGAGCCAGGTGTCGTGCAATGCAAACACTTTGAACCCATGCCGCTCCAGCAAAGTCGTCACCGGACTCGGCTTGGGATTAAAGTCCTCAAATACGATGTCCCGGATGGCGCGCCGTTTTAGCGTGGCTTCAGCGCCTTGTAACACGGCAAGTTCATGTCCTTCCACGTCAATTTTGCAAACGCCCACTTGGCTGATGTCTTCCAGATACTCATCCAATTTCCGGATCTTGACCTGGATGCCTTTCCCGCCTTCCGCGTTTGACAGCAGGCTGGCCGTGCCGCGATTGTGGGAAAATTCCTCACCCTCAGCCAGCCAGGCCAGGCCGATTGTTTGACCTAGAGCGACGTTTTCAAGTTGCACCGGCGAGGCAGCGGGGTTGTGCGAGCGATGCTGGTTGGATTTTAGATCGTTGAAAATTTCCGGGTGTGGCTCAAAGGCAATCACGCGGCCATCACGACCAGCGCGTGACGCCATCAGAGACGCATTCTGACCGATATTTGCCCCCACATCCACTGCTGTTTCGCCGCGATCCAGCAAGCGCCAGACAGCCTCCGGCACAATTTTATCGAAGATGCCGTAGTAATAAATATCTGCGGTGGCATTGTCGCCAGGACGCGCCAGCACATCCGCTCCCCAAGGCAGGCGGACAATGGCTTCCGCCGGTGTCGGCTTTCCGATGCGCGCCAGGCGGCGGAAGACTTGGACAGGGTGGAAAAAATATTCCGGTTTGGAGATAAATTTAATCGGATTCGGAATCACAAGAGAATTGTAAATTAACAGCGGACGGCAGAAAACACTTTATTGCGCGAGGAATTCGCCGGCAAAGTTGATAGGAAAAGTGGTGGAGCCGCCGAGGTTCAAACCGCCGCTGACCAGCGCCACCCGCACCGGCGGATGGCGCGAAACCTCTTGAATCAAGGCGCGTGATTACTACAGACTGGCAGCCGATGCAAGTTCTTCTCACAACCTGTGGCGGATGGTATCTGACAAACACGGGCAAGGCATTTCATGCCCGCAATGCGCTGGCAGGTTTGTGGATGACCGGCAAGAACATGACGCGATTGCCAGCCGGCATATACCGGCGGTGCTGGCCTTTTCATCTGGCGATGAAACCGTTCTATCACTGCGCCCCGCAAATCTGGACGGAACACGCCTTTTATGCCTTTTTTCCCATCTGGCGGGCCTGGCTCAAACGACAAGCCTGGCCGGAGACAAATGTGGTCCAGGCCATCATGGGCTATGCCACCGAGCCGTTTGATGTCGCGGAAAAAACCGGAGCGCTCAAGGTGGTTGACTGCCAGAACAGCCATCCGACCAGTTACTACGGCTATATGCAGCGGGAATGTGACATCTGGTGTCCGGGCGAAAAAGTGCCGATTCCGCAATGGATGTTTGCGCGCATGAACCGGGAACTGGAACGGGCGGATTTGATTTTATGCCCGTCGCTCTTTGTTCGCGATTCGATGGTGGCGAACGGCATTCCGGCATCGAAATGTTTCGTCAACCCGTTTGGCGTGGATGTTTCCATTTTCACAAAACGGGAAAACGTCCCGTCCAAACCGCGTTTCGTCTGCGTCGGCACCATTTGTGTGCGCAAAGGACATCAATATCTCTTTCGCGCCTTTGAACTGGTGAAGAAACAATTGCCAGACGCCGAACTGGTTTGCGTCGGCGATGTCAAATGCGATTTCCGGAAAGAATGGCCCAAGTGGCGGGGCCGGTTCACCCATCGCGAAGGCTTGAGTCACGCTGAAATCGCCGGACTGTTCCAGTCTTGCACCGCGTTTGTTTTTCCATCGCAGGAGGAAGGCATTCCCCGGGCGCAAATGGAGGCGATGGCCGCCGGTCTGCCAATCGTCGGGACGCACGAGGGCGGGGCGACAACCGTTGTGAACGACGGAGTGGAAGGTTTCATTGTGAATGGCCGCGACCCCAAACAAATCGCCGAAGCAATGATCCGGCTGGCGACGGACGCCGGGTTAAATCAGAAAATGAGCGAAGCGGCTTTCCAAAAAGGCGCGGTAAAAAACACCTGGCAGGATTACGGCGACCGGCTGCTGGCGGAATACACAAAGCGACTGAATCAATGACTTGAGATCATTTCTTCAAATCGCGCCCGAATCCGATGAAGGCTGGCCGCCTGATTTTCGCCGCCGGTTTTTCGGCAAAGATGCGGCGGAACATATAAAAGATTGAAAGCAATTTGAATCGTTGTCACACTGACCAAATGCAGACTGCCCGCCACCTTCAATCAAATTCAGAGCTGGATCGGCAGGAGCTTGATTGGCGGCAAAAATTTGCCGGGACGAAAGAAAAATACTGCCGGGTTCAAACGCCGGCCAAGCTTCGGTTTCTGCGCGAACATTTTTTGTTGTCATGCACCCCGCCGAAATTGCCCTGATCCGCGCCCAGTGGGAGACGGTGCTGTTTGCCGAAAGACCCGCCCGTCTGGAACTGCTCAAGTTGCAAGCGCCCTGGCCGGTGACCCCGGTGACCATCCGGGTCCACCGGAACCATTCGTTTGAACACGTCGCCGCCGCCAGCGGGGCTTGGTTTGCGTGGTGGGGACGGGCAACCGGTTTCCTTTACAGTGATTACGACGACTCACTGTCCTTCGCCTTTGACAACGCGCAATCCGCGCAATTGGAACTGATCTGGCTGGACCTGAAACGCTATCAAGGCCGTTTCGAGTCCGCAGACCTAGCGGACTGGATCAGCGGGCGGGTAACCACCCTGCGGGCGCGGGTCAGCACGCCCATTGTGCTGGCCGCTGTCGGAGACGATGAGACGCTGCATGAGCGATTATCCATCACCGTCCGGGGCGTGCCCGGGACGCACGTGGCCGACTTGCGCCCGCTGGCGGCAAAATTGGGCGCGCAGTTCTTTGACGAACGCACGGCCCGGTTCAGCGGAACGCGCTTGAGCGATGCGGCCTGCGTGCTGGCGGCGCGGGAGCTGGCCTGCCGGTGGGCGCCGGCAATGTTGATGCCCCGGATTAAAGCCGTCGCCTTGGACCTCGATCACACACTTTACGAGGGGGTGCTCGGCGAAGACGGCGAGCGGGTGCGATTGACCCCGGCCCACGAGGGACTGCAACAATTTCTGGTGAGCCTCCGCGACCGGGGAATTTTTCTCGCGCTGGTGTCGCGGAACGAGGCGGAGGACGTTCGCCAGCTTTTTGCCCGGCGATCGGACTTTCCCTTGAAGTGGGAACACTTCTCGGCGACCGCCGTGAGCTGGGGCAGCAAGGCGGACGGCATCCGGCAGGTGGCGCGGACGCTGCGCATTGGCGAAGACGCCATCCTGTTTTTGGATGACAATCCCGGCGAACTGGCGGGCGTCGTCGCGGAATTGCCCACGCTGGCCACCGCCCATGCCCTGCCGGATGCCGCCATGACCCGGCGGCTATTGGAATACCATCCCGGCCTCTGGGCTTGGGAACGCGGTGCCGCGGATTCCCTCCGGGCCACCGATCTGGCGGCGGAAACCGAGCGCGCCCGGCTGGCCACACAAGCCACCGACCCGCAAGAATACCTGCGTTGCCTCCAAGTGACGATGCTCGTTGAGGTGAATCCCCGGCAACAATTGGCGCGGTTGCACGAACTTTCCCAGAAAACCAACCAATTCAATCTGAACCTCCAGCGATTCTCCGAAGTGACCCTAGCCCAGGCGCTCGCCGCGCCCGATCATCGCATCGCCCTGATCAGCCTGCGTGACCGGCTCTCGGACAGCGGCCCCATTGGACTGCTGGTGGCGCGACGCGAGCAGGACACCGTCGCCATTTTGGAACTGGCAATCAGTTGCCGGGCGCTGGGCCGGCGTCTGGAAGATTTGATGGTGGCGGAGGCCGTGCGGGCGGTGCTCGCCGGACTGCCGGCGTCGCGGATTGAATTTCTTCACCGCACGGGGCCGCGAAACAAACCGGCGCGGGAATGGCTGGCACGGCTCACGGGCCGGATGTTGCCCGCGGAAGGGCGTGCCGCCGCACAAGAAGCCTTGCTAAAGATTTCGGCACGAGATTACCCTGTCACGGTAAAAATTACATCGCATGAATCGAACGGACATTGATCGGGAATTGACTGAAATCTGCGGCGCCATCCTGGGTCATCCGGTGGACAACACCCTCACCCGCGCCGGGGAAGACACTTGGGATTCGCTCAAACACATACAGATTATCTTTGCGGTGGAGGAGAAGTTCGGGGTCCGGTTCACGGAGGAGGAGATTCCCCAAATGGATTCATTCGCGCGGTTCGCGGACTATCTGGAGCAACGCCATGCGACATGACCTGCGGCTCGACGGCTACGCCTTCACCCTCCGGCCGGTGACGCTGGAGGACGCGCCTTTCATTGTGGAGGTGCGCACCAGCGATCCTAAACGTGTCCGCTATCTGCATCCCATCTCTCCCGACGTGGAGCAACAGCGGGCGTGGCTGAATCGCTATTTCGACCGGCCGGACGAATACTACTGGGTCGTCGAGCGGATGAATTCCAAGGAGCGGGAAGGCTTGATCGCCATTTATAATTTTGACGCAAACCACCGAACGGCGGAATGGGGACGCTGGGTGTTGCGTCCGGGGTCGTTGGCGGCGGTAGAAAGCGCGTTGCTAGTTTATCGCGCGGTGTTTGAGCGGCTGAAACTTGACTCGGTTTATTGCATGACGGTGGCGGAAAATCTGCCGGTGATTTCTTTTCACGATTCATGCGGCCTTTCCCGGGCAGGCCTGCTTCAAGGTCATTTTCAACTCGGCGACCGCAAGCATGATGGTGTCAAGCACGTCTGCTCGCGGCAAAGCTGGCCTGTCGTGGATCAGCAGCTCGAAACCCAAGCCCAAGCCATTGCCAGACGTTTCCAGCCTCCCGCATGAAATTGCAGTTCCACCACATTGGCGTCGCCTGCCGGGACTTGGATTCCGAAACCCGGCGGCTGGCCGCTTTGGGTTATGTGCCGGAAGGGCGGGACTTCACCGATCCCATTCAAGGCGTGGCGGGCCGTTTTCTGGCGGGCGGCGGGCCACGGCTGGAATTATTGACCCTGCTTGGTGAAGGCGGTGTGCTGGTGCCGTGGTTCAAGGCCGGCGTCAAATTGTATCACCTCGGTTATGAAACAGCGGACTTGCCCGAAGCGGTCGCACATTTGAAAGCGGCGGGCGCTCGCGTCATGGTGTCGCCAGCCCAGGCAGTTGCGTTCGGCGGGCGCAAAATAACTTTTTTGATGCTTCCCAATATGCTGCTCATTGAACTTATAGCGACCACTTAGAATTATGACTCCAACACATGAACTCCAACATCTGGAACGCATTGCCGCCGAGTCGTGGTATGCGCGAGGCGTAAACACCAACACGGTCGAATACAGTTTTCGCATTTTCTCTCGATATCTCTGCGGCGATACGATTCTCGAAATGGGGCCGGCCGAGGGGGTCATGACCACTCTGCTTGCTCCGCTGGCCAAGAGGTTTACTCTGGTTGAAGGCTCGGCCCAATTCTGCGAAGACTTGCGCCGGCGATTCCCCGAAGCCAAAGTTGTGCATTCCCTCTTCGAGGATTTTCACACCGAAGAACGGTTCGACAACATTGTGCTCGGCCATGTGCTGGAGCATGTGATTGATCCAGTGACCGTGTTGCAACAGGCAAAGTCCTGGCTCAAACCGGGCGGACGGATTCTGGCCGCCGTCCCGAACGCTCGGTCCCTGCATCGTCAGGCCGCCGTCATCATGGGGTTGCTGCCTTTTGAAGAAGCGATGAACGAGGCCGATATCCATCATGGCCACCGGCGGATTTTCAACCCCGAGACTTTTCGCCAAGCGTTCTTACAGGCGGGACTGCAAATTGAAGTCTTCGGCGGTTATTGGTTGAAGCCGGTTTCCAACCGGCAGATCGAGGAAACGTGGTCGCCGGAGATGCTGGAAGCGTTCATGCAATTGGGCGAGCGGTATCCGGACATCGCGGCGGAAATCTATGCGGTAGCCCGGCAACCCGCTGGAAAATAATTTATGACCATCAAGGATTGCAAAATCATTGACCTTCCGAAGATTGCCGATCCGCGCGGCAATTTGACTTTCATCGAGGGCGGCCGCCATGTGCCGTTCGAAATCAAGCGCGCCTACTACCTCTACGATGTGCCCGGCGGAGCCGAACGAGGCGGCCATGCGCACAAGGGCTTGCATCAGCTCATCATTGCCATGTCCGGCAGTTTTGACATCGTATTGGACGACGGGCGGGAGAAAAAGCGGTTCCACTTGAATCGCTCCTATTACGGCCTTTATGTGTGTCCGATGATCTGGCGCGAGATGGACAATTTCTCCTCCGGCTCGGTTTGTCTGGTGCTGGCCTCGCAATTTTACGATCCCGCTGATTACTATCGCGATTACGCTGAATTCCTCAAAGCCATCGGATCTCCCGCATGAAAGTCCCCTTTCTCGAACTCAAGCCCGCCTACCTCGAACTTCAGCCGGAGTTTGACGCCGCTTACCAGCGCGTCATGAATTCGGGCTGGTATCTGCTCGGAGAGGAGCTTGCCGCGCTGGAGCGGGAGTTTGCGGAATACGTTGGTGCGCGCCATTGCATCGGCGTGGCCAATGGGCTGGATGCGCTGCATTTGATTCTGCGCGCGCTGGAGGTGGGGCCGGGGGACGAGGTGATTGTGCCCTCGAATACTTTTATCGCCACCTGGCTGGCGGTCAGCTATGCCGGGGCCACGCTGGTGCCGGTCGAGCCGGACTCCCGCACTTGCAATCTCGATCCGTCGCGATTGGAGAACGCAATCACGCCGCGCACCAAGGTCATCATGCCCGTTCATTTATACGGGCAGCCGGCGGACTTGGATCCCATTATGTCGGTGGCGTGCAAACATGGATTGCAGGTGGTGGAAGATGCCGCCCAGGCGCACGGCGCACGTTACCGGGGCCGGCGAATCGGCGCCATGGGCCGGGCCGCAGCCTGGAGCTTTTATCCGGGGAAAAATTTTGGGGCCTTCGCCGACGCCGGCGCCGTGACCACGGACGACGGCGAGCTGGCGGAGAAAATCCGGTGTCTGCGCAATTACGGTTCCAAGGTCAAATACGAGAACCTCTTTCGCGGCATCAACAGCAGGCTGGATGAATTGCAGGCGGCGTTTTTGCGGGTGAAGTTGCGGCGCTTGGATGAATGGAACCAGCGGCGGGCGAAACAGGCGGCGTCTTACCTGGAAGGCTTGCGCGCAGTGCCGAATCTCATTTTGCCGGAGACGCCGGAGTGGGCTGAACCGGTCTGGCATCTCTTTGTGGTGCGGCATCCGCAGCGGAACCGGTTGCAGCAGCACCTCCGCGCCGCCGGGATTGACACGACCATCCACTATCCCATTCCACCGCATTTGCAGGCGGCTTATGCCGATCACGGATGGAAGCCGGGGGCTTTTCCCATCAGCGAAGCGATTCACCGGGAGGTCTTGAGCCTGCCGATCGGGCCGCAACTGACCGGGGAACAGATCCAATGGGTAATCCAAGCCATGCGGGAGTTTCGAGCATGAGCGCATCCGGGCCACTCGTCTCCATCGCGGTTTTCTCTTACAACACCGCGCGTTATCTGCCGGCGCTCTGCCATTCCATCCAGGCGCAGACTTACGGGAATTATGAAGTGCTCATTTTTGAGGACGGTTCCACGGACAATTCAGTCGAAGTGGCATCGTCATTTCTAAAGGATGAACGGTTTCAACTGATCGCATGGAAACCGAACAAGGGGCTGGGGCACGGCATCACAACGTCACTGGAACGGATTCGCGGAGAGCACGCCCTTCTGATTGCGGCGGATGACGAATTGAAGCCGGACTTTTTAAAGCGGCGCGTGGCCCTGATGGAACAACACCCGGAGGTCGCAATGATTCATGGCACCGCCGAATTCATTGATGAATCCGGAGGCCTTTTGCCGGAAACATCGCCGCTGGGCGGCCATGCGTCACTCATGCGCAGGATTGAAAAGCGTGTCCGGCAGTTGCCGCCCGTGATGGATTCCGCCGAAGCGTTGCGGCTCTTGCTCCAGCATAACGTCGTGTGCGCCCCTTCAATTTTTTTTCGCGCTTCCGCGACACGCCGGATGATACCGCCCGCGCTGGCGAAATGGGATTGGGCGGGGGACTGGTTTCTCTGCCTGCTGCACGCGGCCGCCGGCAAAGTGGCTTACGACCCGGAACCGCTGGTGCGTTACCGGATTCACGCCAGTTCAATGTCCCATCAACCACGGTTCATTGGCCCCAAGCAGGCGGAAATCCGCATGATTCCGTTGTGCATGTTGAGTCTGGCGGCGAAAAACTCGTCCGAAGCCGCCCGGCTATGGAGCCAGTATCGGAAACCGTTCTATGCATTGTGGCTGCGGCGCGCCCTCGTCCTCAAACGGGCCGGATTGCTCAACGATGCATGGTTGCAAACAGCGGCGACCGCCTATTACGGACATGACCGGAAAACTCCTGTGTCACTCCGGGGAGAAATCGCTTGCCACGCCTTTGACATTGCATGGTATGGATTGAAGGAATCCCTGGCGCGGCGGCGGCAATGGATGCCGGTGTCCGGGCTGGCTCAATTGGACCATTCTTTTTTTGCTGGAAACAATAAACCGGAACAGGAGGCAGGCGGATGATCCAGCAGTTTTCTTTCCAATGGAAAAAGCAATCTTCCCGGGTTTCGGGGCTGGCGCAAATCAACGACCCGGTTTTCCGATGAAAAAATTGTGCGCGGCATTCTCAACGCCGGACGGACAGGAACGGATTTCGCCCGGTCATTGGACGGAGCCGCGCCCGGCGTGTGAAAGGCCGAAAAATGAATGAACTTTGCCACGCACGAGGGGTAAATATAATTCCAGTCATGGGCATTTCGCCGAAAATCAAATGCGTGTTCCTCACCACGGACAACCGCGAACACGGCCGCAGTTATGACGAAACGGCCCCTTCCTTTCCCGCGGGCCATTACTCGTTGCTTCAGGGCATGGCCCAAATCAAGGAAATCGAGTTGCATGTTCTTTCCTGCACACAACAGCCGATGCAATCGCCGGAAAAACTCGCGGACAACATCTGGTTCCACAGCCTCCATGTGCCCAAAATCGGCTGGCTCCGCACCCTGTATCAGGGCTGCATCCGCGCGACGCGAAAAAAAATCCGCG
>Ga0302320_10023368_pt1 | contig 12137 bp, 11 predicted proteins | sample Bog_T0_3_FD_202130 | JGI IMG/M metagenome (GOLD analysis project Ga0302320, IMG submission 202130) | Peat permafrost microbial communities from Stordalen Mire near Abisko, Sweden - Bog_T0_3 | ecosystem: Environmental > Terrestrial > Soil > Wetlands > Peat | place: Sweden: Abisko, Stordalen Mire...
TCCAGCTCCATCACTACTTCCAGTTCATTCACTTTCAAGCCGGCCTTCTCCAGTGCCGCTTCCAAAACCCGACGAGTCCCGGAACCGCGTTCGCGCAAAAGGAATGGCGCGTCCTTGAGATCACGTACGGTTAACGTCGAACGGTCCTTCCAAGGATGATTGGCGGGATAGAGCAACACGAGTTCGTCTTCCATGAATGGCTCAACCCGCACATCCTTGCGCAGCGCCGGTCCCTCGATCAGCCCAATGGCGATCTGCCCCTCGATCAACCACTCGACGACTTGCTCGGTATTGCCACTCCGAATCTGCAACTTCACCTTAGGATGCTCGTGCTTGAAGCGCCCTAGCATTCGCGGCAATACGTATTGCGCGATGCTGGTGGAAGAGCCCGCGCGCAAGAGTCCGTGGTGCTCGCCGTTCAGCGAGGCCAGTTCTTCCTGGGTTAGCGCTACCAGTTCAGCAATGTCGCTGGCCCGCTTCCTAAGTATCCGGCCAGCGGGAGTCAGGACCACCCGGCCCCCGGTGCGGTCGAGCAAACGCATGCCAAGCTCATCTTCGAGAGCTTTGATCTGCTGCGTCACGGCAGGTTGACTCAGATGTAATTCCTCAGCAGCCCGCCGAAAGCTCAAACAATCACAGACAGAGCGAAATACCTTTAGCCGGAAGTTTTCCATTTCAGCGTCCTATAGGTTTCAAAGTTCATCCTACGCAATCGCCCGCACCCCGCCGGGTGACCGGCATCACAGGCAGGAGGTAGGCGCGATAAGCTCCGCTAATTCGAGATTACTTATTTGATATGGACAGTTGAGCTTTTCTGGAGCAACATCCCTGCTGTCGCACTGTCGGCTTCCGTTCCGCGCTAGTTGCGTGCGTTTGCGCTCGCAGCAAAAGGATCTCATCTTATACATAACCCGGTAACCGCGGACTGGGATTCAGACGGCGACTTTGGGAATTTCAGGAGAGAGTCGTCATGCGCTCATCCGCCTACTTTACCGCCGCCCTTGCGGCGGCACTCGTTGTTGCCACTGCGTTTGCGCAGTCGGCCGCTAAAACTGATACGAAACCAGCCGACAAACCGGCAGTCCAATCAACCGCCAAGGCGGCCGAAGAAAAAGACAAGAAACCCCGCACCCTCGAAGGCTATGTCGAGCAGGAGAAGGACTTCTACCACTTCCTGATGGCCTCGCACCCCATTTTCCAATACGAAAAAGAAGGACGCATGGTCGGCAAGTATCAGATCTCCGACCGCGAAGAAGAGTTTGTCGAGTTTGGCGGCGGCAAGGAGTACGCCAAGCAGAACAACCAGCAAGTCTCCATGACCTACCGCCTCGGAGCCGAGTCCATCCTCGACCTTCCCAACAACTTCGTCGGAGCCAAGAAGTGCGGCGAGTGCCATCCCGCGCAGTACCAGAAGTGGCAGAAGTCGCGCCACGCCAAGGTCGTGCGCTTCCCAGACGAGATGGATGAGATCCCGAACAAGGATCTCAACAAGCCGCTATACGGCTCGCAGGCTGCTGTTCTTCCCGAGGGCATCACCGCCGATGATGTGTACGTGATCATGGGTACGCCGCGTACCAAGTACGGCTTTGTGGATAGCTTCCTCGTTCGCGGCTCCTACCACGTGGAAGGCGGCATGTTGAAAGATCGCACGGGCACACTCGTCGCTGGAGGCAATCAGCACTCGCATCACTGGGCTGAGTCGCTCACTCCCGAGATGGCGCAGAAGATCGCCGGATTCGTCCCTGGCTTCCCCACCAAGATTGAGGACTTCGGCGATAACGGCTCCAAGGTTTGGGGTATGACCTCCTACGGAGCCAAGAATCGCAAGAGCTTCCTCTTTCAGCCTGCCACGTCCTACTGTGAGGTTTGCCACACCTTCAAGTTCGACTTCAAGAATGAGGGCGAACTCGTCGCGGCCCTCGGCCATCCGCAAGAACTGCGCAAGCACACCATCAGCAAAGGCATCACCTGCGAAGAGTGCCATGGTGCGGGAGCCCACCTCTACGGCGCGCGCGGTGCTGGAATGCCTTCCAACTGTGAACGCTGCCACCAGCGCTTTGCCTGGAACGCCGATGAAGCCAAGGCCAATCCGGACAAGCCTTTCAGCTCGTTCTTCAAGACCAAGTGCCCCGCCTGCGGAACCGAAGGATCGCAGTCCTACAACACCGCTCACTATGAAAAAGGCATGCGCTGCGGAACCTGTCACGATCCGCATGAGGTCACGCAGAACGACTGGAAAGACAGCTTCACCAAGCCTGGTCTGAAAAAGAACTGCCAGGACTGCCACACCGAGCAGGCCGCTTTCTTTAAGGAAAACAACATTCACGGCAACAATGACTGCACCAGTTGCCACATGCCCGTCATGATGAGCTGCGAGAACTTCGGGACAATTCAGTTCCCCGACAATGGCGGCTTCGACGCAACCCGCGCCGCGCACATCTGGAAGATCAACGTCGATCCCGAGGAGAAGTCGCTCAACCCGCCTCCGGGCAAAGACCGCAACTTCAAAGACGGTGCGTGGCGGCTGACCAAGAAGAACGGCAAGCCATACATCGATCTGATGTGGTCTTGCGGACGCACCAGCTTCTCCGACGGCAACGTTCTCGCCGGTGGTGGATGCCACAGCCCCGCGCAGAGCTCGCAGCCCAAGGAGCTTCAGTTCACCAATCAGAAGATGATTTATGACCGGGTCGTCCTCTGGCAGAAGCCTGTGAAAGAAGGTGTTACCGAGGTCAAGACCGCGCTCACGCTTGCGAACTCTCGCATGATGTCCGCCCATCTTTCCGATACGCAGAGGGCACAGGTGCAACTGATGCTCAATCAAGCGGGGGCCATCATTGACTCTGTCACGAAGGATGGTTCGTGGGGAGTTCACGCACCAGAGTTCACCTTGCAAAAAGTGAAGGAAGCGAAGGTGCTTGCCACTGGCGCCAACGCAATTCTTCTTGGCGGAAACAAGCAGGTCGCAAAGAAGTAAACCGCCTGATGAGGGGAGCGCAGGATGGCACCTGCGCTCCCTTTTTAAATTGAAAGGTTGTCATGCGCACGCTCGTCATCATTCTTATGCTTGCCTCATTCGTTGCCCCCTCACCTTGCTCCACTTCCGTGGAAGGTGAAAAGTATTCCTGGATCAGCCTAAGGGAAGCCCGCGATCTTTATAGCAAGCCCGGCGTCTTCTTCATCGACGTCAACGAGCCCGAGGTCTACGGGCGCTACCACATCCCCGGAGCCACGCCGGTCACAGATGAACACCTGCAGCGCTTTCTTCCCGCCGATAGGCAAGCCACTCTCGTCTTCTACTGCGCCGAGCGACGCTGCACCGCCAGCCACGCTGCCGCCCGCGAGGCCGTCAAATTCGGATACCGCAATGTACTGGTCATGCCAGAAGGAATCTTCGGATGGGTCAACGCGGGCCTTCCCACCTCCAAAGGCGCCGCAAAGTAGTGAGTCATGCGTATTTGTGATTGGCCTTCAGCGGCGCTGAACCGCAACAATAGCGACATGAATGGACAACCTGCAATTCAATGTGCCCTCTCCAATAAACAGTCAACGCGATCATCATAGAAGCCGATGCGGGATTTCCTTCAAAAGACGGATCGGCTCTTTTCTGGAAACAGGATGGAGAGTCTTCGTGGGAAAGATTGGAAAACTGACTGTTGCCGCAGTGGTTGCCTTCGTAGCATTCCAGGCAGTGCGGCCCAGCATTCCCTCAAAGCCTGCATCGTCGGAATTGCAGGCTCCGCCTGAGATCAAGATCATTCTCCAGAAGGATTGCTATAGCTGCCACTCAGACCAGAGGCGGCTCTCCTGGTTTGATGAAATCGTGCCCGCCTACTGGCTGGTACGGCATGACGTACTGACCGCCCGGGAACACCTCAACTTTTCCACCCTGGGCTCCAAGCCCGCCGCCGTCCAGAAGGCAACGCTCTACGAGGCAGTGAACATGATCCAGCTTGGAGTCATGCCGCTGCCTCAATTCGTCAGACTCCATCCCGAAGCAAAGGTGACCTCCCAGGAACTGGCGACCTTAAAAGCATATCTTGCGCCATGGACACCCACGCCTGCCCAGTCCGGCAACACTTCGGCAGGCAATGGCCCCGAGCCTGTCTCTCCAGCAACGGTGCAGCCCGAGTTCGATGGCTTTCCTTTTGATCCCAGCTATAAAAGCTGGAAGCCAATCAGCACTACAGATCGCGGCGACAACAACACCTTCCGCTTTGTGCTGGGCAATGATGTCGCGGTGCAGGCTGCGCAGTCGGGCAACATCTCGCCATGGCCCGATGGGACGCGTTTTGCCAAGATCGCCTGGCAGCAAGAAACCGGCGCAGATGGACTTGTGCATCCCGGCAAGTTTGTGCAGGTAGAACTGATGTTGAAAGACGCCACGCGCTATAAAGACACTGACGGTTGGGGTTGGGGACGCTGGCGCGGCATGGATCTGAAACCATACGGCAAGGATGCCCGCTTTGTGAACGAGTGCACAGGCTGCCATCTCCCGGTACGCGGCGATGACTACGTTTACACGTTGCCGATTACCATGGCCGCGGCCAGCCGCAATGAGGTGGTAAACAACCGGGCCGCCGCCCTGCCGTCCGGCCTCCCCTACCCACCGCTCGGTTGGAGCGCAATCACCATGTACGTTGATCCCAGAAATCGCACCATGGCGACGCTGTACGGCAATGACATCTCCACGCAGGCCGCGCACCGGCAAGGCGGGGATGACTCGAAGGCCCGTACATATCCTTCTGGCACGGTGCTGGCGCTTGTCACCTGGACGCAGCGCGACGACCCACACTGGTTCGGGGGACGCATTCCCGATACGCCGCAATCCGTGGAGTTCGTGCAGTTTTCAGCCGCAGCTCAGTCCGGTAGTTATAGGCGCTTCGCCGGCGCAGGACTCCTAGAGGACCGCTCCGCAGCCGCACCCGAGCGGATCGCTTTCATCCAGGCTCTTACACCCGCGCAATTACCGTAATCTAATCGCTGCAGCTTATGCTCCGGCTGAGCCGCATCAAGCAGCTTTCCGATTGCTGATGCGTCATCATCATTTGTGATTGGATTCCGGCGTGCTTGAACGGTCACAATGGCGTTATGGCAAAGAATGCTTTCCTTGGGTTGATTATCGCCGCCAGCGGACTTGTGTCTCCACCAATCGCCCTGGCGTGTGGCCTTGCCTACGGATTCAGTGTTGTGCATCCCTATCACGTCGACTCCAGAAAATTATCGAAGTTCCTGCTGCAGATTTCAGTCGTGGCATTGGGATTCGGCATGAACCTGAATCAGGTATTGCAAGCGGGACGCTCCGGTTTTAACTACACGGCGGTAAGCATAACGGCGGCAATGGTAATTGGATTTCTTCTTGGAAGGCTAATTGGAGTCGGGCGCGTGGCCTCATTCCTCATATCGACGGGCACGGCGGTCTGTGGCAGCAGTGCGATCGCCGCCGTCGGCCCCATCGCCAATGCAACAGATGAAGAGATGGCTATCTCGCTGGGCACGGTATTTGTGCTCAACTCCGTCGCGTTTCCGGCGATTGGCTCTGCGCTTCACCTCACGCAAACTCAGTTTGGCCTCTGGTCAGCCCTTGCAATTCATGACACCAGCTCAGTTGTGGGTGCGACTGCGAAGTTCGGGGCCGTTCCTCTTGCAGTAGGCACTACCGTAAAGCTCGCGCGCGCGTTATGGATTGTCCCTCTCTCTGTGTTTACAGCCATCGCGACCAAGAGCAAGGCGCGTATTCAGTGGCCGTGGTTCATTGGGTTCTTTTGCCTTGCCGCAGTCGCGAATACGTACTTGCCGCTGTTCAAGCCTATCTATCCGGCACTGGCCCATTTGGGTGTAACTGGTCTTACGGTCACACTTTTTTTGATCGGAACGGGGTTGTCCAAAGCAACCCTGCGGGAGGTTGGAATCCGGCCACTTCTGCAAGGAGTGTCACTGTGGGCAATTGTTGGGCTGGTCTCGCTTCAGTTGATTCGTATGGGGTGGATTCATCTTTAAATACGAACCGTAATCTCTACTTGCTCCCGCTGGGGCCTCTCGCACCATTTTCGCAACTACAGAAGCAGCCACCAGCGGGACAGAACAAACGTCAACATTAGTGCTGGCAATTGCAGAATCCGGACTGAGTGGCGGGTACATTCCCGCTTATGTAGGTAGCCACGGCGTCGTCTGCGGAACGCGCACCCGCCAAGATGACCGGTTTGATTCCATTCGCCATCATCGACTGGGCAGCGCCCGCCCCCATACCTCCGCACAGCACAACTCCGCAGTCACTCAGAAGATCAAGGATGCTCGCATGACCTTGCGTTCCCTGCTGCTTCTGGTCTCCGTGATTGCAGATTCCTTGGTTGTGAGGCGTATCGTCATTGGTGCGGAGTTCCCGGTTCTTCACAGTCAAGCCGTCTACTTCGAACACCACAAATCCCTTACTCAGGCCAAAATGCTGCGATAGGGAAACCCCGTCAGTTGTTGCCACTGCAATTTTCACATTTCCTCCGATTAGTGCTCCTACTAGTTGTAATATACATCTAGGTGCTAACTACGAAACAAGAAATTGTGCCGAATTCAAATATTCGAAGGACGCTAGTGCGGAGGCTCTCATCATGATCAAGGGATCGTGCCCAAGGCATGGGGACGGGCACCCCTGCACCTGTGCAATGGGCAACGTCTATCGCTTCATCGAACCAGTTCTGCTGCTCATGTTGCACGAGAAAGGGCATTCGTATGGATACGAGCTATCGGAGACCCTTGGCGAGTACGCCCTGACGGATGCACAAATTGAACGTGCAGCTTTGTATAGAACGTTGCGAACACTGGAAGAAAACGGCCATGTGACTTCTAATTGGGAGACGGACAGTGCAGGCCCGGCACGTCGAGTGTATTCCCTGACCAAGTCGGGTCAAGTACACCTGCAAGAATGGTCAGAGGTCATGGGCCGACTGGGAAAGGCAATGGATGCATTTGCAAAAAGAGCTGGCAGGTCGAGCGTAGCCCAAAATGCCAGCGCGTTAGTAAGATGACTTGCATTGTGAAGTCTCAACGTACCTTGGGGCAGCTCACCACAGCGAACGTGGACTTTGCGAGGGCAATGTCGCCGATCCAGTCAAACTTACACAACCCCATGGACGGACAATAGAACAGCGTAGGCTTGAAAACTATGAATTGGACAATCGCTTTAGTCATCGCTGCAGTTGTGGTGGTCGGTTTTATCCTTAAGCGCGCCGATCAGATTTCGCCCAAGGACGCACTGGCACATCTTAGAAACGGCGCGCTAGTGATTGACGTGCGCAGCTCCGGCGAATTCAGTTCTGGCCATTTGGCGAACGCGATTAATCTCCCATTGGGCGAAATTGAAACCGCTTTGCCGCGTCGCATAAAAGACAAGAACCAGGTGCTACTGCTGCATTGCCATAGCGGCATGCGCAGCGGGATGGCTAAGAAGAAATTGAGGACCCTGGGTTACGCCAACGCGTTCAACCTTGGTTCCTATAGCAGGGCGGCAAAGATTGTGAACAGCAGATAGTCAATGACCGTGTCGATCATAGACAGCAACCGAAATCTGCGCAGGTTCTGCCGGTGCCACAGCATACAATCCCAGATTCGCGGGATGATTATCTTCCTATGCATCCGGCAAACTTCGAGACCTCGAAAACCAGATATGGAATATATGAACCATAAGCCGGAAGACGGACCAAAATCACAGGGCTACCACTTTGCACCAATCGGGACCATTCACAGCCCGTTTCGTCAGCCAGAGGGAACTCCTATTCAACCCTCCCGTGCGAGAGGGGCAAAAGGTACCGTAAGCCTTGAAGCGGCTTTCCAACAAGGGCTACGGGACATAGAAGGCTTCGAACGAATCTGGCTGATCTATTACTTTCACGAAGCGCCGCCGGGGCAACTGCTGGTCAGGCCGTTTCTGGACACGACGCCGCGTGGAGTATTTTCCACTCGCTCTCCGGCGCGACCGACTCCGCTCGGAATGTCGGCTGTACGACTCCTGGGCGTCCATGATGATTGTCTTGAGGTGGCGGATATTGATGTTGTCGACGGAACCCCGCTACTTGATATCAAACCCTACGTTCCTGAATTCGACAGCTATCCTGGCAGCAAGGCAGGTTGGTTCGACGAATCCAGTAGCCAAATGCAGCACGCTGACGACCGCTTTCACCTAGAAAACAACCGGAAGAGAGAGATTTAGAGAACTTACCGATGAATTCATTCGATGAAATGAGCCGCGAGGACCTGCGGAAAGCCTTGGAGATGTTTGCCAAGAACTGGTTAGCCCACGACGGTTGTTGGTTTCTGGCAGCGGAGGAACAGTTTGGCATGCCTACTGCTATGGAACTGGATGCCGGTTCCTGGGCCCGTTTCGCCGCAGTCGAGGCGCGCCGCATCCTGACGACATTCAATGTTGAGGAAGGTGGCGGACTTGCTGCCCTCGACCAGGCGCTTGGACTGCGCATGTATAGCCTGATCAATGCGCAGCGTACGGAATGGTCAGAAGATCGGGAGCGTTTGCGCCTGATCGTGGATGTTTGCCGCGTGCAAGAGGCTCGCCGACGCAAAGGGCTCCTGGATTTCCCCTGTAAGAGCGTTGGTCAGATCGAGTTTGAGATTTTTGCGCGCACCGTTGACTCGCGAATCCAAACCCGATGCCTGCACTGTCCACCCGATGCTGTCTCCAATCAGTATTGCGGGTGGGAGTTCACTCTCGATCTGTCGAAGTAACGCCAGTCCACGTTAGAGGAGCTCTGGTAACGATTAGATAGCTGTACTTTCGCATTCCCAACGATGGCCCGGAACAGCATCAGCTACGGCCACGGGTAAGGGAGTTTTCCGCAGATTCTAAAGTCATGCGTGGTAGCCTAGGGGCCAGTGATGCGATCAGATCTCATAAAAGCGTTCGAGCTGTTGCGATCCGGCGATCCTGTAAACGCGGAACGGGCGCTGGAACTTCTCCAGAATACGGTGTTTTCGTTCAGCATGACCGTCTGCGGTCACCGCGAAGACGCTGAAGACACCATGCAAGATGTGCTACTGAAGGCGATTCCTTACCTGGCAAGATTTGACAGCCCCAAGGCGCTCACCACATGGCTTTACACTGTCGCTCGAAACCGCTGTTGGATGTCCCGCCGCAAAAGTAAGTTCGCGCCAAAAGAACATTTGTCGCTGGAAGAACTCATGCCCGATGCCATGGAACTCGATCACCTTGGGGCGATCGCCGCCGGGGGGCCGTCTCCAGAGAGATCGGTGATCGCGGGCCAAGACTCAAAGCAGCTGCAACAAGCTATTTTGAAGGTGCCCCCGCCGTACCGGCTCGTTCTGGTGCTGCACGATGTCGAAGAGCTCTCGACGGATGAGATCGCACGTATCCTCAACCTAAAGGAAGGGAACGTGCGAGTACGTCTGCACCGGGCACGGTTGTTTGTACGCAAGGAACTTTCCCAGCTCGCGCCGAGGCCCGCCGGTCAGACTAGGATCGCGCAATACAGTTCAGATCCAATCTCTCCACTAGGAGCAAAAGGGAAGCTGGCTCGTTCGCGCCATTGCAAGCAGATATTCGCCAACCTTTCAGACTATCTGGACGGCGCCCTGGACGACACGCTGTGCAAGGAACTGGAACGGCACATGGGGGGCTGTGAGCCCTGTGTAGCTTTCCTTGCCAGCCTTCGAAACACCATTGAGCAGACGCACTCGCTGCCAAGTCAGCGGCCTGATCCGCATGCCGCAGTTCGAGTCCGCGACCGTCTCTCCCGACAATTGCAGACGGCGGCAACGGACAAATAGACCCATTCAGCATCGCACCGGCGCTGAACGAATAATTCTCACTCCGCTTTGTAACACTTGAGCCCCTCTCTGCATTCTTTCCTCAGGCCAAGCCGCGGAGATGGGAAGGTCCGCTTCGTGTGAGCAGTTGGAATGCCGATGCTTCCCAAATCGGCGAGTACGGTGCAGGGAGAGATCAAATGGCAAAGAGAGTTTTGATAGTTGGCGGCGTTGCGGGAGGCGCGTCTTGCGCCGCACGATTGCGCAGACAGGCGGAGGATGCCGAGATTGTGCTCTTTGAGCGCGGGCCTTACGTCTCGTTTGCTAACTGCGGCTTGCCCTATTACGTGGGCAACGTTATTCAGGACGAAAAGAAGTTGCTGGTAGCCTCTGCGGAACACTTCAAGACCCGATTCAATATCGAGGTTCGCACCGAAAATGAGGTTATGTCCATCGACCGCGAGCGGCGCGAAATCGAAGTGAAGCGCCTACTCAGTGGCGAGGTCTACCGAGAGAAGTACGATGCCTTGGTTCTGTCCCCGGGCGCCACCCCGATCCGTCCAGTCCTTCCCGGAATTGATCTGCCAGGAATTTTCTCCCTTCGCACCATCCCGGACAGCCGACGTATCCGGTTGTGGATAGAGGAACAAAAAGTCGAACGCGCGGTCATCATCGGCGGCGGTCTCGTCGGTCTTGAAATGGCTGAGAATCTGGTAACGCGGGGAATCTCCGTTACGGTTGTGGAGATGCTCGATCAGGTCTTGCCGCCGCTTGATCCGGAGATGGCGGAACCGGTGCAGGAGCACCTCACCAAGAGCGGTGTGTTCCTTCATTTGTCGGATGCATTGGCTGGTTTTGAGCCGTCGGCCACTGGTGGATTAGTCGTCAGAACGAAATCCGGCAGCCGCCTTCCAGCCGATCTGGTGATCCTTTCCATCGGGGTGCGGCCGGAGATCAAACTGGCTAAAGATGCGGGGCTGATGATCGGGGAACGCGGGGGTATTCGCGCCGATGAGCAGATGCGTACCAGCGATCCGAATATATGGGCAGTGGGCGATGCCGTCGAAACGCGCAATTTCGTAACGGGTGAATGGGGCTTGGTACCTCTGGCCGGACCGGCAAATCGCCAGGGACGCGTGGCAGCCGACTCCATCTGCGAACAGGAGGCGTACTTTCGCGGCGTCCAAGGCACGGCAGTATGCGGGCTCTTCGGCCTGACAGTCGCCACCACTGGAGCCAACGAGAAGACTCTTCGACGTGTGGGAATCACCAACTATCAGAAAATTTACCTGCATCCGGGACAGCATGTGGCCTATTACCCCGGCGCGAGTCCCATCCACATGAAACTGTTGTTTGCGGTGGATGATGGCCGCATCCTGGGAGCCCAGGCTGTAGGGCAGGACGGCGTCGAGAAGAGGATCGACGTCATCGCTATGGCGATTCAGAACGGCGCGAGTGTATTCGACCTTGAAGAAGCTGAGCTTTGCTACGCCCCCCAATTCGGTGCCGCCAAGGACGCAGTGAATATGGCTGGAATGATTGCCGCCAACGTGCTGCGCGGGGATGTTCCGCTGGCAGAATGGGAGACGTTGTCCAGCACCGCAGCATTGCTGGTTGATGTGCGACAGCCAGAAGAGTTCGCTGCCGGACATATTGAAGACGCCATCAACCTTCCGCTTCCCCAGTTGCGTATTCGCCTCGGAGAACTTCCCCACGACCGCGAGATCTGGGTGAACTGCGGAGTAGGCCAGCGCTCCTACTACGCCCTGCGGATTCTTCTGCAGCACGGCTTCAAGGCGAAGAACCTCTCGGGCGGGTTCACCACCTACAAAGCCTTCCGCCCTCTGCTGCGCACTGCAGTTGGGCAAGAATCCAAGGACTGAACCCGAGGTAGAACAATGGTGACTATTCTATGAACGACCGCATCTTTTCGCACACTCAAGCCGGTAAGTTGGACGACCCGGCGCGGCTCAAATGGCTTCCGCCCAGCGACGTCATGGCAGCCTTGGATATCCATAGCGAGATGGCGGTTGTGGATGTGGGAGCAGGGACCGGGTACTTCAGCATTCCTATTGCAGACTGGCTGGGGGCTTCAGGGGTTGTCTATGCGGTGAATTTGCAACCGGAGATGCTGGAGCTTCTAAAGAAGAAGCTACACCACGGGAAGAAGAAGAACCTGTGCGAAATTGAGTTGCTCCAGGGAAAAGCAGATTGTGTACCCCTTCCCGACCGCAGCGCTGATCTTGTTCTGCTCGCCAACCTATGGCACGAGTTGGATTCTCCTGAGGCGGCGTTACGAGAGGCCCGGCGGTTGCTCAGACCTGGAGGCAAACTCGCAATCCTTGACTGGCGCGCCGACTTCTCCG
>Ga0302320_10023370_pt1 | contig 12137 bp, 10 predicted proteins | sample Bog_T0_3_FD_202130 | JGI IMG/M metagenome (GOLD analysis project Ga0302320, IMG submission 202130) | Peat permafrost microbial communities from Stordalen Mire near Abisko, Sweden - Bog_T0_3 | ecosystem: Environmental > Terrestrial > Soil > Wetlands > Peat | place: Sweden: Abisko, Stordalen Mire...
CGGTCCACACCTGGCCGGAACAGGCAAAACCGGGAATAAGTATCACGGGGGTTTTCCCTTTTCCTGATATTTTAACATTAAACGGGTAGTCTGTTTGTGAAAATGATAAAGGCGCAAACGCTATCACTCCCAATATAAATGCCATTATTTTTTTCATAAGTTTTTGTTAAAAACAATTTAACAAAGATATAGTTATTTATAAAATACATAAGGGGTAATTACCACACCAATATTGGGGCTTTAGCCCCAGATATATAGAAGATAGTGTATCTTTGACACACAAAGCATGAAAGCATTTTTAATTGTCATATTGTCCATTTCCTTTAGCCTTATAGCTTTTGGACAAGACTACCCCGATAGTGGTTTTACCAATAAAGCAGAGGCGAAAAACCTAACAGTAAATGGGATAAGAGAAGGAAAATGGTTAAGATATTTAGATTCTGATGCTGCTATGTTGGAAATAACTGATACCAATGCACCTTTTTATACTTTATTTATATACAAAGATGGACAGGCTGTAGGTATGATTAGAGAATATTATAAAAGCGGAAAAATAGACGAGGAAACCTTTTTAAGTTATTCATCGTATTTTGATAAAGAATATTATGAAAACGGAAAACTAAAACGTGAAGTATATTATATTCACGATAGAGAAAATAAAGTTACAAAAACATATTATGAAAACGGAAAATTATGTAGTGAAATAACTTATAAAGACGATACAGTAATGGTAGCAAGAAAAAAATATGACGAAAATGGCAATGAAATTAAATAATTTCAAACTGAGCCAAACCAAACCTTCCCCTTTCACCTTTTCCCTTTATCCACTTTTAACTTAAAGGCGTATCTTCGCGTCTCTTAAAAAAAACAGCGCACTATGATTACCGTTAACAACCTATCGCTCAGATATGGCAAAAGATTACTGTTCGATGAAGTGAATTTAAAATTCATGCATGGTAATTGTTATGGTGTTATTGGAGCCAATGGCGCAGGTAAATCCACTTTTTTAAAAATACTTTCCGGAGAAATAGATGCCAATACCGGTACTGTCAGCATTACGCCCGGCGAGCGCATGAGCGTATTAAGTCAAAATCACTTTGCCTACGATGCATTTCCGGTTTTGCAAACCGTGATGATGGGCAATAAAAAGCTGTGGGATATTATTCAGGAAAAAGACGCCCTGTATGCCAAGCCCGATTTTAGCGATAAAGACGGGGAGAAAGTAGGGGAGCTGGAAACCATATTTGCCGAAATGGAAGGCTGGAATGCCGAAAGCGATGCAGCCAATTTGTTAAGTGAACTAGGCGTAAAGGAACAGCTTCACAACACATTGATGAGTGAGTTGAATCCTAAAGAAAAAGTAAGGGTATTGCTGGCTCAGGCATTGTATGGCAATCCCGATATATTGCTGCTGGATGAACCTACCAATGACCTGGACGTAGACACCATTACCTGGCTGGAAAACTTTTTGGCCGATTTTCAGAATATAGTAATTGTGGTATCGCATGACCGGCACTTTTTGGATGCGGTATGTACTCATGTGGCCGATATAGATTTTTGCAAGATCAAATTGTACACCGGCAACTATACTTTTTGGTATGAATCGAGCCAGTTGGCATTACGCCAGCGTGCCGACCAGAATAAAAAGGTAGAAGATAAGCGCAAGGAATTACAGTCGTTCATCGAGCGTTTCAGCGCCAATGCCTCTAAATCCCGCCAGGCAACCAGCCGTAAAAAACTGTTGGAAAAACTGGTGGTAGACGATATACAGGCAAGTACCCGCAAATACCCGGGCATTATTTTTAAAGCCGATCGCGATTGCGGCGACCAGATATTGAGTGTTACTAAATTAGCCAAATCCTCACCCGAAGGTATTCCCTGGTTTTCCGATGTTACCTTTACCTTAGATAAAGGCGATAAGGTAGCTATTCTATCCAAAGAACATTTGGCTATCACTGCCTTTTTTGAAATTATTACCGGTGCGCAACAACCCGATAAAGGTGAATTTTTATGGGGAAGCACCATTACTAAATCCTATCTGCCGAATGAAAACGCCACCTTTTTTAAGCGGGATGACAACATGGTAGACTGGCTTCGCGAATATTCTGCCGACAAGCTGGAAACCTATATCCGTGGCTTCCTTGGCAGGATGTTGTTTTCCGGCGAAGAAGCCCTGAAAAAAGTGAATGTATTATCGGGCGGAGAAAAAGTACGTTGCATGATTTCGCGCATGATGCTTACGAATGCCAATTGCCTTATTTTAGATGAACCTACCAATCACCTCGACCTGGAAACCATTACTGCATTCAACAATGCGTTGAAGGATTGGAAGCATGTGGCCTTATTTACTTCGCATGACCATGAGTTTACACAAACAGTTGCTAACCGCATAATAGAACTTACTCCTACCGGAGCTATTGACAAGCGCATGCCTTACGATGAATATATAGCAGATGAAAACATAAAAGCCCAGCGGGAAAGGATGTGGGGCAAGGTGTTGGTAGCCTGATTGATTTCTATAATGAAATAGTAATTTTATTTACATTTGTCTAAGCGAATATTTTGTAATTAGAAATCAGTTCATATATAGTAATCGATAAATTTTAAAAAATGAAAATGCGTTTAATTGTAGTTTCATGCCTGCTATTAGTAGCTTTTCCACACACTATGTTAAAAGCGCAAAGTGATACCGGAAAAATAAGAGAAGTGGGTTTGGGGTTTTCAAATTTAAATAGCTTTAACATAGCCTACCAGTGGGGAACAAGGAAAACCCTTTACAGTTTTTCAGTTACTTCTATTGCTTTTTCTGCACCTGCATCATCTTCCAATGATTTCAATGATACGATCTCAGGAAATAATTCTACGAGTAATGAAACAAGTATTTCTTTCAGTTTGGCCTTTTCTATAGTAAAAGCAAAGAAACTATCTCCCAAACTCGATTTCCTACATGGTGTAATACTCGGAACAGGATTAGGCTATTCTCAGAGTAGTAGTACCAATTTTAGCTACAGTGGAGTGATTTCAATTACAAGTTCAACTTACGAGGATAAAACATATTCATATACACCTTTTATAGGCGTAGTACTAGGAGTAAGATACGCCTTGAGTAATCTGTTTTACATATATGCCGAAATAAGCCCCCGGATTTATTATGACTATTCAAAAACAACATCAACCAGTACAAATAATTATTTATTGACAGTTGATACAGGACAGGAGATTGAAAAAACGCCGGGCATAAGTAATTTGTCAAATACCGGAGCGGCTTTGATGCTTGTTTATAGATTCCAAAAATAGTGTGGTGGCTATAAGTTTTTCTTATGAAATCGAATACAAAAAATCTGTAAAAGCCCAGCGGGAAAGAATGTGGGGCAAGATGGTTTTGGCGTATGCATTACCTATCACCCTATTTATAAAAATGTATTTTTGAACAAGTATGGCGCACGAAATACAGAAACATAAATTTAAACGAGATACCGATTTGCAGGTAGAAGTGGTTCCCTTGAAAAGCCTTGTAAAAGCTAATAAGAACTATTTAGTAATACCGCACCGGACTAATTTTCATCACATTTTTTTATTTGAGAATTGCCGCTTGACGCATTCCGTAGACTTTGAACCTGTCAACATCAAACCCTATTCCTTGCTTTTTATCGACAAGGACCGTGTGCATCAGTTTGACAAGTTATTGGAATATTATGGACGAGTATTGATCTTTACCGATGATTTTTTTTGCATTTCAGATAGCGATACAAAGTTTTTGAGAAGTTCCATTCTGTTTAATAATCCGCCTGATTCATCTGTACTGAATATTGGTAAAGCCGGATTTGAAAAGTTCGTAAATATTTGCGATGGTATTACAGAAGAATTGAATTTGCCTCCTGATAATACTAAGCATATTTTATTGAAGAACCACTTGCAAAATTTCCTTTTGCTGGCTGACCGTGAAAAGCGTAAAGCGGGTTTTTCTGAACCCAGGAATGGTCCTGATTTGGATTATACTTTGCTGTTTCGAGACATGATAGAAACAAATTATACTAAACTGAAAACGGTGAGCGATTATTCTTCACAATTGCATATTTCTGAAAAGAGGCTTGCACAGGCTACAGCCAAGGTATTAGGTAAAGCGCCTAAAGAAATTATCAATGAAAGGATACTGCTGGAAGCAAAGCGGCTATTGGTATATACGAATCTCTCGATAAAGGAAATAGGGCTGGAGTTGGGTTTTAATGACCCCGCGTATTTTGTACGTTATTTCAAAAAGAATGCCCAAACAACACCTGTAAAGTTTAGAGGGTTATATATTAAAAAGTAAGTTTCCTAAAAATACCATACGAAGGCTGATATGTCCATCGCTCAAAAGTTTGAGGTGCCTCATCTTTGCGTTCAATAAATAACCCTTAATAATTATACAATGGATAAAAACAGAGAAGCGTTAATGAGCTTTTACAACAAGGCATTAACCGTAAACACTGAAACAACTCCCGGCAAGGTATTATCAGAAGTGCTAGCCGACAGCTTTACATCCTATGGCTCAATGGAGAGTAAAGGTAAGCCCCAATTGATGGGACAGGTAGAATATTTCTGGAAACTTATTCCTGATTTGAAATGGGAACCCAAGGATATCGTTAACGAAGGCAATAAATATGTGGTTCGCAGCATAGCAAGCGGTACACCTAAGGGCGATTTTATGGGAACGCCTACCGATGGCACCAAGTCATTCAGCACTATGACCATTGATTTTCATGTGGTGGAAAATGGACAAATGCAGTCTGTTCATCACCTGGAAGATTGGGCAACGGCTATGAAACAACTAAAATCATAAAATAAATTCTATGATTGAAATGAATACAATACCCCTGTACGTTAGAATTGTTGCAGGGGTGTTATCATTAGCAAATATTGGCTACGGAATTGCAGGGTACTTCAAGCCATCGCAAATATTTGAGAATAGCACAGAAGGCATAGATGTAAAAGGGAAAGGAGCAAGGTATGCAGGATATGAATACGCGTCAAGAAACTTGTCAATAGGAATAGGAATGCTGATAGTCGCTATCATGGGTTCTCCCATGGTAATTGTGCTGGTAACCGGTATCAGGGCACTTGTCGAAATACAATCCTTGCTAATAAATATATCGCTCAAAAAAATAAACGAAGGCTTTATAACTGCTGCCCTCTTTTTAGCTATTGAATTATTCATTATCGTAAAAATGTTCATTTAAATTCTTCTTCAATTATCTCGTTGGAACTTAAAAAAACCTTACCCAATAAAAATTACAAAATCATGAGTAAAGCACTTCCTTCAAAACCCGGAGACAAAAAGTTTCAAATAATAGCCTATTTATTAGGCGCAGCCCATTTGATTTTTGGTGTAACCAAGCTGGTTGGTATTGAAAGCATGACCAAAGAGTTTACAGAAACATGGCATTTTCCTTTATGGTTTATGTATTTTGTTGGAGTGGCGCAAACATTGGGAGGTATTGCCCTTTTTACCCGCCAGTTGAGGATGCCAGCCTCCTTGTCAATGGCTTTGATTATGATTGGAGCAATTGTAACTACCATTATCTCCGGACAAATTATTAATATAATTATTTGTACTGTAGTGCTGGTACTGTGTATGGTAGTCTTTAAGCACCGGATTGAACAACTGGCTGAGGAGTTAGCTGCAGAGTTGAATGAAAATAAAGCATAAGTGAAACATATCTGTTTTTTACTTAAGCTAAGCTGAAACTAAAAATTGGATTTTGCAATTATATCTAACCGGTAGGTGCTACTGCATTTTTTGTTGAGTATTTTCTTATCCAGAAAGCAATAAGTGGTACTCCAATGAACGAAGGTAATAGCCAGGGAAGCCAGGCAGGGTTAACGTTTTTAACGTTCACTACCACAAAAGCAGTAGTGGTGCCAATATACGTTCCCAGCATCATGCCTATATGGCGGTGCAGCCATTCCAGTTTTTGAAGAGGCTTGTTCTGCATAAGAAGTATATTTATCCGAAGCACCCGCAATACTAAGGAAGCATTTAGGGCACCAAAAACAAGCAGAATAATATTGAGGGAATAGATCATAAAAAAGCTGGTGACTGCCCCTAAGACTAAAACAGCCCAGTCCAGTTTGGTAGGCATTAGTGATTTGTTTTTGATGGCCCGGTATCCGAAATAATCCATGAATAGTGTGAAAAAGCCAACCAATAATAAGAATGTATTTTTTATGGCTATAGAAATTATAATGGCCGAACCTGCCACTATTAGCATACTTGTAAAAAATATCATTCCTGCCCGTTTATGTGTTTTCCCGCCCTTTTTTGTAATAATGGCAGTAAGCCCGGTAATTAATGCAGTTGTACCGGAGGCGATATGAATGGTAAGGGCAATTGTTTTTAAAATATCCATTTGTAAAATTTTAGGATGCAAATATGTATATGGAATTAAGGGACTGCAAGAGAAATGGGACAAATAGCCAATTTTTGGGATTAACGGACAAAAATGGGGTGAAAGGGAAGCCTTAGGGATGAACGGCAAGCAGATTTTTAACCAATTCATTCATAGCTCTTGAAACAGGGATCAGGTCATCTGTGCCTGATAAATGTAATTTATATCCCTGTGCATTGCCGGAAACATGAACTACTTTTTTCATATTAACCAGGTAGCTTTTATGGCAACGCAAGAAAGGTGAATCCTCCATAAATGTACTGGAAATGTTTTTTAATGAATTCCGGATAAGCAAACGGTTGTTTGCATTTTTTATTAAATAAAATACTTCCACATAATTATCGGTAGAACGGATGAAAAGCAGTTCGGTTGGGGAGAGGGTAAGAGCGGGTTTCCCATTTTCACTGTATATGGTTAGTGGTAAATTGGAATCTTCAACCGGAGAACTTTTAGTGTCCATTATATTTTCAGAAGGTTGAGTAAATACACTATTTATTATTTCCGATTCTTTAACAAATTTGTTCTTTAGCCGGATCTGGTCTAATAGTATACCTGCTACTACTGGAAAACTAGCCAAGGTGAATGTATAAACCACAAACATGAATATATCATGGAATGAAAAATTACCAATGCCAATGACAGCGGAATATATTGCATTGGCTATGCCTATAAATGCTACATTTAGCAATGCCCAGAATAAAGTCCTGCCCAGGGTCCATTTTTCTTCTGTAAAATAATTGAAAATATTAAAATAAGCAGCCGTATTCAAAAGGACCATCATGACTAGGCAGGTTATGCCATAGCCCATGGCCGTAGTGAAAATCCTGTCATGCAATGCCGAAAGTCCAAAGGGCTGAAACACTAATAAAAAAATAAAAATAAAAGTACTTACGCTTGCACATTCTATAAGCAAGAAGCGCAAAGAGCAATTAAGCGGATATGGAGTTCTTAAAGTAAATACCATTTATTGCATGGGGTAATGCCTGAAAGGGTCTTTTGACAAATGTAACAATAAAAGCACCCTGCAAATATATAAGAACAATACTATTGGTAAATGCGTATCCACGATGAATCAATAGTTTAGGCCGGGAGGCTGGAGTAAAGGTGTAACAAGTTGAATAGTTTAAAGAACTTCTTCAAAAAATTCAATAATTTATAAGTCGTATTAATTTATTTTTTAACTTTGACGACAAGAGATATTGCTCTGCCAATAAAAATGCAGAGGGTTAGTATCCGTTAATTGTAAAAACAAATAGTTAAATCTTGAATAATTTCTAACAAATTAAAACAACCATGAAAAAACTACAACTTCTTTTACTTGTATTTATTTTTGGAAGCTACAATCTATTTGCCAATCCGGTTACTCCCGAGGTTGCAAAAACCGTAGCCCAGGGTTTTTATGCAAAACATACACAAGCTGTTTCCCCTGTTTTAAGTTTAATTTATACCGAAAGGTCAAGTACCGGACAAGCGGTATTTTATGTATATAATGTAAATACAAATGATGGTTTTGTTATTGTTTCGGCCGAGGATGCCACCCATCCTATTCTGGGATATTCAACTACAGGCCATTATGTTGAGCCAGCCAAAGGAACGAACATTGACTTTTGGATGCAGACCAAGAAGGGCCAGATACTCTCTATAAGAAGTAAAAACTACAGTGCAAGTTCACAAATAGCCGATGAATGGACTTCTTACGCAAGTAATAAGGCTCCGCATTATGCGCCTAAAAGGTTTAGTTCTGTTATGTCTGTTCTTCCGCTGTGCCAGTCTACCTGGGATCAGCCTTCACCCTATAATAACTATTGTCCGGGTGGTTCCGTTACCGGATGTGTTGCCACAGCCATGGCGCAAATTATGCGATATTGGAGTTACCCTCCGCACGGAATAGGTTCAAGCTGTTATGATGATGTATCTCCTCCCTATTCTGATAACTGGGGTATGTTATGTGCAGACTACGATACGTCTAAATATGTTTGGAGTGCCATGCCTTACAGCGTATCTTCAAACAATAATGAAGTGGCCAAGCTGATGTATGATTGCGGTGTAAGTGTGGATATGGATTATACGCCTACCGGAAGCGGAGCCCAGGTGCTGGGTGGAAATCCTTCTGCTCAATATTCGTACGTTACTTATTTCGGATATAATTCAGCTACTTTAAATGGAGTGTATCAAAGCAGCTATAGCGCATCTGCCTGGACCAACTTAATTGAAAATGAATTAAACAATAGCAGGCTGGTTCAGTATGCAGGTTTTGATGGTGTTTACGGCGGACATACATGGGTATGCGACGGGTATGATGCTATCAATGATTTTCACATGAACTGGGGCTGGAGTGGTGCTGATGACGGATATTATAATGTAGATTCCTTAAATCCGCATCCCTATGATTTTATTAATGATGAACAGATTTTGTATGGTATTGAGCCTCCTCCGGCATTGGCATTATTTACGGCTTCACCCACATCGGGTTGCGGCCCTTTATCGGTTACTTTCACCGATCAAAGTATGGTTTCCGCTCCCTCTGTTCCTATTACAAGCTGGGCATGGACTTTTAGCGGCGGAACTCCATCCACTTCCTCTTTGCAAAATCCTACCGTAACATTTAGTACACCCGGAACATATGCAGTTACGTTAACAGTAACCAATAGACTTGGTAATAATACGCTAACCAAAACAAGTTACATTACTGTAAACGGTAGTAACAACTTGTCGCTTGTTCAAGGCTTTGAAGGAAGCTTCCCTCCTTCGCAATGGGCCATTAACAATCCGAATTCGCATGCTACTACCTGGGCCCAATCGAATTACGGAATAGGTGGTTTCGGTTCAAGTAATTACAGCATGGTTTACAATAACTGTTCGGGCGGTGTTGTTGGTGAACGCGACCAAATATATACCCCTATGTATAATTTCAACAATGTTACCAATCCAATTCTTTATTTCGACGTGGCCTACACGCCTTATGATGTAACATCAACTCCTCCTGAAAGCGACACCCTGGCGGTGTATTATTCTACCGACTGCGGTCAAACATTTACGCGCATTTATTTAAAAGGCGGTATGAACTTATGTACCAACGGTGGCACACCCCAGGTGGATATCAATCCAAACGGATGTTTTGTTCCAACCAGCGGTAATTGGCGTACAGACAGCATACATATTCCTGCTATTGCAGGCAATTCAAGCGTTGTGTTTTCATTTGAAAACAGATCGGGTAATGGAACCAATATGTATGTCGATAATATCAATATCCCCGGTGCGCCCCTTACTGCATTTAAAGTGAATGACAGCATTATATGCCTCAGTTCCATTGACAGCGTTCAGTATTTAGACCAGTCGACCAATTCACCCAGCCATTGGAGTTGGACTTTCCCCGGCGGCAATCCTTCCACTTCAACCTTGCAGAACCCTTGGGTAAAATATACTACGGCGGGCAACTATACCGGTACACTTAGAACCACCAATGGACAAGGTTCCGACAGCCTTACAAAAACAAACTATGTTAATGTAAGAACTTGCACAGGCATTCAGGATATTTCAAATGGCAATAGCATGAACTTATATCCAAATCCTGCCAAAGATGAATTTACCGTTCAACTGAATGGTACTACAAAGGCGGCGTTAATAGAGCTATACAACATAACCGGCCAGGTGGTGCTCAGCAATAAACTTCCCGAAGGCCAATCTTTTATTGTTAATACAAAAGATATTACCAACGGGGTTTACATTTTAAAAGTATCGACACAGGACGGTGCTACCTTGGTACAGCGTGTGGAAATAATAAAGTAAGCTTTTTTGAAAGCATAAGAAAAGCCGGTGATTTTATTACCGGCTTTTTTGTTTTGTAAAGAGGGTGAAAAAAATCAGAAGATAAATTGAAGTGTTCCCATAATAGAGAAATGGGAAACATTGGGATCGTTAAGATAGGAAAGCCTCCACAGTGCATCTATACGCAGAAATTTAAAGATGTTTTCTATTCCAAGATCCGCTTCTGAATAAGGGCCGTTGCTTAAAGCCCTCAGGGTGGAAGGGAAAATAAGTATTTGTTCATTTTGCTGATTAATAGATCCGATAAGCTCTTTATAGCCCGCTATTTCTCTCCATTTTAGTTTTCTGAAAAGCGGAATTTTCTTAAAAAAGTATCCTTCAAAGTGGTGTTCTATATTGAATCCCCAATATTGGTCGCAGGCAAATTCATAATAGTTCATCATATTATAGGCATTATCATCATATACATATGTTTCGTTACCGGGTGGTAAATCCATAAGCGGATAGGGAACCGCGCCAAATATTTTTCCTGCTTCCGTATAAAAATGGGTATCGCCAAAGGGGTTGATATGCAATACATAATTCAGTCCCAACACAACTTTATGGTATTGATAATCGCCCAGGAAAATACCTTTCAGTCCTTCTGTATAAAGAAAAAGAAGGGTAGGGTAGCGTGTTCCTACATCTGTGCGGCTCATGGTAGTATACAAGTATTTATCATCGTAAGAGAAGTTCAGATAAAATTGCAAGGCCGGGGCATGAATATTAGGCTTGGTAAGGATTTGCCCATCGTTTAAATAATCATATTGATTATTTTGCAAAGGGGTAAAAACCCGGTCTATGTAGGATAACTTAAATTCAAGTCCGGTAAATATGTCCCTGTCATAAGTAAACCTTGCTTCCTGAACACGGGTAAGATTGCTGACCGGAGCGCGCGCCAGTATGGAAGTAAGAATATTATCCCTTCCGAACAAATCATCTGCCCGCCCCAGAATTTGCAAATCGTCGGAATAATGCATATCGATTTCCTGCCAGGGAGTTTTGTTTATAAGGGTTTTGAAACCGAGGCGATATTTCATTTTTTCATCCATAAAACCATAGGCAGCATACCCGTTGAATTCATATTTTTCGCTTAATTTATCACTGGTCCGGCCCCCAAATCGAAGCCGGTTGCCTTCCACGGCGTTATAGCTATAAAAGTCGGCTACAGGGCCTATGTCAAAATATCCAAATGTTTTGTACCCTGTAAGGAGTAATATTACCGCATTATAGGCATGGTGATATATGGGTAGAGTTTGAACCGTATCAACCATTTTATAGATGCCCTTTTCACCTTTTGATAAAGGTTCCAGCCTTATAGAATCCCAATATTTTGCCGAACGGTTTTCTGCGCTGTCTTCTACCTGAATATTATTGCCGATGTTGTAAAACTTCGCGTTTTTGGGCCGATCAACAATAAAGTTATTATAGAGCGTGGTTTTTCTTCCATATAAACCGGTTCCATTTTTATTAAGGGCGAAATCAATTATCAGTTTGTTTTTACTTTGCATCCAATACTGTTTATCAACCTGCGTATACTCTTCAATTACGCTAAACCCCTGAACGAAATTGAGGTTTACATCAGGCGGCATGGTCATTTCGAGCCTTACTAAAGCGTAGGATGTGTCGGCAATCCACATATTGCCCGAAAAGGCGAATTCCTGTTTGTGCTTTGGTTTAAATTGTATTTGATAGCACCAATGCCCGTTAATGGTCATGCTGTCAATTAAATAATACTTGTAAAAAAGATTCCAGTTATAGGAAATGGGGCTGTTAAAGTTTTGCCCGAAAAGCAGGAAGGTGTTTTTGTATATGTCTATATCCTGGTACATATCTCCTGTAAATTGGGCTACGCTTTGGTTTTTAAATCCGGAGTATTGGGTGGCTTTAATAATTTCTTTT
>Ga0302320_10023372_pt1 | contig 12136 bp, 10 predicted proteins | sample Bog_T0_3_FD_202130 | JGI IMG/M metagenome (GOLD analysis project Ga0302320, IMG submission 202130) | Peat permafrost microbial communities from Stordalen Mire near Abisko, Sweden - Bog_T0_3 | ecosystem: Environmental > Terrestrial > Soil > Wetlands > Peat | place: Sweden: Abisko, Stordalen Mire...
GCCGCGCAGCCCGTAGTACCAAAAGAGCAGGCGTGCGGGATTGAAACGGTCCGACAGCCAGCCCGAGGCGACCGTGCCTATGAAGTCGAACACTCCCATGGTGGCCAGCACGCTCGCAGCGGCGACCTCCGGCAGCCCCATGTCGGAGCAGAGCGGAATGAAATGGGTTTGAATCAGGCCATTGGTGCTGGCGCCGCAGATAAAAAAAGTTCCGAACAAGATCCAGAACGTGGAATTACCCGATGCCTCGCGCAGGGCGGACACGGCGGCGGCGCCGATCGATGCCGGCACGGCGGCGTCGGCCGCGGGCGCGATGCGGGCCGCAGGCGCGCTGTGGCCGGTCAAGGGCGCGGCGCCGAATGGCTGCAAGCCCAGGTCGGCGGGATGATCGCGCATGAAACAGCGCACCAGCAGCGCGGCGGCGGCCAGCAATCCACAGACGATGAGCAGTGCGCTGCGCCATCCGGCGCGCGTCGCCACCCACGCCAGTAGCGGCAGGAACACCAGCTGCCCGGTCGCCGAGCTTGCGGTGAGCAGGCCGACGATGAGGCCGCGCCGCGAGCTGAACCAGCGCAACGAAACCGTGGCTGCCAGCACCAACGCCGTCAGGCCGGTGCCCACCCCGACAACCAGCCCCCACAGCAACAGCAGTTGCCAGAGCCGGTTCATTGCCAGCGACAAGGCGAAACCGGCGCCGATCAGCGCCAGCGCGCACAACGTGACATTGCGCATGCCGAAGCGGTTGATGAATGCCGCGGCAAACGGGCCCATGAGCCCGAACAGGACCAGGCGCAAGGCCAGGGCCGAGGAAATCGCGGCGGTCGACCAGCCGAATTCACGTTGCAGCGGCAGCAGCAGCACACCGGGAGCACCGACGGCTGCGGCGCTGACCAGCATGGTCAGGAAGGTGGTCGCGACCACGACCCAGCCATAGTGCAGGCCGCGGCGCGCCAGGGCCGCCGCCAATCGAGCGCTGATCGACACTGTACCTCGCTGTGAGATGAGCCGGATCCGCCTTATTGCGGCGCCGGCTGCCAGGGGGCATGATCGCCACGCGAGCAGGTATTAAGAGGCGATGTGACAGAACATGTCAATGTAGGTCAAAGCGTAAGGGGCAGCGGCATGGATACTCTAGGATTCACGGTGTCGGATGGTGTGGCGACGCTGTCGATACAGCGCTCCGCGGTCAGCAACGCGATCGACATCAACATCATCCGCGCGATACACACGGCGCTCGATCAAATTCAAAAGGCCGACAGCGGCGCGCGCGCCGTGATCATCACCGGCAGCAACGATGTTTTCTGCAGTGGGCTGGACCTGCACTCGATCGATCTGAACAGTCAGGAGGCGCGGCAGCGGGCGCACTTCGAAATGCGCCGCTTCATGGATCCTTTGATCCTGCGCCTCAGCGGTTTCCGTTATCCGATCGTGGCGGCGGTGAACGGCGCGGCGGTCGGCGCGGGCATGAGCCTCGCTCTGGCCAGCGATCTGATCATCGCCGGCGACAATGCCTACTTCCTGCCCTCGTTCGCGCGCCTCGGCCTGGTTCCCGACGCAGGGATCACATTTAACCTGGCGCGCCGCGTCGGCGGCGGCCGCTCGCTGGCGGCGTTGATGCTGGCGGAGAAAATCGACGCAAAGACGGCGCTGGATTGGGGGCTTGCCTACTCCGTGGTGCCGCCCGCGGAGGTGATGCCGCGCGCGCAGGCGATCGCTCAAACTCTGGCGAGCGGGCCGATCGCAGTGCTCGGGCAAATTCGCGCATTGCAGGCTTCCGCGTTCAACAATTCGCTGCAGGAACAGCTGCGCGCGGAGCGCAGCGCCCAGGAGATGTCGCTCGAGACTCACGATTGCGTGGAGGGTGTGCGGGCGTTTTTCGAGAAGCGCGAGCCGCACTTTACGGGGCATTAGGCGCAGCGGGGCTTAAAGCGTCGCGGCGAGCGCCTCGGCCCCGGACTTCAGCGCGGCGATGTCGGCAGGACGCGAGCGGCAGCAACCGCCGATCAGTCGGGCTCCTGCGGCATGCCAGGCCGGCGCCGCGGCTGCGAACGGTTCGGTTGCGTGAATTGCATGCCAGCCCTTGGTGGCCGCGTCGTAGCATTCGCCGGAGTTGGGATAGGCCAGCAATGGCTTGGTGGTGCGGCCGTGCATCTGCTGCAGCAGGGGCGCGATATGGCGCGGCGCCGTGCAGTTGACGCCGAGCGCGACGATCTGCGCAAAGTCGTTCAACTGCGCGACGCACTCGGCGATTCTTTCTCCCTCGCAGTTGTGCGCGCCGTCGCGGCAGGAAAAGCTGATCCAGGCGGGGACCGAGGGAAACTCCTGCAGCAGCCGCGCAAGCACCAGCGCTTCGCGCAAGCAAGGCAGAGTCTCGAACGCCAGCAGGTCGGCTCCCGCCTCGACCAACACCCTCACGCGAGGCCGATGGAACTCCTCCAGTTCACGATCGCTCACCGGGTAATTGCCGCGATACTCGGAGCCGTCCGCCAGCATGGCGCCGTAGGGCCCGATGGATGCCGCAACCAAGGGCCGCAGGCGGCCGGCGCGGTTAGGCGGCCGCGCCCAGAACCGCTCACGCGCCTCGATGGCCAGCATCACCGCATCGCGCATCAGCTGAGCGGCGGCGGCGGGCGTAATTCCGCGCGCGGCGAATGCCTCGAAGGTCGCCTGGTAGGTCGCGGTGGTGGCAACGTCGGCGCCCGCGTTGAAATAATCCAGATGCACGGCACGAATCGCGTCCGGCCGCTCGATCAGGCACTTTGCGGACCAAAGCGGATCGGCGAGATCCGCTCCGCGACGCTCCAGTTCGGTTGCCAGCGCGCCGTCCAAGATCATCCACGGCCGCCGCTGCAGAAAGGCGCTTAAGGGATTATTCATTGAGCGCCCGAGGGCCGCTCAGGTAGCGGTTGCCACGGATAAAGTAGCGCAGCCTCAGCTCCGCAGCCTTGGTGATTCCGATGCGCGCGCTCCGGCCGATACGACCTACCGGCTGCCCATCGCTGCCGATCCACAAGGGACCGGGGGCAAAAAGATCGATGCCGTCGAAGCGCCGATCCACCCCCAGGGCCGCCGCCAGGCGTCCCGGTCCGCGCGCCAGGTTGAGCATTCCACGGCTGTTGCGTGCCCGCTGCATCCGCTCGATTCCCAGCAGCGGTTCCAAGGCGCGCAGCAGGACGCCTGCGCCGACTCCGGCAGGCTCGCTGGAAACGTTCAGAAGATAGGAAGTCCCATAACAAAGGTAGACATAGGCGTGACCCGCGCGCAGGAACAGCGAACGAGTGCGCGGCGTCAACCCGCGAAAAGCGTGGCATGCGGGATCATTTGGCAAGTAAGCCTCGGTCTCGACGATTCGGCCGGCGGCCCTGGCGCCGTTCCATTCCCGCACCAGCACCTTACCCAGCAAATAACGCGCGAGGGCGACGGTCGCCTGCGGGAGCTCGCCGCGTTTGAGACGCATGATTCGGGCGGCACGGGCCGGCATAAAGGGTCGTATCCTCGTTCGTCACGATGTTTGCATCGACGGCATGATAATCTCACGCCCCGCTCGGGCACTATAACGATAAGGGATGGCATGATGCTCATCGCACGGACCATCGAAACTCAGCATTCGGACGTCTTCACCTTCCTCAGAGGCGACCTGGATAACGCTGCAAATCAGTGCGATGTGCCGGCAGAGGCCGCCTGCGACAGCTTGGTCTACATCAGCGATGCCGAACAGCTCGCGCAGGTGCAGCCGCGCAAACCCGCGATCCTGGTCATTTCCGCCAAGATGGCGCACACCATGGAGGCCGCCGCGCACATCGCGGGTTGCTGCTTTGCAGTGCAGAGTATCCCGATGGGCATGGCCGTGCTGCTCAAGTATTTCGATACCAAGTCGCGACGCTTCACCCAGTGGGGCAAACGTCATCCATCCGCGGTGGTGCATGCGGATGCGCACATCGGCCAGGGTGTGTTCCTCGGCCCCTATTGCGTCATCGGCGCAGACGCCAGCATCGGCGATGGATGCCTGATCGGCGCGCACGCGGTGATCGAGAACGCGGCGAAAATCGGCGCTAGGACGGTCATCCATCCGCACGTGTTCATCGGCGCCGCCTGCGAGGTCGGCACTGACTGCGAGATTCATCCGCACACCACGATCGGCAGCGACGGTTTCGGCTACGCCGTGGATCGGAACGGAAGACCCTGCAAGATCTCCCACCTGGGCAATGTAAAGATCGGCGACGGAGTCGAGATCGGCAGCAATTGCGCGGTCGACAGGGCGACGCTGACATCGACCCACATTCGCTCGGGCACCAAGCTCGATAACATCTGTCACATCGCGCACAACTGCGATCTGGGCGAGAACGGCTTCTTCACCGCGGGATTCATGATGGGCGGCTCGACGAAAATAGGACGGCAATTCGTCACCGGCGGCTGTTCGGTGGTCACGGCGCACATCACCCTCGGAGACAACGTGGTGCTTGCGGGCAGATCCTCGGTCACGAACGATGTGCCGGAGGCGGGAGCCTATGGCGGCTATCCGTTGCAGCCACTGAAAGAGGCGATGAAAACAGCCGTCAACATCGGCTGCCTGAACGAGATCCGCCGCAACCTGCGCCGCGTCATGAAGCACCTTCATCTCGAGGACAAGGTACGGGACGGCAAGGCCGATAGGTGACCGCGCTGCCGGTCGGTGTGTTGATCATCGCCATGGTGAGCTTTCAGCTCGGAGCGACGGTTGCCAAGCAGTTGATTCCGGCGGTCGGTGCATCCGGCGCCGCGGCGCTGCGGCTGGCACTGGCGGCAGTGATGCGGCTGGCCGTTTGGCGTCCGTGGCGGGTTCGGCCGAAGCGTCGCGAGCTGCGCAGCATCATCATCTATGGCCTGGCGATGGGATGGATGAATCTCTTCTTCTATCTGTCGCTTCGCAGTCTCCCCCTCGGCATCTCGGTCGCGTTGGAATTCACCGGGCCGCTGGCGGTTGCGATGCTGGCATCGCGCCGGCCGATCGATTTTTTGTGGATCCTGCTGGCCGCGCTCGGCCTGGTCGCGCTATTGCCCCTCGGTCTCGGTCTGGGCCTCGACCCCGCGCCGCTGGCGCCGCTCGGGGTGGCATACGCGCTGGCCGCGGGCCTGTGCTGGGCCCTGTACATCGTGTTCGGGCAGAAGGCGGGCGCTGCGCACGGCGGGCAGACGGTGGCGCTCGGCACGCTCGTCGGCGCGCTGGTCATCGTGCCCATCGCGTTGGCGCAGTCCGGCACCGGGCTTTTCTCGCCCGCGCTGTTGCCGGCCGCCCTCGGCGTGGCAGTGCTGTCGAGCGCTCTGCCCTATTCCCTGGAAATGTTCTCGATGACGCGGCTGCCGACGCGCACCTTCGGCGTGTTGATGAGCCTGGATCCGGCGCTGGGAGCTCTTGCCGGCCTGTGCCTGCTCGGCGAGAGGCTGACGCTGATCCAATGGCTGGCAATCGGCAGCATCATCCTCGCGTCCGCGGGCAGCGCGGCCACCAGCACGCCCGCGGTACGCGCCTCCTTACCCGATTAACCTGATCGCCAGGTACAGCACCGCCGCGCCCGCCAGTGTCATCGCGGTGGTGAGAAATTTCGGGTGCGCGTGGTAGCTTTCCGGGATCAGCTCGCTTGCGCCAATATAAAGAAAGAAGCCGGCGAAGGCGCCCAGCGCCACGCCGAAGACATCGCTGCGCAGCGTGAACAGAAACGTCGACGCCACGCCCAGGACCGGCGCCAGCGCATCCGCCAGCAGCCAGCGCAGTGCTTGGTTGCGCGCGCCACTTTTCAGGACGACATTCATGGTGTTGACGCCATCCGAGAAATCGTGGGTCAGCACGGCGATCGCGACGACGATGCCGACGACGCGCGAAGTCTGGAAGGCGACGCCGATCGCGACGCCATCGAGCAAACTGTGGATGCAGAGGATGGCGGCGGAGACGCCGCCGCGCGCGGCGCCGCCGCCGGAGAACAACAGGAAGCGATCCACCGCCAGGTAGGACAGGAAACCAAGCGCCGCCCAGCGCAGAATTGCCGCCGCGCTCACGTAGCGTGCTCCGAGTTCGATCGCCTCGGGCAATAGGTCGAAAAACGCCACGCCGATCACCGCGCCGGCGCTGAACCCCAGGATCAGATGCAACTTGTCGCGAAGCCTGATTGCCAGCAGGCCGCCGAGCATGGTGCTGATAAACGCCGCGCCGGCAATTGCCGCGAGTAGCAAGAGTTCATTCCTCCACGTCGATGAGTCCGCCGGGTTATATTGCGCCCATAGAATCAACTCGTGGGGGAAACGTGAGCTACGACACCTATCATAAGCGAAAAATCGGCAAGCACGTGCTCAAGCCGGAAACCCAGATGATGGGATACGGCTATGATCCAAGCCTGTCTGAAGGGTCGCTCAAGCCGCCGATATTCCTGACCTCGACTTTCGTGTTCAAGAGCGCGCAGGACGGCAAGGATTTTTTCGACTACACCTCCGGACGGCGCGAGCTGGGAGTCGGCCAGTCCTCCGGGCTGGTGTATTCGCGCTTTAATAATCCAAATTCCGAGGTGCTCGAGGATCGCCTCGCGCTGTGGGAGGAAGGCGAGGCGGCCGCGGTGTTCTCCAGCGGCATGTCCGCCATCTCCACGGTGTTATTGACCTATGTCAGACCGGGCGATGTGATCCTGATGAGCCAGCCTTTATACGGCGGCACCGAGACGCTGATCGAGAAAACCTTCCCCGCGTTCGGGGTCCGCGCCGTCGGATTCACCGAAGGCTGCGATCGTGCCGCGGTCACCGACGCCGCGGCGCGCGCCAGCGCGATGGCGGCCGAGCGCGGCGGACGGGTCTGCCTGATCATGGTCGAGACGCCTGCGAATCCGACCAACAGCCTGGTCGACCTTAGGCTGATGCGCGACATTTCCGTGCAGATCGGCGCGCGGCAAGCCGGCGGCCGGCCGCCGGTCGCGGTCGACAATACTTTTCTGGGTCCGGTTTTCCAGCGGCCCTTGGGGTTCGGCGCCGACCTGGTGATGTATTCGTTGACCAAGTACGTGGGCGGCCACTCCGATCTGGTCGCCGGCGGCGTGATCGGCGCCCGCAATGTGGTCGGGCCGATCAAGAAGCTGCGCGGCGCGCTGGGCACGCAGCTCGACCCGAATACCGCGTGGATGATCATGCGCTCCATGGAGACGCTGTCACTGCGCATGCACAAGTCGGCCGACAATGCGGCGCTGGTGGCGGCCTTTCTAAGCGGCCACGCAAAGATCGCGGGCGTGAATTATCTCGGATTTCTGGCGAAGGACGACGCGCGCCATGCGGTATTCAAGGCCCAGTGCGAAAGTGCCGGCTCGACCTTCGGTTTCACGGTGAAGGGCGGCGAAGCCGAGGCATTTCGCCTGCTGGATGCCCTGCAAGTCATCAAGCTGGCGGTGAGTCTCGGCGGCACCGAGACCCTGATCTCGCATCCGGCCAGCACGACCCATTCCGGCGTGTCCAAGCAAACCCGCGACCGCATCGGCATCAGCGACGCGTTGATCCGCATATCGGTGGGAATCGAGGATCCGGATGATCTCATCGCGGATTTGTCCGCGGCGCTCGACGTGGTTTGACGCTAAATCGATTTCGAGACGCCGGCGAACAGTCCACTGCGGGGCCCGTACTGCGGCGCGCCGACCCCCACGCCCGTGCCATTGCGAATCTCATAGATTTTGTCGAATGCGTTGATGACGTCGAAGCGCGCGGTAAGCGTGCCCGCGTCGTCCGGATGAAACATATGAGTGAGCCCAAGATTGACTTGCGTGTAGTAGGCACGGGGATCCATCAATCGGGACGCGCCCGTTGTGGGCACCTCGTTCCTCCGCGTCCTACCTGTGGCTGACAACCCGCTTCAGCGCCGACCTTATATTCGGCTCCGGCCTGCGCGCCGATGAGGTGCTGGCGGACGGCAATTCGATTCCGAACGGCGCGCACCTAGGCCGTGCAATTAGGTCAAATGCTGCAGTGCAGGATTAATTATGTTGTGTGCACCGAACAGCTTGAACTGCGTTGAATACAATAGGTCTTACGCATATGAACCGGAGAAAGTCATGAACATCAAGATGGGCTCCTTTCGTTTGGCAGCGGGCGTTTTAGGCTCGATGCTGGCGGTGGCGCCTGCAATGGCGCAAGCCGCGCATAGCAGCGGCGGCGGCCACCCATCGGGCGGCGGTCATTCCGCGCCGAGCGCGCCGCACAGCGGCAGCGGCGGCGCGCACTTTGCGCCGGCGGCTCACTATGCTGCGCGGCCAGGATTCACCGGTGGAGCAGTCGCGCACAGTTACGGCGGCGGCTTCCATGGCTCGGCGTATGTGGGGCATGGCGCTTATGGATACCCGGGCGGCTACTATCATCACGGGTATTCGACCGGCGCTTTCTGGGGCGGCGGCTACTGGCGCGGCGGGTTCTGGCCGCGATCCTACTACGGTCCCGGATTCGCGTGGTTCCTGCCGATTCTGCCGGCCGTCTATGCGACCTACTGGTATGGCGGCACTCCGTACTACTACGCCAACGATGTGTATTACACCTGGGATCAGGGCTACAGCGGCTACGTGGCCACTGACCCGCCGCCGGTCGCGGATGCTGGTTCGGGTTCAGCGGCGGCCCCGGATGCCGCGCCTGCGGCAGCGATGCCCGATGACGGCCAATATTCTCAGGGTCAGAATGCGCAGCCGGCTCCCGGCAGCGCGCCGCAGATTTTCATGTACCCGAAGAACGGCCAGAGCCAGGAACAGCAGTCCACCGATAAGCAGGAATGTCAAAAATGGGCGGGCGACCAAGCCGGACAGAGCGGTGAGAATTCATCGGACTATCGGCGTGCCTTGGTTGCCTGCGTCGAAGGACGCGGCTACAGCGCTAACTAGATTTACTGCGACCAGCAAGCCGCGTTATTGGCGACGCCGCCCGACGTGGCGGCGGTCTGCACCCCACCCGAGGTAATGGTGAAGGTCGCGCACGCCGTATCCTGCACCTGATTGCCGATGGCCGTGGCCGTTATCGAATACGAGGCCGGAGTTCCCGCCGAGGTCGTCGTGGTGGGAGCGACCGCCCCGATCACCGTAATCGCCGTGATGTTGTAGTAGCCGCTGCCGACGGTAAACGGTACCGCTCCCCCGGTGTAGCCGAGCTGGCTCGGAACGCTGGTGTAGGTATTTTGAGTGCTGAAGTAGCGCTCCTCGAGGCTGGCGAGATCCACCAGCGCGCTCTTGGCGTCGGTGCGATGCGACTTGAGCACGTACGAGTTGTACGCGGGGATGGCGATGCTGAGCAGGACTGCCGCAATGACCATGGTCACCATGAGCTCGATGAGCGTGAAGCCCGCGAGTCGTGACCGGGATCGGTGCTGCCGAAGCGTGGATGCGTTCATAACATTTGCCTCTTAAATTGGCGCGCCCCTGGGGCTAGCGCCGTTGGATCCAGGTCAGGCGGCTGCCGGTAAAGCTGCCGGGCGGGTTGATCTGGGCGATCGTGCCCGAGCCACCCAGCGTCTGACTCACGATGAACGTATAGTTGGCCGAGCCTCCAGTCACTACCGAGACGCTACCCGTGCCGCCCAGCGCGATACCGCTGATGGCCTGATTATTAATGTTCAGGAAGGTGTGGTTCTGGGCCCCGAAGAACGACTGGGAGAAAGCGCCGCCGGTCGCCGGGTTGAGCGCCATGGTCCAGCCGCCCGCCGAGGTGGAAGAACACTGCGCCAATGAGCTGGTCGGCGGAATCGTCGTGTTGACGATCAAGGAGCCGTCCTGGAGCGTGGGGCTGAATATCACCTGCTCGGAGATCTGCGTGGCCCCCGCGACCGAGCTGGTGCTCAGCAGCCCGCTGGGGTCGCCGGCGTTCGCGTAACCCGTGCTCAGCGGCAGATACCAGCCATAGGACGCTGTGCTACAGCCCGTGGTGCCCGGCCAGCAAATGTTGGTGCTGCTGATGGTTCTATAAAACTCGTTGTCCGCGGTCGAGGCAGCGCTGCCGCTGGTGGCGCTGACACCGAACGAGGTGTTGTAAGTATTGGTGATGGACTGCGCCTGCAAACTGCCCACGCCGGAAAGTGTCGAGGAAGGCGCCGCCGGGGATGTGCTGCTGGTCAAGCTGGCGTATTTCACGCTCGAGATGTTGTTCCAAGAGCTCGAGTTAGCGCTCAAATTCCAGTCCCAAACTCCGATGAGATCCTGCTGGCCGGTGGCGTAGATCGCCGCAGAGCTGTTGGTAAACGGCGTTATCTGGCCGGTGCCGAATTCAATCATGATCCTGGGATTGGGGCTGCCCGCCACCGAGGACACGACGACTTGAGTGGTAATCGGCATCGCGCTGCTGCCGGTGCTGTAGATCGGTGTGCCGGGCAGCGTCGTCGCAGCAGTCCCGGAGGCGCTGGTCACCGCCCAGTTCGCCGGGTTGCTGCTGGTCAGGTCGAAGCGCCAAACATTGCCCAGCAGATCGCCGGCATACACATAGTCCGTGATGTGATCGCCGTCGAGGTCCGCCGGTGACACGTAGTAAATGCCGTTCGGGTTGGCGGAGCCATTGGTGTACACGCCCGACGTCCCGCTGGTGGTGTAGTTCGTGCCCACCCCGGTGCTGAGATAGTAGAACGTCGGCGGCCCGCTGTTATTCGCGATCATGACATAGATGCCAGCATCGCCCTTGAAGCTGCCGCCACCGTTGCCGAACACGGCGCCCCACGAGCTGGTCGGGCCGCCGAGGGCTGGATTGTTGTGAAAGCGGCGAATTTGCGGCGTTCCGTAGGTCTTGCCCAAGCTGGCGCCGCAGGTCGCGCCGCCGCTGCCGGCACAGGTCAGCGACGAGGTGTAGCCGGTCACCGTGGCCGTGACCACGCCGGTGCCCGAGGTCGAGTACGTCGTGTTGGTCGAAGTGCTCCACTCGCCGATCACGCCGGAGCTGGCGTTCGACTGCGTAAAGTTACCGGTGCCCGTGGCGGTGCCGGGATTGGTGATGTCCAGGGCAAAGATCGCATTGCCGCCGGCGCCCAGGCCGCTCACCAGCCAGGTGTGCCAATTGCCGCCGTAGTACACATCGCCGGTGCCCGGGGTGCCGTCCACGCTGAAGCGGTGCGCGTACTGCGGGCTTGCGTAGTCCAGGCTGGTATACGGGGTTGTGGTGCCGGCGATTTCCGCGCTATTGATGTTGTTCACCACGTAGCCCGGTATATAGGCCAGCACCTCGGTTCCGTCGTTATCCGTGCCGACGAACACACCGTTCGAGTTGGTGGTGCCGGCGTAGACGCCGTTATTGAAATATCCCGAGCGGAATCCATGCAGGAAGCCGTCATTGGCCCCTGCGTAGACCACGTTCATGCGATTCTGATAGGTGGATTCGAAGCTCGCGTAGCTGATGCCCGAGTTCTCGGTCAGCGTCTCGCTGGGATAGATAGCATCGGTCCAGGTGCCCGGGAAGGATTGCTGGGGCGGCCCCACCCAGGTGGGGCTTGAATCGACAATGTCGCCGAGCACGCTGCTGCGCGCGCGGAAGCCGCTGGGGTTGACCGTGGGCGTCAACGAGCCGTAGCCGAATGCGTTCTGCTCGTTGCTGCGGACGCCGCGCAGGTATTCCAGCATTGCATTCGTAGGGGTCGAGGTCGAGCCCGTTCCCGCCGCCGGAATGTCGCCGAAATTCAGCGCGGTCTGCTCGGAACTCGTCAAGCTGGTGGTGCCGGAACTCCAGGTGAAGGGAATACCTGCGGTGCCGCTCCAGCTCCAGATGACGCGACCTGCGTCCGGATCTTCCGCGGCGACATTTGGGTTTCCGGTCGATGCACAGGTCGCACCCGCGGCCAAGCCGGTAAGGACGCAGGAGCCATCCCAGTTCACGGCGGGAGAGATCACCAGCTCGGTGGTATCGGTACTCGAGGGCTGCAAATACTGCGAGGTCAGGGACCCGGTCCAGTTGCTGGAGTTGTAATAGGCGAAGTACACCTGCGTGCCGGTCTGCACCTTGGCGGTTTGCTTCTGGTTTAGGCCGGCGGAGCTCGATGAGGAATTCTGCGGCTGCGCCTGGAAGCACATGATCTCGTGAATGTTCTTGCTGCCACCGGTAGATCCGGCGAATCCGAAGCGCACGCTGGCGGGCGCAATTCCGTTGGAAACTTGCTGACCGGTGATGACCGGCTGGTAAT
>Ga0302320_10023374_pt1 | contig 12135 bp, 9 predicted proteins | sample Bog_T0_3_FD_202130 | JGI IMG/M metagenome (GOLD analysis project Ga0302320, IMG submission 202130) | Peat permafrost microbial communities from Stordalen Mire near Abisko, Sweden - Bog_T0_3 | ecosystem: Environmental > Terrestrial > Soil > Wetlands > Peat | place: Sweden: Abisko, Stordalen Mire...
TTGCACCCGTTTGCGCACGTTAGCCGGGGACAACCCCAGTTGAGCGGCGACTTGCTTGACCGGGATTTCCTGGACAATGTAAAGCTCAAGCGGCTCACGGAGCCTGGGCGGCAGGGTGGCAATCCGTTGGAGTATTTCAGAATCCCGCTCGGCATACACCATCGGCGGCTCATTTTGGGGTTCTGTCAGGGTGATGATCTTCCAGTTTTCGGCGGTTTCGGACTGATGCTGCTGTTTCCTCCGCAGGTCAAGGCACAGGTTTCTGGTCATTTGCAGCAGCCAAGCCTTCAAATGCCTTATTTCCAAAGCATATGCGGGAAGACGGTCCAGGGTCTTTAGCATTACCTGGCTTAGCGCGTCTTCCGCATCGGCTGCGTGACCGTCCATTTCCCGGAGACAGACCTGGTGAAGGGTTCCTTGATATCGGTTCCACAAACACCAAAAGGTTTCCGCGGCATTGCCAGAAAGAGAAGCCAATAATTCCGCATCCGTCGGTTGCCGGACTGGTTGGCGATCCGGCATGGATTGCACACCATCGCTGGAAATTGTTGCACTATGGGCCATTTCGCAATAAAAACACCTGCCCAATCCTGCGCCATTCGAGTGACAAGCCGATGTCAGTTGAATGACATTCTGGTTAAGTGGAAAAGCGCGGATGTCCGAAAAAAGGATATGCTGCACGCTGGTCCCGTCCGGTGTCTCCCGGGATGAAAAACTTTTCTCTTTGCCGCCATAGAGAGTATGCTCGCGCAGTTATTATGCCTGGCCATCACAGAAGTTCCGCGCCCCCCGCAGCCGCCGGTTTTTCGATGCCGGCGGAATGGGAGCGGCATGCGGCCACGTGGCTGGCGTGGCCGCACAATGCCAGTGATTGGCCGGGCAAGTTCGCGGTTATTCCGTGGGTGTACGGCGAGATGGTGAGAAAAATCAGCGAGGGTGAATCCATCCGCCTGCTGGTACGGCACGAAACGGACCGGCAATCCGCCCGGCGCATCCTCAGCCTGGCCGGCGTGGACCTGCGGAAAATCCAATTTGTCACGCAGCCCACGAACCGCGGCTGGACCCGCGACACTGGTCCGATCTTCGTAAAATCCGCCGGCCCGGGCCGGAAGTCGCAAACCGCCATTGTTCATTTCCATTTCAACGGCTGGGCCAAATATGATGACTGGCGCAAGGACACCCGTGTGCCGGAAACCGCCGCCCGACTATTGTGCAAGCCGTTGTTCCACGCGAGGTGCGATAACCGACCTTTCACCATTGAAGGCGGCGGCATCGAAGTCAACGGACGCGGCACCCTGCTGGCCACCGAGGAATGCTATTTGCATCCCAAAATCCAGGTGCGCAACCCGGGCCTTGACCAGGCACAAATCGAGGCGACGCTGCGGCAGCACCTCGGGGTCACAAATATATTCTGGCTGGCCCGGGGGACAAAGGGCGATGATACCCACGGTCATATTGACGACATTTGCCGGTTCGTAAACGCCCGGACGCTGGTGCTGGTCCGCGAGAATAATCCGCGGGACGAAAACCACCGACCGCTGGCTGAGAACTGGGACCGCATCTGCGACCTGCGTTTGGAAGACGGCGGCCGGCCCGAGGTGGTTGAACTGCCCATGCCGTCGCCATTGTATTTCAATGGCGTGCGGCTGCCGGCCAGCTATGCGAATTTTTACATTGGCAACGCGGCCGTCATCGTGCCCACCTTTAACGATCCCAAGGATCGCGTGGCCCTCGGAATTTTGGGGGAACTGTTCCGGGATCGTCCGGTGGTGGGCATTCATGCCGTGGACCTGGTGTGGGGATTCGGTTCCCTCCACTGCCTGACCCAGCAGCAGCCAGCATGACCGCATCCGGCGCGGCCTGCATCGCAGGTAAAGCTGGCATTTTCAGGCGCGTTAAATATTGTAACCGGGCTTGCAAACATCGCTTGATCCAACCAGCCGGAAACTGATCGCCGCCGCCCGAGAACTCGCCGCCCAGGTGGATGGCCTGAAGTTCTCGGCGCCCGTCACGCACGTTTACAATCCCCTGGTATACGCATGGAAAGCCCATGAAGAGTACCTGCGCCGCTTCGGCCGGGGCGGCAAACGCGTGGTATTCCTGGGGATGAATCCCGGTCCCTTCGGCATGGTCCAAACCGGCATTCCGTTCGGGGAGGTGGCCGCGATTCGCGACTGGTTGAACATTTGCGCGCCGGTGAAATCACCGGCGGCAGCGCACCCCAAACGTCCCGTGCTAGGTTACGATTGTCGAAGGTCAGAGGTGAGCGGCCGCCGATTGTGGAAGCTTTTCGCCGACCGGTTTGGCACTCCAGCGACATTTTTCAAAAGCCATTTTGTCGCCAATTATTGTCCCCTGGCCTTCGTCTCAACGACGGGCAGCAATGTCACCCCGGACAAGCTCGACCGGCCGGAACGCACCCGATTGGAGGGCGTTTGCGACGAACACCTGCGCCGCGTGCTGGCCATTCTCCAACCCGAATGGCTGATCGGGGTCGGCGCGTTTGCACGGGAACGGGGCGAGGCCGTCGCGGCCGGCACATCCGTCCGGGTGGGACAAATATTGCATCCGAGTCCGGCGAGCCCCAAGGCCAACCGGGGGGACTGGACGAAAACGGCGGCAGCGGAACTGGTTGGGCTGGGGGTGTGGGAATAACGGCCACCGCGCTGGCGAGTCCCGCTCGCGGGGAAATGACCTTGCCGGCAACCGGCGTGCAGCCTACGCTTTTGCCTGTGAACGCCGGGTCATCCGCCAACTTTTGATTTTGAAACCGCCATTCTTTGGGAAGCCGCTGTGGACAACCTGATCTTTCAATTCGAGACCATACTGGAGCCGCTGAATCTGGCGGGGCTATTTGTGCAACCCGGGCCGCTGGAGGTGGAACTGGGCTGCGGGGACGCCTCGTTTCTGGTGGAGCATGCCCGACGGCAACCGGCCAGGAATTTCATCGGCGTCGAGCGGTTGCTGGGCCGGCTGCAAAAGCTGGACCGCAAAGGCCGGCGGGCCGGCCTGACCAATGTGCGCGGTTTGCGGATTGAATCCGCCTATTGCCTGCGCCATCTGCTGCCGGCCGGTTCAGTCACGGCCCTGCACATTTATTTTCCGGATCCCTGGCCGAAAAAGAAACACCGCCGGCACCGGCTGATCAACGAGCCCTTCCCAGCCCTCGCCCGCACCGTGCTCACGCCGGGAGGATGCGTTTTCCTGCGGACGGACGATGCGGATTATTTTGAACAGATGACGAGCGTTTTCGCCGCGGCGGAGAATTTTACCGGGGTGGAAACGCCCGTATCCCTGGCGGAAATCACCACGGATTTTGAACGCGATTTCAACGCCGAGGGAATTCCAACCTTGCGGGCCGCGTTTCAGGCATCAAATTAGCAAGCAAATTGAATCCCGAAGCCGGTGATCCGGCTGGCGAGCGGTGAATTTCCTTTGGGCGGCGAGGGTCCGGCTAAGCGACGGGCACCTTGCGCACGCGGGCGGCGAAGTCGTCGATCTCGGTGAGCGACTCAAAACCGACGTTGAGGATGTGGACGCAGCCCAGGCCGAGGACGTATTTGACCGAGTCGTCGCGCCGCTGGTCATCGTTGCGGAGCCGTCCTTCGCCGATAATTTTCATGCCAATCACGCCTTTGCCGGCGGCATGCAGTTTTTTCAGGGCGGGCACGACTTCATCCGGCGAACCGTCCATGCTCATGCCGTAAGGATTGATGCGTGCGTGCACCGATTCGACCCAGGGCTCGGCGGCGGCGGCCTCGAGGGCGGCGAGCGAGTGACAGGAGACACCCAGCGCGCGGATTTTGCCCTGGGCCTTGAGTTTGCTCAAGATGTCCATTTGTTTGCGCAATTGATCGGGCCAGTCGGGATCGGTTACGCAGTGGAGGAGGAGCAAGTCGATGTAATCGGTTTTGAGTTCCTGCAAAAAACGGGCGATCACCACATCGGCATCCGGGCGATCGGAATCGGGGATGCCGCCGCCGGCCCACCAGATTTTGCTGATGAGGGAATAGTGGTCGCGCGGCAAACCGGCAAAGGCCGGCGGGATATACGTATGGGAACCGTAGAGGTCGGCAAGGTCGAAAGTACGGATGCCACGATCATAGGCGGCGCGGAGCAAGTTTTGAAATGGTACCCGGCCCTTACGGGTCTGGTTGGAACTGCGCTGGAAACCGTGGCTGCCGGTGCCCATGGACACGCGGGTAAATTTCAAATCCGTCCGGCCCAACTGGACCGGGGCAAAGGGATCGTGGCCGGCCACGGCCTTCGGATCCGGCTGATCGGCCGCGCTGAGCCGGGAGGCCAGCATGAGGCCACCCGCGCCGATCACGGACGTTTTTAAGAATGCGCGACGTTTTATTTTCATGGCATGACCTTTCAACAATCAGGCGCCCGCGAGGGCGCGTTCGGTCTTCAAGCGCAACTGGCCGCAGGCGGCGTCAATGTCGTGGCCTTTTTCGCGGCGCAGGGTGGCGGCTACTTTCAGTTTTTCGAGCGCGGCGAGGAACCCCTCGCACACCTCGTCACTGGGGCGCTGCCAAGACAATTCTTCGACGCGGTTATAGGGGATCAGGTTGACCTTCGCGAACAAATTTTTGGCCAGCGCGGCGAGCGGGCGGACCTGAGCCAGCGAGTCATTGATACCGGCGATCAGAATGTATTCGAGCGTAATCATCCGGCCTTTGAGCTTTTGATAATCCTCGCATGCGGCGGTGAGTTCCGCCAGGGGATATTTTTTATTGACGGGCATGAGGCGGTTGCGGACGGCATCGGTGGCGCCGTGCAGGGAAATGGCGAGGCGGAATTGCATTGGTTCGCGGGCGAGCCGGCGGATTTGGGGGGCGAGGCCGCTGGTGGAGATGGTGATCTTCCGGGCGCCGATACCGCCACCCCAGGGGGCATTGAGTATTTTCAGAGCCTTTAACAAATGGTCATAATTGGCCAGCGGTTCGCCCATGCCCATGACCACGACATTGTCCACCAACCGCGGGGCGGCCCCCGTTTTCGTGACCGGCCTGGCTTCGGTATTGCCAGGGGATTCCACATTGGGGGGAGAGGTGGTGGAGGCGGCTTCATGCCAACGTTCGACGGCTTGAATCTGTTCAACGATTTCATGCACCTCCAGGTTGCGTTTCCAGCCATCCAGACCACTGGCGCAGAACTTGCAGCCATAGGCACAGCCGACCTGGGTGGAAATGCAGAGGGTATGGCGGTCGCTGGCCTCGCCGTAAAGCGCGGGATTGGCGGGAATCAGAACACTTTCGATAAACGCGCCATCCGCAAGCTCCCAGAGAAACTTTTGCGTGGTATCGTGCGAACCCTGTTTACGGACGAGCTGGATGGTTTGCAGCTTAAACTCCTCGCGCAACCTGCCGCGCAAGGTCTTGGGCAGGTTCGACATGGCTTCCCAAGCCACGGCCCGGCGGACATAAAGCCAGTCGAGCAACTGGCCGACGCGATACGCGGGCTGGTTCCAGGCAGCGAATCGCGCTTCAAGTTCTTCCCGCGTCAGGGATTTGATATCCGGTAGCATGCCGGCAGTTTAGCCAGTAAACCGCCTGAAACCAAGCGGTGCCGTCATTTATCGGCGGCTCCCGGCAACCCGGTCATTTTGGGTTGGGATCCGGAATAAAGAGTTTCATACCGGGAATCAGGACGTCAGGATTGATCTTCGGGTTGGCCACAATGATCTGGGACTTGGTGACCTTTACCCCGTCGGCGCGGTAGGCCTTGATAATGAGGCCGAGGTTGTCGCCTTCCTTGATGATATATTCATAACCTTTCTGCGGGGTGGAGGAACCCGACGAGGCGGATTCATCGGGCGGGGTTCTGGGATGATGGGAAGCGGACACCGGGGCGACGGCGGCGACTTTGCTGAGATTCTCGATTTGTTTGAGAATCAGATCACGGTCCTCCTCTCGTTTCCGGTCAATTTCCTGGACCTGTTCCGCGAGTTTTTTTAAATCCTCGCGGCTGGCCGATTCGTCCACCACGGGGGTGTTGACCTTGTCAGTCAGGTCGGAGATTTTCTTTTCCAAGTCCTCGATGCGTTGATTCTGACGGGACAGCGCTTCCTGCAGGTCCTGGATCTGGCCGCTTAACTTGTCAATTTGCTGCTGGGTGGCAGCATCCTGCGCCGGCGCTTGCGAAACCGCAAAAACCAGGATCAAAAGCGAAAATAAAATCTTTTTCATCCGCCGAAAATAAACCTCTGTCCGTCCGCGTCAAGGTCAACTACAAGGCGCGGTTGGGTATTGCGCGTGGCGAATGCGGGTAGGATTCATCGGCCCGTTGAGAAGTCAGCGGTTCCAAACTGAATGGCCGCCAAGCATTTGAGTTCGGAGGTTGAATTCCGGCGGGAGCACTCACGCCAGCCGGCCGGGAAGGACGGTCCCGCGTTGCAAGTTGACGTTCAAGAACCGGGATTGGACGGGGATTGAACGCGGGTGAGCTGGCAGGCGGCCATGGGCGCGTTGCCGGAAGGTTTCAATTCAGGCAAGGGTTCGCGCGGGCGAGTGGGAACCATGGGGACGCCGGAGCGGTTGATTTTTGGCCAGGAAGTCCGGCGTCCCATGAGCCAGCGCACGCCAAATAAATCGTAAAGCCCGAGCAAGGCCCGCCGGGCGATCGTATATTTTGACTTTCCGTGCCGGCGGGGACGGTGATTGACGACGACTTCGACAATCCGCAGGCCGGCATGGTGAAACATGACAGGCAGATACCGGTGCAGTCCGTCGAAGGGAATGACATGACACAAATCCGCGCGGCGCATTGCTTTCAAGGCACAGCCGGTATCGCGGACCGGATCATGGAGGATCATCCGGCGAATGGAATTGGCCAGCCAGGAGGCACTGCGCCGGGTCCAGGTATCCTGGCGGTTCTGCCGGTAGCCACAGACGAGGTCGGCCTGGTTCAGCAGGTCCACCAGCTTGGGAATATCGGCCGGATCGTTCTGTCCGTCGCCATCCATCATGACGCAAATGTCACCTTCGGCGAGGGACAAGCCGGTGTAAATAGCGGCGCTTTGGCCGCAACGAGTGGCGAATGAAATCAAGCGGACATCGGCGTGCTGCCGGATCATCGCCTCGGTGCGGTCGCTGCTGCCGTCGTTGACGGCAATGATTTCGGCATCCGGATTGGTGCGGCGGGCTTCGTCCAAGACGGACTGAACGTTGGTCTCCTCGTTGCAAAACGGGATAATAATGCTGGTTTTCATATTCTTGCGCCGCCCGGTGCTGCCCGGTCATCCATTATGCCCAAACGGCAGCGCCATTTCCAGACTGTTTGTGGGCGATTTTGGTTTTACCTGGTTTTACCGGGTTGACCGCGTATGGCGGCGAAAGGCATCCGGGAGAGGTCGCCCGTGACGCGGTGAAAATCATTTTTGAGCAAATATAGCCTCAAAGATTTCGCGTCGAAGGGCGGCGGGCAACAGGCCAGTTTCGGGTGGCCGGGTGTTGGCGACGACAAACTGGTCCACGGCATCCTCGGGAGCGACCAAAACCGGGACCACTTTGTCCAGCGGTGAATCCATAGTGGAACCCCGACTGGACGGAGTGCGGGGTTGGGTATCCAAGGCAGGCATGGATGCCTGCGGCCGATCGACGTCGATGATCGTTAAATCTTCATTTTTGGTTTTAGCCGAACGGCCTAGCATTGGTTTTACCGGTGTGACCGGGCCGCAGGCAGCGCGGTGCGGAGCCGGCACGGGCCAATTGGGGGATGGTGGTTGCGGCGGGTTGGCATTTGGTTGGCCTAACCCCGGCCTTGGCACCGGGCTGAACCCCGGCTGGGGTGCCATTGGCTCCACCTCAGTTGCGCAAAACTTTGCCAGATTCTGGTCCAGAACGGGTGCCGCGGTGTTGCGGACAACGCTTTTGTCAGCGGCACACTGCGCGGTGGCACTCCCGGAATGGCGGTCGATGGCATCCTCACAAGGTGCTGCCACGGGCGCAAAGTCAGGCATTGGGTCTGGCTCCGGATTATGCTGTCGCTTCGCTGTTATATCGTCATAGGCGCGCGTGGCGCCTTTGGACTGTTGCCGGGCCACGGCTGGGGCCGCGGCGCGTGGCTTATCCTGCCGGTCGGAGGTTGCCGGCTCCTTTTTCTGTCGTTCCGCGATCTGGTTGATCCGGTGCAGTGCGGCGAGGTCCCGGGTGAAGGTGTGCAAGACGCGCAGTTGGACGCGGAGGGCTTCGTTGTCCCCGTCATGCCATCGGGCCAGGACGGCGGCGTAACGAACCGCCAGGAGGGCGACGAGGTTGCCGATCAATTTGCTGCAGGCGGCGGCGTCGAATTCGGCGGCATCAGCGGCCAAATCCCCGGCTTGTTCGAGGAGTTCCTGGCGAGTCTGCGATTCGAGGAAGCCGCCGTTGCGCCATTCGTAAAGATTTTGTTTGGAGATGGGCTCACCGGCGAAGTCGCGGGCCAGGAGGAGCTTGACGTCAGGTGAGGCATTGAGCCAATCAAGGATGGGGGCGCCATCCTCGTTGGCGGAAAGGCGGCGGTTGAGTTCATCGCGCATTGGGCGCGGCAGGCAGGCAATTTTACCTTTGCGAATCATATTGGGGATGCTTGGTTCGGAACCCGCGGTGCGGAGTTCCAAATTTTGTTTCGGGTTTAGGCATTATTCTTGGTTGACAGCATTCACTATGCTGGTAACAATGATAAGCGCGGGCAGTATCCAAGTCAACTATTTTCTTTGCTTTGTGCATCCCATGAGAAAAGCGCCAGAATTCGGGCCTACTTGGATTACAAAATCCTGATTTGAAGTCGTCAGCCTGCCTTCAAAGCCATCCAGCAGACGGTTGATGACTTTGCGCTGGAAAGGCTCGCCAGCGTGCGCTTTCCAGAAACGGGCCTTGACCAGGACCGCTTCGAGGAGGTGTTCAGACGAGCCAAGGCCCTATGGGGAGGGGTCTTTTTGACTTTTGGCTTCGTTTTGGCTCAGTCGCAGGGGTTTATCAACCTGCGCTTTCGCCAAAGCCTGGCCAAAAGTCAAAAATACTCCCCTCCGCGCCGCTACATCATTGATGTCAAAGCTCTAGTGGTTCAAAGGATTTGCGAGCGGGAGCGCGGTTTCCCAACCACCGCCCAAGGCTTTGTAAAGGGAGATCAAGTCCACGGACACGGCGCGTTCGCTCTGGACAAGCTGGTCTTGGGCCTGATACAGCGTGCGTTCGGCATCCAGCACGTCGATGAAATTCACGAGGCCATTCGTGTAAAGTTGGTTAGCCAGGTGCAGGGATTCCTGGCTGGAGCTCACTGCATCTGCCAGCGAACGACGGCGCACTTGTTCCTTGGCATAGGCCACCAATGCGTTTTCCACGTCTTCAAAGGCGGCTAACATCGTCTTCTCATAATTCACGAGCGCCTGTTCCTGCCGCGCGTTTTGAACCTTTATGATGCCGCGAATGCGACCGGCATCAAAGATATTCCATTGGACCGTCGGGCCGAAAGACCAGAATCGGCTGGCACCGGCAAACCAATCGCTGGCGCTGACGCTCTGGAATCCCGCTGCTCCGGTAAGGGAGAACTTGGGAAACAAGTCTGCCTGGGCGACACCGATTTGCGCGGTGGCGGCTGCCAGTTGCCGTTCCGCTTGCTGCACATCGGGCCGGCGCAGCAGCAATTCCGAGGGCAGGCCGACGGGCACTTCCGGTGAAGCGCCGGGAACAGGCGTCACGTTGGATAATTCAACCAGTAACGCTCCGGGCGGCTGGCCCAGCAGCACACCCAACCGATGGATGGAAGTCGCCAGCGAACTCTCCAGGGTGGGAACCCCGGCCCGCGTGGTCGCCAGCAACGTGGCGGCTTGTTGCACATCGAGGTCGCTCGTCAGGCCGTGGCGGAAACGGTCCTGGGTAATAGCCAAAACATCTTCCTGCGCTTTGATATTTTCGCGGGCAATCATCAGCTGCCGCTGAAAGCCGCGCGCTTCAACGTAATTGCGCGCGACGTCGCCGAGCAAAGTCACCAGCGTGTCGCGGCGGCCAAATTCGGCGGCGGCCACCCCGGCTCTCGACGCCTCCGTGGCGCGGCGCGCACCGCCGAACACATCGATTTCCCAGGCGGCGTCAAAGCCCGCTTGATAGACATTATTTTCAAACGCGCCCGATGGTATCGGGAACGTGCCGAGCAAGGGTTGATTCTGGCTTTGTCTTTGCCGTTCATAGGAAGCAGAACTCCCAATGGCTGGCCACAGTCCAGCTGAGGTCACTCCATATTGGGCGCGAGCTTCACGCACCCGGGCGGTGGCCAACTGCAGGTCGAGATTGGAATTGACGGCTCGTGCCATAAGCGAATTCAATTCGGGATCATTGAAGTTTTTCCACCAGGAAGCAATGGCAACGGAATTACTCGTCTCACCACCCACCAATGGCGATGACCATTGCGCGGGCGCCGCGACGGCTGGCGCGTGGTAATTGGGACCAACCGTACAACCCGGCAGGATCACTAGCAGGGAAAACAACAAAACTTTGCAGGCCATTCTCATGCCCCGTCCCACGCTACCAATTGGTTGACCGCATTCAGTCAGGCGCTGATCGGACAGTTGGCATCCCAACACTTGAGCCGCCCTTTCAGTGCTCGCATTGGCGCCCGCGCCGTATTCCCGTTGGATGACAGGCATTTGTTTCATGGATCAATGCACGGTTGCCGGGCGGTTCGATTTGACATTTTGGAAAAAGCACACTCCCAAAAGGCACAACCCGCACGACCACATGATTACTTGAAATATATTTACATAGGCCCAGTAATCCGACTGCTGAAGCACGGTATTATAAATGGCGGCCTGCGCCTTTTTCAATGCCCCAGCCAGGCTTAAGTGAGGAGCAAACACCTTTTGCATAAGCCCCAGCCGCGCCTGATAGGCGGGGTTTAATGTGGAGAGGTGGCCGGCTAAAAACACCTGATGGGACTGGGAATAGCGCGCGAGCAGGGTTGAGGCGGCGGAGATGCCAATGCTGCCGCCAACATTGCGCATCAGGTTTTGAATGCCCGTCGCACCACCGATCTGTTCATTCCGGAGGGTGCTGACGCTCAACGTCGTCAGCGGGACAAAAATAAACCCCATGCCAAATCCCGTCAGGACGTTAGCCAGGATAATGTTGCCCATGGCCACTTGCGGATTGAGCCGGCTCAATAGGAGACAGGATATTCCGAGGACCATGAATCCAAAAACCATCAGCCAACGTAAATTGACCTTCTGCGTCAGCAAAGCGACGATACCGAGAGCGAGCAACACCCCCAATCCGCGTGGACTGACGGTCAGCCCGGCGTCGAGGGCGGTGTAGCCCAGAAGCGTCTGAAGGAAGAGCGGAAGCATCGTGGTCAAGGCATAGAGCACAGCACCGAACATGAGAAACACACCGCAAGCGGTGGCAAAGTTACGGTTCTTGAGGACGCGCAAATTGACAATGGGAAAGGGCGCAGTTAATTCCCGGATGAGCAAGCAGACAAACGAGACGACGGAGATGCCCACAAACCAGCGGAGCCATGGCGCCCCAAACCAATCCACCTCCTGCCCCCGGTCGAGGGCAATCTGGAGTGTGGCCAGCCATAGAGCGAGGAAAGCAAAACCGATGGCGTCAAACCGGCCTCGTTTTGCCCCTTGTATATAAGGGGGATCGTCCACGAAGAGGAAGATCAAGAATATGGCCAAGGCACCGATTGGAAGGTTAACGTAGAAAGCCCAACGCCACGAGTAACTATCGGTCAGCCAGCCACCCAAGGTGGGACCGAGAATGGGGGCAACGATGACGCCAACGCCATAGACGGCCATGGCCATACCCCGTCGCGCTGGCGGAAAGCTTTCCAACAGGATTGCCTGCGCCAGAGGTTGCAAAGCGCCGCCCCCGGCACCCTGTAAAATCCGGGCAAAGATCAGCATACCGAGGCTCGTCGCCGCCCCGCACAAAAAGGACGAAGCGGTGAAAATAATGATGCAAGCGATCAAAAATCGTTTCCGTCCGAAATAACTGCCGAACCAGGCGCTGGTCGGCAGCACGATGGCGTTGGAAACCAGGTAACTGGTCAAAACCCAGGTGGATTCGCTGATGGAAGCGCCCAGGCTGCCGGCAATGTGCGGCAGAGCCACTGACGCGATGGAAGTATCCAGCACTTCCATGAATGTGG
>Ga0302320_10023375_pt1 | contig 12135 bp, 9 predicted proteins | sample Bog_T0_3_FD_202130 | JGI IMG/M metagenome (GOLD analysis project Ga0302320, IMG submission 202130) | Peat permafrost microbial communities from Stordalen Mire near Abisko, Sweden - Bog_T0_3 | ecosystem: Environmental > Terrestrial > Soil > Wetlands > Peat | place: Sweden: Abisko, Stordalen Mire...
TTAAGGCCGGATGCATTCAGCGGCTGATAAGTCGAATCCGGGCCGCCGACCGAACCCAGCAGCAGCGTCACGGGAATATTCGCAGAATTGAACCCGTTTGTGATGTTTATCCCAAACTGGTTTGGTTTCAATCCGGGCAGGAAATTTTTGGCGGCAGGCGCGTCTTCAGCGGAACCGGGCTTGGTGCAATTGATAAAACCGCCCACGCCTAACCCATTTTGCACCGTCACAGTGACTGTGCTGATTGAAGCGCTGCTGTCGAGTGTTTGATAAGTGCCGTTGGTGGAGTTAATGGTTGTGCCCAACAATTCAAAATACAGCGGGCTGAACATCGCCTGATTCGGAGTGGCCGGATAGTTCGGATTGCTTGGCGGATAAAATCCGTAGGTGGCGTGGTAGCTTTCGATTGCGGCCTGCAACTGCCCCATTTCCGCCTGGGTCTGGCTGATATACTGGTGCCGTTCCACCCTGGACAAAACCGGAACCGTGAAGGCGGCCAGAATACCGATGATGGAAATGACCACAAGCAGCTCGATGAGGGTGAATCCACTTACGATTTTCGATTTTCGATTTTCGATTTGAGGCAAGCGCCGGAAGCCTTCCGGTTTTTCAACCGGCAACCGGCAACCGGCAACCGGCAATTTATTTTTCATCGTTTTCATTTTTCACGCAATTCGTCTTCCATCCGCTCGCTCAACCATTGTTTGATCATGCTCTGGTAATTCAGATACCGCGCCCGCGCGAGCCGCTTGATGCGCGCCAGCATCCGCGGGTCAATCCGCAGCGTGATGGTCACGGACTCGGACGCCTCGGAGCCGCCCGCCGTGGCCGCTTCCATCAGCCGCAGGTCCGGCCGGTTCTCCGACCAGAAACCGGCCTCGGCCTCTTCGCTGTCGAAGAGCGGCACGTCTTCCCAACTCGCAAATGCGCGCATAAAATTCTGACGCGTGAACTGTCACTCACGGTGTGAAACCATGTCACCCGTCACTTCTCGCCGACATTCAAATTCTGGTCCATTTTCCGCTGGTATAAAAACCGTTCTTCCGGTTCAAACGGGCGTGCGTGCAAGACCCGGACCAGCTTACCATTCGTCCGATACACGCTGAAAATCCCGATGCCGCCCGCCGACATTCCCATGTTGAAGAAGCGCGCCTGCACGCCAAAGCGAGCCGAATCCGGCAGCAGCCGGACGGCGAACGGATCTTCAAAAGATTCTTCAATTTCCCGCTGGGTCAAAGAACTATCCAAATCGAAGGGCTGATTGTTCCAATCAAACTCCATAACGAGTTAATTGTAAATAGAACGCCCATGCAATGTATTTACAATGTATTTACGCATAGGCAGGTCGTTTGTCAACAACTTTTGTGGTTTGTTGGAATGAATTCCGGATTATTGATGGCTAATCACCGCCACCGCCTTTACCGCTACTGTCACCTCCGCTGCTCATTTGGTTGATCATCGCAATCAACGGCAGGAACATGGCAATGACGATGCTGCCGACGACCACAGCCAGAAAAATAATCATGATCGGTTCCAGGAGCGAGGTCATGGCCGAAACCGCGTTGTCCACTTCTTCATCATAGGTGTCGGCGATTTTCAGAAGCATTTCCGGCAGGGCGCCGGTCTGTTCGCCGACGTCCACCATGCTGACGACCATCGGTGGAAACACGCGCGAGGCTTCGAGGGGCGCGGTAATGGTTTCGCCCTCCTTGACGCTTTCATGCACTTTTTGGACGGCGTCGGCGATGATCACGTTGCCGGCGGTCTCCTTCACAATCATCAATGCCTGCAGGATCGGCACGCCGCTGCTGACGAGGGTGCCGAGCGTGCGCGCGAACCGGGAAATGGCCACCTTGCTGATGACCGCTCCCATGGGCGGCATTTTGAGTTTGAATTTGTCCCAAACGTAATGGCCCACCTTGGTCTTCTTGATGAAGATAAGGAAGATGACCACGCATACTGCCACGCCGCCCAGCACGGGCAGGAAATGAAGCCGGACGGTGTCGCTGACCGCCAGCACGAACAAGGTGAAGCCCGGCATCGTGACTCCCATGTTGGCGAAAACCTCCTTGAATTTGGGAATGACAAAAACCAGCAACAAAGTCAGGATGCCCATGGCGACAAACAACACGGCCACCGGGTAAAAGAGCGCGGCCTTGACCTTGCCTTTGATCTTCTGCGCCTTTTCGGAAAATTCGGCCAGACGTTTCAAGACCACTTCCAGCACGCCGCCCAGTTCGCCCGCCTTGACCATGTTGACGAACAAACGGTTGAACACTTTGGGATGCTGGGCGAGCGCCTCGGAAAAGGTGCTGCCGCCCTCGATGGCTAGGGCCAGTTCGCCGAGAATGCGCTTGAGCGTGGCATTGCGTTCCTGTTTTTCGAGCACGCGCAAACCGCGCAGCAGCGGCAGGCCCGCGTCCACGAGCGTCGCCAATTGCCGCGTGAACGTCGTCAGCACCTTCGGCTTCACACCGCCGGTGAGGCCGGGGATTTTGATTTCAAGACTTAACCCGGCTTTTTTCTTGCCGCCGGCCTTGGCGGCCGGTTTGGCTTTTTTGCCCTTGGATTTTTCCTGGATTCGATCGGCCTCGACAATTTTTGTGGGGAACAAGCCCATCTCCTTCACGCGGCCGATGGCCTCGTTCTGGCTTCCGACCTCGATGGAACCTTTTGTCTCCTTGCCGTGGGAGTCCAGCGCTATGTAATCATATTTGGGCATAACCGATCAGGTGTATTTGACGACTTCTTCGATGGTTGTATCACCTTCAAAAATGCCACGCAAGCCGTCTTCGCGCAAGGTCACCATGCCCAACTCGACGGCCTTTTGCCGCACCACCACCGTCGGGGCGCGCTCGTTGATGAGCGTGCGGATCGCCTCGCTGATGACGAGCAGTTCAAAAATGCCCTTGCGTCCCTTGTAGCCGGTGTCGTTGCAGGTCGAGCAGCCGCGGCCGTAATGAAAGGCCTTATCGCCCAGATCGTGCGGCGAAAGATTCAACATCTCCAATTGTTTCTCCGTCGGCTCAAATGGTGTGCGGCAATTCTTGCAGATGGTTCGGACGAGGCGTTGTCCCAGCACGGCCATGAGTGTCGAGGAAATCAGGAACGGTTCCACGCCCATGTCCACCAGACGCGTCACCGCGCCCGGCGCGTCGTTCGTGTGCAGCGTGCTCAAGACCAAGTGGCCGGTCAGCGACGCCTGGATGGAAATTTGCGCCGTTTCCAGGTCGCGCATTTCACCCACCATGATGATGTCCGGGTCCTGGCGCAGGAACGACCGCAGCGCCTTGCCGAAGGTCATCCCCACCGAATCGTTGATGGCCACCTGCATGATGCCCTCGATGTCGTATTCGACCGGGTCCTCGGCGGTGAGCAGTTTGGAATCAATCGAGTTGACGCGGCGCAGACAGGAATACAGCGTTGTCGTCTTGCCGCAACCGGTCGGGCCGGTCACGACGAAGATGCCGTTGGGCCGCAGGATCACCTCGGTGACGAAATCATAGACGTATTTGGGGAAGCCGAGCGATTCGATTTCCAGGTTGACCGCCGAACGATCCAGCACGCGCAACACGACGGATTCGCCGAACTGCGTGGGCAGGGTGGACATGCGCAAGTCCACCTGGCGGTTGGCGATGTTCAGGTTGATGCGTCCGTCCTGCGGCATGCGGCGCTCCGAGATGTTCAGGTTCGCCATGACTTTCAGGCGCGAAATCACCGGCAGTGCGAGATGCTTTGGCGGAGGTGCCATCTCGTAAAGCGCGCCGTCCACACGGTAGCGGATGCGGAAATCCGTTTCGAACGGCTCGAAGTGGATGTCGCTCGCCCGGTCTTGAATGGCCTGCTGCAAAACGAGGCTGACGAATTTCACGATGGGCGCTGCGTTGGCCAGCTCTTCCGCCTGCTTTTCATCGCCCGCCTCCGCTTCGCTGACTTCGCGCGCAATCTCCTTGTCCGCGCCAAGTTCCTTGAGGATTTCCGCAAAATTTCCGCTGGCATCGTCCTGGCCATAGAGCCGCTCGATCGTTTTTCTGATTTCGGCGGGATCGGCCACAACGATTTGCACGTCGCGTTTGATGGCAAAATGGATTTCATCCGTGCTTTGCGGGTCGAGCGGGTTGGCGAGCGCGATTTGCACCGTGCCGTTGTTCATCGCCACGGGCAGACAATGATACATCTGCGCGACCTTGGCCGGAACGGTCTTCAACAGATCCGGTGGAAATGCCCGCTCCTTCAGCGACACCACTTCGGCGCCAATGTGGCCGGCAATAACATGCAGGATGTCTTCGATCTTCATGATGCCGAAGTCCTGCAACAACTGTTCCACGGGCGCGTTGCTGCGCTTGAGTTCGGCGACGACCTCCTCGTATTGGAGGTCGTCAACCAACCCCTGCTCACGGACGAGCGCCAGCAGCGGACTTGAAATGTCTTCGGCCATCTTAAAAAATCTTCATCCTTTCGTCGGCGAGGCTTGCGACTGTGCCATTTCCAGTTCCTGCAACTTCGCCTGCATGGTCGTCGGATCCTGCGACTTGGTGATCACTTCTTCGCGCGCGATCATGCCCGCCTGGTATTTTTCGAGCAGGGACGAGTCAAGCGTCACCATGCCCCATTTCGCGCCGGTCTGGATGTCGGACTGGATGCGGAACGTCTTGTTGTCGCGGATCAGCGCGCCGATGGACGGCGTGTTGACCATGATTTCAAAAACGGCCGTGCGGCCCGGCTTGTCAATGCGCGGAATCAGCAGTTGCGAAATCACCGCCTGCATCACGGTCGAAAGCTGGATGCGGACCATCTCCTGCTGGTTGGTCGGAAAGGCATTCGTGATACGGTCAATCGTCTTGGCCGCGCCGGTGGTGTGCAGCGTGCCGAACACCAAGTGGCCTGTCTCCGCCGCCGTGATGGCAGCTTCAATCGTTTCCAAGTCGCGCATTTCACCGACGAGCACGATGTCCGGGTCCTGGCGCAGCGCGCGGCGCAACCCCTCGGCAAAATTCGGCACGTCCACGCCGATTTCGCGCTGCGTGACGAGCGCCTTTTTGTGCTTGTGGTAATACTCAATCGGATCTTCGATGGTGATGAGATGCACCTCTTCGCGCTCCTCGTTGACGATGTTCAGCATCGAGGCCAGCGTGGTGGTCTTGCCGGAGCCGGTTGGTCCCGTCACCAGAATCAGGCCGCGCGGTTTGTAGAGCAGCTCCTTCACGCTCGGTGGAATGCCGATCTGCTCCATCGTCAGCAACTTGCTGGGAATCTGCCGGAGCACCAGGGCGAAGTTGCCTTTTTCCTTGAACACGCTCACGCGAAAGCGCGCGGCATCGCCGAACGCGAAGCCGAAGTCCGCGCCGCCGCGTTCGCGAGTGCTCTGAATATGTTCCTCGGACGTGATGCTGCGCATCAATTCCTCGGCGTCCTCCGGCTTGAGCGACGGGCCTTCAACCCGGTGCAAAATGCCATGCACGCGGATCACCGGGGCGACGCCGACACGGATGTGCAGGTCGGAGGCGCCTTCCGCCACCACCAACTGCAGCAAATCGGACATGGAATAGGACATAATTAAAAAATGCAGAATGCAGCGCGATGCGCAATTTCGGATGTGCCGCGAACTATTTTTGTTTCTTCGTTCTTCATTCTAAATTCTTCCTTCCCGTCACGATTCGTCGCCGGTCGTCGCGCGGATGACCTCTTCGGGGGTGGTCAGGCCGCCAAGCACTTTGCGGATGCCGTCCTCGCGCAACGTGCGCATGCCCATCTCGCGGGCGCGGGCGCGCAGGACGGACGATGACACCTTGTCGTAAATCAATTTCCGCGCCTCATCGTCAATGATGAAAATCTCAAAAATGCCGAAGCGCCCGCGGTTGCCGGTGTTCGAGCAGTTGGCGCAGCCGCGGCCTTTCAGGAGCGTGGCAGTCTTCAAATTATCGGGCGTGATGTTCAGGGCGCGCATCTCGTTTTCCGTCGGCTGATACGGCTCGCCGCATTTCTTGCAGACTTTGCGCACGAGCCGTTGCGCCATCAGGCAGCGCGTGGACGATGCGACCAAAAACGGCTTCACCCCGATGTCAATCAGACGGGTCACGGCACTCGGCGCGTCGTTCGTGTGCAGCGTGGAGAAAACCAAATGGCCGGTGAGCGACGCATTGATGGCGATGGACGCGGTTTCCAAGTCGCGAATTTCACCAATCATGATGACGTTCGGCGCCTGGCGCAGGATGGCGCGCAACGCCATTCCAAACGTCAGCCCGACGGCCTCGCTGATCTGCACCTGGTTGATGCCGGCCAGGACGTATTCCACCGGGTCTTCGACGGTGATGATTTTGCGGTCCGGGCGGTTGATGAAGTGCAGGCAGGAATACAGCGTGGTGGTTTTGCCGGAACCGGTCGGGCCGGTCACGAGCAAGATGCCGTCGGGCAGGCCGATCATGCGCTCGAACGTCTGCTGGTCGTCCGTGAAAAATCCGAGTTCGGGCAGACCGAGACGCAGCCCTTCCTTGTCAAGGATACGCATCACGATGCTTTCGCCGTGATTGGTCGGCAGGCAGGATACGCGCAGGTCAATCAGCTTGGTGCCGACCTTTGTCTGGATGCGTCCGTCCTGCGGGATGCGGTGCTCGGAGATGGACATGTTCGACTGGATTTTCAGCCGCGCGATGATGGCGGGCTGTAGCCGTTTCGGCGGTGCCTTCATTTCCTGCATCACGCCGTCAATCCGGTAGCGCAGGCGGAATCTTTTTTCCAGCGGTTCCAGGTGGATGTCCGAGGCGCGCAACTTGAACGCGTCCACGATGATCTGGTTCACCAGCCGGATGAGCGGCGCGTCCGCATCCACCGCCCCGCCGTCGTCGGCCAGCGCGCCGGGCACGACCACGTTCTCCTCCGTCAGCTCCTGCATCACGTCCTTGAAGACGCCCTCATCCATCGTCTTTTTTTCGCCGCCGTAATATTTGTTCAGCGCCGCCTCGATGTCCGGCTCCGATGCGACGCGGTATTCAATTTCCGCGTTGAGCAGGTGCGTGAGTGAATCAATCGTGTTCAGGTCGGAGGGATCGGCGATGGCGACGGCGATCTTGTCCTCGTTTTTGAAAAGGGGAATGACGCGGTATTTTCTGGCGGTGGTTCGCGGAATGATGGCGATGACATCGTCGTCAATTTTCATCGTGCCGAGCTGGACGACTTCCGCGCCGAACTGCGCGGCCTTGGCCTGCGTCACGTCCGCCGGGCGGATGATTTTGTTGGCGAGCAACAACTCCACCACCCCAACGCCGGAGGCGCTGGCTTCTTCGCGGGCCTTGGCGACCTGGTCGGCCGGTGCAAGGCCGAGGTCCACCAATACATCCGCTAGATAATCGTCTTTTTCTGCCACGGTCTGCCGTTTTATCCTGGTTCGCGTGAGGTGTGTCTGGTTCAAACTACCGGCGCGCGCCGGATTGTCAACGTCTCGTCACATCATCGCCGAAAACAAACTGGTGCACCCATGAAGAGTCGAACTTCAAACCTGCTGATCCGTAGTCAGCCGCTCTATCCAATTGAGCTATGGGTGCGCCAAAAGGGAAGATAAACTACGCGCCGAAGGCCGGTGGCGCAAGAGTTTTCCCGTGCCGCAACCGTTCAATTCGCGAAAATATTCCGCAACGCGAGTGCCACAACCGTCACCACCAGCATCAGGCCGCTGGGCACGAACTTTTTCGTTTTCGCCAGCCGGATTGCAAAAACGACCAGCAGAAGTGCCATGATGATGTTCACCAGTTTTCCGCGCAATGAAGAATCTAGAATTCCCGGAATAGCCGCGAGAATCAAAACCGCCGCGAACACCGACGACGTGATGAGAGAGACCTTGCTTTTCGCCTTGAAAAATCCGATCAGCCCGCCGACCAGCAGCAGGATGATGTAGGCCCACAGAACCTTGGTTGCGAAATCATGCACGCGCGCAGGCTGCCTTAATTTCCCAAAACGTCCAAACTTAAAATTTCGCCCGGCTCACATTCCGCAACCACTTCAAACGGGCGGCAGCAGACTTCGCAATCCGTTGTGAAACGCTGGCTCGGCACGCTTGTGTCAACGGCCAGCTCGAACGCCTGCCCGCAGAACGGGTAGGAAATGGATTCACAGACTTCCACGCACAAAATCTAACCGCGTTCGGACAAAGTGCAATTCGGCTCTGGACATATAACGCTGGCCGAAATAGTTTTTTACAACCACCAAATGGGATGAAAAGTAATTCCAGCCCGCAAAATGGTTTCACTCTCGTGGAATTGCTGGCGGTGATTGCCACCATCGGGATTTTGGCGGCGTTGCTGCTTCCGGCGTTGCAGCGTTCCAAACTCTCGGCTCAACGCTCGGTTTGCGTGAACAATTTGCAGCAAATCGGCGTAGCCATAAAAATGTATGCCAACGACCATGACGACACATTGCCGGGCGCAAGCAAACCTCCAAGTTATTATTGGAAGACCAATGGAATTGATATTTGGAGCGTCTACAAATCTTTGGTGAAAAATTATGTCGGTTTGAATGGCACATCTTCGCCCGCCGACCATATTTTTGCCTGCCCGGCTGACAAATTTTATTATACTGGTATTGCAGGAACATTCACCAATGTGCCTTTGCACGAACAAGCGCGATCTGATTTTTCAAGTTACGATTTCAACACCGGCAATTTACGAATCAGTTCCAAGACCAAGAAAAGCCTGTTCCACGGCATCGCGGGATTAAATGAAAGTTCAATTGTCGAATCGACCAAAACCATTCTCGTCGGCGAAATGCCAGCTTGGATTTCCTTTTCCTGGCACAATCCGCAGAGCGCATTGCAATTCAACAACGCAATGGCTCAAGTTGCTTTTGTTGATGGTCATGTTAATTACATTCCAATTTATTGCGACACTTCAAGGACGAACGTTGAAAATGCTTCGTTGGCTTATGAACCTCCGCCTGGCTACGAATATAAGTGGAGCGGTTACTAATTTCTGCTTTCCGATTTGCCAGCCCCGCCAAATTCAGGGACACTGTCTCTCCGTTTTTACGGACATTTATGAAACCTCAGGTTGAAATATACGACACGACCCTGCGCGATGGTTCGCAGGGCGAAGGCATCAATTTCTCGGTCGCGGACAAGCTCCGCATCGCCGAGAAGCTCGACGCGTTCGGGGTTCATTACATTGAAGGCGGCTGGCCTGGCAGCAATCCCAAGGACATCGAGTTCTTCGCGCAGGCCAAAAAGAAAAAATTCAAGAACGCGCGGCTCGCCGCATTCGGCTCCACGCGCAAGAAAGGCGTGCCGGTGGAACAGGACGACCAAGTGCGCCTGCTCATCGAGGCCGGAACGCCAGTCGTAACGATCTTTGGCAAGACTTCGATGCTGCACGTCAAGGAGGTCCTGCGCTGCACACCGGAGGAAAATCTCGCGATGATTGCCGACACCGTGAAATTTCTCAAAGACCACGGCAAGTTTGTCGTCTATGACGCCGAGCATTGTTTCGACGGCTACAAGCTTGATCCCGAATACGCCGTTGCCACCTGGCAGGCCGCCGAAAAGGCGGGCGCGGATTTCATCGTGCTCTGTGACACGAACGGCGGCTGCCTGCCGGGCGAAGTTGGCGAAATCGCGAAGATTGCCGTGGGCAAATTGAATTGCAAAATCGGTATTCACACGCATGACGACATCGGTCTCGGCACCGCAAATGCGCTGGCCTCGCTCGACGCCGGCGCGGTTCACGTGCAGGGCACCATCAACGGCTACGGCGAACGCACCGGCAATTGCAACCTGACGAGCGTCATCCCGTGCATCGCCTTGAAGCTGAAAAAAACCTGCGTGCCCGCGAAATCCTTGCCGAAGCTGAAGGAGCTTTCGCAGTTCGTGGATGAGATCGCGAACATGCGCCATAATCCGCGGTTGCCGTGGGTCGGCTCGGCGGCGTTTGCGCACAAGGGTGGCGCGCACGTCAACGCCGTGCAGAAGCTGACGTCCAGCTACGAGCACATTGACCCCGCGCTCGTCGGCAACCAGCGCACCGTGCTCATCAGCGACCTCGCCGGCCGCAGTAACATCGTCGTCAAGGCGCAGGAACTCGGCTTCAAGGTCACGAACGATACGCCCGAGCTGAAATCCATCCTTAACCGCGTCAAGGAATTGGAGCACGAAGGCTACGAATTCGAGGCCGCCGAGGCGTCGCTCGCGCTGCTTATCGGCAAGTCGCTCAAAAAGCGCGATGAATCGTTCCGCGTGGAGACGTATCACGTCTCGATGCGCCGCGACACGAGGGAATCCATCTGCGAGGCGACCGTGCGCGTGCGCGTGGGCGACAAGGTTCATCACGAGGTTGCCGACGGCGACGGGCCGGTGAACGCGCTCGATGCCGCGCTGCGCGCCGCGCTCGTGAAATCGTTTCCGAAATTGGAAAAAGTCACGCTTACGGATTACAAGGTCCGCATACTCGACACCGCCACCGGCACCGCCGCGAAAACCCGCGTGCTCATTCAGTCCTCCGACGGCCGGCGCGAATGGGGCACGGTCGGCGTGAGCGAAAACATCATCGAAGCCAGCCTCCAGGCGCTCATGGACAGCATGGAATACGCGCTTTTGAAAAAATAGTTCAGACAGAATTTACAGAATTAACAAAATTGGATTCTCGAAGGGTGCCATGAAAATAATTCTGTAGATTCTGTTAATTCTGTCTAAAAGCATGGCCGAGATTTCCAAAGCTTACGAACCGCAGTCCGTGGAGGACAAGTGGTATCAATTCTGGCTCGACGGAAAGTTTTTCGTCGCCAACGAACATTCCGCCAAGCCGGCGTATTCCATCGTCATTCCGCCGCCGAACGTCACCGGCGTCCTCACGCTCGGCCATGTGCTCAACAACACCATTCAGGATATTCTCTGCCGCAAGGCGCGCATGGACGGCAAGGAAGTCCTCTGGCTGCCCGGCACGGATCACGCGGGCATCGCCACGCAGACGGTCGTCGAGCGCACATTGAAAAAAGCCGGCGAGATCAAGCACCGCGACGATCTGGGCCGCGAAAAATTTCTGGAACGCGTTTGGGAATGGAAGGAAAAGCACGGCGGCATCATCATCCAGCAATTGAAGAAGCTAGGCGCGTCGTGCGACTGGACGCGCGAACGTTTCACGATGGACCCGGAGTATTCGCGCTGCGTGCAACGCGTGTTCGTAGATCTCTACAAAAAAGGACTTATCTATCGTGGCAAGCGCATGGTGAACTGGTGCCCCGCGTCGCTCACGGCGTTGTCCGACGAAGAAGTGACGATGAAAGAACAGCGCGGCTTAATGTATTACTTCAAAGTTGAAGTGGCTGAAGCGCCGGGAACTTTTTTGACGATTGCGACGACGCGACCGGAAACCATTCCCGGCGACACCGCCGTGGCCGTGAATCCGAAAGACCCGCGTTACGCGCATCTCATCGGCAAGCACGTCGTTCGCCCACTGCCGGCGGAATTGCCGCGCGAGCAGAAGCTCATTCCGATCATCGGCGACGAGCATGTGGATTTTGCCTTCGGCACCGGCGTTTTGAAAGTGACGCCCGCACACGACAAGGCGGACTTTGAAATTGGCGTGCGTCACAAGCTTGCGCAGATTGAAGTGATTGATGCGAAAGGCCGCATGACCCCTCTAGCGGGGAAGACATTGGAAGGACTTGAACGATTTCAGGCTCGAAACGTAGCTGCCGAATTACTTAACGAATTAAAACTATTGGAAAAGGAAGAACCTTACACCAACAACGTCGGCTACAGCGAACGCGCGGATGTGCCGATTGAGCCGCGCTTGAGCGAGCAATGGTTTTTGAAATATCCGAGCGTGGAAAAAGCGCGCAACTGCGTTGATTTGGGGAGCGCGACCGTCCCGGTCGCCGATTCCGGCGTCGCGCCGGAATCTTCTTCACGCGCGGGAATTTCGTCAGGCGGGACGCCGAACGGTGCGGACGAGACGTCCGCGCTCCCCAAAATGCAGTTCCATCCGCAGCGCTGGGCGAAAGTTTATGATCACTGGATGGGCGGCTTGCAGGATTGGTGCGTCAGCCGCCAGCTTTGGTGGGGACATCGGATTCCGGTGTGGCGACGAAAGTTAAAAGTCAAATCGAAGTCTGAATGGACTGAAGCCGACAAACAAGCTTCGGAAGCCGTTAAGA
>Ga0302320_10023376_pt1 | contig 12135 bp, 9 predicted proteins | sample Bog_T0_3_FD_202130 | JGI IMG/M metagenome (GOLD analysis project Ga0302320, IMG submission 202130) | Peat permafrost microbial communities from Stordalen Mire near Abisko, Sweden - Bog_T0_3 | ecosystem: Environmental > Terrestrial > Soil > Wetlands > Peat | place: Sweden: Abisko, Stordalen Mire...
CGACGGCTTTCTGATAGACCATGCAGAGGTCGCGGGTCTGGTCGTAGGCGGCGAAAAACTCTTCGCGGCTGTGAACTTCGTAAACGTCGTGCCAACCGCGTCCATCGATGGGCTTTAGGAAACCATGTTCACCGATGGCGGCAAAGACGGCATCCCAGTCGAGGGGAAATTCGAGATTGCGCAGGGAGCGGTCGGTGGCTCCGTGAGGAATCAGCTTGTGGGGCAGGATGACGGTGGGGGGCACGGCGACGCCGAGCTTGGCGGCGAGGGCGTAGTTGAAGAACTTGTCGTCGGTCGAGGCCCAAAAGGGATTATTGATGACCGCAGCGCCTTGCAGAACGGCCTGTTTGAGCCAGGCGCGGTAAAAGGGCACCTCGTGGGAGATGCGGTCGAGGAGGACGGCGTAGTGGGGAAGCTGGCTGATGGAAACTGCGCCGAGGGAGACGAACTCCGCCTGAATGCCGTCGAGGTTGCGGGCGTTGATTTGCTCGACCAGAGCACCGGGGAAGCTGTTTTCTATGCCGAACAGAATGCCGATCTTCTTCATGCTGTAACCTCCGCAGAGAAACGGGACGCGAGCAATGCTCTCAGTGTACGGCAGGGAAGGTGCCAGCGGATGAAGCGGCTTACAAGCAGGCACGAAAAGAGTCAAAAACATGTCACTGGTGGCAGGTCTTCGCCGGTGGGGGCTAAACCAGATAGAATGGTGCCTATGCTTTGCCGCTCAGTGTTTCGTTTCAGCGTAATCGTGGCCGTGATCGGCCTGCTCGTCACCTCGCTCGCCGCCGGCGCCCAACAGGACAGCACCAAGCGCGGTCGCAAGTACAAATCGCCACCGCCGACGGCGCGGATTGAAGTCACCGTGTTGCGCGACGTCAATGGTAAACCCATTGAGAACGCGGCCGTCATCTTTCACCCGATGGAGGGGGAAAGAGATAAAGGGAACATGGAGCTGAAGACCAGCGAAGAGGGCAAAGCCATCATCGATGTGCTGCCGATTGGCGACACGGTGCGTTTGCAGGTGATCGCCAAAGGATTTCAGACTTACGGGGCCGATTACAAGATCGATCGGGCTTCGTTGGCCATTGAGATCAAGATGAAGCGACCGGGCGAGCAGTACTCGATTTACAAGGCGCACCCGGAAGCCAATGAGGGCGGCAAAAGCCCCAACGCGGAGAAACCAACAACTCCGGCGCAGCCGAAATAGGGACTGGACTGGATGGTTTCACGGTTCTATCGCTGCCAGGCAGTCGGCGTTTTGTGATGAATGCACAACCTCTCCTCGGCAAATCGGCTCTGGTGACTGGAGGCGCTCGGCGCATTGGCCGGGCGATTGCGCTGGTGCTGGCGAGGGCGGGGGCGGATGTGGCGATTACTTATCGCGCTTTGGCCGCTGAGGCTGCGGCGACGGTGGGGGAGATTGAATCGCTGGGTCGGCGAGGGCTGGCGGTGGAGTGCGACGTGCGGTCGGAAGGCTCGGTTGGGGCGGCGGTGAGCGCGGTCGTCCGCAGTTTTGAGCGGCTGGACATTGTGGTGAACAACGCCGCGGTGTTTGAATCCGCAGTGCTCGACACACTCAGCGTTGAACAATGGAATGCGGTTTTCGAGACCAACACGCGTGGGCCATTTCTGGTGGCGCGGGAGGCCTTGCCGCATCTGCGTGCGAGCCGGGGAAGAATCGTGAACATTGGATCGCTGGGGGGGATTCACGCCTGGGCGGGACATGCACATTATTGCGCCTCGAAGGCGGCGCTGCACTCGCTGACGCAGGCGATGGCCAAGGCGTTTGCGCCGGAGGTGAGCGTGAACTGCGTGGCGCCGGGTTGGATAGAGCTGCCTGGGGACGGCGCGGAAGGCGCGGCGCACTTTGCGGCGAAGACTCCGATGGGGCGCAACGGCAGCGGGGAAGATGTGGCGGCGGCGGTGTTGTTTTTTGCCGCCGGGCCGCACTTTATCACCGGTCAGGTGTTGGCTGTGGATGGTGGGCTGGGGCTGTAGAGCTAGCCTTCAGCGGTTGAAGAAGCGCTTCCAGAGGCTGACTTTGGTGGCGTCGTTGCGCTGGTGCGTGGAGTCGCCCTTGCGGTTGGCTGTGTCGAATTTTTTGGCGGAAAAATTGAGGCTTTTTTTCTCCCAGAGGCCAATGGGCTCCGGCTGCTCGGGCCAGGGCGCGCCCTCGATTGCGGCGAGGGGATTGGTCACGCAGAGGCGGCGTGCGGTTTCTTCACCGGCGCGTTGAAGCACATATTCATAGCTCTTTTTCATATGCGGGGGGCGCCACTTGAGATTGTGAGCGTCGGTGGCGAGGAAGTGAATCCAGTTACGCTCCAAAAGCTCGTTGGAGAAAGCCTCGGCCATGCGCCCGAAGCGGCCATAGAGTGAGCTGCAAGTGACCTGAAGCAAACAGCCCTTGCGTACCCACTCGGCCAGCATCTCGGGCTGCTGCAGGAGAACTGGGTAACGCTCGGGGTGAGCGATGATCAGCGTGTAGCCAGCCGACTGGAGCATGAAGAGGGCGTCGGCCATTTGGGGCGGAATAGATATGTTGGGAAACTCGATGAGGAGGTATCCCTTGCCCTCGAAGGAGTAGCGCAGGGGGTTGGCCTGAGCCTCGAAGACATTGTCGGCAGTGGTATGGAGTTCGCAACCCATGCGCAGCTCGATTTGGCCGCGTAGGCGCTCACGCAGTTCAGCGAAGTGCTCGGCGGCCAAATCGGTTTGGAAGGGATAGACGTCGCTGGCGTGGGGAGTGCAGACGATGTGGGTGATGCCGTCGCGTGCAGCTTCCTCGGCCATGGCCAGAGATGTCTCGATGTCGGTTGGGCCGTCATCCACGCCATAGATCAGATGATGGTGAATATCAATCAAGCTGAGAGACTCCGATCACTTGGACGCCAGCACGGAGAGCATGGAGGCAAAGATCTTCCAGCCGTCGGCGGAGCCCAACAATTGTTCGCTGGAGCGATCGGGATGGGGCATCATGCCAAGGACATTGCGCTGCTCGTTGAGGATGCCGGCGATGTTACTGAGGGAGCCGTTGGGATTGGCTTCGGCGGTGATTTCACCCTCGGGGGTGGCGTAACGGAAGGCGATGCGGTCATCGGCTTCGAGGCGCGCCAGTTCGTCGGGGGTGCAGAAGTAGTTGCCTTCCATGTGGCCGATGGGAATCTGGAGCACGTCGCCCTGCTTGAGCTGGTTGGTGAAGGGGCTATTGACGGTCTCAGTGCGCAGATGAACCTGCTTGCAGATGTACTTGAGGCCGGCGTTGCGCATGAGCGCGCCGGGCAAGAGACCTGCCTCGGTGAGGATCTGGAAGCCGTTGCAGATGCCGAGGACGAGTCCGCCGCCGTCGGCAAAGCGCTTGACCGCCTGCATGACGGGTGAAAAGCGGGCAATGGCGCCGGTGCGGAGGTAGTCGCCATAGGCGAAGCCGCCGGGAACGAGCACGGCATCGACGCCGTGGAGATCCTCGGAGTCGTGCCAGAGGAAGGTGACGGGCTGGTGAGCCACTTCGGCAATCACGTTGTAAGTGTCGTGGTCGCAGTTGGAGCCGGGAAAGACTAAAACCCCGAATTTCATGCTTCTAGGGTATCAGCTTATGGGGGGCGTTGGGGCGGGATTGGGAGCTTTCCGGTTACCAGAGGCGAGGGATTCGCCCCTCCATGCTGAACCACCTGCGGTGGGGTTGGCGGATACCTGCGGTGGGGCCAACAGCTCGTCGGCATTTTTTCCAAGTCCCGTCAACGGATTTGTAGCGCCGGCCTCCTGGCCGGCTGTAGCGTGGGTCTCCCGACCCACGCCGCAGGCTGTTTGCTTCGTCACGATTGTGCAAACTGTGTTGAGGAACGAGACTTCGCACTGACGGCGAGGACGCCGCCAGTACAGCCGACCGGGAGGTCGGCGCTACAGATTCATTTCTCGCGGGCCGGTCTCAGTAGACCAGCTTAAGTTCTACGCCCTGGGCGGTGTCGGGAAGGAGGACGGTGACGCTATGTTGGCCGGAATCGAAGTCTGGCGTGAGCTTGGCTGTGGCGGTTGTGGTGGCGGAGGCAGCGGGTTTGGTGACGCCGTAGACCTCGACGAGTAGCTGCTTCCACCAGGGGGCGAAGCTGCCTTCACGGGGCGATACGGTGACGGTAAGGCCGTCGGGAGTGAGTTGGCAGGTGAAATTGAGGCGGAGGAAATCACCCTTTTTGAAGTTGTAGCTGATGCCGTCGTCGAGGTAGAGGCTGCCTTGGCAGGTCTGACCGGCGGAGGTGGGCGGATAGACGCGAAGGGTCAGGGGGCCTTGGGGCTTTTCGTCGGTGCTTTGGACGAGGGGCTGCTGGGGGATGATGGCCCCGGCGCGAGCGAAGACGGGCAGGGTGTCGAGGGTGTGATGGAGATGGATAGAGGGCTGGGGAGGGGCGGTTTCGCTGATGGAGAGCGCGGGAGCGGATTGCTGGATGAGCGCGCCGGTCCAGTAGTCGTACCAACCGCCGGGGGGCAGAGCGACATCGTAACCATCGACCTCGTCGGGATAGGAACTGTCGGCGACCAGCAGGGAAGCGCCGAGCAGGAAGACGTTGGTGTCAGGATCGAGGTCGGGGGGCTCACCGTTGGTTCCGGTGGCGGGAAATTCGAGGAAAAGGGGGCGCATGATGGGCAGGCCGGTGCGGCTCATCTCCTCGGCAGTGGTGTAGAGGTAGGGCATGAGCCGGTAGCGTTCTTCAATGGCGTGACGGCGTAGGTTCACGTCTTGAGGTGTGCCGTTTGCCCAAGGCTCCTGGGGGTTGGTTCCGGCCGACGAGTGGTCACGGTCAATAGGCTGGAAAGCGGCGACCTGAAGCCAGCGGGTGAGCAGGGCGGGCTGGGGCGAGTTGGCGAAACCGCCGACGTCGGCACCGCTCATGGCGAAGCCGCTAAGGCCGAGATTGATGAGCTGGGGCGTGGTTTGGCGCAGGTGGTTCCAGGTGGCGGAGTTGTCGCCGGACCAGGTGGCGGAGTAGCGATGGCCACCGGCATAGCTGGCGCGGGTCATGACAAAGGGCCGGGAATTGGGATCGAGCTTGAGGAGGCCGTCGAAGGTGGCGCGGCTGTTCTGCATGCCAAAGATGTTGTGAATTTCGAGGTGGGTGGCGGTGCGGGAGGCAAAACCGGGCTCGTCGATGCGGTGCTGGGTATCGTCGGGCATGGTTTTGGAGGGAACGCCGAAGACGGAGGGCTCGTTCATGTCGTTCCAGAATCCGGCAATGCCCATGTGGACGAAGTCGGCGTAGAGGGAACCCCACCATTCGCGGGTGGATTTCTGAGTGAAGTCGGGAAAGACGGCTTTACCGGGCCAGACGACGCCGGAGAAGCGGGAGCCGTCGGGATTTTTGACGAAGCGGTCGCCGGCGACGCCCTCATCATAGGGTTTGTAGCCGGAGTTGGGCAGGTCGGCGATGTGGAGGTCAGTAATGGCGACGGTGTGGAAGTGGTCGGCCTTGAGGTCTTGAATCATCTGGGCGAAATGGGGAAAGCGCTCGGGATCGACGGTGAAGGGGCGGTTCTTGAGCTGGTAATCAATGTCGAGCCAGATCACATCGGCAGGAATACGTTCGGAGCGCAGGCGGGCGGCGATGCGGCGGACTTCGGCTTCGGGGTAGTAGCTCCAACGGGACTGCTGATAGCCGAGCGACCAGAGGGGCGGAAGGGGTGTGGGGCCGGTGAGCCAAGCCCAGGTTTGGACGACCGCCTTGGGGCTCGGGCCATAAAGAATATAAAGATCGAGCGGACCGCCCTCGGAGCCGAAGGAGTAACCGTCGCGGTACTCCTTGTTGAAGTCAAAGCTGGAGCGGAAGGTGTTGTCGAGGAAGAAACCGGCAGCAACTCCCTGGCGCAGGGTGAGGAAGTAGGGAATGGACTTGTAGATGGGGTCGGTGGACTCTTGCCAGCCGAAGTTGTCGGTGTTCCAGTTGGCGAAGGCCTGATTGCGGCGGTCGAGGGGGCCGGGCTTGTCGCCTAGGCCGAAGTAGTGTTCGTCGTCGGGGGAGGCGAAGTAGGCGCGAAAGGCGGAGCCATGGAACTCGATGGGGCGGTTGGAGAGATCTTGCGAGATGATGTGGCCGGCGAGATCGGTGACGGTAAGGCGGAAGGGGGCGCGCTGAACTTGGACGTGTAGTTTGGCGGTGGTGAAGCCGACGGCTGTGGGGCTTTCTTCAGGGGTGACGGCGGCGCGGGCGGCGCGCGAGGCAGGCAGGACGGCCCAGGAGGCGTCTTCGGGGAGTTTGCCGTCAGCAGCGACGCGAACGCGCAGCGCATCGTCACGCAGGGCGGTGATCTGCATTAGCGCGGGACCGGCACTGATTTCGATGCCGTTGGGCGTAGGTCGGGAAGCGGTGACCCGGTCGAGACGAACGAAGCCCTGCGGGGTTTGGGCGGTCAGATTGGCGAGAGACGATGCGGCCAGGAGCAAAAAACCGAATGGAGCGAGAAAAAGACGCACGGAGTACCTCGTGGAAACCAGATCTTAGGTTGTAGAAAGGATACTGCCCGCGGGCGGAGGGTGGGAAATGCGGCGGTCCTTGACAGCGGCTGCCGATGGTATACTCACAAGGTCAGGCGCGTGCCCGCGCCACCATCTCTATTACCTCTGAGGTTCTCATGTCCGGCCATTCAAAGTGGGCCACAATCAAGCACAAGAAGGGCGCGCTGGATGCCAAGCGCGGCAAGATATTCACTCGTTTGCTGAAGGAAATCGCGGTGGCCGCCAAGGGCGGCGGCAACCCGGATAGCAATGCCCGCCTGCGCACCGCCGTTCTGGCTGCCAAGGCGGAAAACATGCCGCAGGACAACATCAAGCGCGCCATTCTGCGCGGCACCGGCGAACTGGAAGGGGTGAGCTACGAAGAGATCACCTTTGAGGGCTATGGGCCGGGCGGGGTGGCGGTGATTGTCGAGGCTTTGACCGATAACCGCAACCGCGCGGTGAGCGAGATCCGACACGCTTTTGCGAAGAACGGCGGCAACCTGGGCGAATCTGGCTCGGTGCGCTTCATGTTCGCGAAGAAGGGTTTGATCGCCATCGAGAAGGGCGCAGCCACGGAAGAGCAGTTGATGGACATCGTGCTGGAGCACGGCGGCGAAGACCTGAACGACGAAGGCGACACCTGGGAGATTATCAGCGATCCGGGTTCGCACGAGGCAGTGGTGGCGGCGGTGAAAGCGGCTGGAATTCCCAAGGTAATGAACGAGATTACCATGGTGGCGTCCACCTATACCAAGCTGGAAGGCTCACCGGCCAACCAGATGATGCGTCTACTGGAAGTGTTGGAAGATTGTGACGACACGCAGAACGTGTACTCGAATTTTGATATGGACGAGAACGAAGAAGACGCAGGTTAAAGGCCTTACCGCAAGGAATGAAAGAGGCCGCCCGGATGTGGCGGCCTCTTTTTGTGAACCCCTGCGATGGGGCCAGCGTCCTGGACTGGCTTGTTCATAGGATGAAAATGGTGAGCTGATAAAAAACAGGCGTGGACCGGGAGGTCCACACGACAGCCGGCCGGGAGGCCAGCGCTACGATTTTCGTTGCCGGTGCGTGGCTTGAGCGAATTCAGGAAGGAAAGAAACTTGACACGAAGCGCGAAGTTTTTCTTGTTGGTTGCGATGGCAGGGATTTTGTCGACAGGGACCAGGATGATTGCCGCCGAGACGCCGGAGGGCGCAACGGCGAGCAGTCATGAAGGGTCGGTGAGCCCTACGGCTGAAGTGCGCAATGCGCGCAGTTGGGAGTATGGACCGTTTTTGAACTGGGGAACGGGAGTGGGAGACCGCTCGGATTACAAGTTCTTCTGGGGCGGGGCGCAAGTGGGCAAAGTGCTGACGCCGGTGCAGCACGCTGGGCCGCTGACCGGTCAGTTCGAGTTAGCGGGCAACGTGATGCCGCTATGGCAGGCTTATACGCCGGCTCCGCACACGCAGACCACGACGTGCGGTAACGACAGCGTAGTGACTCCCTGCACACTGAAGGTGGGCGGTGGGACGTTTCGGGGAGTGAGCTTGACGCCGGTGATCTTCCGCTGGAATTTTGCGACGCGCTCGAAGCGGATTCAGCCGTGGGTTCAGGCGGCGGGCGGGCTGATCTACACAACGCACAAGTTTCCGCCGAGCTACTTGGCCTCGCAGACGATCAACGGGCTGCCGGCAAATGTGGACGGGGGAACGTGCGTGTGGAATTTTTCGCCGCAGGGGGGAGTGGGAATCCACTACTTTACGCGGGCGAAGCGTTCGATTGATATTGGGTTGAACGCGGTGCATATTTCGTCGGCATCGCTGGGAGATCACAACCCTGGGGTGAATGCCAGCTTGCAGGTGCAGGTGGGGTATACGTTCTGGAAGTAGTGTCTTGCCCTGATACAAAGCCTGGCCGTGGTTGAGTTGTTGGGCGGTCAGCGGAAGTGACGCAGCAAGGGAACGATGAGCGAAGCGATTATTGAGTGCGTACCGAACTTCAGCGAGGGCAAGGATTCCCGCCGGATCGAGGCGATTATGGCCGCGATGCGGGTGGAGGGAGTGCAACTGCTGGACTGGTCGGTGGACGCGGATCTGAATCGCTCGGTGGTGACTCTGGCGGGTACGCCGGCGGCGGTGGTGGAGTCGGCGGTGCGCGGAGCGGGCAAGGCGGCGGAGCTGATTGACCTGACGCGGCAGCAGGGCTCGTACCCACGCATCGGGGCGGCGGACGTGATTCCATTTGTGCCAATCTCAGGCATCAAGCTGGAGCAGTGTGCGCTGCTGGCGCGTCAGGCGGGGTTGGAGATTTGGCGACGTTATGGGGTTCCGGTTTATTTTTATGGCTCGGCGGCGGCGCGACCGGATCGAGCCAACCTGGAAGATGTTCGGCGGGGGCAGTTCGAGGGTTTGCGCGAGGCGGTGAGCAAGGACTCGGCGCGGCGTCCGGATATGGGCGGGCCGGGACTGCATCCCACGGCGGGAGCCAGCGCCGTGGGGGCGCGCAAGTTCTTGGTGGAGTACAACATCTACTTTGATTCCGGCGATGTGGCGATGGTGCGCTCGATTGCTCGCGAAATACGAGCGGCATCGGGGGGGCTGAAGGGGGTCAAAGCGATGGGGTTGCTGAGCCATGGAAGGGCGCAACTATCACTGAATATTACGGATTTTCAGGCGACGCCGGTATCGCAGGTATTCAGTGCGGTGAGCAAGCTGGCAGAGCGCATGAAGACGGCGCCGGTGGCGGGTGAGGTGATTGGTCTTTTGCCCGAGGATGCCTGTGAGCGGGATAGCGAGTGGATGCGTCAATTGATTGAGTTCGACCCCAAAACGAAGATTCTGGAGCGCAGGCTTCAGACTCCCTTGGTCTGGCCGGGAGAGATGTAGGTTTGTTGACGGAGTCATTTTTTGCGGGTTGAGCTGAGGCACAGGGCGTCCGTATTTACGGGCTGGGTCAACAAGGCGAAGAAATATTTGGCAGGTACAATAACAAGGTTGGAGAAAACGCGTTTTTGATGTTGAATGCGTTGCTCCTGGAGGATGAATTGCTTAAGGTTTTTGTGAAGATTTCGATTCCGGTTGTCTTGATGGCTGCGGCAGTTTCGGTGCCAGCGGCACAGTTGTCCACCGATGCCCGCACCGCCATTCCTCATGAAGTGCAGCAGTTGGTGGTGATTGACTACCGGGTGATGCAGAACTCGTCGTCGGCGATGGATCTGCGCGAGCGGGTGATGCCGCCGGAACTGAAGCAGTTGGATGAAGCGTTGCGCAAGTCGGCACTGAATGACAACCACGACATCGACCAGATGGTGGATCAGTTGGCGTTTGCGCTCTTCCGTCCGCAAGGTGGGAGCAAGGATTCGGAACTTTTGGAGACGGTGGGGATTGCCCAGGGCCAGTTTCCAATGCAAGACATTTTGAGCAACTTTCGCAAGCAGCATATGAAGGCCAAGCTGGTTCGCGGCAACCGGGTTTATCCTCTGGCGAAGTCGGGGATGGTGGTGTGCTTTGTGGATCCATCGACGATGGTATTTGGGTCAACTACGTCGGTGTCGAGGGCTCTGGATGCGCGGGATGGTGTTGCGCCAAGCTTGTTGACCAATGGGTCGATGATGGATGCGATGAAGACGGTGGATTCGGAGCCGCTCTGGAGCATTCTGGACCAGAAGGGCACGCAGACGATGATGAGGCAGGTGCTGGGCGAGGCCGGTTCGGTAACCGACTACGAGAGTGTACGCAAGCGGCTGCAGGCCTCGTGGTATTCAATGAACTTTCAGCACGGAGTGAAGTTTGACTTGACGATTTCGACCGGCGATTCGTTTACGGCAGCTACGGTTTCGGCTCTGATGTCGGCGGCTTTGATGGTGCGCAAGATGAGCGGATCGGAGGCCGAGAAGCAGGCCTTGAGCGCTACGGCGATCAATTCGAATTCTGGCAAGCTGTCGATTCACTTTGCGACCTCGAATTCGGAGTTTGATAGTCTGCTGCACTCGCCGCTGTTCCACAGCATGGTGCGTTGAGATTTTTGAACTGATGCAAAAAACCGGGCCTGTTGGCCCGGTTTTTTTGTGCGGTTTCACCTTCCGTGGGGCTGGCGGCATTTTTCCAGATGGTGTGAGTTCAGCGTGGACCGGGAGGCCGGCGCTACAAGTTCGCGCCCCTTCGACACTGGCTCGACGGTACTGCGACTCCACTCATTCCGCTAAGTATGCTGGAGGGATGGGGTTGGCGTTGCAGACGCGGTCGCGGCCTTCGCGCTTGGCTTTGTAGAGGGCGGTATCGGCGAGTTCGATGAGATGGGCGGCGTGTTGGTGCTCGTTCGGCACCAGGGTGGCGCATCCCAGGGAGATGGTGACAGCTCCGTCTGGATGACCCGAGTGTGGTAGTTTGCGGTTGCGTAGGGCGGCGCGGATCTGGTTGGCGAGTTGCAATGCTCCGGCGTTTTCGGTGTGGGGCAAAATGATAGCGAACTCTTCGCCGCCAAAGCGGGCAACGAGGTCGCCGGGGCGCTTGGTGACGTCGAGCGAGGTCTCGGCTATCTGCTTGAGGCAACTGTCGCCTTTGAGGTGCCCATAGGTATCGTTGTAGAGCTTGAACAGGTCGACATCGATCATGAGCAGTGAGAGAGGCTGGCGGTCACGCAGGGCGCGACGCCACTCGGCGGCGAGGGCTTGGTCAAAGCGGCGGCGATTGGCGAGTCCGGTCAAGGCATCGGTGAGGGCGAGGGTTTCGACGGTGCGGTAGGCTTGCTGGAGCTTTTCTTCGGCCTGCTTGCGTTCGGTGATGTCGCTGAAGAACCAGACCCGACCGAGGTATTGGCCAGCCTCGCCGCGCAGGCTCGTGGAGTATTGCTGGAGGGTGCGGCCATCGTTGAGTTCGATTTCCGACTGATCTGTCAGTTCGGGATCAGCATAGAGTTGTTCAACGTGATTCACAAAAGCCTGGCGATCTTTGACGAGGCCGGCAACCAGCAGCAAGAGCTTGTTGCGGCGGATGGAATCGGATTCGTCCAGAGGAGTCTCGAACGCGGGGCTCTGCTCAACCAAGGGAAACGGGAATTTCCAGATGTCGGAGAGTCGATGGTTCATTGAAGCCACCGAGCCTTGGTCGTTGACCACCATAATCCCGCTGAGGGAGACGTTCTGGATGGCGCGAACAAAGGAGTTTTGAAACTCCCGCTCCTGTTCGGCCCGCTTGCGATCGGAGATGTCGCGGACGATGTTGAGCAGACCTGTAGGGAGGTGGGTGGCTGGGTCGCGAATCGTCCACAGGCTAGACTCGGCCCAGAAATAGGTTTGGTCGCGCTTTTGGACTCTCACCTCGATGATGGCTCCTTCCGCGCCGGCCTGCAGTTGGCCCATGACCATCTCGGCCTTTTTGCGATCTTCGGGATGGACGAGATCGAGGCTATGAAGCGCCATGACTTCTTGAGGTGCGTATCCCGTCAGCTTGGCGCAGGCAGTGGAAGCGAAGGAGTGGTTTCCATGGAAATCTGCGAGGATGATGGCATCGCGGGAGTTGTCTACGACGAGGTTATGGAGGTAAACAATCTTTCGGAGGCGCTGTTCGGTCGCCTTTTGTTGCTCCATGAGCAAAGAGACGGAATAAAGCATGAACATGGCGATGGCGCAATAAAGTTGCAGCAGGATGGTAGGGGTGAGCGGG
>Ga0302320_10023379_pt1 | contig 12134 bp, 19 predicted proteins | sample Bog_T0_3_FD_202130 | JGI IMG/M metagenome (GOLD analysis project Ga0302320, IMG submission 202130) | Peat permafrost microbial communities from Stordalen Mire near Abisko, Sweden - Bog_T0_3 | ecosystem: Environmental > Terrestrial > Soil > Wetlands > Peat | place: Sweden: Abisko, Stordalen Mire...
ATACCCGCCTTGCGGCATGCGTCAATCAGCAGCGTCCCCGCGGGAGCGGTCAGCTTCTTTCCATCGACAATGAAGGTTACGTCTGGCATGTTTTCCTATGCTGCCTTCTCGGCGCGCCGCGCAGCCTTGATGATTGAGTAGCCGGGTTCAATCTTCTTTGCGTTTCGATAAACGCTTTTCACTATTCTGACATCGAGCCAGTCAACGACACAGTACTCCACGATTTCGTCTTCCGCATCAAGCGCAAAGTCAACTTGCGTAGTGATCGGTTCTGGAATTTCTTCTCCTTCACAGAGCATTGAAGAGAGATGGAATTCAAGTGCTTCGGTCATCATCTCACGCATATGGTTAAGTGAGCGTCCTGTTGAAATACACCCAAGAACGTCCGGCGCATAGCCCGCAAAATTGTGCCTGCATTTTTCATAGACCACCAAATAGCGTTTTGTCATTTCGGTCCTGCTTTCTTCAGCTAACCCCCAGGTCTCAGAGTCGAGCCCCAGGCTACCCGGTCATCATGCCGAAATGCTCCCACTCGCTGGAGGCTTGAAACCACGCCACACCCATCTACCAATCATGGCTAGAGCGTAAACTAGCAGCGGTGGCAAGACGATAGCGGGAATCTCCAGTTGCCAGAATGCAACGTCATAAAACCAAAAGTGCTTGAACGACCATAACTCCATTGCATTTCCTCGATTCACTTCGGCTTGCTTGAGGCAATTCGTCATATAATCCATGTCAGCATCCAACGCAAAGATTTTCTGGCACGCCTTTGTGTCCTTGTTGTACTGTGAAACAGCTTCTTGCTGCCGCTCGAATTGCATTTGCAACGGATAAAGGACTGCACACCAAGTCGCCCAGACGATTGTCAATACAAGAAACAGCCGATTGAAGCCGCGCCACGGAAGAGACTGCATAACCTTCACTCTCCTTCGGTTTTCCTTCGAACCTCCAATTACAGGAAACCCTCTGTGACAGGGTTTTACAACAGTTCTTTGGCGAAACCGAACAACTGCCCCTCACCACTTCAGATCCATGTTAGGATCGCGGGAATCAAACTCCCCCTGAATATCGGGTGGCCATTCTTCCTGGAATCCCAGCCTGTCACCCTCGCTCACCAAAACGCCATATTCGAGCACCAGCTTGGCAATGACGCTGTCTCTACTCTCCTCATCTGGGATGTCCACCATGAACTGCTCTGCGTCTGCGATCTCGGTTTGGTCTAGGAACATGACTGTCCAACGCGCGAAATTCTTCATTTGCCTTACCCATCCTGTCAGCTTAAACGCATTCTTGTTCCGATAACCCTCTTACACCACCGCCAACTCCACATGCTTCGCGAACGGGCAAGGCTTCCCGTTCAAATGCTCTTCGAACTCCTTGCGGAACTTCTTCACAAATCCCAGCGTGGGCATCGCCGCCGCGTCGCCCAGCGGGCAGAACGTCCGGCCCATCATGTTTTCCGCCAAGTACTGAATGTTGTCGATGTCCTTGGCTACCCCATACCCTGCGTGGAAGCGCGTCAGCGACTTCTTCAGCCAGTCCGTGCCTTCACGGCAGGGAATGCACCAGCCGCAGCTCTCGTGCTGATAAAAGCTGATGGTTCGCAATGCAAATTCCACGATACAGGTCTGGTCGTCGATCACCACCACGCCGCCCGAGCCGAGCATGGAGCCGGCCTTGCCCACCTGGTCGAAGTCCATCCCTAGGTTCTCGATCTCCTCGGGGAGAAGTACAGGAGTGGAACTCCCGCCAGGGACGACCGCCTTCAGCGTGCGTCCGCCGCGGATGCCGCCTGCCACCTCGTAGATCATCTTCTTCAGGTTGTAGCCCATGGGCAGTTCGTACACGCCGGGCCGCTGCACATGGCCGCTGATGCCGAACAGCCGAGTTCCGCCGTTGCGCGGCGTGCCGATGGTGGCAAATTGCGCGCCGCCCATCGCGATCACATGCGGCACCGTGGCAATGGTCTCCGCGTTGTTGATGACCGTGGGACCGCCATACAGCCCCACCACGGCAGGAAACGGCGGCTTGATGCGCGGCACGCCCCGCTTGCCTTCCAGCGACTCCATCAGCGCCGACTCTTCGCCCACTTCGTATGCGCCCGCGCCGCTCTGCGTAATGATCTGAAACTCGGTATCGGAGCCGAAGATCTTCTTGCCCAGAAAGCCCTTTGCGTAGGCATCGGCAACTGCCTTCTCCATGATCTCCAGCAGATAGCGGTACTCGCCGCGCAGGTAGATGAAGCCCAGCTTCGATCCAATCGCCAGCCCGGCAATGATCGTGCCTTCGATGACCGAATGCGGATCGTGCAGAAAGATCAGGTGATCTTTGCAGGTTCCCGGTTCGCTCTCGTCGCCGTTCACCAGAACATACTTCGGCTTGGCCGATTGCTTGGGCACGAACGACCACTTGAGCCCCGTCGGGAAGCCCGCGCCGCCGCGTCCGCGCAGGTTCGAGCCCTTCATCTCTTCGATGATCCACTCCGGCCCCTGCTCCAGGCACTTCTTCGCGGAGGCATAGCCGCCAAGCTCGATATAGCGATCGATGTTCGCTGCGCCCTGTCCGAAGCGCTTGCTCACGACCTTGACTTCGTCGGGATGGGAAACAAGTCTAGGCATGCGGCAGGCTCCCTTCCGCCTTCGCCTTGCCGCGATAGGTCTCCAGAATCCCGGTTACATGCTGCGGCGTCAGATCGTCGTGGAAATCGTAGTTCACCTGGATGGCCGGGCCCCAACAACAAGCGCCGATACACTCCACCTCTTCCAGCGAAAACAGCCCATCCGCCGTCACGCCCTTGTGCCCAATGCCCAGTTCGTCCTGGAACCGATCGAAGAGATCGTAAGCCCCGCGCAGCATGCAGCTGATGTTGGTGCATACCTGCACGTTGTATTTACCCGCCGGCTTGAAGCGCAGCATCGAGTAGTAAGTGGCCACATTCCTCACATCCAGTTCCGTGATGCCGATGCGCTCGGCAACCTCGGCAATCACAGCGTCAGAGAGGTAGCCGATCTCGTCCTGCGCATAGAGCAGCATGGGCACCAGCGCCGACCGCCGTACCGGGTACTTCTCCACCAGCGCTTCGAAGCGTGCGGCGAGCCGCGGTGAAAAGATCGACATGGTCTCCTGATTCATCGCTGCGACTCCAGCATCAACTCCCGCGCCCATCGTTCGGCTGCCATATCCATCTCTTCCCCATCGGTCGAATTCAAACCCACCCCATCTATTTCTACTTCCCGTAACCGGCCGTGCTCGGTGAATTCCAGTGTCCCGGTCCTTCCATCTTCGCGCCGCCACATGACTCTTGCGTCAATGCGATTCAAATCCAGCCAGTCGTCTCCGTGCCTTACCAGTATCCGATCTTCCCCCAACTCGACTGTCGCCTGCCGCTTGCCGTTCAGCCCATGCGCCGCGGTGTAGCTGCGGAGCAGGGAAGCTAGCGAAACCCAAAGCTCAACGTACAACTGCGCTGCGCCGGCGGTGGGGACTTCGTTGATAATTTGCTCCCCTCCCAATCCGCATTCCCTCAAGACTCTTCCTGCTCTCATTGCGGCACAACTCAAGTTGTGCCCTGACCCCTGACCACTGATCCCTGGTCCCTGCATTACCGATCGATCTCTCCCAGCACAATATCGATCGACCCGATCACCGCAACCAAATCCGCCAGCATGCGCCCCTTGCACATTGTCTCCACGGCCTGCAAGGTGGCGAACGAGGGGTACCGCATGTGGACCCGATACGGCTTCGCGGTCCCGTCGGAAACCACATAGTAGCCCATCTGCCCGTGGCCGCATTCAATGCCCTGATACACCTCGCCGGCCGGCACGGCAAACCCCTCGGTCACAATCTTGAAGTGATGGATCAGCGCCTCCATCTGCGTCTTCATCTTCTCGCGATCCGGTAGCACCACCTTCGGAGCATCGGCCTTCACTGCGCCCTCGGGCATTCCGTCCAGCGCCTGCTGGATGATCTTCACGCTCTCGCGCATCTCGATGAGCCTGACTTCGTACCGCGCCCAGCAATCGCAGTCGTTTGACACCGGCACTTTGAACTGGAACTTCTCATAGCTGGAGTAGGGCATGTCCCGGCGCAGATCGAAATCCACGCCCGATGCCCGCAGCGGAGGCCCGGTCACGCCCAGCGCCACGGCGTCTGCTGCCGACAGGTGCCCCACGCCCTTGAGCCGATTCCTGAAGATCGGATTGCCCGTCAGCAGGTTCGAGTACTCGTCGATCTTCTCCGGCAGCATGCGAACAAAAGCCTGTACGCGGTCCAGAAAGTCCAGCGGCGGCTCCATCGCCAGGCCGCCAATGCGGATGTAGCTGGTCATCATCCGCTGGCCGGCTACCGCTTCGAACAGCCTCAGAATCTCTTCGCGTTCCCTGAATGTGTAGAGAAAGACGGTCAGCGCGCCAATGTCCATGGCGTGCGTGCCCAGCCAGATCAGGTGCGAGTTCAGGCGGCTCAACTCCGCCAGCAACACGCGCATCCACTGCGCCTTGGGCGGAATCTCCAAGCTGAGCAGCTTCTCGACAGCCAGGGCATAACAGAGATTGTTCGCCAGCGGGTCGAGATAGTTGATGCGGTCGGTCAGCGGCACCACCTGGTGATAGAACTTGGCCTCGCACGTCTTCTCAATGCCGGTGTGCAGATAACCAATCTCCGGGTAGAGCCGGACAATGATTTCGCCGTCGATCTCCAGCACGAGGCGCAGAACGCCATGCGTCGCCGGGTGCTGCGGCCCCATATTAATGACCATGTGCTGGTCTTTGGCGCCCTGTGCCGGCTCAAGAACGGGCATGCCCGCAAGGTTGCTCATCAGCGGTAGCCCTCCACCGGGTAGTCCTTGCGCAGGGGATGCCCGTTCCAGTCCTCGGGCAGCATGATGCGGCGCAGGTTGGGATGCTCCTCAAAGCGGATGCCGAACAAATCGAAGACCTCGCGTTCGTAGTAGTCCGCACCCGCCCATACCGGCATGATGGACTCAACCGCGGGACTTGCGTCCGTCAACAGGACCCGAAGCCGGATACGCTCGCGGAGCGCGTGCGACAGAAGAAGATAGCTCAACTGGAAGCGCGGCGAAGCAGGGTACCAGTCCACCGCCGTCAGGTCTTCAAAGAAGTTGTATCCTGCCGCCTGCATGGTCGCGGCGGCGCTCCGGATCTGCTCGGGGGCGATTGTCAGCGTCAACTCGCCAAAGTCGAACTTGGCGTCGGTCAGCGCCTCGGGATTCCAAGCCAGAATTGCCTTGACCGCGGCATGATCTGCAAGCGATTCCAGTACGGCCGCCTTGCCGAAAAGAGGAATGTTAGGGCTTTGGCTCATGCTAGAGGTCCGCCTTGTCCTGGCTCCAGTTCAGGATGCCTTTGCGCACTATATAGTAGAGGCCGACCGCCACAAAACCCAGGTAAACCAGCATCTCCCAGAATCCGAACAGCTGCGGAACTCCCGCCAGTTCGGGCAGCTTGCGGTAGACCACCGCCCAGGGCATCATGAAAACCGCTTCCACGTCGAACAGGATGAAAAGAACCGCCACCAGGTAAAACCGCACGCTGAACCGCTGCCGGGCATCGCCCACCGCGACAATGCCGCATTCGTAGGCTGCCAGCTTGGTGGCTGTGTTGCGATGCCGGCCCACAAACGAGGAGCCAACCACCATCCCCACTCCCAGCAGAACTACTGCCAGAATCTGCATGAAAAGCGGGAGATACTGCCAGGAATACTCGACCATTGCAGCCCTATCCGAAAGAATCCATAGAATTGCATCCGTGCGCCTCGACCCGCGGCCGACCCCCGCCACACAGCATGCTGGTTTGAGCTTAGGTTTTCAGCCGCATCCCGTCAAGGCAGTGGCAAACGAGGGCCATGCCGCAACCCTCAATTCGAGGAATTCTCGCGCGTAAGAAACAAGATCCATTCCCGAATCCCTCCTCGTCCTTTGCGGCTGTGGATTCGCTCCACCGGGCATCTAGTTCCAATTTCACTACAAGCGTCGGTTTTTCCCGCTGCGCTCGGCGGAATGACGGTGGAAGCTGAAAATTGCAACTTCGGTACAAAGGTGGGATGAGTTGCCCAAAACGAGGGATTGCCGCTCCCGCCTGAAAACACGAGAATTCGATTGTCTACTTCGATCGGGATGAACGGCGCATACCTGATCAAGCGCCCATAGTGGCGCGGACCCTAGCCTCACTTGGATGATGGTCTTGGATTGGGAGCTTCGTCACGGTGTTTCCCGAAAAGGAACGGAATACTGTTCCTGTGTAATTCCGGGAGGCGTTACCGCGGTTATCTAAACAGAAACTATTGGCTGCCGAAAGACTGGATGAGGATAAACTGCATGGCAACTTCTTTCACCACCGATTTCGCGATCCCAATCCCCGCCCAGGGGCACTCGGCCAGCCGCATTCGGCGCAATCGGCCGCGTCGTATCACCCCGCAGGCAGGGCACGCCCTGGAGATTCTCGGTCACGCCATTGAATATCTCACCGACGAATTTGTACATGCAGGCGGCGAATTCGGCCAGGAGAACGGCCAGCTTGAGGCTGTTCAGCTCCTTATGTCTCTGAATCGACAGGTCTACTACGAGTGCCCGGAAGTGCCCACATTGAGCGATCGCCTTCGCGCCATGTTCCGCCTTCCCGCCGCCTAGCCCACCCCTCGGCAACCCAACCCCGTTCCTTTCGATTGCTGCATTCCCCCACGCACTGGGATTCACTGTCCCAGTGCCAGAACCCCCAGCAAGACCAGCCAGGCCAGGCTCATCGTGTGCCAGAACCACGCCGTCGCATCCACGGCAACCTGGCGATACTCCACTCGCCTGAAAAGACCCAGCGCGCAAAGGCAGAAGAGCAGCGCCAGTACCCCCAGCACCAGATGCGCGGCGTGTAGTCCCGTGATCACGTAAAAGAAGTAGCTGGCCGGAGTTGACCAGCGGTCGAACGCAAAACCCTGTGCGCTCAACTGGCGCCACGCATCCCATTGTCCGGCTAGGAAGAGCATTCCCAGCAGAAACGTGGCTCCCACCCAGGGCAGCGTGTTCCGCAAGGCCGGCCGGCCCATGCCCAGCCACTCCTCCAGCACGTCGATCTCGTGAAAGATAAGGCGCCGGGCCCGCTCCATGGTCAGGCTGCTCAGCACCAGCAGTGCGGTATTCAGATAGAGAATCGGAGGCAGCAGCACCGGCCGCCAGTCGCCGATAAACTCATGCGTGCGCGGGTCCATGTGCATGCCCGCCTGGCGCGCAAAAAAGAACACCACCAGCACAGCAAAGAAAAGCATGTCGGCCGCCAGAGCAGAGAGCACAAAGAAACGCACGCGGTGCAGCAAGGCGCGCGGCCCGTCCCGCTCATTTCTCCACTCATCGTCTCCGCCGCCCCCTCCGCCGCCAGTTGGACGCCGGTCCACGGGCGGTTTGCCGCCGATGCCCGGCTCTTTCCTCTCGATCTCCGACGGCGTGGGCGTAAAGATGGAAGGCATGGCGGACGGTTCTCCACTTCAAGGGGCGTTCTCGTCTCCCGAGGGCGCGCCTGTTCCGGACAAATGGCACTCCCATTGCGCCGAATCTCTCCTGCCTTACCTGGAGAAGAAGGCAACGGCCTCTGTGTGCATGAGACTACTCTCACTTTGCCTTGGACGCATCTGGAATCGAAGGGGATGGATGGAGATGCTCGGAGTCTGTGAATCCGAAGGGAAGACCCCCTGTCGACCGTCTCAGGTTCCTCTACATTAGTGCGCGCGGGCAGCCTTGACAAGCCCGGCGAAGAACGAGTGTACCCGCCGGTCTGCCGAGAGCTCCGGATGAAACGTGGCTGCCATGATGTTGCCTTGCCGCACCAGCACCGGGGAACCCTCGCGCCGGGCAAGCACTTCAACCCCCGCGCCAACCTCAATAATCCGCGGCGCGCGGATGAACACCATCTCCAACGGCCCGCCGGGAAGGCTGGTTTCGGCTGTCAGAATGGCCGAGTCGATCTGCCGTCCATACGCGTTGCGCTCTACGATTGCATCCAGCACCCCCAAGGACCTCTGCGGCGGATTGAGAACCTCTCGTGCCAGCAGGATGGCCCCGGCGCAGGTCCCGAAGACTGGTTTGACGCCGCAAAAATCAACCAGGCGATCGAAAAAGCGGAGCCGCTCCAGAAACTTCAGCATCGTGGTCGACTCGCCGCCGGGAAGAATCAACCCGTCCAGGCCTTCGAGCTGATCGGGCTTGCGCACCTCAACCGGCTCTGCGCCCGACGCGGCAAGCGCCTCGGCGTGAGCGGCATAGTCGCCCTGGATCGCCAATACTCCGATGCGGGAAATTGTATGGGTTGTCAAAGGGGCTCTTCTCGCTTGAATTCGAATGGGTTGAATACCGGAACGTTGAAGGGGGCGAAGTGCTTGACGTTGCCGGTCGCCACGACAAGTCTAAGAACGCGGGCTGTCGCGGCGATCATGGCGTCTCCACTCAAGTCGTCCGATCTCCCCGCCATCAGGCGGGCCCATTCGCGAAAAATTGGACCGTCCATCGAAAGCACTGAGAAGTTGGCAAGAATGTAATCCAGCCAAGCCTCAATCTCTGCGGCCTTTTTGGGGTCTTGCTTTCGCGTGATTTCGGCGCCATCCTGAATTTCGCCAATGACGACGGCGGGAATCGCAATCTCGTCAGGGAGAATCGCATGGAACCAGGAAAGAACCGCGCCGTGAGGCCTCACTTTGCGCAACTCGGAAATCACATTTGTGTCGAGCAGATACACAGATCAGTCCCGATCGCCCGGCCGGGAGAACCGAAGTCTCCGTCGCGGAGGAATGTAAAGATCGTGTGGGCCGTTTGGGTCAAGGAGAATGTCTTTGATGTTCGGCCGTGCAGCGCCCTTGAGCCGCTTCCACTCGTCCATAGGAACCAACACTGCGGTTTCGATGCCGCGGCGGGTAAGAACCTGCGGACCTTCCTTGAGGGTGGTTGCAAGGAACTCGCTGAAACGGGCTTTTGCGTCATAGACCTGCCAAGCCATAGTCGCCCTCCTCATATAGTCATATCACTAGTCAGATGACTACGTCCACGGCCAAATGGGACAGACGGACCCTCGCCGGAGGCTCTCGGCCCGCTTGGATTCCGAAATTGACTGCAAGGGAGGAACTGGCGCACGTGCGCGGATGGAATACTTGGATCGATCCCGGCCCCGGATGACCGCACTCGCCCGGTCCGCCCGACCTTGCGCCTTACTTCTGGCGCAAGGAAGGGAAGCAACAAATCTTCTGCGAGCGGATAGCGAGCGTCTGCTGCACGCAGTGCTACCAACCTCTCGTCTGGAGAAGGTCCTTTTCTTCGATGGCGGCGGCGGCTAGGCCCTTCATGGTTCCCGTCACCTGCTCGGAGACTTCGGCCAGAATCTTCGGGTCGTTGTAGTGCGTGGTGGCGACGACGATGGCCTTGGCGCGGCTGACCGCTTCCTCCCGCTCCTTGGGATCGTTCTCCACATCCAGCGGCGTGGCCCGCTCCTTCATGAAGATGCCCGAACCCACAAAGATCGCCTCGGCACCCAGTTGCATCATCAGGGCGGCGTCGGCGGGAGTGGCAATGCCGCCGGCGGAGAAGTTCGGCACCGGCAATTTGCCGGTCTTGGCGACCATGCGGATCAGCTCGTAGGGAGCCTGGTGGTCCTTGGCCGCCTTGTAGAGCTCCTGCTCGGTAAGAACCGTCAGCGCGCGCATCTCGCTGGTAATCTGCCGCATGTGCTGCACGGCGTGGACCACGTCGCCCGTGCCCGCCTCGCCCTTGGTGCGGATCATGGCCGCGCCCTCGGCAATGCGGCGCAGAGCCTCTCCCAGGTTGCGCGCGCCGCAGACAAAGGGCGTCGTAAAGGCATGCTTGTCGATGTGGTGCGCTTCGTCGGCCGGGGTCAGCACTTCGCTCTCGTCGATGAAGTCTACGCCCAGCTCCTGCAGAATCTGCGCCTCGGCAAAGTGGCCGATCCTGGCCTTGGCCATCACCGGAATCGAAACCGCCTGGATGATCTGCTTGATCAGGCTGGGCTTGGCCATGCGGGCCACGCCGCCCTCGGCGCGGATCATCGCCGGCACGCGCTCCAGAGCCATCACCGACGTGGCGCCCGCTTCTTCGGCAATGCGCGCCTGCTCCACGTTCATCACGTCCATGATGACGCCGCCCTTGAGCATCTCTGCCAAACCCACCTTCAGGCGCAGGCTGGTTCCTGTAAAGCTCTTGTTCCCAATCTCTTCCGGCATAAGTTCTGACCTCGATCAAAAACGGAGCCCGACTCGCTCGACGAGCGGGAGCGCCGTGGATTCTCTCCCCCAGTGTAACAGCCATGCGAATTGCCGGTATCGCGGCAGCCGGCGGACTGTTTGTCGTGAGCGTTTGCCAATGCTTCTGTCCAACTTCTGGTCACCTAACTGCTTGTTTTACCCACGCATGGCGACAGCACATACACTGGCTCCCCCGGCAGCCGGTCCGGCGGAGGCGGAACACAACGAAGCATCGGCCTCTGATGCGACCGAACAGGCCCTGGTGCCGGCGCCGGCCGCGGAGCAGCAAGAAGCCGGAATCGAATTGACGGGCCCGGTCGCTCTCCTGCCGGTGGAACTGGATGTTGCGGTACCGGTAAGGAACTTCAGGGTACGCAATCTACTGGCTCTGGAGCCCAGCCATCTGATCGAGACCGGTTGGGGGCACGGTGGCGACGTGCCGCTGTCGGCTGGCCACATACAGCTGGCCTGGAGCGAGTTCGAGGTGATCGAGACGGCCTTGGCCGTGCGCCTGACCCGGCTGGTCTGACGGCTCTGGAATCGAGCAAGGGAATTGGCGAACCGGTTTCGAAGCGAGGCAGGGGAATGAGCGAGCCCAACAAGAGGGAAGCGGCAAGGATCAAATCGGCGCTCGGCGGATTGGCCGGCTGGTTTCTGGCCCGCCTGCGCGCAGCGCGCCCGGCGCCGGCCCGTCTTGCGGTTCTCGAGCGCATCGCTCTCGCGCCCCGCCAGTCGCTGGCGCTGGTCGAGGCCGAAGGGCGGCGATTCCTGGTTGTCACCTCCGCGGAAGGCTCGCCGGGCTTCTATGCCCTCGACGATGCTGCCCGGCCGCAAAGAGCTCCGGCAGCGCCAGCCCAGCGCGCGGCGAGAGTCTCATGGTAGGCCTGTGGGCCGTGGCTCCTGCGGCCAAAGCCCTGGCGCCGTCGCTGCTGCCGGATCTGAGCGATCGCCTCCGCCCCTCCGATTCGACGCCCTGGACGATCCTCTTTGTCCTGAGCCTGCTCACTCTCTTGCCGGCCATTCTGATGGCCATGACGCCGCTGGTGCGCCTTCTGGTGGTCTTTCATTTCCTGCGCCAGGCGTTGGGAACCCAGACCGCGCCCTCCAACCCGACCCTGATGGGGCTGGGGCTGATGATGACCTGGTTCCTGATGACTCCGGTACTCACCCAGGTCGACCAGCAGGCCGTCGAGCCGTACCGGGCCGGACAAGTGACCGGATGGGAGGCCATCGACCGCGGCGCCCAGCCGGTGAAGCTGTTCCTGCTGCGATACGCGCGGGAGAAAGATCTGGCCCTGTTCACGGCGGCCGGCCAGGTTCCGCGGCCCAACGCGCCGGCCGACCTGCCCATGCGGGTGGTGGTTCCGGCCTACATCCTGTCCGAACTCAAGGCCGGTTTCTCGATTGGCGCGGTGCTCTTTCTCCCGTTTCTGTTGATCGACATGGTCACGGCTTCGGTGACCACTTCGATCGGCATGTTCCAGTTGCCGCCGGTGGTGGTGTCGACGCCGCTCAAGATTCTGCTGTTCGTGATGGTGGATGGCTGGAACCTGCTGGCCAGTTCGCTGTTGAAGAGTTTTTGAAAGGAGATGCGATGACCCCGGACCTGGTCGCCGAACTGTTGCGCCAGTTGATGAAGGAGTCGATGATCGTGGCCGCTCCGCTGCTGATCTCCGCCGCCCTGCTGAGCTTTCTGCTGAGCCTGGTGCAGACCCTCACCAGCCTGCAGGAGCAGTCGTTGACCACGGTGCCGCGCCTGGCCGCGGTCTGCCTGATCCTGCTGGCCGGGATGCCCTGGTTTCTGGGCCGCATGGCCGCCTATACCACGCTGCTGATGACGGATTTTCACCGCTTCCTGGGATGAGAAGGTACCCGCTCGCTGCTAG
>Ga0302320_10023381_pt1 | contig 12133 bp, 10 predicted proteins | sample Bog_T0_3_FD_202130 | JGI IMG/M metagenome (GOLD analysis project Ga0302320, IMG submission 202130) | Peat permafrost microbial communities from Stordalen Mire near Abisko, Sweden - Bog_T0_3 | ecosystem: Environmental > Terrestrial > Soil > Wetlands > Peat | place: Sweden: Abisko, Stordalen Mire...
TCACTAGGCGCATCGGTCGCATTGCCGGATAGCAGGGTGCCGGTCTCCCCGCAAGGTCAAGATCGGTGCGATTCTGACCCCTGCTCGCGTTATATCAGCTCCCGGCGACGGTCAGCGGTGGCGGGTCGCGGCCGGCTCGTCGAGCGGCGCCAGAGCGCCCCGCGCCCAGACGAATCCGGACACGGTGAGCTGGGCCAGCACGATGAGCACGAGCAGGCCGTCCACGACCCACAGCCCGGTATCCGGCCCGCTGGTGACCGCCGAGCCTCCATGGCCGAAGTGGCTGGCGAAGGCCTGATCGAGGTTGGGCACATCCACGGCCAGCAGGACGGCGGCGCAGACGCTGAGCACGCCACTCGTCAGGCGATGCCAGCGCGGACCCCACAGCGTGACCCCCACCCCGCCGAGGATGGCGAGGACGGCCGCCAGGACCAGGGGCTGGACGCCTAGGCTGGCCTGGGCGGCGTCCTGGATCCGGGTGAGACAGGCGGCGTTGACCGACGGAGCCCCACCGGTGGCGAGGGAGAGACCGCTGTAGGAGGCGATGCCACCATTGACACAGGCGGCCGGCAGCGTCCCCAGGCCGGGCAACCGCTGGAGCTCGGCGATGAAGACGGTCGAGAAGGAGATCCTCACCATGCCGAGGACCAGGCTGCCGAGAGCGGAGAGCAGGAGCAGCAGCGAGACGAGGCGGAGGGCCGGGTCCCGCCACCGGTTCAGGGCGGACACGACCTGCCACGATAGCGCCCCCGTGGGTCATACTCGGCGACCGATGGGGTCTCGTCGCAGGGAGGGCTCGATCATCAGTCGACGGGGTCTCGCCGCGGTTGCCGGGCTGTCCGCGCTCATCGCCGGCTGTGGCTACACGGGGCCTTCTGCCGCCACCCTGCTGCAGCGCGCCAAGGCGGCGTTCGACCAGACCAGCTCCTTTCACATCCAGCTGACCAGCCAGGACACGGCCGGCACCGGGACCGAGCTGACCGCCGCCGAGGGAGACGCGGTGCGCCCCGACGGGTTCACGGGAACCCTGACCGTCGACGAGGCCGGACTCCCCTTTCAGATCAAGGTCATCTCCGCGGGGGGCAAGTTCTACGTCCAGCTCCCCTTCACGGATGACTTCCAGACGGCGGACCCGTCGAAGTACGGGTTCGGAGATCCCGGCCGGCTGCTCGATCCCAACAACGGCATCTCCTCCCTGCTGACCTCGGCCCAGAAGCCCAGCATCGGCTCCTTGGTGCGGCTCAACGGCGAGTCGCTCCAGCAGGTCGATGCCACCTTGCCCGGCAGCCTGCTGGCCGCGCTCCTGGTCGACGCCGACCCCAGCCAGCCCGTCACCGCCGTCTTCTCCATCGACACCGCCAGCTACCAGGTCCGGGAGGTCGATCTGACCGGCCCCATCTTCGAGGCGGGCCACCAGAGCACGTTCCACCTCGTTCTCGACAATTATGGCGAGAACGTGAGCGTGAGCCCGCCGCCCACGCCCTGACGAGGTGGACGGTCCGATCGATCGCGGGGGGAACGGCGGCGGGATGAGCGGCCGGGCCGCGGAGCCGGCACCGGCACCGCGCGGCTCGGGCCGGCGGCTGGGCTTTGCGGCCGCCGGCGTCATGCTGGCGGCGGCCGATACCTACGTGGTGGTGCTCGCCCTCCCCTCGATCATGGGCGACATCGGCCTGAGCCTCAACCATCTGGAGGCGGCCACCCCGATCATCAGCGGCTTCCTGCTCGGCTACGTCGCGCTGCTGCCGCTGCTGGGCCGGCTCTCCGACATCCTCGGCCGCGCCCCGGTCTTCGCCGGATGCCTCCTTCTGTTCGCCTTCGGGTCGCTGGTCACGGCGTCGGCCCAGGACCTCACCGGGGCGGTGGTGGGGCGAGCCCTCCAGGGGGCCGGTGGCGGCGGGTTGGTCCCGGTCACCCTCGCCATCGTCGCCGACCTCTGGCCGGCCGGACGCCGCGGCATCCCCCTCGGCGTGGTCGGCGGCGTCCAGGAGCTGGGCTCGGTGCTGGGTCCGCTCTACGGGGCCGCGATCCTCACCATCTCGACGTGGAGGCTGATCTTCTGGCTCAATCTGCCCCTCGCCGCCGTCCTCGGCACCGGTTTCCTGCTCGCCCGGCCGGCGGGGTCGACCCCGACCCGCACCGAGCCCCGGCGGTCGATGGACCTTCCCGGAGTGCTCCTGCTGGGCGCGGCGATCGTCGCCGCAGGGCTGGCGGTGGCGGCACCCGGGCCGCTTGCGGGGAGCGCGGTGTGGGGCGTCCTCTGGGGCCCGCTGATCGGAGGCTCGGACTGGACCACGCCGCTCGCCCTGGTCGGGCTGCTGGCTGCCATCCTCTCCCTCGCGTGGGGGTTGTCGGGGGAGAGGGACGCGCCCCGCCTGCTCCGCCTGCGGCGCCTCCCCCAGATCTGGAGGCAGGTGGACGGCCCGGGCGGGGCCCTGCTGGCTCTGGTGCTCGCCTTCGTGGTGATCAGCTTCTCCACCGCCGACCCGAGCCAGAGCCTGGTGGCGCCGGCCGCCGCGGTGCTGCTGCCCGCCGCCTTGGTGGCGGCCATCGCCCTCGCCATCCGCGAGACGCGAGTCCCCGCCGCGCTGGTGCCGCTGCGCCAGCTCCGGGACCCCGCCGCCGCCGGCGCCCTGATCTGCAACCTGGCCATCGGCGCCGGTTTGATGGCGGCGCTGGTGGACATCCCCATCTTTGCTCGGGCCACGGCGTACGGCTCCCAGCTCGGCGCCGCCCTCGTGCTGCTCCGGCTGCTGGCCGCGGTTCCGGTCGGCGCGGTCCTGGGCGGCTTCCTCTGCGAACGGCTCGGCTACCGGGTGACCACGCTGCTCGGGATGGCCCTGACCACCGCCATGTTTGTGCTGATGGGCGGGTGGACCGCCAGCTCATTGGGCTCCGGACTGCGGGTGAGCGACCCGGTGCTGGTGGGCTGCGGTCTCGGATTCGGGCTCGCCATCGCCCCCATCAACGCGGCCATTCTCGGGGCCGTCGCCGCCGCCCGGCATGGGCTTGCCGCCGCCCTGGTGGTGGTCGCCCGCATGGTCGGGATGCTGGTCGGGATCTCCCTGCTCACCGCGATCGGGCTGCACCGCTACTACCAGGAGGCGGCCACCATCCCGTCGCCCGCCGTCCTCTGCCCCGGGCACCCGCTCAGCTGCGCCGCCTACAACGCCCTCTCCCAGCACGCGCTCCTCGATGAGCTGCGCACCGTCTTCCTGGCGGCGGCGGTCTGCACCGCTGCGGCCGGACTGATCGGAGCGGCGATGCTGCGACGCCACCGTGAGAGCGATCCGGGCGCGATGGCGGCCGCGCTCGGCGCCTGAGTCCCTCGTACCATGCGGTGCATGCCAGCAACCGCCATCGCCCTCGCCGACTTGAACCGGTGCCTCGACGCCTTCACCCTCCTTCTCGAGGGCGTGCGCCCCGAGCAGTGGCACGCGCCCACCCCCTGCGCTGAGTGGGACGTTCGCCAGCTGCTCGACCATGTGACCTCCGGAAACCGGATGTTCGCCGCCCTCGCGAGCGGTGAGCGTCCCGAGGGGATGGAGGGCTTTCTCCAGCTCCGGGCCCGGGTCGCCCCGGCAGCGGACGACGACCCGGTGGAGACCTTTCGCACGTCCGGGCGCCGGCTCCTCGAGATCTTCTCTGACCCCGACTTCCCGGACGGCACCTACGTGACGCCGATCGGCGAGCAGAGCGGTGCCTTCATGATCCAGATGCGCATCACGGAGACGCTGATCCACGGCTGGGACCTCGCCCGGGCCACGGGCCAGACCGCGGCCTTCCCCGAGGCCATCGCCGAGCAGACCCTCGCCAGCATGAGCCTGACCCTCGCCGGCCGTCCCCGCGACCCCCGCGGGTTCGGGACGGAGCAGCCGGTACCCGCGGACGCCCCGGCGCTCGATCGCCTCGCCGGATTCGTGGGCCGGGCCGTCTAGCCAGATCGCCCTGAGCTCAGAGCCACCGCGAAACCGCTCCCGGCGCGTTCGGGTGCGCTGTGATAGCCTCGGCTAACATCGGGCAGAGGGAAAGGGGGCTCGGGATGCCGGCTCAGCGCGTTGACTCCAGGCGGTCCCGGCGCTCGCTGGTTGGGCTGCTGCTGCCAGCGCTGCTCGCCGCCGCGGGGCTCACCGTCTCAACCGGCACCGTCAGCGGTGCGGCGCGGACGGCGTCCAGCGCCTGCTCCTCCTCGCCGGGTGTCAAGCCGCTGATTCGCGGGCTGGTCGATCGGGGCACGGCACCCCCCGCCGCCGGCCTCGACGCCAGCTCCATCAACGTCCCGTGGGGCGACCTCCAGACCGGGCCCGACAGCCCGCTCGTCCCCGACAACCCGATCGACCAGGCGATCGCCGCCGGCGGCTGCACCCCGCTGCGCATCCGCGTCCTGACCGGCGTGTCGACGCCGGCGTGGGTGCTGGCACTCACCGGAGGAGGGGTCCCCGTCACCGACCCCGACAACCAGACGCCCGGCATGGCCGGACAGTTCTGGAGGGACGAGTACGAGACGCTGTACAACGACCTCGAGGCGAAGCTCGCCGCCGCGTACGACCCGGACCCGGATGTCGCCGAGTTCGTGGTCTCCCGCTGTGCGCTCTTCTACCCGGAACCGGACATCATCGGGACGTCGTCGGCGTCCAACGACGTCGCGCTGCTCGACGCCGGATACAGCGAGCCGGCCGACCAGACGTGCCAGCAGGAGGAGATCGACACCGCGGGGGCGGACTGGCCCGACACCCGGATCGGGGTGTCCTTCAACCCCTACCAGGTGCTCACCGGCACCGCCACCGACTACACGACGGGCGTCGACGAGGCTTACACCGAGCAGATGATGGCCTACTGCCGCCACACGCTCGGCTCCCGGTGCGTGCTGGAGAACGACTCCATCCGCGATCCCATCTCGGGGCTCACCTCGGCCTACGCGCAGATGTACGCGGCGATGACAGGGGCGTCCGGGCCGATCTACCTGACAGTGAACAACCTGGACGTGGACGTCCCCCTGGGTGCACCGCTCGCGTTCCAGACCGCCGTGGCCGGCAAGATCGGCGACTTCTGGGGGACGTTGGAGTGGGCCAAGGAGAATCACGCCTCGTCGGTCGAGCTGCCCCTCGACGGGACCTACCCGACCAGCGGCACCACCGCCCCCTGGCAGACCCTCGGTGAGGTGGCACAGTGGTTCGGGGACGTCCCCACCATCACGACCGGCGCGGTGACCGCGGTTCAGGGAACTCCGACGTCCGGCCTCGCGGTTGCGCAGGTCACCCTTGACGAGCTGGCCGCCGAGGACACCATAGCCGGGTACGGCGACGTGGGCTCGGTGCCGTTCGACACCGTGAGCGCATCGATCACCTGGCCCACGGGGGTCGCGCAGGCGGGCCTGGTCTCTATAGCTGGGAGCAGCCCGGTGACATCGGCCGTCTGCGGCGCAGAGCGATGGTGCGACGTCACCGTCTACAGCGGCGGCTACACCTTCCCGGAGGAGCCGGTGACGGGCACTTTCGCGTCGGTGACGTTGACGATTGCCACCGGGGCGATCGCCTACACCCCCGACGACGGCGTGGACATCGCCGGTGCGGCGTCCGTGACGGTGACCGTGCCGGCGCTGGAGCTGAGCTCCCTCACGGTGACCCCGGCCAGGTCGGCGCCGACGGCAAAGCTCACCGCCGGTTTCGTGGATCTGGACCCGCTCGGCGTGGCGGCCGACTACACCGTCCAGATCAAGTGGGGCGACGGCACCTCGACGTCGGTGCCCGCGACCATCTCCGGCTCGGGCTTCGCCACCAGCGCCACCCACCGCTACCGGCACCTGGGCACCGACACGGTCACGATCACCATCACGGACACCGGCGGGGCGTCCGTCTCCGGGCACGCGCCGGTCACCGTGCGCTGAGGTCGGGCCGGCGCGGGCCGGCGCCTCTACACTCCGCCTCATGCCGGCCCGTCTGCGTCCCGTGGCCCCGCGGCTCGATCTCCCCCGACTCCTGGAGGTGATCCGGCTCACCGCCGCTGAGCTGGGGATCGAGGTCTTCCTGGTGGGGGGATTCGTCCGGGACCGCCTGCTCGCCCGCGAGAGCAAGGACATCGACCTGGTGGTGGTGGGCGACGACGGGGTGCCCCTGCTGGAGCGGGTGGCGGCGCAGCTCGGCTGGGCGCGCCCCGCCGTCTTCGAGCGCTTCGCCACCGCGCAGATCCGTGGCGGCGAGTTCATCGTCGAGGTGGTCCAGGCGCGTGCCGAGCGCTACGACCCGGAGTCCCGGAAGCCGGATGTCCGCCCGGGAAGCCTGGGGGACGACATCGCCCGGCGGGACTTCACCATCAACGCGCTGGCGCAGACCCTCGACGGCCGGGTGCTGGACCTCACCGGCCAGGGGCTGGACGACCTCCGGGATGGCATCCTGCGCACCCCGCTGGATCCCGCCGAGACCTTCTCGGAGGATCCGCTGCGGATGTTCCGGGCGGCCAGGTTTGTCGCTCAGCTCGGCTTCCGCCTCGCCGGCGGGCTCGAGGAGGCGATGCGGGCGATGGCCCATCGTGCCTCCATCCTCTCCGGGGAGCGGGTGCGCGACGAGCTCAGCCGCCTGCTGGTGGCCCCCCACCCCGGAGAGGGGCTGGAGGTGCTCCGGAAGAGCGGCCTCCTCGCCGTCTCCCTCCCGGAGCTGCTCCCGATGGTGGGGGTGGAGCAGGGGGGCTGGCACCTCGACGACGTCTGGGGGCACAGCGTTCACGCCGTGGAGCTGTCGCCCCGGGACCTGGTGACCCGGCTCGGCTGCCTCCTCCACGACGCCGGCAAGCCCTCGACCCACGCTCTCGCCCCGGACGGGCGGCACACCTTCTACGACCACCCGCGCGCGGGAGCCCAGATCACGACGGCGGTGATGACCCGGCTCCGCTTCAGCGGGGAGGAGATCGATCAGGTGGGCACCCTGGTCCTCCAGCACATGTGGCCGATCCAGTACCGGCCGGCGGAGGTGGGGGACGGTGCGGTGCGCCGTTTCATCCGCACCGTCGGAGAGCTGCGACCGCGCCTGCTCGACCTGGCACGTGCCGACACCCGCGCCTCCGCCTACCCGGACGTGGAGGCGATCGACGAGCTGGAGCAGCGGGCCGCCCGTCTCGACGCCGGCAGCCAGGTGTCACGGCTGCGACCGCCTCTCGACGGCCACGAGCTGATGCGCCTGGCCGGGCGCGCCCCCGGGCCCTGGGTGGGCCGGGCTCAGAAGGCGTTGATCGACGCCATCCTGGACGGGGAGATCCCTGGCGACGACCCGGACGCGGCGCGCCGGTTCGTGGAGGGCCACCCCGAGCTGCTCCGCGCCTGATCCCGCCGCCGGGAGTATGAGGGCCGAGGTGAGGCGAGGCGCTCGACCGGCGCGTCCCCCGGCCGCCACCGCCGGGGAGAGGGTGGACGGCGCGTAGAATCGGTCGGCCATGTTCAGCAGGCTGCGCTGGTTCAAAAACCTCTTCCACGACCTTCCCCGCCAGATCCGGCTCGCCTACTGCCTGGTCCGCGACCCGCGCGTGCCCATCGCCCCCAAGGCGGGCGTCCTCGCCGTGCTCGGGCTCGTCGTCACCCCCGTCATCGACCTGCCCGACGAGATCCCGCTGGTGGGCGAGCTGGACTCGCTCGCCGTGGCCATGGTCGCCCTCCGGGTCTTCATCGCCTTCTGCCCCTCCGAGGTGGTTGCCGAGCAGGAGCGGCTCATCGCCGAGCGGCGTAGCCGCTTCGACGACGACGTCCGTGCCGGGGAGCGGCTGGCCATGATGATCTGGCACAAGCTGCGGCCCGAGCCGGACCACGCGGCCGGAACGGTCCGGACCATCGAACTCGAAACAGAGACAGAGAAGAATGGCGCCGAGGAGGCGCTTGCACGAAGGGGCGCGGTCGCATGAAGGTCTATTTCCTCAAGGAGGTCGCCGGGACGGCACACGCCGGAGAGGTGAAGGAGGTCGCACCGGGCTTTGCCCGCAACTTCCTGCTCCCTCAGGGTCTCGCGGTGGCCGCCGACGACAAGATGGTGGAGCAGATCCGCCAGCGCGAGGAGGCGACTCGCCGCCGCGCCGAGAAGGCGCTGCAGGACGCGCGCGAGGTGAGCGCCCGGCTGCGCAAGCTCACCGTCACCATCTACGCCAAGACCGGCGAGGCGGGACGGCTGTTCGGCTCGGTGACCAACGCCGACATCGCTCAGCAGCTCAAGCGAGAGGCCGGCCTCGAGATCGACAAACGCAAGATCGCGGTCGAGCCGCCGATCAAGTCCCTGGGCCCCCACGAGGTGGAGATCGAGCTCCACCCTGAGGTCACCGAAACCCTCCGGATCGTCGTCGCCGCGAAGTGAGCACGCCTCCGCAGGAATTGCGGGGGCCGGCGGCGCTCGGGCCGGCCGTGCCGGCGGGGCGCGTCCTGCCCCATGACCTCGATGCCGAACAGGCGGTGCTCGGCTGCCTGCTGATCGACGCCGACGCCATCCTGGCGGTGCGTGACTTCCTGAATCCGGGCGACTTTTACGCGGAGCGCCACGGCCACATCTTCCGCGCCGCGCTGGCGCTCTCCGATCGCGGTGAACCCGTCGACGTCCTGACCCTCAAGGTGCAGCTGGAACGCGACGGCAGCCTGGCACGGAGTGGCGGGATCGAGTACCTGGCGGAGCTGAGCCAGAAGATGCCCACCGCCGCGTCGGTGCCGCACTACGCCCAGATGGTGGTGGACCACTCGATGCGCCGCCGCCTCATCGCCGCGGCCGGGGAGATGGCTCAGCTCGGCTTCGACTCCGGTCAGAGAACCGACGACATTCTCGATACCGCGGAGAGGCGGATCTTCTCCATCGCCGACTCCCGGCGGAACCTGGAGATCAGCCACATCGCCCAGATGCTCACGGAGACCTGGGAGCTGATGGAGAGCCGCGCCCAGAGCCGGCAGATCGTCCACGGCGTGCCCACCAACTACAGCCGGCTGGATGCCGTGACGCAGGGCCTCCAGCCCGGCGAGCTGATCATCCTGGCGGCCAGGCCGTCCGTCGGAAAGACGTCGTTCGCGCTCAACATCGCCCGCAACGCGGCCGTGCTCGCCGAGCGGCGGGTGGTGATCTTCTCCCTGGAGATGAGCAAGCAGGCACTGGTGCAACGGCTCATCTGCAGCGAGGCCAAGGTCGACGCCTACCTGATCAGCACCGGCCAGGCGGACGCGCACGCCTTCGAGCGGATCGCGGGCGCCATGGACCGGCTCTCCCAGGCCAACATCTGGATCGACGACACCCCGGCGCTCCCGATCAGCGAGCTGCGCGCCCGCGCCCGGCGGATGAGGGCGCAGCAGAAGGTGGACCTGGTGGTGGTCGACTACCTCCAGCTGATGCGCGGCGGTCGCCAGGACTCGCGCGTCCAGGAGGTGTCGGAGATCTCGAGCGGGCTCAAGACGATCGCCAAGGAGCTCAACGTCCCGGTGCTCGCCCTCTCCCAGCTCTCCCGCGAGTCGGAGCGCCGTGAGAACCGCAAACCACAGCTGAGCGACCTGCGGGACAGCGGTTCAATTGAGCAAGACGCCGACGTTGTGCTGTTCCTCTACCGTCCGGGAATGCACAAGGACGACATCGACAAGTCGGTGACCGAGCTGCTGGTGGAGAAGAACCGGAACGGACCGACCACCAAGATCGACCTCCACTTCCAGGCCAATCAGATGGTCTTCTACGAGCCGGCTCGGGAATAGGGGAAGGGCCAGCCGGAGCATCCGACAGGCCCACCGCGGGGGCCGGACTGCAGAGTCCGGCCGGTTGGAAGCCAAAACCTCTCACCCGCACCGTCACAGCCATTCGCTCCGGGCGCGTGTACACTCGGCGGGGCAATGACCGGCCAACTCGCCGACTTCCTCGCGACCCACTCCGAGCGCGTCGCCGAGATCTGGGCTCAGCTCCAGACGAGCGCGCCCGAGCCGCGGACGGGGGGTGCAACCCGGAGCCCGCGCCAGTTCGTGACCGCCGCGCTGGTGGCCCTCTCCGCAGACGACCTGGGGCCGCTGATGGCCTTCTACGACGTCGACATCGACCGGGCTTTCGAGCTGGACCAGCACCTGGAGAAGGCTCTCCTCCACGTCGCCGCGCTTCGACCGGCAACGGCCAAGGTGGCGATCGAGGCGGGACTCGACGCGGAGGCCCAGCTCTCCCTCGCCCTGGACGCCGCTGCGGACCTGGCCGTCATCGCCACCCGGCTGAGCGTGACGGTGGCCCGGCGGCTCTCCCAGCAGATCTCGGCGATGGCCACGGCGAACAGCGCCCGGGGAACCTCACTCTCCATCACCATGCACGAGCTGCGCCGGCCGCTCACCATCCTCAACAGCTATGGCCAGCTGCTCTCGGCCGGGATGCTCGGCCAGATTCCGGACACCGCGACAGTGGCCATCGACGGGATCACGGCGAGCACCGAGATGATGGTGCGGATGGTGAACGCACTCGCCGAGCTCTCCCGGTTGGAGGACCCCGAGGACAGGCTGACCATCGAGCCGATCGGCCTGACCGACCTGGCCGCCGGGGCCATCGAGACGGTGGGGATGGAGGCCAAGCTGCGGGACTGCACGGTGGTGCAGGAGGTGGCGCAGGGTGTCACCTTCCGGGGTGATCGCCGGCGGCTGACGCTCGCCCTGACCAACATCCTGGGCAACGCCGTCAAGCACGCCCCCAACGGCTCGACCATCACGGTCCGGGGCTGGGAGCAGGAGGACCAGATTCACATGGCGGTCCGCGACCAGGGGCCGGGCTTCGCCCCCGAGGAAGCTGACCGGCTCTTCGAGAAGTACTACCGCTCGGTGGCGGAGCGCCACCGCAAGGTACCGGGCAGCGGCCTCGGCCTCTACATTGTCAAGACGGTGGCCGAGCGCCACGGCGGTACCGTGTGCGCCCGATCGGAGTTGGGCCAGGGAGCGGAGTTCGAGATGATCGTCCCCAAGGGCGAGCGGCGCTGATGGCCGGGAGCGATCCCCCTGCCTCTCGCCGCGAGCGCGACTCGATGGGTGAGCTGGAGGTCCCGGCGGGCGCCTACTACGGCGCCAGCACGATGCGGGCCAAGCTCAACTTCCCGATCAGCCCGCTGCGTCTCCCCCGCGACTTCATCCGGGCTCTTGGTCTGGTCAAGCGTCAGGCCGCGCTCACCAACACCGAGCTGGGGCTGCTCGACCGCCGCCTGAGCGAGGCCATCGCGCAGGCCGCCGAGGAGGTGGCGGCGGGCAGGTTCGACGACCAGTTCGTGGTCGACGTCTTCCAGACCGGCAGCGGCACCTCCACCAACATGAACGCCAACGAGGTGATCGGCAACCGGGCGATCGAGCTGCTGGGAGGCACGCTGGGGAGCCGCACCCCGGTCCACCCCAACGACCATGTCAACCTCTGCCAGTCGTCCAACGACGTCATCCCCACCGCGATCCATGTCGCGGGGGCGGTCACCCTGTCGCGCGACCTCCTCCCCGCCCTCGGGATCCTGGAAGCCTCGCTCCGCGCCAAGAGCCAGGAGCTCTGGCCGATCGTCAAGACCGGCCGCACCCACCTCCAGGACGCCACCCCGATCCGGCTCGGCCAGGAATTCCTCGGCTGGGCGGGACAGGTGGAGCGGGCCGGGCGCCGCTGCCGCCAGGCACTTGACGAGCTCTGCGAGCTCGCCCTGGGGGGGACCGCGGTCGGCACCGGGGTCAACTCCCATCCCGAGTTCGCCGGACGGGTCATCGCCGGGCTCGCCGCGAGCTGTGGCCTCCCCTTCCGGGAGTCCGACAACCACTTCCAGGCCCAGGGGACCCTGGACGGCGTCGTCGCCACCCATGGCGCCCTGCGCAGCGTCGCCGTCTCCCTCTACGTGATCGCCGCCGACATCCGCCTGCTCGCCTGCGGCCCCCGCGCCGGGATCGCCGAGATCGCCCTCCCCGAGGTGCAGCCCGGGTCGTCGATCATGCCGGGAAAGATCAACCCGGTCATCGCCGAGTCGCTCACCATGGTGGCCGCACAGGTGGTGGGCAACGACGCCACCATCGCCTTCGCAGGCGCGGCCGGCTCCCTGCTCGAGCTCAACGTGATGATGCCGGTGGCCGCCTACGATCTCCTGGAGTCGATCGCCATCCTGGCCACCGCGGCCGCCAACTTCGCCACCCAGGCGGTGGACGGCATCA
>Ga0302320_10023383_pt1 | contig 12132 bp, 6 predicted proteins | sample Bog_T0_3_FD_202130 | JGI IMG/M metagenome (GOLD analysis project Ga0302320, IMG submission 202130) | Peat permafrost microbial communities from Stordalen Mire near Abisko, Sweden - Bog_T0_3 | ecosystem: Environmental > Terrestrial > Soil > Wetlands > Peat | place: Sweden: Abisko, Stordalen Mire...
CTTCTGCGAACGCGAAAATCGGCGTGGCGGAAGCGGCTTTCTACCCCACTCTCGATCTTGCGGCGGAAGGTGGCTATGTGCACAACCAGTTCGCGCATCTCTTCTCGCTGCCCAACCGCTTTTGGACATTGGGCCCCACCCTGGCCGAGACGCTCTTCGACGGCGGAGCCCGCAGCGCCGCGGTGCGTGAAGCTCGCGCCACCTACGACGAAGACGTGGCCAACTATCGTCAGACAGTGCTGACGGCGTTTCAAAATGTCGAAGACAGCGTTTCGTCCTGGAATCATCTGCAGCAGCAGACCCAGGCTTACACCAACATCTATCAGCGCACCCAGAAGCTGTTCGACAGCACCCGCGCGCAGCGCGAGGTGGGTACGGCGAGCCAGCAAAGTCTGCTGACCGAACAGCTCACGCTGCTGTCGGCAAAACAGAATCTGCAGGACACGCAAGCCTCGCTCACTCAGAGCAGCGTTACTTTGATCAAGAACTTGGGTGGCGGCTGGCAGTGGGATGAGTCCCGCGGAGCCGCCGCCGCTTCCACCTCTTTGGAGCTCACTCTATGAAGCCGGCAGCGCAGGCGTTGTTACCGTGTCTTGTCATGATCGCCGTCGTGGGATGCAGTTCGGGCAAGGCGCCGCCGGCGGCGCCGCCGCCCAAGGTCGGCACGGTGGCCGCCGAGCAGCAAACCGTTCCGCTCACCAGGGACTTGGTCGGCCGCCTGTCGGCTTATATGAGCGCCAACGTCGTCGCTCGCGTTTCCGGTGTGCTGGTTAAGCGTGCCTACAAAGAAGGGGATGAGGTCACGCAGGGCCAGCTCCTGTTTGAGATCGACCCGAGCTATTACACGGCCGTCCTCAACAACAATCTGGCTGTCCTGGCCGAAGATCAGGCCACGTACACCAACAACCGCGTGACCGCCGAGCGCGATCACAAGTTGCTACCCGTCGGATCGCTATCGCAGCAGACCGTGGACGATGCCGACGCGGCGGAACGTAGCGCCGCCGCGAAAGTCCAAGCCGATCAGGCGGCTGTCCAGACTGCGCGCATCAACCTAGGTTACACCCGAGTCACCTCGCCGATCAGCGGCACCGCCAGCCAACAGCAGGTCACACAAGGCGCCTTGGTGGGTAGCGCCACAAGCGACACCGGCTCAGGCGGCACACTGCTGACGACGGTCGCGCGCATTGACCCGCTCTATGTGAATTTCACCATCAGCGCTGCCGACCTGTTGACTCTGCGCCAAGCGCAGAACGTCGCGCTGGCGCATCAGAGCGACACCAAAGTACAGATCACCCTCCCCAATGGCGGCCGCTATGACCAATCCGGTATATTGGATTTCTCCGATGTTGCCGCGAATCCGACCACCGGCGCGGTGAATCTGCGCGCGCTGGTGCCCAATCCGAAGCACGAACTACTACCGGGCATGTATGTGACGCTGAGGATCACTCTCGGCCAGCAGAGCCACGTGTATCTGATCCCACAGCAGGCGGTGCAACGCGATACCGTCGGTGCCTATGCGTTGGTGGTCGGGCCGGGCGACAAGGTTCTACGCAGGAATGTCACCACCAGCGAGAGCTACGGCAACGACTGGATCGTCACCGACGGCCTCGAGAGCGGCGACCAGGTGATCGTCGCGGGGCTGCAGGGTGCGCGCGAGGGCGGCCAGGCCAAGGCGGTTCCCTGGCAGTCGCCACCACTCACGGCGAGCCCGCCTCCGGTAACCCGCAACCCATAGCAGCCTGTACGGCTTTGCAACCGGCCGCAGGCTACTTTTTCAATCGACCAGGATATCCGCGTCATGCCCAATTTCTTCATCGACCGCCCGATATTTGCATGGGTCATCTCCATACTGATTTGTCTCGGCGGCGCCATCTCGATGACGAACATGGGAATCGCGGCTTATCCCGACATCGCGCCACCCCAAGTGACAGTCACGGCAACCTACCCCGGCGCCAGCGCCGCCACCATGGAATCGACGGTCACGCGGGTCATCGAGCAGCAGCTCACCGGCATCGACAATCTTTTGTATTTCACCTCGACGTCCAACAGCAACGGCAGTGCCACCATTACTCTGAGCTTTGCAACCGGCACCAACCAGGACATCGCCGAGGTACAGGTGCAGAACAAGGTCGCCCTGGCGCAGCCCCTGTTGCCCAGCGAGGTGACACAGCAGGGCGTCATCGTCGCGAAGGCCAGCCCCGACATCCTGTTGTTCGTGGCCCTGTCGTCCGACAACCCGTCAGTCAATGCGGGCCGCCTCAGCGATATCCTCGCCTCGCAGATCCAACCGGTGCTGGCGCGAATAAGCGGCATTGGCAACACGTTCTTGCTGGGCTCTGAATACGCGATACGCATCTGGCTGGATACCGATAAGCTGCAGGGTTACGGGCTCTCTTCCAGCCAGGTGCTGAATGCAATCAACGCACAAAACGCGCAGTTCGCTACCGGCTCTCTTGGCGCGGATCCTGCCGTCAAAGGTCAGACCTTCACGGCCACGGTATCCGGCGACACTCTGTTCTCCTCGCCGCAGCAGTTCAAGGACATCATCCTGCTGACCAACAGTGACGGCACCACGGTCCGCCTGAGCGATGTCGCCCGCGTCACCTTCGGCGGCCAGAGCTATGGGAATTCCGCGGTCTGGAATGGCAAACAGGCGGGAGGGCTGGGGCTCTTTCTGCTGCCCGGCGCCAACGCCCTGTCGATCGCCAAGACGGTCAAAACGCAAATGGCCGTTCTGGCCAAGGATTTGCCGCAGGCAGTGACCTGGGACGTTCCCTATGACACGACACCGTTCATCACCGCCTCCATGACCGACGTGGCGAAGACATTGGTCGAGGCCATCGTTCTCGTGTTTGTGGTCATGCTGATCTTCCTGCAAAATATCCGGGCCACCATCATTCCAACGCTGGTGATTCCCGTGGCCCTCCTGGGAACCTTCATGGGGCTGTACGCGCTGCACTTCTCGATCAATCAGTTGACGCTGTTCGGCATGGTTCTGGCGATCGGCATCGTCGTGGATGATGCCATCGTGGTGATCGAAAACGTCGAACGCATCATGGATGAGGAGCGCCTTGATCCCAGGGCGGCCACACGCAAGGCCATGGGCCAGATCACCGGCGCAATCATCGCAATCACCGTGGTGCTGGCCGCGGTGTTCGTACCCTCGGCCCTGCAGCCCGGCGCAACCGGCATCATCTACTCGCAATTTGCGCTGACCATCGCGATGTCCATGGGCTTCTCAGCATTTCTGGCGCTGTCATTCACTCCCTCTCTATGCGCCGCGATCCTTCGGCCACGCGGGGAAGGCGAGACAAAGAAGAATGTGGTATTCCGCTGGTTCGACAAGGGATTCGCCTGGGTCGGCAAAACCTACGTCGGCCATATCGGTGCGGCCGTGCGCCGTGCGCCGCGCTGGATGCTGGTCTTCGCACTGATCACGGTCGTGACAGGATTCCTCTACGCGCGTCTGCCGACCAGCTTCGTTCCCGATGAGGATCAAGGCTTCATGCTCGCCATAGTCAACCTGCCATCGGGCGCAACCCTGCAGCGCACCGCCGAGGTGATGGATAAAGTGCGCGACACACTGCAGCACAGCGCGATCGGCAAAGACATCGATGGCGTGTTCTGCCCCGAGGGCTTCAGCTTCGTCGGGCAGAGTGAAAACGTGGGCATGGCCTTCATCAAGCTGGCGGATTGGAGCAAGCGGTCCCGCACCGCCATGCAGCTCATTCCGCAGGCAAACAAGATTCTCCACGGCATCACCGATGCGCAGATCTTCGTGGTGAACCTGCCCACCATTCGCGGCTTGAGCCAGTTCGGCGGCGTCGACATGTATCTACAGGCCCGCGCCGGCCAATCGCGGGCGCAACTGGCCAGCGCTCAAAAGATTCTGCTCGATGAGGCCGGCAAGAGTCCCTTGCTCACCGGCACTCGCCCCAACTCTCTGCCTGAAGCACCGGAGCTACAGATAGCAGTGGATCGAGTGCAGGCACAAACAATGGGGTTATCGCTGAGCGACGTGTACCAAGCCATTCAACTGCAACTCGCGCCCAACTACATCGACCAGTTTACGTATGCAGGACGCGTCAAGCGTGTCTATGTCCAGGCGGATGCGCAGTTTCGGCGGGGCACCGACGCATTCCAGCACATGTACACCCCCAGCGGTATCAGCGGTGCCGCGACCGGCACGGCCGGTTCTGCCGCCCAAGGTTCCAACACCAGTGGCTACGTGACGCCCGTCAATCCCACAGTCAGCAATACTTCGATCAGCCCCTACAACATGGTACCGCTGTCCAGCGTGGTCAAGGCAAATTGGGGCGTGGGACCGCAGGCGTTGCCCCGCTATAACGGCTATGCCGCTGTGGAGATCGTGGGCAATTCCGCGCCCGGGTATTCCACCGGCCAGGCCATGCAGGCTCTGCAGAACATCATCGACAAGTCCCTGCCCGGGGGCTTTGCCTCCGATTGGACCGGACAGTCCTATCAGGAAATCCTGGCCGGCAATTCAGCCACTCTGCTGTTGGTGCTGTCGATCGTGGTCGTATTCCTTTGCCTGGCCGCTCTGTACGAAAGCTGGTCGATTCCCGCGGCCGTGCTGCTGGTGGTTCCGCTGGGCGTCTTGGGTATGGTGTTGTTGTGCAAGCTCGCCGGCATACCCAACGACATCTATTTCAAGATCGGACTGGTCACGGTCATAGGCCTGGCGGCAAAGAACGCCATCCTGATCGTAGAGTTTGCGGTCGACGCACAGGCCAAGGGCAAGACGCTCTTCGACGCCGTGATGGAGGCCGGCAAGCTGCGATTGCGCCCCATACTCATGACCTCGATGGCCTTCATCTTGGGCGTATTACCCTTGGTTCTCTCCAGCGGCGCCGGTGCCGCCTCGCGTCACGAGATTGGCACGGCCGTGATAGGCGGCATGTTGTTCGCCACATTCTTGGGGCTGCTGATGATCCCCGTCTTCTACGTGATCGTACGACGCCTGCTGGGCGACAAGCTGGACGAGGTAGCGCAGGAACCGCGCCACTGACTACCATGAACCAAACTCAGAAACAAAAGATGCTGGCCGGCCAGCTCTATCACGGGAACGATCCTGAGATTCAGGCAGATCAGCAGTCGGCGAAGGCCTGGATGGTGCGCTACAACGCGGCCCTCGGCGCCACCGCCGATGAGCGCCGCGAATTGCTGCGGAAACGCTTGGCGGCCGTCGGCAACGGCGCGGTGATCCGCCCGCCGTTCCATTGCGACTACGGCTACAACATCTCGTTAGGGGCCGACGTCTTTCTGAATTTCAATTGCGTGATTCTCGACGTGGTGGCGGTGAGCATCGGCGCGGGAACACAGATCGGACCTGCGGTGCAGATTTATACCGCCGATCATCCGCGCGATCCTGCGGTACGACGGTCGGGAGCGGAGCTTGGCAGGCCGATTGCGATCGGTTGCAATGTGTGGATTGGCGGCGGCGCCATTATTCTGCCCGGCGTCACCATAGGTGACGATGCCATCATCGGGGCAGGCAGCGTCGTCACCCGCGATGTGCCGCGAGGTGCGACCGCTCTCGGGAACCCAGCCCGGGTACGGGGTTAAGTCCGGCTTAGGGGCGATTCGAAACGATTGCGCGCATATAAAACACTCCGCGCCGCGGGCACGCTCACTTTTTGGGCCAGTCGAACCGGTAGCTGAATTCCGCAAGAAACGAGCGTCCCACCGGGTTGAACCAGTTGCCGCTGTAGTACGGATAATTGATATACGTCGAATCGAATTGAGGGGGCGTGTTGAACACGTTATCGCACGCGAGTGAGAGCACGGCCCGTTGCCCGATTTGATAGGCGAGCGTGGCGTTGTAAACGTTGGTCGGCGGCAAACGCTCGGTACCGGCATAGTTGGGCAGACCGCCGATCCTCTGGCCATAAAACGTCGTCGTCACCGGACCGAGCATCCAACCGATGGAGGCGCTCGCCTTGTAGCGCGGGATGACATAGTTGTACAAGTCCTCCAGCTCGTTATCCGTCGGCGTATCCGGGTAGGCAATGGTGTGAGTCAACACACTGGTGAGCCCCAAGCCGAAGTCGACAGTGCCGGCGCGACCGAGATCGAGCTGATACCGCCCGTTGACGTCGAAGCCGGACGTGCGCTCCTCGGCGGCGTTGACGGGCAGACTTTCCACCGCAATGATCCCGGAAGGATTGAGCGTGAAGCTCGGGGGCTCGCGCGTCACCTGGCTTTCCACCTGCTGACACTGCGCTGAGTTTCCTGCGACCGGCTGGCCGGTGGGTGTCGAGCCCAAGCGGCAGTCGGCCTCCTCGCGCAGCAGCTCATCGCTCTGCTGATAGACCACCTCGTTCTTCAGGCTGATGCGGTAGTAGTCCACGGAAATCTGCAATGTGCGCCACGGTGAGAACACCACGCCGTACGTCAAGGACGTGCTGGTCTCATCCTTGAGCGCGGTGCTGCCGTGGCTGGCGCCATCGAAGTACACGTTATTGTAGTCACAGTTTTCGAAGGTCGGGCCGGTAGAAGGCTCTCTGAGCCGGCACAGATAGTAGTCGATGCCGCCGGAACTCGAGCCGCTGGGCCCGGCATATAGGTAGGACAGATCCGGGGCACGAAACCCGGTGCCGAACGAGCCGCGGATCAGGAGACTCTGGATGGGGCGGAACTCGAGCCCCGCGTTATAGGTGACCTTGCCCGAGCTTGTGCCGCTGTAGCTGTAGCTGTCGAAGCGCGTCGCCGCGGTGGCGGTGAGCATGGGGAAGATCGGTATGTTGAACTCCGCGCCGAGTCCGTAGCGGTTGCGCGAGCCGGTCGCCCCGGTATTGTGCAAGTCGTAGTAGGCGCCGCTGAGCGACAACGGGTCGACGTTCTGAGTCAGCGAATCGTGACCGACCTCGGCGACCGCCGCGAAGCCCAGCGGTCCCGCGGGCAGGTGCACCAGATCCGTGGTGGCCACTGAGAAGTTCAAGCTGTCGGTATGACTCTGATCATCGTCGGTCGACAGGTTGGTGATCGAACGAAACTGTGCCACGGTGAGCGGGGTGTACAGACGGCTGGGCAGCGCGTCATAGATGGTGTAACCGCTCTTCGGATCGATGCCGTATGAGCGCCCCAGGTAGAGAGCTTGCGCCTTGTCGTCCTCCAGCGCCGGCGTCTCGTCCGTCAGCCTGCTCTGGGAATGGCCGTAGAAACCTTCATAGGTCCAGTCATGCCCAAATGAGCCCTTCACACCGACGTTCAGCGAGACCGTGGTGTTGAAGTTGTGAATCTCCCCGGCTTGAAATCCACCCTCCTCGCCGGGAGTGAAATACATTCGCTGCCACTGCTCGACCTGGCCGGTGGCCGAATTGTAGAAAGGCACCGGTACCGAACCGCCGTCCTGGGCCACACTGTTCTGCCATTGCAGCGGGGAATTGTAGCTGTCCTGGTGCGAGTAGCCGGCCTGCAAGTCCATGAACAGGTTCGCGTGCTCCGTGAGTTGATAGCTTCCGGAGCCGTACAGATTGATCGATTTGCGGCCGTTCTCGAGCGTGCCATAGCCGATGTCGGCGCGGCTACCGCAGTAGTACCCCGGGCCGCCGGTGGGTCCATAGCCGGGACGCGAGCCATAGACAATCGACCCGCCATCGAGGGACGAGAGCGCATTGCAAGTCGCCAGGGACGGGGCGATGAAGTTGCCGTTCATGTCATAGCGCCCGAACACCGGGTCGGGATAGTTGTCGGCCGGACCGCCGGGGGCATCGAGCGTCGAGTCGGTGAAGCTGCGACGGTACGCCCACACCGGCTGTTGGTTGAGCAGCTGCAAGGTGAAAATCGAGTCGAAGCGCTCGTTCGAGTAGCCGCTGGTGAGCGTCAGACGCTGCGAGGAGCCGCCGCCCAGCTCGGTCTCGCCCTCGCGAAAGTCCACGGTGGTGCCGTCGGCACGCTTCTTGAGAACGAAGTTGATCACCCCGGCGATCGCATCCGAGCCGTACACGGCCGAGTCGCTGCCGCTCAGCACGTCGATATGATCGATCATCGTGGTCGGTATATTGGAGATATCGGTGAAGTTGCTGTTGCCGCCGTAGGCCTGCGGATAGTCGGCGATACGCCGACCGTTCACCAACACCAGCGTATGGTTCGGACCCAGCCCGCGCAGGTCGACCGCCTGAGCGCCCGGAGAGAAACCGTCGGTGGCGGTATTGTTGTCGAGCGACCCCAGGTTCTGATTGAGGTTGCGCATGACGTCGGACATATCGGTAAAGCCTCTCTGCAGGATGTCCGCGCTGGTGACGGTCATCACCGGAGCCGGGCCGGTATCGAGCCCGGTTAGCCGGGGTATGCGAGAGCCGGTGACGACCACGGTCTCGAGTTGCGGTCCCGCCTCGGCCTGAGGTTGTGGGCCCTGAGCTTGCGGGCCGGTTGAATTCTGGGCCATCGCCGGTACGGCGACCGACAAACTCAGCATGAGCGTCACTACTGCGCTTGATCGCATACATCCCCCCTGATGCATATCCCTTGTCGTTTTGTCCGCACTCGGCTTAATGAGTGTGGCGCGCCGCTCATCGTTGGCAACGCTGTGTGCAGGTTGTAACATTGCGTGACGACCGCCGCAACGCGGTTGTGGCCCAAGCCGGTCGAGCGTCCAAGGCGACTAACGCAACCCTCGGATTCGCGACAGCGCGCCCATGTCACCGCTTGCCGCTTCGGATCGAGACCGGGCCGAAAATCTGAGCGTCAGCGGTGCTACCGACCCCTCAAGAGACGCGGAAATGTGAGCGGGTTCACAGTTTTACAATAACTTCTGTGACGTACGTCAGCGATGCGTCCGAATTGATCATAACGGGGTAAAGTCGACCCGGTCTTAGTTCATTGATAAGTCTGGCCAGTGCGCGCCCGTGCAACGGGTGAGTTGGGTCCAAGAATCAAATTAAGAACCCCGGGGGAATCAGCAATGAAACTAACATCCGTTTGCTCATTTGGATTGCTCGCTACGGCAATCGCCTTTGGCGGGCCGGCCTTCGGACAACTACCGCCGCCGCCACCACCGCCCGATGTCGTGCCCAGCGACGACAACGGCAACACTGCCGGGGGTGATCAATCGCTGCAGTTGAACACGTACGGAACTCAGAACACCGCCTTCGGCAGTGACACACTCGAGGAGAACAGTTCTGGCGGCGCCAACGTGGCGATTGGCTATGAAGCACTGGGTTTGAACACCAGTGGCAGCGCCAATGTCGCCGTCGGCGCCGGCGCATTGACGGCGAATACTTCGGGAGCTGCCAACACAGCAGTAGGCCTCGATGCTCTTGATTTCAACTCCACCGGCACCGGTAATTCTGCACTCGGGTGGGCGGCGCTCCTGCGCAATACAACCGGCGTCAACAATTCCGGCACAGGATACGGGGCGCTCGAGAACAACACCGTTGGCGAAGGCAATACGGCGTCGGGATATCAGTCGCTCTATTCGAACACGACCGGCAACAGCAATACCGCCGCGGGGTCCGAGGCGCTGTTTTCGAACACCGTCGGTGCCAGCAACACCGCGTCCGGGAACCATACTCTCTACTACAATACGGCCGGGTACCATGAAACCGCCGCCGGTGCCGAAGCGCTTTTCTCAAATACAACTGGCAGTACCAACGTCGCGCTGGGATACCAGGCGCTCTTCTACAACACGGTCGGCTCCAACAACATCGCGTTGGGAACCGCAGCTGGATACAACCTGACATCCGGATCCAATAACGTGGACATCGCGAACCAAGGCGTGGCGGGCGACAAGGGAATCATTCGGATCGGCGCGCCGTCCAGCCAAACCGCAACGTACATCGCCGGAATCGAGAATGCGAAGGTGACCGGTAGCGCCGTCTATGTGACGGCCACCGGTCAGCTCGGTGTATTGGCATCCTCAGAACGCTATAAGACAGCGGTCACGCCGATGGGTGGGACCACCGAGAAACTCGATCAGCTGCGGCCGGTCAGTTTTCACCTCAAGACGGACCCTCGTGGCGCCGTACAATACGGATTGATCGCCGAGGAAGTAGCCAGGGTTTATCCGGAGCTCGTTATCCGCAACCAGGCGGGGAAAATCGAGGGTGTTCGATACGATGAACTTGCGCCGATGCTGCTCAATGAAGTGCAGCAGCAAAGGGAGCAGCTACGGCAGATGCAAGCCGCGATACTGAGATTGCAAGCAAAAGAGGAACCCGCGGCGACGCGCTGATAGTGCTCAATTGCTCGCTCCACTAGTTGACGGTGAAGTTGCTGTTACTGGATCCCGTGCCGCCGGGAGTGGTGATCACGATCGGCCCGCTCACGGCGCCGGTGGGAACTTGCGTATCCACTTTGCTGTCGTTGATCACCGTGAAACTCGCGGCCACGCCGCCGAATGTTAGCGCCGTTGCGCCCGTAAAGCTGTGGCCCGTAATGGTGACCGGCGTTGTCACCGGTCCGCTTTTCGGGCTGAAGTTGATCACGTCAGGCCCCAGGTCAAACTTTGTGGTGCTGCTCGCCGTACCTCCGGCCGTGGTGACGCTGATCGCGTCTCCTGTTTTGGCGCCTGCAGCCACCGTCGCGGTCAACTCAGTATCGGACTTCACGGCGAAGCTGGCGGCTTTGCCTCCCATGGTTACTTGTGTCGTTTGGGTTAGGCTGACTCCGGTAATGCTCACCACCGTTCCAACCACGCCGCTGGTGGGAGCGAAGCTCTTGAGTTGCGGCTTGACCAGGAAGTTCCGGTCAGAGGTCAAAGTGCCGGTGGGCGTCGTTACGGTCACCGGACCGCTCAGCGCCCCCGCGGGAACGGTCGCGGTCATGTAGGTGCCGGAAACGACGTCAAGCGGTGCGGCGACTCCCCCACTGAATGACACCGCGGTTGCCCCGGTTAGACCCTGGCCCAATATCTCAGCCGTGGCGCCGACCTCAGCGGACCAGGTCTCCAGTTTGACGAACGGCCCCAAGCCCACATCGAGACCGTAAAAGACAGATCCGCCAAGTGAGTTTCCGGACGTATTGCCGTAAAAGTTTCCGTCCGTGTGCTGCACCATGGACGTGGTCGGAACGAACCCGTCATTGCAAGAGACCGTGCAGAAATTGTAGAGGACCGTCTCTGTGCCGGAGGGAGTGATCTGGTAAATCGCACCATAGCCCGCTTTCCCGCCCTTGGATGTCGTTCCGTAGAAATTGCCGTCCGTCCCGAGGGTCATGCCCGACCTGGGAAGTTGACCATCATAGGTTGGGGCCACCGTAACGAAGCTATGGATTATCGAGTAGTCTCCTGCGGGCGTGATCTTGAAGACCACGCCCCCGTTGTTCGTGCCGTTATTGCCTCCCTCATACGTCGTTCCATAGAAATTTCCGTCGGTACCCTCGGTCAAAACTCCGAGGGGAAATTCCCCGTCATACGGGGCGGCGTCAAAGCCGGTGAACGTGTGGAGCACCGTAATCTTGCCCCCCGCCGTCGCTTTGTAAATCACTCCGCACCGGCAGGTCGGATCGCCGCCGGTATACGTGGTGCCATAGAAATTTCCGTCGGTGCCCAGCACCGGCAGGTTGGGGGCTGCGCCATTCGTGTAGTCGAACGGGTGAGGCGTCATGACACCTTTGGTCGAAAGCTTGAAGAACGATCCATACTGCGTCGTGTATTGCGCTTCCGACACGCCGTACATGTTGCCGTCCTGCCCCTGTAGGACCGTAAAGTACGGCGCGCTGTCGTCCTCGCCATTGGTAAAAGAATACACGAGCGTGAGCGCTCCCCCGGGCGTCACTTTGAATACGGTGCCGGCGCTGTCTTTGCCGCCGTTCAGTGTCGTCCCCCAAAGGTTGCCATCGAAGCCCAGGACTACGCCGCCCTCCGGGTCGCCCCCCGTGGAGGCACAGGGACTGCCTTCCGCACAAAAGTTATAGACCGCGGAGTACGCTCCTGCCGTCGTCATTTTATAAACGGTACCGTAGGTATGGGTCCCGTTGGTTTCTATGGTGCTGTACAAATTGCCGTCACGGCCCTGCGAAAGCAGGCTCGGCCATATGATGCCGGTGTCGCCGACGTCGGTCTGTGGGTAGGTGAAGAGTGGGGTGTACGTCTGTGCACTCGCGGCTATCGATCCTGACAGCAACGCGAGCGATATCAGCCACTTCGAGATCGTATTCATGCTGGTCTCC
>Ga0302320_10023385_pt1 | contig 12132 bp, 10 predicted proteins | sample Bog_T0_3_FD_202130 | JGI IMG/M metagenome (GOLD analysis project Ga0302320, IMG submission 202130) | Peat permafrost microbial communities from Stordalen Mire near Abisko, Sweden - Bog_T0_3 | ecosystem: Environmental > Terrestrial > Soil > Wetlands > Peat | place: Sweden: Abisko, Stordalen Mire...
ATGGTTGTGTTGCTGCTGCGCGCCGCATTCGTCCATTAGACCTGTATCTCAGTCGTCAACAATGGCCGGGGATGTGGCGAAAAATCCTGAATGTCCAGGCACCCTCCGGGCGTATCATGACCTGAGGCGGCTGGTTGTGTGTACGCCCGCTCCATGCGCCTCAAGGCCTGTCAATTTTCGACCATCCTGATCTTGGAGTACCCGCGGAGGGAGGCATCCCATGATGAACGCATTACCTGTCTTGATCGTCATTTGGGCCGTCTTGACCGGATTGTTCCTGGCGCTGCTGGCCTATAACGGAACCGTTACGCGCTATGAGGACAACCAGCTCTTTTTGGCCGACATCAATGCCAACGAACAGCAGCGGCAGACTTCCATCGTGAAGCGCGTCAATAAGATGATGCCCTACATTCGCGTGCTGGGCACGCTGTCGGCGATCATGACCGTGCTGATTATCGGTATCTACACCTGGGATGCGTGGCAGAAGATCCAGCCGTAAGCTTCCAGCCGGAGATACAACCCTCCTACGTCATAACTTTGAACTGAGAAAAAAGAGCCAGCTTCGCAATCGGCGAGGCTGGCCCTTTTCGATTCTGCGAGTGCTATGCGTTGTAGATTCCTGAGGCGACCTTCCCGCCGTGACCGGTCCAGTTGGTGTGGAAGAACTCGCCGCGCGGCTTGTCCACTCGCTCGTAGGTATGCGCGCCAAAGTAGTCGCGCTGCGCCTGCAGCAGGTTCGCCGGGAGCCGAGCCGTTCTGTAGCCATCGTAGAACGCCAGCGCGGTGGAGAACGCCGGAGTCGGCACACCGATCTCGATGGCTTGCACCAACGCCTTGCGCCAGCTTGCCTGGTACTTGTTCAACGCGCTCGAGAAGAAGTCGTCCAGCAGCAGGTTGGCGAGATCCGGGTTCTTGTCGAATGCAGCCTTGATATTGCCCAGAAAGACGCTGCGGATAATGCAACCGCCGCGCCACATCAGGGCGATGCCGCCCATGTTCAGGTGCCAGCCTTGATCCTTCTCCGCGGCGCGCAGCAGCATGTAACCCTGCGCGTAGCTGATCATCTTGGAGCAGTAGAGGGCGCGGCGCACCTCCTCAATGAACTCCTTGCGCTCGGCCACCGTCGGGGCTTTGGCCGGCCCATTCAGCACCTTCGACGCGGCCACCCGCTCGTCTTTCAACGCAGATAGGCAGCGCGCAAACACGCTTTCGCCGATCAGCGTGAGCGGCATGCCCAGATCAAGCGCGGAGATGGCGGTCCACTTGCCCGTGCCCTTCTGCCCGGCGGTGTCGAGGATCTTGTCGACCAGAGGTGTGCCGTCCTCATCCTTCTTGGCGAAGATGGCCGCCGAGATCTCGATCAGGTAGCTGTCCAGCTCGCCCTTGTTCCACTCGGAGAAGACTTCATGCAGCTCATCCGCGCCCAGCCCCAGCCCGTCCTTGAGGAGTTGGTAGGCCTCGCAGATCAGCTGGATGTCGCCGTACTCGATGCCGTTGTGGACCATCTTGACGTAGTGGCCGGCGCCGTCCTCGCCCACCCAGTCGCAGCAGGGCGTGCCGTCCTCCACCTTAGCGGCGATCGCCTGGAAGATCTCCTTCACATGCGGCCAAGCCTCGGGATTACCGCCGGGCATGATGGAGGGGCCGAAGCGCGCGCCCTCTTCGCCGCCGGAGACGCCGGTGCCGACGAACAGGATCCCCTTGGCCGCCAGGTCCTTGGTGCGGCGGTTGGAGTCGGTGAAGAGGGAGTTGCCGCCGTCGATGACGATGTCACCCTTTTCGAGGTAGGGGAGGACATGGTCGATGGTCTGGTCGACCACATCGCCTGCCTTGACCATGATCATGACGCGGCGCGGGCTCTTCAGCAGGCCGCAGAGCTCCTCCATCGAGTGCGCGCCGACCACCTGCGTTCCCTTCGCCTCATTGTGGATGAAGTCGTCCACCTTCGAGACGGTGCGGTTGAAGACGGCCACCTTGTAGCCGTGGTCGTTCATGTTGAGGACCAGATTCTGTCCCATCACCGCCAAGCCAATCAGGCCGATATCGCAACTTGCTTTTTCCATGAATCTCTCCAAATTGTCGTCCCGCGCGGGACGGTCAGAATATTCAACCGTCCCAGTATTTCACCGATCCGCCGTGAATGGCAGCGCGGGCGCCTGGAGTGCTTGCGCCGCGGTCGGATTCAGGCGGTGACGGAGGGTTCTGGCTCCCGGCCGGCGATCTGGCGGTATTCGAGCAGCATGTTCAGACGCCAGCGGACGATCATGCCGAAGGCGAGGATGAAGAACAGGCCGCCGGTTTGCTCCAGGGTGAGGATGCGGTCGAAGTAGCTGTGGGCTGCGATGCGCACGATGGCGAGCGCAATGACCACCAGGAAGAAAGCGCTGGAGCGGTGCATCATGACGGCGTCGCCGATGCGGGTGAGGCGAGAGGTGCGCAGCAGGGGATAGGCCAGCACGATGGCACCGATGGCGAAGGCGGACAGCGCCCACAGCCAGGGGATGCGGAAGGCGGGCACGACGAACATGCAGAATCCGGTGGCCATACCCAGCGGCGGGATCACGATTTTGCGGACGGTGACCGCGGAACGGCCCTCCTGCACCCGCCAGGCGAGCACGCCTCCTGCTCCGACTAGCGAAGCAAGCAGCGACAATTCTTTGGCAGGGATCATCCGGCTCTCACCAACGGGAATGTGGCGCAAGGCCACTCACCTTATTATGCCGGTTGCGACGCGCGTGTGCAGGCCCGCTTGCGGGCGGGTGAATAGGACGTGGCGATATTTGGTGTATCGGAGACCGGAAGGGGATCTTTGGGACAGCCCGGAATCTCATGCTAATTGCGGATCAGCATGGTGAGGCCGTGGGCATTAGCGATCCCCTTGTCCACGAGGATCTGGTGGACTCTGGGCAGAAACTCGGAATTATGCTCGAAGCACTTTGAGGCGCTTTGGACCGTCAGCACCACGTGTTGGGTCGAAAAGTCCTCCTTGTAGGCGCCTGCGACTCCGATCAGCAGCCCCTTGACGAGCGCAAAATCGGTTGCCAAAAGCGCGAACTCCTTCGCCGGTTCGGGCATGGCCGCTCCCTGGAGCAGTTTGCCGCCAAAGGGAAACAGCCGATTGAAGACCATGTTGATGAGGTAGTTCTCCAGGATGTAGGGATGTTCGGCAAAGAATGGCGCGAAGTAACGTTCGTAGGCGACGCCGTATGCAGCGCTCATGCTCTGCAAAGTGCTTTCGGGGCCATATTCGATGCCCCTGCCGAAGGCATCGATACACTCGACAAGGCGCGGAGACCGACGGGACCCAAGTTTCACCAACTCCAGCACCATCCCCAGTTGAAGCGTGAGGTCCGCCGGTATGGTCTCAATGGAGGCACGCAGACCTCCCGACGCGACCGCTGCCGAAAACCCCTCGAGCATCGCGGGAAATCCGCCTTTGATCTCTCCGCGAACGGTTGCCTCAAGACGCCGCGAGAATGTTCCCAGCAGAAACATCCGTTGCCACAGCGGGTAGGCTCGATTGGTTATCAAGTCGATCACAAACTCGCGAACCGGCCAGAAGTGAGACACCAGGGTGAGATCACTCTTCGAGTCGTCCCACTTCACGTGGCGGACGCCGGTCCAGTCGGATTCCAACAGGTCCGGATTCAAGAGCACAAGGCGGCACGCTTCAGGGCAGGAGGTTGTCAGCGTCTTGTCGACAAGTTTGTCGATCACATGAGAGCGGCGCGGATAGGTGGCGCAGGTGTGGGAGAGATACTCCTCACCAAGCTCAACCTGAATCTGACAGAGACGCTCAGCATTGTGAAACGGGCACTCCCCGGATGGCAGCAACTTAATCCGGGCCAGCGCCGCCGGATCTTTGCCGTCGCCCGGGTCCTCTGACCTAGGTACAACATGGGTATCCATCAGCACGCGCAGAGGTCCGGAGGAGATGGACTGGTACTTCTCGTATGTGGCTTTGTCGATGTCCACAACCCAACCGGCGCAGCACGAGTCCTCGCAGGTTGGACCAATACACCGAAATCTGTCCGCGTACTCAGGACGAACGATCTTCGCGTTCCGCATCAGGCTCCTCAACCGACAGCAAGGCGTCGCCTCCGCTGGACCACCAGAATCGATTGCACCTAGGATGTCACAAGCGATGGGACCTGGCATAGAAATCGACCGTGGATGAACGCGGTCGCGCAATCCCGCAACTCTGCTGCCTCGTGAAAATTGCCCTGAGTGCGATCTTCAGATTCTCAGAACAGCTGAGAGTTCGCTCCGTCGAAATGCCGTCTAAGTGATGGATAGAAAGTTGGTAGCGTTACCGGGGCTCGAACCCGGACTCTCCGCCTTGAGAGGGCGGCGTGTTAACCAGTTACACCATAACGCCATCGTGGCCAAAGGAGGGTGCGCTCTCCAGTGCAGTGGTCAGTATAGCAATGCGGCCGGCTGGACTCAAAATGCCGCGGCCTAACGAACAGAAGAAGCAAATGCGCGAGGGGCTAGATCCCGAGCCTCTTGACCTCGTCGTTGTAGTACTTGCGGTAGAGGATCTCCCACTCCTGCGAGCCTTCGAGGATGATCTTCCTCTGCGACGCGATCTTCTGCCGGGCTGCCGCGTCCAGCTTGGTCTCCTCGGCCAGCAGCTTTTCCAGGGCTTTGCGCGCCTCCTGGCGGATGGTATTGCGGTCCTCCAGAAAATTGCACTCGGGAATCTCCGCCAGCGTGTCGGCTACGGTGTGGGCCAGCTTGTTCACCTTGTCGCGTGAGACTCTCACAGCACCGCCTTGTACTTGCGCGCCAGTTCGTTCTTTACCTTCTTGAACATCTCGGGATAGCTCGCGCCGGTCTTGCGCATGTCCTCCTGAAAGGCATCCAGGATCACGCGGACCTCTTCGTTGATGCGGTCTTCGAGCGACAACTCCTCAACCATTGCCGCTGCGACCCGCTCGTTCACAACGGCCAGCTTGTCCGTTTCAATCGTCTTCGCATCGATCAGATGCTTCACCGTCTGGCGCGCCAGGTAACCAACATAATCTTTAGAAAAAATCATCGCTTTGTCACAGAATACACCAGTGGAGCAATCACTTGGTTGGTGGCGGCTTTGCGTCTCGGGCTGCGACTCGTGCATCATCATGGGAGCGAATTGCCCCGCCCGGCGCAATCCGCGCCCACACGCGCCCGCCAGGAATTGGCGTCACGATCGACCGGGCCGAACGCCCAGCCGGGCTTCTTCCGAAGGAGTAGGACCATGCCGACCCGCAAGCCCTCACGCAAGAAGACAACTTCAGCTTCAGCCCAGAGGAACCCATGGCTTCGGCCAGCGATTTGGCTTGGCCTGGCGGCTGCAGCGGTGCTTGCTGCCGTCGCCCTGCACTTCGGCGAGGATCGCGGCCCACTGGTTGAGCCGGTGGCTGCGCAGTCCGCACCGGCTGCCGCCACCTACACTCCAAAACACATCTACTCGGAGACTGCCAAACCCGCCGCCGACATCGCCGCTGCGCTGGGCCACGCAAAGCGCGAGCACAAGCGGGTCATTCTGGACTTTGGCGGCGACTGGTGCGGCGACTGCCAGGTGCTGGACATCTACTTCCACCAGGCGCCCAATGCGGAGCTGCTGGCGAAGAACTTCGTGCTCGTGCATGTCTGGATCGGCCATGAGGACGCGAACCTCGACGTATCGGCAAAGTACGGGGTCCCAGTCAACAAGGGCGTGCCTGCGCTGGCGGTGCTGGGCGCGGACGGCAAGACGCTCTACTCGCAGCAGACGGGCGAGTTCAGAGATATGCGCCACATGGATTCCACTTCCGTCACCGAGTTCCTGAGCAAGTGGAAGAGCTGATCGTACCGCACCCGATCCGTGGGCCGAAGCGGCCCGCCGTGGGTCGTGTTGCGCGGCTGCGTGCCCGCCAGATGAAGCGGTGGTATCTGGTCCTGATTCGCGCGGTACACCGGACGTTCCTCAGCATGCTCGCCCACAACAGCCTGACCCTGGCGCAGTCGACTGCATATGCCTCCATCGTGGCCCTGTTTCCCACGTTGATCGTCGCTGCCGCAGTGATTGGCCTGCTTCCGGACACTGCGCCGGTGCGCTTTCAGCTCTCCGCCTTCTTCGATCGGGTGCTGCCGCCGGGGGTGAGTCCGCTGCTCGATGCGGCATTCGAGAACACCCCGCAGCACGCCCACTCGGTGCGCGCGCTGGTCACGGCTGCGATTGTCAGCTTTGCCGGGGCGTCTAACGTGATCGTTACGCTGATGGAGGGATTGCGCCGTGCCAGCGAGTTGCCGCCCGATTGCTGGAGCTTCTGGCAACGCCGCCGCCGCTCGTTCGAACTGGTCCCGCTGTCTCTGGTGCCGTTGACGATCGCCAGCCTTTTGGTGGTCTTCGGCCACGCGGTCACGATGTGGCTCGCACACCGAATCGGCCCGGATGCGCGTCCGTGGATCTATGCGATGACGCTGCTGGTCCGCTGGGCTGTTGCGCTGGGGGCGAGCATTGGGCTGATCGCGCTGATTTATCACCTGGGAGTGCCGGACGTTTGCCCGGGCGAAGTGCGCAAGCCCACTGACCGCCGCTTCCGGAACAAACATCGTCCAGCAATCGGGATCGATGTATCTTTTGCCGCGAAGGGGGCGGGGTCGCAGCGGTCGGTTTTTCCAGGCGCCGTGATGGCCACCGCGATGTGGTTCCTGACCACGCTTGCGTTCGGCTGGTACGTAACCCGGTTCGCCGATTACTCTGAGGTGTACGGTTCGCTCGGCGCGGGCATCGCTCTGCTGTTCTGGCTGTACATCATCTCCTTGAGCGTGCTCTGTGGAGCGGAGTTCAACGCGCAGTTCGATAGCCAGATGCAGGCCCATCGTATCCGCCCATGGCCCACTCCGCTTCGCCCGCCAGACGCAGACCGCACAGCGCCGTCTGTGAATCGATAGACGAGCGGGGACGCGACCCTAAGGGATGGATGCCATTTTGGGAGCGAGTCTAAGGACGGCGGTGTCTTGGGTCACCGCGCAAGCTCTGCCGGTTGCAGTTAGAATGAGAGCAGACAACCTTGGTTGACCGATTCGCTCAAGGCTCCACCAATCCTCCAGCCTCAGCACAAGGAACTCAATTTCATCCATGAATACTCCAAATCGTTTGGACACGGCTGGCGCTCCCTCCGACAATGGCCAGGATTATATGGGCCCCAGGCCAAACCGGCGCGCCAAGATTGTCGCGACTCTGGGTCCTTCCTGCAGCACGCCCGATATATTCCGCAAATTGGTTCGAGCGGGCGTGGACGTCGCGCGCCTGAACTTTTCGCACGGCAGCCACGCGCAGAAGGCGGAGCTGATCCAGATGGTGCGGGCGGTCTCGCTTGAGGAGCACAAACCGATCTGCATCCTGGCCGACCTGCAGGGGCCGAAGATCCGCACCGGCAAGCTGAAGGACCACAAGCCGGTGCAGCTGCTCGCCGGCAAACGCATCACTATCACCCCGAAGGAGGTGCCCGGTACGGCGTCTCTGGTCGGCACCACGTTCAAGACGCTGGCCGAGAACCTCGAGTCCGGATCGCGCATTCTGCTCTCTGACGGTCTGATTGAGCTTCATGTCGAGCGCATCGATGAGGGCGATGTCATCTGCGAGATCGTCAACGGAGGCATGCTGGGCGAGAACAAAGGCATCAATCTGCCGGGAATTCCGGTCAAGGTGCCGTCGCTCACCGAGAAGGACGAGGAGGACCTGATCTTTGCCGTAGGCCAGGGCATCGACGCGGTAGCCGTCTCGTTCGTGCGCACCGCCGCCGATGTGCGCCACGTCCGGCGGCGCCTGGACGCAATGAAATCCGACGTTTGGATCATCGCCAAGCTGGAAAAGCCGCAGGCGGTCGAGCACCTCGACTCCATTCTGGAGGTCGCGGACGGCATTATGGTGGCGCGCGGCGATCTTGGCGTTGAGGTGCCGCCGGAGAAGGTGCCCGCGATTCAGAAGCACATCATCCGGCGCGCCGCGGAGTATCGCAAGCCGGTCATCACCGCGACCCAGATGCTGGAATCGATGATCGAGAATCCGCGGCCCACGCGGGCGGAGGCGTCCGACGTGGCGAATGCAATCTACGACGGAACCGACGCGGTGATGCTTTCGGGCGAGACTGCGGCGGGTAAGTATCCGGTAGAAACGGTCGCCATGATGGCGAAGATTGTAGCCGAGACCGAGTATCAGATTCGCCTCGACCCGCCGCCGCGCCGGCACGCGCCGCAGTCCACGCGGCTCTCGGTCGCAGAAACCATTTGCGAGTGTATGGCGCACTCCGCCGAAGACCTTGAACTGGCTGCGGTTGCCATCTTTACCGAGTCCGGCGCAACCGCTCGATTGCTCTCCAAGTACCACCCTGAACCGCCTATCTTTGCGCTTTCTCCCTACGAGCGGGTGGTCAACCGCTGCATGTTGTTGTGGGGGACCCACCCCATTCTGTCCCCGCGCGCCCGCGATACCGACAAGTTGGTGGGCATGTCGGAAGATCTGCTGGAGCGGCATGGCCACGTGCATCGCGGCCAGATCGTCGGCATCGTCGCCGGCACGCGGACCAAGTCCGGCGCCACCAACTTCATGCGTCTGCACATGATCGGCGACAGCGTGGATGCGGCAGCTCGGCTGAGAGCGCGCAAGGCGAAGCAGGCAAAGGGCAAGAAGAAGTAAGGCGCTGGGCTGTGATCCGGCAGTCGTGGGCGATGTGGTTCCGCCCGGAACTTGGGTGAACGACTGGTCGGCGTTCAGGCGTCTGCCCTGTATCTGCGCGCGTTGTACCTTCCGCAGCATCGCGCGGCCTACAATCGGAGTCTATGGGGCGCATCCGCATTCTTTCCGACCAGGTGGCCAATCAGATTGCCGCGGGTGAGGTGGTCGAACGGCCGGCCTCGGTGGTCAAGGAGCTGCTGGAGAACTCGCTGGATGCGGGGGCGACTCGCATCCGGATCGAGGTTGAGGGCGGCGGGCGCAAGCTGATCCGCATCGTCGATAACGGCCACGGAATGGTGCGCGACGACGCACTGCTCGCGTTCGAGCGCCATGCAACCTCGAAGCTGCACACCTCGGACGACCTGTTGCAGATCCGCACGCTGGGTTTCCGTGGAGAGGCGCTGCCGTCGATCGCCAGCGTCTCGCGGCTGATCCTGGAGACGCGCGCAACAGAGGACGCGTCGGGCACAATGGTCGAGATCGCGGGCGGCAACATTCTCCGGGTGGAAGACGCGGGAATGCCTGCGGGCACCACGATTGCGGTGCGGGACCTCTTCTACAACACACCCGCGCGACGCAAATTCCTCAAGTCGGAGCAGACCGAGTTGGCGCACATCGCGGCGCTGGTAACGCACTATGCGCTGGCGCATCCGGAGCGGCACTTCGAACTGCATTCGGCGACCCAGGCCCTGTTGATTGCACCGGCGGTGGGATCGACCGGGGACCGGCTGTACCAGATCTTCGGGCGCGAAACCGCGGCGCTGATGCTGCCCACGGCAGCGGAGATCGATTTCATGCGCGCCGGACTGCCCGAGCCGCCGCCCTGGAAGCGCGAGGCCGGCTATGCGCCGCCCGACCCGGGGTTCCTGCGCATCTCGGGCTTCGTCTCCAAGCCGGAGTTGCAGAAGCTCAACCGCAACTCAGTGTATGTGTTCGTCAATCATCGCCTGGTGCGCGACCGCGTGGTGCTGCATGCGCTGACCGAGGCCTACCGCAACATTATTCCGCCCACATCGTACCCGGTGGTGCTGTTGTTCCTCGATATGCCGCCGCAGGAGGTCGACGTGAATGTGCACCCGGCGAAGACCGAGGTGCGCTTCCGCCAGCCCAGCTTTGTGCATGACTTCATCCGCGACACGGTGCGCACCACGTTGATGACGGCGCGGCCGGCGGCCAGCTTTGCCGCGGCGCTTAGTACCGCGCCAACCGCCAGCGCGTCGTTACTGATCGATGTGAGCCCCATGCCGGGGCCGCCCGGCGATACGGTGTTCTCGCCGTGGGCGGTAGCGGAATCCGACGCCGATCCGTCGGCGGAGGGCGCTACAGACTTTACCCTGCGCGCGCCAGCTGTCCCCGAAGTGCCCGGGCGGCTCGCCTTCTCCGACCATGGTATTGCGGTAGGATACGAGACGGAAGAGGCGGCTGTTGGTCGGGGCGACTCCGCAGCCTTCGCGGCCGATAGTCCGGTCGAGACACTGAATGCGCTGGCTACCCTGAAGCCCCTCGGTCAACTGCGCGACTCGTTTATTTTGGCTTCCAACGATGAAGGACTATGGATTATCGACCAGCACGTGGCCCACGAGCGCGTGCTGTTTGAGAAGATCCTGCGCGAGCGCGAGGTTGAGCAGGTGCAGCGCCAGCGCCTGCTGATGCCGGTGCTGGTCGATCTGCTGCCGGCGCAGATGATCTCCTTTGCCGCCATCGCGCGTGAGTTGGAGTTGAATGGCTTCGAGGCTGAGCCCTTCGGCCCACGCACGCTCGCCATCAAAGCCGCGCCGGTCGGCCTTGAAGGCCGTGAATTGGAGCGCATGCTGGAGGAGGTGCTGGCTGTCCCCGAACCCGAGCAGCAGACGGAGAACGCCGAGACCCGCCGCCGCCGCATCGCCGCGTCCATCGCGTGCCATGCAGCCATCAAGGTGAACATGGCGCTCGACTCCAAGAAGATCGAATGGCTGCTGATTGAGCTGGGCAAGACCGAGCACCCGACCAGTTGCCCGCATGGCCGGCCCATCGCTTTGCGGTATTCTCATAAGGACATACAGCGCGCGTTCCAGCGCATCTAAAGTAGTGCCCGTGGCCGAAACTTTGGCCCTGAACCCTGAAATTCTCCGTCGCCCGCGCGAAGGACCGCTGCCGCCTTCGTTCCAACCGAGCGCGTCGCCAGCAGGAAGGCTCTTACCCCTTGAACTCTCCCAATACGACCGAAGCCTCGACCCCAGTGGTCTCGACTGCCGCGCAGCTTGCGGAGAGCCGCCTGAAGCAGTGGCATCAGCAAGGCGAGGCCGTGCTCACTATCGAGAATCTCCGCAGCTGGATTAACGCCACAGGCCTGGTGCTCTTTCTGCCGCGCCCGGAGATTGCCTCGCCTGCGCCCTCGCTGGTGGAGGCGGTCCTGGGCACGCCCGATCCCAGCCCCACGCTGGAGCAATCTTCGGAGGCACGAGGCCTGCTCTCCCGGATCGTCGCGGAAGGGCTTGCGGTGCCGCTGAACCTGCTCGGAGCGGGCGCGGGGACGGTCCATGCAGGTGCGCCGGGCGACACTCCGGACTTCGTGGTGTCGACCGCCGTCTTCTCCTACGTCTTTACCCTGCGCGGAGACAAGGCGTGGAAGCAGCCTCCCGCGACCACCGGCGCATTGAAGGTGTCGCATCTTGCATTGGCAACGTACGATGCGCTGTTGCGGCGTGGCCCGCTTACCGCGTACGACGTGACCACCGAGGTGGGCAAGGAGGTTACCGAGGCGGCGGTACTGCGCGCCCTCGGCGAGCTCTGGACCCACCTGCGGGTGCTTCCTCTGTTGCAGCCCGATGGCGGCGTGACGCTATGGGAGCTGGCCAGCGCGCGCTTCACCAAGCAGATTAAGGCGGGCGCCAACGCAGGCCAGCCATCGGCGCTATCGGCGCTGATCTCGCTGTACCTGGGTCAGGCCATCGTCGCGGCGGAGGAGGAGATCGAGAGCTTCCTTTCGCCGCTTGCTCCGCGGTCGCGCATCCGCGACGTGATCCACGCACTGCTCTCGGCACGCCAATTGGATACGATCGCGATTGAGGGGCGCACCATGCTCTACGTAGCCGGTTCGCTGCCCGCGTTCCTCGCGCCGGAGCCACACCTCGTTGCCTCCGAAGTGCAAGCGGTCGCGGTCGGCGATGCCGTGATTGAGGCCGGGGTGGCGGATGACGCTGGCGGTGGCAGTGAAACTGCGCCGCGCATCACCAAGTTTGTGCCCAAGCCGCGCAAGGTTGGCACCGGCTATCTGGCCAAGGCCAAGCCCGCAAGCACCGGGCTCAAGCCCTCCGGATCGAAGCCGGCATGGAAGCCGCGCGCCGATTCGCAGCCGGCTTCCGGTCGCGAGCGCCGTCCATTCACCAAATCCGCATCGGCTGGCTTCGACAAGCCATGGGAGGAAGAGAAGACGCGCAGGCTCG
>Ga0302320_10023386_pt1 | contig 12132 bp, 12 predicted proteins | sample Bog_T0_3_FD_202130 | JGI IMG/M metagenome (GOLD analysis project Ga0302320, IMG submission 202130) | Peat permafrost microbial communities from Stordalen Mire near Abisko, Sweden - Bog_T0_3 | ecosystem: Environmental > Terrestrial > Soil > Wetlands > Peat | place: Sweden: Abisko, Stordalen Mire...
CCCCAAATCCCCGCCCAAGCCGGAACGATGCATTTGAAACGCTGAATTTTGACAGGATGAACAGGATTTACAGGATGGAGAAGATCAGAGGGGCAACCGCAAGAGAACATCACCTTTGGGGGGCGGCGTTTTGAGCGGTCATCCATCCTGTTCATCCTGTATATCCTGTCTCAATTCCTGCACTCCTCGTCTTTCTGCTGCATCGTCCGAACTTCGGCCCTGTGCCGGTGGGCCCCCACGCCGGCCGCATCTTCCCACTTCCATAGAAACTAGACAAGCCATTTTCACTATGCTATATTAGCAATGAAGGCAAAGCCATAACCCTTCTAAACTATATGGAAACACTGGACCTGCGGGATCTGCCAGAGTCCGCCCCGGCAGGGACGGCTCTCCGGGCCGTCTGCGGGCAGTTCTCGCCGGACTGGTTGCTTCCACCCCGCCGCCGGCACACCGCCATGCCCGCTTTTGCCGTCCAAAACCACTCGTGCATAATCGTGCATAATCGTGTTATTTTTAATTACCGTCCGCGGTCGAAAGATGCGCCGCCAACCCCGTCCAATCCGGCCAAATCCGACCTGATCCAGGTAGTTTTTGTGATTCCGCCGAATCTGAGCTGCCCAACCACTGGTTTGATTCATTTAAAAGCTCGTCGCGTCCTCTCTTGCAACGATAGGATGCTCCCCGCCGCCACGTATCGTGCCCGCGCCGGAACGCCCTTCCCGGAAATGGAACGTCCTCCGGACAAATCCCGGCAGGGCCGCCGGTCGTTCGCCGATAATCAAGCCAGCGGTGATCGCCGTGATCACCGCACAGAAGAGGAACACCGCGCGCGGGCCGAGATGAAGCACGCTCGCCAGTACGTAGTCCACGCCGGACGCCAGGAAGATGCCGATGAAAGACATGAGATTGGACGCCGCGAGGATGCCGCCTTTGTTGTCGGGCGCGGGACGATGTTGCAGCAGCGCCGAGACCGGCACGATGAAGAATCCGCCCGAGAAACCGAGAACAACCAGCCAGCAGGCACACGCGACCGGGCCCATTCCCGGCCAGGCCAAGGCCGCGCCGGAGACGGCCAATCCAATCGTGCCGAGCGGGATCAGACCGTATTCAATCCGTCCGCGCGAAGCGAAACCGGCGACGGCGCTGCCCACGCCGATGCCAATTGCCAGCATGGCCTGGAGCAATCCGCTCCGGGTTTCGGTCAGGTGCAAAGCGTCGCGCGCGTGGATGAAGAGGTTCATTTGCAGCAAGGCGGCAAGGAAAAAGAACCAGGTGTTGCCGCAATTGGCCAGCCAGAGCGCCTTGTCCTTTTGCATGATTTTGGTTTGCCCCCAAAGTTCGGCGATGAAATTCGGACGAAATTTCTTGTCCGGCGCCGCAGCGGAAACCGGCGTAATGCCGTGGCTCAGGAAAAATCCCACGATGGCGAGGGCGGCGAGCATCAGACCGGACCAATACTGCATGCCCGCAAAATGCTCGGAAAGAAACGCTCCCGCCATCGTGCCGGTGATGATGGCGACGAAAGTGCCGAGTTCGAGAATGCCATTCCCCCACGAGAGTTTTTCGAGCGGAAGAAGCTCCGGCAGCAATCCATATTTGGAGGGGCCGAACATCGCGCTGTGAACGCCCATCAGAAAAACGGCAGCGAGTTGCATATAGAGGTTTCTCAAGCCCAGCCCGGCGGCGGCGAAAAGCATGATGCCGAGTTCGAAAACTTTGATGCCGCGAGTGACGGTGCGTTTGCTCAGGCGGTCGGCCAGCCATCCGCCCATCATGGAGAACAGGATAAAGGGCACGGCGAACAAAGCGCCGACCACCGGCACGAGCGCGTTGCGCGTGCCTTCCGGCAACCCCATTCCGAGGATGAGGAAGATGACGAGGTTCTTCAAGGCGTTGTCGGAAAATGCGCCCTGGCATTGGACTACAATAAGACTCCAAAAGCCGCGTTGCCAGCCGGGTTGAGTGCGAGAAGGGGCGTTCATGGGTGTGGCTTAGGTGGAAGTGGAGTCTTGTTGACAGAAGAGGCGGCGCAGGACGAAATGGGTCGGCACATAAGCGACTACAGCAAGGACGATCATCCAGGTTGCGAGATAGGCTCCGGCGGGCATCCATGTTTGCGGCCTGCCGTCGTTGAGCCCGAAGACGTAATCAATGTTGACCGGAATTTTCGGATCACTGAGATGCGCGCCGGCCGGCGGCAGAAAGGCGAAGCAGACCAGGCAGAGGGTCCAGCCCAGCGCGGTCCAGGCGGAGAGGGCGCGGCGGTCGTAACCGAATTTGGCCACGAGATAGACCAACAGGAACGGCAGCCAGCCGTGAAAGAACGACAAGCCGCGCAGGAAGAGCGAGCGATGCGCGTCAAACATATAACCGGTCATGCCGGTAAGGCTGTGGCCGCTAAGTTGGGCGCAGAAGTCCACCACCCAGACCGCTTGCGGAATCAGAATGCCAACCGCGCTCATCGAAACCAGCAGGCGGTTCTCGGTCCATATCCCAACAAAGGTCAGCAGCAGGGCGACATCGCAGAAGTAGAGGAAGTTGGTTGGACCATAGTTGGCCCAATAGACCGGGAACCAAACGGCCATGAAGGCGGTCAGGGTGAGTTTCAACCAGAGCGGGATTTTGGAAACAACCGCCGGGGCGGTGAGTGCGCTCGCGGTCGCAGAGGCCGGAGGTGTGGGCGGCAACGTGATCGCCATCGAATTTGTTTTATTCGTATTCATATCGTTGCCCATTTCATAACCCGTCTTGGGGGGAAGGTGTTAATTGATAAACTTACCGGCAACATTGTTTTTAATGATGGCCGTTTGTCATGCATCCGCGGGAATTCAAGTCCCGGGTGCAGGAGACGTTTTCCCAGAGTCCGAAGGGCATCAGCGCCAGCCGCGGCGTCCCTGGATTTCGTGGCTGATGATGGAGAGCGTGTAGAGGGCGGCGGTTTCGCTGCGCAGGACGAGCGGCCCCAGCGTGATTGGGCGCGCCCCGCTGGCGCGGATTGCGTCCAGTTCTTCCGCGGAGAAATCGCCTTCGGGGCCGATCCAGGCCGCCACCGCTTGGGGCGGGCGCCGGTGTTGCGCGAGGAAATCGTCGAAGTATTGCCGGGCATGGCGACCATCGCCTTGCAGAGAGCCGACCAGGGCCAGTTCAAATTGCAAACCGCCGGCCAGCAAATCCGGGAGCGTCAGAGGAGCGGCGATCTCGGGCAGCCAGGGCTGTCCGCATTGTTTGATGGCTTCGATGGCGATCTGCTGCCATTTCTCCGCCTTGTCGCGCCGGCCCTCCCCGTCCAGCCGGATGGTGACGCGTTCGGAGAGCAGCGGGATGACGCGGGAAACGCCGAGTTCCACCGCCTTCTGTATAATTGACTCGATGAGCTTGCCCTTGGGCACGGCCTGGATCAGGGTGACAAGGGAAGGTGGGGGCGGCGCGGAATTCTGTCCGGTGACGTGGAGCAAAACGCGCTGGCGGGAGGATTCGCGGACTTCGCATTCAAACACCCTGCCCGCTCCGTCCAGGACGGTCACGGGGGCGCCGGCGGCAAGGCGGAGCACGTCGCGGGCGTGGTGGGCTTCGCTCCCGGTCAGTTCCAGGACGGGCGGATGACACCGGGCCGGCGGGAGGAAGAAGCGGTGCATTTCACCGGAAAAGCCGCCTGGCTCTGTCAAAAAAACTCTTGCTGATCGGATGAACGGTCTCATCGCAGGAGCGGGCGAATTCCTCCAGCCGGGCTTTTTGCTCGGAATTGAGCCGGGTCGGAACCTCGATCTGCACGCGCGCCAGCAGGTCGCCGTGGCCGTAACCCTGCACGTTTTTCACGCCCCGGCCCTTGAGCCGGAAGACGGCGCCGCTCTGCGTCCCGGCCGGAATTTTCACCGGCACGGGAGCGGCCAGCGTGGGCACTTCCACTTCCGCTCCGAGAGCCGCCTGGGCGAAGCTGATCGGGACTTCACATAGCAAGTCGTCGCCGTCGCGCTGAAAAAGTTCGTGCGCCTGGACGTGCAGGAAGATGTGCAGATCTCCCGGGGGACCGCCGTGGACTCCGGCATCGCCGTTCCCGGTGGAACGGAGCCGGATGCCGGTATCGACCCCCGCGGGCACTTTGATGGTGATTTTGGCGGCGCGCTCCCGTCGGCCGTTGCCGGAGCAAGTGCGGCAAGGCTTGTCCACCACCCGGCCGCGTCCGCTGCAATGGGGGCAGGTCTGGGCGATGCTGAAAATGCCGCGGGAAGTGATGACCTGTCCGCGCCCTTTGCAGGTCGGACAGGTCTTGGCCGAGGAACCTCTTTCCGCGCCGCTGCCGCCGCAAACATCGCATGTGGCCATTTTGTTGATCGTGATCTCCTTCTCGCAGCCTTGGGCCGCCTCGACAAAGGTGATTTCCATGTCGTAACGCAGATCCTCTCCGCGCTGGCCGCCCTCGGCGCTGCGGCGCTCGCCCGTGCCGAAAAGATCGTCAAAAATGGTGCCGCTGCCGAAGACTTCGCGGAAAATCTCGGAGGGGTCGTGGAAGCCGTGGCCGGCGCTGGCGCGGGCGCGCGGATCGAAGGCGTTGTGCCCGTAGCGATCATAGCTCGCGCGCGACTGGGGATCGTTGAGAACCTCATAGGCCTCGCCCAGTTCCTTGAATTTATCCTCGGCCGATTTGTCGTGCGGATTCCGGTCGGGATGATACTTCAGGGCCAGCTTGCGGTAGGCCTTCTTGATCTCTTCCGCGTCGGCGTTTCGGTCCACGCCGAGGACCTCATAGTAATCTCGTTTGGCCATAGGCGATCAAGCGGCCGGAGCTTTGGCCACAATGACGCCAGCCGGGCGAATGAGGCGGTTGCGAATCTTGTAGCCCTTGCGAATTTGTTGGACCACCCGGCCTTCCGGGACTTCGTCCGTCTCCTTTTGCGAAACGGCTTCGTGCAGGCTTGGGTCGAAATCTTTGCCATTGGCGTCAATTTCCTCCAGACCCGCCTCGGCCAGCGCGGACTTAAGCTGGCCAGCCACCATGACAATGCCGGCGCGGAGCGATTGGGCGGCGGAATCGGAAGTGGCGGCGGCGAGGGCCATTTCGAAGGAGTCGAGCGTGGGAATAAGCCGCTGGAAGAGAGCTTCATTGGCGAAGGTCACCGCGTCCTGGCGTTCGCGGGCGGCGCGCTTCTTGTAATTCTCCAAATCGGCGGCGGTCCGGAGAAAGCGGTCCCAGTTCTCATCGGCCTTGGCGGCGCGCTCCTTCAACTCCTGGATTTGCTCCGGGGTCAGCACGACGGTGGCGGGCAAATCTTCCGCGGCGGACGCCGGCGCGCCTGCCGGTGTAGTTGTAGTTTTGTTCGGCTTTTGATCCATATTTAAAGAGCACAGTAAGATAGCGATCACCCCCCGGAAATTCAAGGCGGTCCTTGCCGTCGCTGTGGAAGGTGAACGGATTGAATGATAAATGGGGACTTAGAAATAGCTGCAAATGTACTCGCAGATGCCGGATTTGATCTCGATGTCGAAGCCGGCCTTGGCCGCCACTTCGAAAGCCTGGCCGGCGGCATAGTTGTGGATGGCGCTCTGGCCGTCCAATTTCACCGCGCATTGCCCGGCAACGATTTCCATGCGCTCGGCCTGGTCCGTGCCGAAATGGAATCTCCCGGGATAAATCAGGCCCAAGGTCTTCTTCGTGTTATCTGGAAGAAGCAGCGTATGGCTGACGACTTTGCCGTCAAAGTAAACGTTGGCCTTGGCCACGGCGGTAACGTTGCGAAATTCAGCGGGTATCAGTGACATATCTCGGCGCAGTTTGAAGGCGAGGTGAAGGAATTTAAAGGATATTCTCGGCCGCCCGAATATGGGGCGGCGACGTGAGAACAGCTTCTTGCGCGGTTTGATTGTTCCAGAGGGGCGCACATGCACCGCCCTGCCTAGAATTAAGGCGCCACGGAAAATGGCGGCGATTTTCCAAACGCCGCTACATGATTAAAGGGATGATGCTGGAAGGAAGATTTTGCGGAGTTTACACTTGAAACCGGGGAGGACGGCGCCGCCGGTCAGGGTGTCGTCCAAGCCGGTCAAGGACTCGATGCTGTCGGCGGTGTAGATGTGGACTTGCTGCTTGCGACAGTTGATGAGCCAGACCAATTGGGCGCCGTGGTTGAAGATCACTGGTGTAGTCAATTGTGGGATCGGGCCAATAGGGCGGATGGGGCCTATACGGCGGCGGGATTTGCGGGAACCGGGAGCGAATCAGGCGGCTCGATTCACGAAGCGGCGGTGGCGGGCGAAGACGCCGCGCAGGGCGCGCGAGGTTTCGTCCTGCATTTCCTGCAACTCGCGGTAGAGCTTGACGTTGGCCGCAATGGGCTGGACGGTCTCGGCGCGGTTCAGTTGCACGAATTTATCGGTGATTTCGCTGATGGTAACGCGTTCGCCGCGCTGTTTGCGCCAGCACCAGAGGGCTTGCAGAGCCGCGCCGTAGGCCGCACCTTCGCTCTCTTTCAACGTCACGACTTCGGCCTCGAAAACGTCGGCCATAATCTGCCGCCAGAATTTTGATTTTGCCCCGCCGCCGGTGGCGCGAATTTGTTTCGGGCGCAGGCCAAGCTGGCGCAGACGGCGCAAGCCGTAGTTCATTCCCAGCGTCACGCCTTCCATGGCGGCGCGCGCAAAATGGGGCGCGGTGAAGGTGGCCTTGTTGGCGCCGACCCAGACGCCGGTGCCGTCGGGAACATTGGGCGTGCGCTCGCCTTCCAAATAGGGAAGCAGGAACAATCCGCCGCTGCCGGCGGGGGCCTTGGCGGCTTCGGCGGCGAACTGGTCGTGTGTCAAATCGAAATCCTCGCGCACCATTTCCGTGGCCACGGTCACGTTCATGGTGCAGAGCAGCGGGAGCCAGCGGTTGGTGGAATCGCAGAAGGCGGCGATTTCGCCCCGGGGATCAATCACCGGCTTTTCCGAGCAGGCGTAAATGGTGCCGCTGGTGCCGAAGCTGGCCGTGACCACGCCGGCGCGGGTGTTGCCGGTGCCGATGGCGCCCATCATGTTGTCGCCGCCGCCGGCGCTGACGAGGACGCCGGTGTTGAGGCCAAGTTCCGCGGCGGTGGCGGGTTGCAAAGTGCCGGCCGGGTCGTCGCTTCGGATCAAGGGCGGCAGCGCCCCGGCCAAACCGGGATCAATCGCCGCCAGCGCCTTTTGCGACCAGGCCCGGGCCTTGACGTCGAGCAAGGCGGTGCCGCTGGCGTCGCCGAATTCCATCACGCGCTTTCCTGTCAACCAGAAATTCAAATAATCGTGCGGCAGCAGCACGGTGGCGAGGCGGGCGAAGTTCTTCGGCTCCTTGCGCTTCAGCCAGAGGATTTTCGAGGCGGTGAATCCGGGCAAAATGGCGTTGCCCAGTTCGCCGATGGCACCTTCGAGCCCGCCGAGTTTGCGGGTGATCATCTCGCATTCCGTCGCGGTCGAGGTATCGCACCAAAGCTTGGCCGGGCGGATGACCTCCCCTGCCCCGTCCAACGGCACAAATCCGTGCTGCTGTCCGCTGACGCCGATGGCGGTGACTTCCTTCGCCTTGGCGTGCGCCTCCGTCAACGCCCCTTTGATCGCGCGGGCGGTGGCGTCGCGCCAGGTGTGGGGATGCTGTTCCTTGGCACCAGCGGGCAGGCCGGGGATGAGATCGTAGGATTGCGCGGATTGGCCCACGACCCGTCCGTTGCGGGCGTCCACGACAAGAACTTTGGTGGACTGGGTGCCGCTATCGATTCCGAGAAGGAGATTGCGCATAAGGAATACGGGCTGTTAGCTGCTTCGCCAGGAAGCCGCCGCGCGAGGCGATTGTGTCGCCGGCTTCAAGAGTCGTCGCGCAGGGCGAAACAAAAAAGCGCGCCGAGGGTTAGTGCCAGCGAGACGCCTTCGAGCCATTTGTTCACCAGGATGACCGCCCAAATGGATATCCAGATGCCCAAAACGGCAATTGCAAACAGGATTATTTCACTGCGACTTCGTTCCATAATTTGAGCGAGCATAGATATAAAAGAGCCGCGGTTCAAGCCCGATTTTCGCAGGCTTCGACCTGTTCACTCTCGCGCGGAGAGCCGGTCTGCCGCGAAGGGATCACTTCGCTTCTTTGGACACGGTGGTAGAAAACGCCAAAATACAGGCGGCACTTCTGCCTTTGCTGGAATATAGATCAATGGAGCGGACCTCGGTCAATGGTTGAGGGTTCTTCACTGCCGTCATGCAGAACCGCACCGGTTGAACCGCGGCGTCCCCAGAATTATCGCCATGCCATGCCAGTTGGGAATTCGGTCCCGTCGGACCGGCGACGGGCCGGCCGCGCGACGTGTACCAGTCGAGCACGTCGTCGCCATATAGAATTTGATTTGTCGCTGAAGAATCGTCGGCGTAGCGGAAGACGATCTCGTAAACGGGACTTCCGGGAGGCGAAGTGTAAAACGCTCCGTGGAGCAGATAGAGTTTGTCAAATTTCTGGTGCATCGGGATGCCGGGACGTGATTCTGGAAAAACCAATCCCGCCGACGCATTGCCACCGCCCCAAAGACATATCATCCCCCCAATTTGGAATGTCACATGGTTGAACACCTGCTCCCCGCGCGGAACCGTCTTCCAGGCGGGGAAGCTCGTAATCTGGTCGAAATAAGACGCCGGGGTGGTATAAGCGGCCGTTAAATCAACCGGAGCGACCGGGATGGTCGCTTTACTCGGGGGTGTTTCGTTGCTTGCGCGCGGTTGCAGCAAGATAAAAACAGCTCCGATGGCGGCCAAAAGCAAACCGGTTATCACGCTGACGGCAATTCTCGCGTTTTTCAAAGTCATAATCAGCACGCTCCTTGGATGAGGGTTAATGGAAAAGTCCGGGCCACATCTTAACCGGACTTTCCCAATTGGATTCCGGCCCGCGACGAGCCCGGGCTTTTTCGTGATCTTCCGCCTCTTCCGCAGATTTGCAAGCGCATTTCCACTCGGTAATTCGCTTGACTAAAACGGGGTGCGCCCGGCACCGGCTGACTTACGTCGCCGCCATTGCCGGGGTGCCTCACTACTCTATGCGGGTGAATTTACCGGAGCCGCGGCGGGACGCCGCTGCCACTTTTCGGCCCGTTTGACACCACCCTAATCCATCCGTACCCTTCTGCCATGTTCGAATTGTCTGCGCCTTATGAACCGGCGGGGGATCAGCCGGCGGCCATCGCCAAGCTGACCGAGGGAGTGTTGGCGGGGGCGCGGCACCAGACCCTCGTCGGCGTGACCGGGTCGGGCAAGACGTTCACCGTCGCCAACGTCATCCAGGCGGTTCAAAAGCCGACGCTCGTCATCTCGCACAACAAGACGCTGGCGGCGCAGCTTTACGCGGAGTTTAAATCCTTTTTCCCACGCAACGCCGTCGAGTATTTTGTCAGCTACTTCGATTATTATCAGCCGGAGGCTTACATTCCGCGCACGGACACCTTCATCGAAAAGGACTCGAGCATCAACGAGGAGATCGAACGGCTGCGGCTCTCGACCATGAGTTCGATTCTCACCCGGCCCGACGTGATTGTCGTGGCCAGCGTCTCGTGCATTTACGGCATCAGCAGCCGGGAGGATTTCGAGTCGCTGATTGTGCGCATCCACGTCGGACTCGAAATTTCCCGCGACCAGTTTCTCTGCCGGTTGGTCGATATGCAATACACGCGCAACGATGTGGCCTTCGAGCGCGGCCATTTTCGCGTGCGGGGCGACGTGGTGGAAATCCGGCCCGCCGGCTCCGAAGATGGCGTGCGCATCGAGTTTTTTGGGGATGTCATCGAACGCATCAGCCGGTTCGAGCCGCTGACCGGGACGGCCACGGAATCGCCCTCCGCTTTCATCGTTTTTCCGGCGAAACAATTTGTCACCCCAACCGACAAGATAAAACGCGCCCTGCTCAACATCCGCGAGGAAATGGGCGACCGCATCGCGTGGTTTGAAATGCGCGGGAAACTGCTCGAAGCCCAGCGCATCAAAATGCGCACGGAATATGATCTCGAAATGATGGAGGAAATGGGGTTTTGCTCCGGGATCGAAAACTATTCGCGGCATCTGGCGGCGCGTCCGCCGGGCTCGCGCCCGGGCACATTGCTGGATTTTTTCCCGCGCGACTACCTGCTGGTGGTGGACGAATCGCACGTTTCCGTTCCCCAAATTGGCGGCATGTATGCCGGGGATAAGTCGCGCAAATCCGTCCTGGTGGAGCACGGGTTCCGCCTGCCCAGTGCGATGGATAACCGGCCGCTGAATTTTCCGGAATTTCAATCGTTGCAAGGGCAGACCATTTACGTCAGCGCGACTCCCGCCGGACAGGAGATTCAGTGGTCCGAAAACCGGGTCGTCGAACAAATCGTGCGCCCGACCGGCTTGGTGGACCCGAAGGTCACGGTCAAGCCGCTCAAGGGGCAGATTGACGACCTGCTGGAAGAGGTTCGCCGCCGCGCCGAAAAAAAGGAGCGAACCCTTGTCACCACGCTCACGAAACGCTCGGCGGAGGAACTGACCGACTACCTGCGCGATCTCGGGGTCAATGTCCGCTATCTCCACAGCGAAATTGACGCCATTGAACGGGTCGAAGTGCTCCGCGCCTTGCGGCACGGCGAATTCGACGTCCTCGTGGGCATCAATCTCCTGCGCGAAGGGCTCGACCTACCGGAGGTATCGCTGGTCGCCATACTTGACGCGGACAAGGAAGGTTACTTGCGCAGCGCCACCAGCCTGATCCAGACCGCCGGACGCGCGGCGCGCCACATCAACGGCGAAGTCATTCTTTACGCCGACGTGATGACGCAGAGCATCCAGAAATTCCTCGCGGTCACCGAATACCGGCGCAAGCGCCAGATCGCCTACAATCTTGAGCACAACATCACGCCGCGCAGCGTCATCCGTGCGGTGGAAGGGAGCCTGGCGGTTTACCAAAATAACCACAGGAAGGCCGAGTTGCTCCTGAACGAAGTGGGCGGGAACATTGACCTCACCCAAACGCTCCAGGATTTACAGGAAGAAATGCTCGAAGCCGCCAACAACCTCCAGTTCGAAAAAGCCGCGCTCCTCCGCGATCAAGTCCGCGAACTCAAGCGCGGGCTCGGCGGCGACCCAGCCGGGAAGACACCCCACCCGGCCGTCTCCTACAAGCCCGCCCGCCGCCAGAAGAAACAGCGCGCGCATTGAATTTCAAACCCGGCGTCAAACGAAAACGCCTTTCCCCGCTGCGGGAAAAGGCGTTCCTCGAACTTTCTCGAAATACTAATTACGAATGCTTCGCGCGTCGGCGAACCGCCGTCTGCATTCCGGCCAGCACGACGCCGGCCCCGGAGAGCATCACCCAGGTCGTTCCGCCATCCGGCGCTCCAAAATAGCCGCTTCTGTCCGAGCCGATCAAGGGTCCGCCTAAATTGAGGCCGTTGTAGAGGCCGATGTCCAGGCCGCCATCAATATTGAAATGCACATCCAGACTTTGTGGGTCGGAATCGTTAATGACCAGGTTGATGTACGTGATTTCATTCGGGTTCCACCTCAACGTAGGAGTAGGCGAGGCGGCAATGGATATGTCGGGGTCTGCGGAGGAGAAATTAACCTCGCCGATTGACAAAGCGTTCGGAGTGGCAAGACTGGAAGCGAGCGAACCGCCGCTCGGCGCTGTAAGGTCGAACGCAACAATTGGAGACGGCGTCGCGGGATACCCGGTGAACTGCCCCAATGAACGGTCCAATTCGATCCAGCCCGAATAGCCGCCCGAGCTGCCGTCCAAGTAATAGGTCGTGTCTTCGGACGGGCCGCCGCCGCCGCCTGTAATAGCGAACGCCGGAGAGGTTGTGGCCAAAGCCAACGTAACTGCGACCAATGTCTTGAAGTTTCTCATAACGTGTCTGCAATGTTTGGCCCTGCGGGCCGATTGAAAATCAACAAGATGCAGAATCTTTCGTGCCAAATTAACGCCCATCTTGATGCCAATACGCAACACGTTTAATAACAACGTGTTAGGAGATATTTATAAAATGTCTCAAGACGCCCGATTTTTGGCGAAGTGTAACGAAATCCGACGGTTTCGGTCCGCTCATCTTCAGCCGCCGGATGTTTCCGGAAAACAGTTTACAGAAGCCTCTGGCTATAAGACATTTATGAATTACACCCCAAGTT
>Ga0302320_10023388_pt1 | contig 12131 bp, 15 predicted proteins | sample Bog_T0_3_FD_202130 | JGI IMG/M metagenome (GOLD analysis project Ga0302320, IMG submission 202130) | Peat permafrost microbial communities from Stordalen Mire near Abisko, Sweden - Bog_T0_3 | ecosystem: Environmental > Terrestrial > Soil > Wetlands > Peat | place: Sweden: Abisko, Stordalen Mire...
TAAGGAAGGTCTGTAGTCTCCCCGGTCCCCAAGTGCGAGGGTCCGGGGGCACCCTCATCGTGGTCTGGAAAGGGGACCGTGGCCACCAGCCTGATTTAGCTCGATTGGTGAGTGACCGCCGTCTCAGCCCCTGGGTATCAGCCGTTCGACTTGTCGAAGATTGAACCGTTATGAAGATGCTCTTCCAAGTCGTTTGTGGCGTGGCGCTATGCATTGCGATTGTGGTTGTGCTCATATATTCGCCGATTCCGTGGTTTTGGGAGCACGAGGACCAGCCACTTGTTTATTCGATCACTTGGAGGTCGGCTGTCGTTTTGTTTTTGCTCGTTCTTCTTACACAAGGAATTTCGCGTTTGACCTTCGTTTGGTTCGGAAGGCGTCGAACGAAGGCGGGTGGCCGCGGGCTCGGTAACCTTTCCAAACCCAGATGAGGGTGCCCCCGGTCCCTAGCCTTTGGGGACCGGGGATGGAAGCACAACCCCGCCCCCCCCCGGTTGGAGTATCCTCGCAGTGTATGAGGGGCCAGCGCATCCGTTATCAGCAAACGGGAGACTTTCACTTCCTCACCTTCAGCAGTTTCCAGCGTCGGCCCTACCTGTCGACGGTCGCGGCGATGGAGCTTTTTGAGGATGCGTTGGAGCGCGTTCGGCTGCGTTATCTTTTTGCAGTCGCTGGTTACGTGGTCATGCCGGAGCACGTGCATCTGCTGGTCAATGAGCCAGGGCGCGGGCTTTTATCCAGAACCGTTCAGGCCCTTAAGCTGTCGGTTTCGATGCGCATCCGCGAAAGACCCTTTTGGCAGGCGCATTATTACGATTTCAACGTCTCATCGCACAAGAAATTCGTGGAGAAGTTGCGCTACATTCATCGCAATCCGGTGAAGCGCGGCCTCGTTTCCAAGCCTGAGGAGTGGCTCTGGTCGAGCTATCGCCATTATCAAACGGGCATGCACGGCACCGTGGAAATCGAATCGGAATGGACGGCCTACGAGAGAGGCTGGCAACTGCCGGAGTGGATGCGCTACAGGCAGATCGATTCCCCTTCCCCGGTCCCCAAAGGCGAGGGACCGGGGGCACCCTCAACTCGATAATGCGCGGTATGAGAGCAGGGCCACCCGCCTAGCAACCGCCTGAGTGGATGCGCTACAGGCAGCTCGATTCTCCCTCCCCGGTCCCCAAAGGCGAGGGACCGGGGGCACCCTCAACTTGATAATGAGCGGTATGAGACCAGGGCCACCCGCCTTTGCCTGTTCTCCAAAAAACAAAGGCCACCCGCCGCGGCGGATGGCCTTTCGATGTTGGGCTCACGGGATCGCCGGACCGGTTTACTTGAAGGACGCGATGGCGCTGGCCTCGTCGTCGTAGATGTCGAATACGGTGTAAAGCTTTGTCAACTGCAGCAGGTCATGGACCTTCTTGGTCAGCTTCAGCAGCTTGAGCGATGCACCTTGATTCTTTGACGTGGTGAATGCGCTCACGAGCTCGCCCAACCCAGAGCTGTCAATGTAGTTCACGTCGCCCAGGTTCAGCAGGATGCTCTTCAAGCCCTTGCTGATCAGGTCGCGAATCGCATCGCGCAACTGCACACTGCCCTCGCCCAATGTGATCCGCCCGCTCAAGTCTAGAACAGTAACACCGTCAACTTCACGGGAAGCAATAGTAAGTGCCACGGAAATTCCTCCTTGTTTGGTGTTTCGTTTATAGCACTTCTGCCGGCAGAAATGGCAACAACCCTGACTGCCCGATGCGCCGGCCTGGACGGCTTAGTTGGCTTGAATGGCTTCTATCCGTCCCAGGCCCGCGCGACCGTTGCGCAAGTACTCTCAAGTTTTTTCGCCGGGCGGCGCTAAATGTTTTACGAGCGTCAACTCGGTTCCAGGATGCAGTTGTCGAAAGTGTACCTCATCCATGAAGGATCGGATAAGGAAGATGCCGCGGCCTGTGCCGCGCAACAGATTTTCCGGGGCCAACGGGTCGGGAAGCGTGTCCGGATCGAGACCCTTGCCTTCGTCGGCGACTGAAATTACAAGCTGAGAACCGGTGTTCTCAAGGCTCACCGTGATCTTTTTGCTGGGGTCGTATTCGTTGCCGTGCAGCACGGCGTTTACCGCAGCCTCGCGGACCGCCATGCCGAGCCGGAAGCGTTCATCCTCGTCCAGACCGGCCGTTTCGGCCAATTTGTCCGCGGCAGCCTCCACCTCGCTGACGCTTTCCATGGTGGAACTCAGCGAAAAACTCATCCGTCCTTCCCTGGGTGCGCTCACCGGATTCGTGTCCGCCCCTTCCGGAGCGGAAGCGCCAGGCGCGCATCGCCGCTCCTCAGCAACCTTGCTGGCAAGTTTCGTTGCTGGGAACAAATGTGTCAAGCGGGCATCGGCTGGCGCTGTACAGACTTGCTCATTTCGAAATATCGTCGAGCGGAATCCTGTGTGGTCTTCCCGCAATTGAGGTTTCGAAACTTGCCCCGTTGTCCAATAGGATGCATGCGGGCCTCAAATCGGGTCGAAGGGAATAAACTCACTTCATGCAGCCTCGCACCACAGCTCGGGTCAGCCTCACTGCGCTGCTTGGCACTCCGGTGACCGATGCTCAGGGCCATTTGCGCGGGCGCCTGAAAGATATTGCCGTGGCCACTGGGCCGGACGCCGGCAAAGTGGCTGGCCTGGTGCTCAAGACGCGCACCGGGCTATGCATTGTTCCCTCCCAGGACGTGATGGAGACCCCAGCGGGCACACTCGAGCTGCGTACCGCTGGGGCGCTGGTTCCTCTCAAAGACGATGGGAACTATCTCTATCTCCAGCAGGACCTGATGGACCGCCAGATCATCGACATTCACGGGCGCAAGGTGGTCCGCGTGAACGATGTCGACTTGGAATGGATGGGGCGTGGAGCGGCACACCTGCTGCGCGTGGCCGAGGTTGAGGTTGGCCTGCGCGGAGCTTTTCGCCGCGTCTTCAAAGGCCTGCTGACCCGCGCCGCGCTGGAGACGATTTCGCGCAAGCTCGGCGCCAGCGGCATTCCCTGGCAGTTTGTCGACGTGATCGAGGTGGACCCGGCCCGACGCGTGAAGCTGCGCATCGAGTATGAACGCCTGGCCGAAATGCATCCTTCGGATCTGGCTGAAATTCTGGAAGATCTGGCCCCGGCCGAGCGCGAAGCGGTGTTTACCTCGCTGGACGAAGAGGTGGCCGCGGAAACGCTCGAAGAGGTCGATCCCAAGTTGCAGAAGGCGCTGCTTGAAAAGCTGGACGAAGAGCGGATCGCCGACATCGTGGAGGAGATGGACCCCGGAGCCGCAGCCGACCTGCTGGCCGAGCTGCCTGAGGAGCAGTCGGACGCCATTCTCGAGGAGATGGAGCCGGAGGAGCGGCACGAGGTTGAGGAACTGCTGGAGTTCGATGAGAACTCTGCAGCCGGCTGCATGACTACCGACTTCATCGCATTGGGAATGCAATCGACGGTGGCGCAGGCGGTGCAGGCGCTGCGCAACTTCGACGGCGATCCGGAGAGCGTGACTGAGGTTTACCTGCTGGACGAAAAGCGTGTGCTCCGCGGGGCGGTCTCCTTGGCGCGGCTGGTGATGGCGCTGCCGGAGTCGCGAGTAGCCGTGCTGGCTGAGCCGCGTGTGCTTTCGTGCCCGGCGGATCTGCGCCAGAATGAGCTGGCTGAGCTGTTCGACAAATACAACCTTCACGCTCTTCCGGTGGTCGATAATCTGGGCCGGATGGTGGGCGTGGTGCAGGCCGACCACGTCATAAGCTTTCTGAGAGAGAAACTTTAGGGCTGGGTAGCCGACAATAAGACTGTCCCGGAACCAAATCTGTCCAAAACAGCACAGTTCTGTTTCGTTCTTGCCACTAAAGTTGCAGAAAGTAGCTTGACTTAACCGGATTTGTGAAAGAATCCAGAGATGATGCAGTTTCCAAAAATCATTCAGGGCGGAATGGGTGTCGGCGTCTCTAACTGGCGTCTGGCCAACGCGGTGTCGCGGCTCGGCCAGCTCGGAGTGGTTTCCGGCACGGCGCTCGATCAGCTTTTTGTTCGCCGGCTTGCCGAGGGCGACGATGGCGGCAATATGAAGCGGGGGCTGGATGCGTTTCCGTTTCCGGAGATGGCCCGCCGCATCTGGCAGGAGTATTTTGTTCCCGGCGGCAAGCCCGCCGATGCTCCCTACCCGAACGTCCCCATGCACCAGCGGAACAGTCCGCGCAAGCTGGTTGAGCTGTGCATGGTGAGCAACTTTGTCGAGGTATTTCTGGCCAGGGAAGGCCACAAAAACCCCGTCGGCATCAATTTCCTTGAAAAAGTGCAGATGCCGCACCTGGCGTCTATTTATGGAGCGATGCTGGCAGGTGTCGGCTATGTGCTCATGGGCGCGGGCATTCCGCTGCATATTCCGGGCGTGCTTGACGCCTTTGCCGCAAACCACATTGCCGAGTACAAGCTGCAGGTGACCGGCGCCGTCGTTGGGCAGGACACGATGATGCACCTGAACGCCGCCAACTATGTCGAGGGCATTCTCCCAACGCTGAAGCGGCCCAAGTTCCTGGCCATCGTCTCTTCGAACACGCTGGCGACGACCATGCTCCGGCGTGCCAGCGGCCGCGTGAACGGCTTGATTATCGAGACACCGACGGCCGGCGGACACAATGCGCCCCCTCGCGGCAAGCTGCAACTCAACGCGGCCGGGGAGCCTGTCTACGGCGAGCGTGACCATGTGAACATTGAGGAACTGCGTGCGCTGGGCGTGCCTTTCTGGCTTGCCGGCGGCTATGGAAACGCCGAAAAACTGCGCGAAGCCGTCGAGCAGGGCGCGGCGGGAATCCAGGTCGGAACCGCGTTTGCTTTCTCTGCTGAATCCGGCATGCGGCCTGACCTGAAGAAGAAACTCCTCGCGCAGGCGAAGACTGGCTCCGGTGTCGTGTTTACCGACCCCCTGGCCTCGCCTACCGGTTTCCCGTTCAAGGTTGCCCAGTTGGAAGGCACGTCTTCCTCCTTCCCCATCTACCAGGAGCGAAAGCGGGTCTGCGACCTGGGCTATCTCAGGGAGCCCTACGCCGTCTCCGAAGGGAACATTGGATATCGCTGCGCCGCTGAGCCGGTGGCGAACTTTGTGGCCAAGGGCGGCAAGGTTGAGGATACCGTAGGCAGAAAATGCCTCTGCAACGCCCTCATGGCGAATATTGGACACGCCCAGAAACGCAAGGACGGGACAGAAGAGCTGCCTCTGGTGACAGTCGGGGACGATCTGAATTCCATCGCCCAATTCCTAGCTCCGGGCGAGGAGTCCTATAGTGCTGCGGACGTGGTGGCCTCGCTCATGAGCGCCCTGCCGCTTGAGTCGGAGATCGAATCCGGCGTCTACGCGACCGCTTAGAGGCTGTCTCGTAAATCACGGCCGGATCCGAAGGAGAATTCCCTCAGGGGCTAAACAGGCTGCGGAAAAACTCCGAATTTGGGGCGAAATACGCGGAAAACATACCTCAGCGGCTAAAGCCGACAATGATTCTATTGGCCTTGTGCCGGGGATAAATCCCCGGCCTACCGCCCGGACGAGTTTTTCCGCAGCCTGTAAAGCCCGCGATTTTGGAGGTCTCCAGCGGCACGACTGAAGTCGTGCCCTGACACTTCTTGCCTCTTCTGTTGAGTCTTACCGCAAGCTGTAAAAGCCCGCGAATTTGAAGCCCTCTGATGGCACGGCTGAAGCCGTGCCCTTTAGCTGCGAGGTTCGGCTGCTCCCGGTCCACCCACATGAAATAGTTTGGGAATCCGTTCAGCCGGCGACGGCAAAGCCGGGAACGCGGCATGCGGCTCCGTCTGGTACCAGTAGGCCGTGGAATAAAAATTGTCAGACCGATGGTTGGCGTGGCCATGCTCGATTGTCACTTTGATAGACTTCTCGAACGTGATCGGACTCTCGATGTGCCAGCGGTAGAGGCAATACCGGCCGCCGATCCGCTCTTTCGGGTCTGAGATTTGCGGCGCGCCGTTATGCATGTAGGCGAACGACTGGCCGCCAAAGTCCCATGCTCCGTTGTAATAGTCTTCCGAGCCGGTTCCATTGATGGTGGGCAGGGTGTCGCCATCGATGAAGATCATGTCGTCTCCTTCGCCGAACCAGCCGTCCTGATTCTGCTCTATTGCGTGGGTTACTCCGACAAAATGCCCCTTGCCCGCAGCCTCCATGAAGACGTAATTTCCCACGCCGTCGAGATTCTTTTTATCGCCGACGGGATCATCCCAATTGTTCTTCCAGTCGTTGGTCCAGCCCTTGTTTGGGGCGGCCTGCCGGTACTGCGCGTGAAAGCGGCCGACGTCGCTGGGAAGGGAAGGAAAGGTCACATAGTCGACGGCAAAGTAGAGATTGTCCGTACGAGTTTTGCCCTCATTCGTTAGGGTAAACTTGGCGGCGGTCGAAAACGGCATCTGGAAGTAGGCATTGAGCGCCTTCATCGGCGCAACGGCCAGCAAAGCGGATTGATAGGTAAAATACTCGCCGAGTCCCAAGCCAAAGAAGTCGCCGATCGGGACCTCGACCGAGGGCGTTGCTTCCCCATCCCACCATGCTCTCAGAACAAGGTTTTTCAGATGATGCTCGTCCTGCGAGTTGATGGTGAACCAGATGTGCGTGACAACGCCGGCACCGGATACATCCAGCAGCGTTGCCACTGCGCCCGGTTCCACCTTGACGGAGTCGTCATTGGCGCCAGTCCGGTCCCAACTGGAAGAGCGGGCGGTCTTGTAGCTGCGCAGGCGAGCCTGGGCAAACAACTCCTCCGGCGGCTGCGTTGGCGCCTCATGAGGGTTTGCGGGGTAGCCACTTCCCGAGGGCGGAGCTGGGCTGGCCGATGCCGCGGTGGCATTCAAGCCAAGCAGTCCGGCAGCCGAGACGCCGGCAACAGAAGCCATCGCGCCAAGCAGCTTGCGGCGTATGGGCAAGGTTTCATTTGGAGCGGGAAAATGCATAGGATGAGGTCTCCGGCGAATAGAGTGGTGAAAGCGTGTTGTAGTCTGGCGCGCCGGGGCCTGTCAAGCGTTTCATCGACGCTCAACAATAACCGAGGATGGAGAGTATCTGTTTCGCGGCGGCCAGCGGGAATTCCTCCGTTCCCTGGCACCGCGAACAACTCTGTTCAACGTCTTGCGAATAAATTGGCACGATCTGCAGAACTTTCCTCGTGGCGATCGAGTCCCTGACCAGGCCGACCGCCGACCTGAAGGTTTCCGGGTGATTGGCCTTGCGATGCTCCCGCCACGCGGGTTCCGCGGCGCATAAATCTAATACCGGGATTAACCGCAAAAGGTCTTTGGCGTGTTTGGCCGGCATCGGAGTGTTGGCCGCCAGGTCCATACAAAGTCGGACCGTGTATGCGGCAAGGTCTTCGAGGGAGATCGTCCGCAAGGTTGCTCCGTCGAGTTCCATCGGCATTGCGCGAGCGACGGCGCTTCCGCAGGCGCGAAAAATATCCACGCGAACTGCCGTTTCCGGATCGACACATTGCAGCAGCGTCTTCCCCGGTGGGTCGTTCGGGTGCACGTGTCGAAACCGGAAATCCGTTGCGAGTGTCTTCGGAATATCGTCGAAGGAATCGACCAGGAAGTCGATGTCGTTGAGAGGCCGTTTCTCCTCAACGGACCGGAGCTTCAGCGTGTGAAGCTCCATCGCCATCCCGCCGGTCAGAACGAACGCGCCAGTTCGGTGACGGCGCAGCCTTTCCATCGTGCGATGAGCACGCTCTGCATCGGAAGCTGAAAGAATTTCCTGGAAATCCATGGGGTTGTTTTGTCCTCATAGCAAGCTTAGGAGTCTGCGAAAAAACTCGAGATTTCGAGTGGCGCCGGCTAAAAAAGTCACTCCGCGGCTGAAACCGGCATTGATTTTGCTACCTTACACGGGGGTTGAAACCCCCGTCTCCCTCCGACGAGAGTTTCTTCGCAGCCTGCTAGGGCTTGGACCCGGTTTGACGGACACCGAGGTAGTCGTTGATCGCCTGTTCCCACTCCTTGCCCGATTTCTTGTCGCCTTCGTTCATGGTCGAGACGTGCTCGTTCCCCTCGGCTGTGAGTGCCGTGCGCGTGTAAACGACGTTGACTTTGGTTGAGTCCGCGCCATCGCGCTGCAAACGCACATCGATGACGGTCACCATCAGGTCCGCGATGAAATAAACGTACTGCAACCGTCCCGCGTCCAGATCGAACACGGTATTTACCCAGACCGCCTTGCGGCCTCCGTGCTGGATTGTGAAAACCGCACCCTCGACATCGCGAGCGGGTTGAGGATGGATGAATTCGGGACTCCAATGACTGCCGGCCCAGAGGCGTTCCGCCTCCGGTCCGAACAACGGTGCGGTTTTGGCATAGGGACCGTGGGCGACGAAGTCGAAACTTGCGCTGAGGTGAAGCAGGGGTTGTGCGGCCGGGGTTTGGGCAAGTGCGGGAAGGGCGATTGCCGCAATGCTGACCAACAGATGGAAGACCCTCATTTTCTGCGCTCCTTCAGGTTGTGGCTGTCGCTGGCCTTCAAAGTCATGCCGTAGAGAGCCTTGAACTGCTCAATCTCCTTCAATGTCTGTGGCGAGAAGGGCGCTTTGCCCTCAAAGGCGTGAAGCACGATTCCTTCCAGCAAGTCGCCAAGCGTCATGTCCTTTTGCTCGGCAATGGCTTTGAGTACTTTGAGCATGCGCTTTTCCATTCGTACGCCGGTCTGTACGCGTTCGACTTCGAGGGGCTCGCGTTCTTGTTTCTCCTGTGACATAGGTACAAATGTACCACGGTAATAATTGGAGCGCAAGGCGCATACGAGTGCATTCTTTCGGGACAATTCTCTGGAGTTCGCCTCACCCCGCCCCGCCCTGTTATGGTCAGGGAGGAAATCTCGATGAATCCTCCTTAGGAACCCGCTGCAATGTGGAAACGCTGGCGAATCCGGATATTTCTGTTCTTGGCCGTCCTGGGCCCCGGATTTATTACCGCCAACGTCGATAACGACTCCGGCGGCATCCTCACTTATTCGCAAGCGGGCGCGCAGTACGGCTATTCGCTGCTGTGGACCATGATTCCCATCACCATATCCCTGATTGTGGTGCAGGAGATGTGTGCCCGCATGGGCGTTGTTACCGGCAAGGGTTTGAGCGACCTGATACGCGAGGAGTTCGGGCTGCGGCTGACGTTCATCCTGATGGTGATGCTGGTCGTCGTCAACTACACCAACGTGGTCACGGAGTTCATCGGCATCGCCGGCTCCATGCAGCTGTTCCACGTGTCGAAATTCATTTCGGTACCGTTCTGCGCGGGCCTGGTCTGGTACATGGTGGTGCGGGGCAGTTACAAGAGCACGGAGAAGATATTTCTCGTAGCCTCAGTGGTTTATATCGCCTACATTTTTGCCGGGGTGCTCTCGCAGCCCAGTTGGCACACAGCGCTGCTGGCTACCGTTCAGCTTCCTGAAAAATCGGTCTGGCGCGACAAGGTCTACATGTACACGGCCATCGGCGTGGTCGGCACCACCATTGCCCCGTGGATGCAGTTTTATTTGCAATCCTCGATCGTCGAAAAGGGGATCCGCGTCAAGGATTACGCGGCTTCGCGCCTCGACGTGATTGTCGGCAGCCTGTTTACGGACATCGTTGCCTGGTTCATCATCGTGGCCTGCGCCGCCACGCTCTGGCTGCACGGAATGCGCGATCTGGTTCTGCCTTCGGACGCCGCCGAAGCAATGCGCCCCCTGGCCGGGGATTATGCTTTCATTCTTTTTGCCTTCGGCCTGTTCAATGCCTCGCTGTTCGCGGCGTCGATTTTGCCATTGTCCACCGCATACACGGTCTGCGAAGGACTGGGACTCGAATCCGGCGTGGACAAGAGCTTCAAGGAAGCGCCGTTCTTCTACTGGCTCTACACGCTGCTGATTGTGGGCGGCGCGGCAACTGTGCTGTTCCTGCCGGACGCTCTGCTGGTCAAATCCGCAGTGCTGTCGCAGGTGTTGAACGGTGTTCTGCTCCCGGTGGTCATCATTCTGATGTTGCTGTTGATCAACCGCAAGGACCTGATGGGCGAGCACAGGAATTCGCGCATGTGGAACTGGATCGCGTGGGGAACCAGCATTATCGTGATCGGGATGACACTGGTGATGCTGTGGGGGCTGATGCCGGGGCACTGAGGATTGGGCGTATTACTCTATCTGCTGTGGAGTGGGGAATATTCAGGCCACAGCCAGCCGCTTCAGCTGGATGCGATCGGCGGGAATTTGAGCAAGATCGTAATGAGCCTGCTGCGTAATCCAGCTTTGAGCGCTCCCGCCAAAAACCTGAGATAGCCGAATTGCCATCTCAGGCGAAATGCCGCGTTTACCATTGACCAGTTCGGAAAGAGTGGTGCGCGTGACGCCCAAGGCCTGCGCTGCTTGAGTGATCGTCAGGCCGAGCGGCTCGATGCACTCCGAAAGAACAACGGTCCCGGGATGAGGCGGATTCTTCATCGGCATGGGAAACCTCCTTAGTGGTAATCCAGATAATCGACTTCAAATGCATGGCCTTCATCAAATCGAAAGGTTACTCGCCAATTGGCTCGGACGGTGATTGCCATGAAGCCCCTGAATTCACCCTTGAGCGTATGCAAGTTGAATCCTGGAAGATTCATATCTTCTACGGAACCGGCTGCGTCCAAGCGTGCCAGGATATTGCGAAGTTTGGCCAGGTGGTCCGGTATAACTCCTCTTGGATCATCGTCCTCATAGAGCCGTTTCAGCCCCTTGTGACGGAAGGTTCTGATCATTCATTATCGTAATGCGTAACGTAACGCAGGTCAAGGGCGGCCGCCGACAAACCAGTGGCTATAGCAGTTTTCCCGCTGCCAGGTCCCGAATCAGCCCGCGATCCGCCGCCAGGAAGTCATAGTCTGGCAGGTCTTCGAGCTTGGTCCAGCGCACTTCGTGGTAGATCCGGTTCACAATCTCGCCGGAAAACTCGTGGACGGCAAAAAACAGGAGATCGACTGCGCCACCATGCCGGTAGTTATGCCGGATGTGCGTCACCTTGGGACCGATCACGGCCTTGATTCCCAATTCTTCGTCAAGTTCGCGAGCCAGAGCCTGTTCCGGGCTTTCGCCGGGCTCGATCTTGCCGCCGGGAAACTCCCACTGCGACGCCATGGGCTGATCCGGACGCCGCTGGCCAATCAACACTTCCCCGCCGCGCACAATGAGCGCAGCCGCCACAAAGCGAAGAGCTCCGGGAGGCCGGGCAGGAGAGTTTGTGGGAGCGTCAGACACACACCTAGTGTAAACGCTTCAAAAGACGCGTAGTACCCGGCGGGGATTGGCGGGTTTGGTGCGCTGGAAACAGAGGCAAGCATCAATTCTGTCGCGACGCGGTTATTCACCCGCGACGGCAGCCCCAAGACCTTCGGCTTCCCGAGGCCGGAAGTAGCCCCAACCATTCTTTTGGGCGGCCTGCAACAGCGCCGGCGAAGGGTTCACCGGGAAAGCGCAGCGCGCAATCTCAAGCATGGCCAGGTCGTGAATGGAGTTGCCGAAAACAGCATCGGGAGCCGGCAGCCCTGCTCGCTTGAGCGCTTCCGCCTTGCCCTCATCGGTAGGGACGTCGAGGATCTCGCTGGAGATCACGCCGTCCGTGACGCGCACTGCCGCGGCCAATACTCGTTCTTCCGGAATACCAAACGCGCGGACGCCCTCGGCCACGACCCAACGATTTGTCGAACTGACCGCCCAAAGCTCCACGCCCGCTTGCTGGAGCGTAGCCAGCAACGAAGCGACCTCCGGAAACACGCGGTCCCGGACAAATTCGTTCACATATTGCGCCGCCGCTGCGCGCAGTTCCTGTTCGCGCAATCCGGCATAGATCTGCACCATCTCGCCGCATATTTCCAACTCGCTTACCTTGCCGGACAAATAGCCGCGATAGCGTGTGTCGATCCAATCGCTTGTGGAGCGCGAAACCAGACCCTGTTCGAGGCTCCAGACCATGAATCCGTAGCCCGAGTCGCCGCTCCACATCGTACCATCGCAATCGAACACGGCAATCTTTGGCTTGCAATCGAGAACGCGCCGTTCAAGTTCTTCAGCGGTCCATCTGGGAATTTCAATCTGCATCGTCGTCAATGTCGTTCAATCCTGCT
>Ga0302320_10023389_pt1 | contig 12131 bp, 8 predicted proteins | sample Bog_T0_3_FD_202130 | JGI IMG/M metagenome (GOLD analysis project Ga0302320, IMG submission 202130) | Peat permafrost microbial communities from Stordalen Mire near Abisko, Sweden - Bog_T0_3 | ecosystem: Environmental > Terrestrial > Soil > Wetlands > Peat | place: Sweden: Abisko, Stordalen Mire...
AGAGTGGCGGATCATTCATGCCTCTTAACCCCGTACTCCTTTGATTTACCGTCGACCCACCCCATCACACTGTGAGACCGAAGACCCAGGAAAGGGAGGAATTTGATGCACAGCGAACGAATCGCCACCGGAACCGCAAGCCGACACATCCGGACGCCGCGCGCCGTTCTGCTTTCGAAATTCGGGCTTATTCTCTACTACCTATTCGTGACAATCACAACATTGGCAGTCTTTATACCCTTCAATCCAAGAATGCCTGCCACGGGGCTCGATGCATCATGGGAATTCGCCATGAATCAAGCCGTTACACGGCATCTCAGCTTTGGCAAGCAAGTGGTGTTTACCTACGGGCCCTACGCATCGGTTGGCACCAGAGTTTTTGATCCCGAAACGGACCGGCGGATGATGCTGGGCAGTCTGCTCTTGGCTGTTTGCTACCTAGCCGCATTGTTCTATCTATCACGCGGCCAAAAGCGATACTTAATCGTGATCCTGCTGTTATTCCTGGCAACGTTTGGATCTCCAGAGTTACTGCTTCTGTCCTACTCATTTCTGTTGGTCGTATGCACTCTCAAGCAGATAGACTCCCCGGATCATGACAGAGGACTAGCGCTGAAGTGGTGGCAGGTGCTAATGCTTCTCGCGATGTGGTCTACGCTGGGCCTGCTGCCTGTTGTCAAAGGAAGCCTCTTATTGCCATTTGCAGCCTCCGTGGTCATACCGCCCTTCTTTCTCTTGAACCGCAGGCGCTATAGACAAGCCATTCTGCTGCTCTTAGTTCCGATCACAGCTTCTGTCTCCTTTTGGGCTTTTGCGGGCCAGCCGCTCGCTGATATACCTGCCTTCCTGCATGGTACATTTGCACTCACTTCCGGCTACACTGAAGCTATGTCGACATCGTGGGCAGTTCTGCCCAGTGCCATCGGCGACGGGCTCGTAATCGCATATCTAGGTATTTCGGGATTGATATGCCTATCGATCAGTTGTTGCAGCGGGCTAACGCTGCCATCCAAATGGATGCTGATGCTTCTCTCCGCGGTATTTCTGCTGGTTGCATTCAAGCACGGTTTTATTGCCTCTTCTGCGATAGCGGGTTCTTTCGGTGCGCTTAGTGTGCTTATTTTGATTATCGGTCTCCTCTACATCGACAGATATCTTGTTTGTTCGCTTTCCATCGCAATGGTTCTAACGTCCGTCACGTCTCTTACTCGAGAGCCTGTATTGGGCAAAGAGGTGCGTGACAAGTTTGGGGTTGGCGCTGCGTGGACAGGAGGGGAGGGTCGGCGAGATATTCTGGCATTTTGCGAGCAAAGAGCGGTCGGGGCCTACGCTCGGTTGACCTACAAAACAACGTGGAATACGTACACCTCCGCCTGGCAGGGACTTCGGTCAAGATTGAGTCGAAATAACGATTTGGAGAATGAGTATGACCGATCTTTATCGAGTATTAGAGGGGCCTATGCCCTTCCTGCACTGAAAGGGAGTGCAGATATTTACGAATATGACCAATCGGTTCTCCTTGCATCGAATAATGAGTGGAACCCGCGGCCTGTTATTCAGAGCTATTCTGCCTACACTCCGGGCTTAGCGAGACTCAACGAACAGCATCTTCGGAGTTCAGACGCTCCCGAGTGGGTTCTGTTTGACCTTCAGAGTATAGACAATCGCTTTCCATCTCTCGATGATGGAATGAGTTGGCCGGCACTGTTCGATAATTACACATTCAACTCCCATAAAGGACAGTTTGTTCTTTTGGCCAAGAAGCAAATTATCAAGGCGCATAGTAACTATATCGGCTTAGTTAGGAGAACATGCAAGACTGGCGAGACGATTCCGATTCCTGAATCGCACGGGGTGCTCTTCGCTGAAGTTGATCTGAAGCCGACACTGGCAGGAAGACTGTTGATAGCATTGTTTAACCCTCCATTGTTACACATGGTGGTTCGTCTGGACAATGGAGAAGTTAAGAGTTACAGGGTTGTTTCCGAGATGATGACCACAGGTTTCCTTCTATCGCCGCTTGTCAGCAATGACGGGGAGTTCGCGTCTATCGTGGCCGGAGATACGGGTTTAGCTGATGGGGCCAAAGTCGAGAGCATTTCCATCGCGCCATCGTATGGTGGTTCAGTGTATTGGTCGGGCGAATATGAATTGACGCTGAAGGAGTATGTTTCGGAATGAGCATCAGTTGCCGATCGGTGAGGCGCGGTGGATCTGGTGCTTGCATTAGGGGTTTGCTGACTAGCCTCGGCAGGGAGATACAGGGTTGCTTGGTCGCTGCGCCATACTAACAGGTCCTCAATTCCGCGACATCGGACAGACTAAGTGCTTTTTGCAAGTAGATAGCATTTCGAGTTGCGCTTCATAATTCAAGAAGCCGCTGCGATGTCTTCCTGTCTACTTAATGTTTTGCTCTTCGTCGAAGTATCGAGTAAGATTGAAGATGCTCTTGACGCGATTCACAGCACGATTAAACGCGGGCAAATGTTTGTTGCGGAGTTCTGATGGATACGATGCGGAATATTGTCGTGGTCGGTGGGTGCGGTCACGTTGGGCTGCCCTTCGGCATGGTGTTGGCCGATCACGGCATGCGTGTCGCCCTGCTAGATATGGACGAGGCGAAGGTTGCCTCCGTCAACCAGGGGAAGATGCCATTCCTTGAGGCCGGGGCTGAAGCGCTGTTGCCAAGGCTTATCGGAAAGTCGCTGTTTGCCACCACCGATCCGGAATGCCTGCGCAGCGCGGAGGTCGTGATTTCCGTCATCGGCACACCCGTCGATGAACATCTTAATCCGACCGTTTCGGCGCTGTATCGCAGTCTGGACGATTTGATCGAGTATCTTCCCGATGGATCGCTCCTGGTGCTTAGAAGCACTCTCTACCCCGGGGTCACCCGCATCCTCAAGGACCGCATTGACGAGCGCAAGCGCGAAATTCACATCGCCTTCTGCCCCGAACGGATCGCCGAAGGAAAGGCGATTGAGGAGCTAACCAGCCTGCCCCAGATCATCTCCGCGTTCGATCCTGTTGCGCTGGCCAAGGCGCGGGAATTTTTCAGTCGAATTGCTCCGTCCATCATCGAGTTAGATCCCCTTGAGGCGGAACTTGCCAAGCTGTTTACGAATAGCTGGCGCTATCTCAATTTTGCCGCCTCCAATCAGTTCTATATGTTAGCTGAAAGTTATGGCCTGGATTTCTACCGCATTTATAACGCGGTTACCCAAGAGTACCCGCGCATGCGCAGTTTTGCGCGCGCAGGGTTCGCCGCCGGCCCTTGCCTGTTGAAAGACACGTTGCAACTCTCCGCCTTCTCCAGCAATAACTTCTTTCTCGGTCATGCGGCCATGCTCGTCAACGAAGGCCTCCCAAATTTCATTGTTACCCGGCTTCGCGCAGAGGGGTTGTCGAAGGCCACGGTGGCCATTCTAGGAATGGCATTCAAGGGCGATTCCGACGACAACCGCAGTAGCCTGTCATACAAGCTGAAAAAGCTCCTGCAGGTTGAAGCGCGAAGGGTTCTCTGCACTGACCCCTTGATATCCGATTCAAGGTTTGTCTCACTCGAACAAGCAGTGGAACAGGCCGATGTCATCATCCTCGGCGCTCCGCATTCGGCATACTGCGGCTTGGAATTCCCAGCCGGCAAGAGAATCGTGGACGTGTGGGGATTTTGGCGTCAGAAGTAGGACAATCCTAACTTTTCTAAGGAGGACAAATGAAGGTTCTTGTTACCGGCGCTGTCGGCTTCATTTGCGGCTATTTGATTCAGGAATTGCTCGACAACGGCCACGAGGTCGTTGGACTGGATAATTTTAGTAAGTATGGCCAGACTCATAAGTCTTACGATGCTCATCCGGGCTATCAATTTGCCGAAGGCGATGCGAAGAATGTTGATTTGCTGAAGGAACTTTTGGTCGATTGCGACCAGTTCGTCGCGGCGGCAGCCATGATAGGTGGAATCTCCTATTTTCACGAATTTGCATACGATTTGATGGCGGAAAATGAACGCATTACGGCGGCTGCATTCGATGCCGCCATTCATGCCCACAAGAGCAATAGACTCGAGAAGATCACCGTGCTGTCTTCCAGCATGGTTTACGAATCTACGGCTGAGTATCCAACTCCCGAAGGCGCCGAGCAAAGATGTCCGCCGCCTAGATCCACTTACGGTTTTCAGAAGCTGGCGACGGAGTATTTTGTCAAGGGCGCCTGGGAGCAGTACCAGTTGCCATACACCATCGCGCGGCCGTTCAACTGTGTGGGAATCGGCGAGAAGCGGGCACTGCGGGATGTTGACGTGTACAGCGGCAACGTGAAGCTGGCAATGTCGCACGTCGTCCCCGACCTGGTGCAGAAAGTGCTGAAGGGGCAGGATCCGCTGCACATTCTTGGTGAAGGCAACCAGGTGCGCCACTACACGTATGGCGGCGACCTTGCACGCGGAATCCGGATCTGCATAGAGAATCCAGCTGCACGCAATCAGGACTTCAATCTATCCACTGCCGTGCGAACAACTGTTCTGGAATTGGCGAAAGTTATCTGGGACAAGGTGCATAAGGGCACAAAGCCATTCCGAGCGGTTCACGACCCGGCATATGAGTACGATGTGCAGGAGCGCTCGCCCGCGGTGGAGAAGGCTGAGCGGTTGTTGGGTTACCGCGCGGAGACAGCCTTGAGCACCATCCTCGACGAGGTTATCCCCTGGATCGAAGAACAGATTGCGGCGGGCCAGATCTAGTGCACCGGCTGCCGTCTCGCACGGCGGATTCATCTCGTCCATGCGGTGAGATGAGTATTCGCTAATAGGGGGAGATTTCGTGGCAAGCGACATGGCAAGAAATCGGAATGACGATTTGACGATCGTCATTCCCGTGTACAACGAAGGCGCGGGCTTTGAGGAATTGTGGAGCGAGTTGAATGCTCACCTGCAGTTTCCATTTCGCGCTCTTGTCGTCTACGACTTCGATGAAGATAACACTGTTCCAGCTGTGCAAGCGGTGATTTCACGAGGCGAAAAGCGCCTCAGCCTGGTCAAGAACAATATTCGGCGCGGGGTGGTCGGTGCTCTCTTCACCGGATTCCGCGCGGTTGAGAACGGCCCTCTGTTAGTGGTCATGGCCGATCTCTCTGACGATCTGGCGCAGGTGAGCCGGATGGTCGAGTTATATCGCCAAGGCTACGACGTCGTGGTTGGGAGCCGGTATATGAAGGGTGGGCATATCCTGAATGGGCCGGTACTGAAACAGGCCCTCTCGCGCATGGCGGGAGTGAGTCTGCACTGGCTTCGGCGTATTCCTACGCACGACGCTACCAACGCCTTCAAGGTCTACGATGCCGCCATGCTGAGACAGTTTACGCTCGAGAGCCAGCGCGGCTTTGAACTGAACCTGGAAATTACGGTGAAAGCGTTTTTGGCCGGCTATAGCATTGTCGAGATTCCTTCTACTTGGCGGGACCGGACGCAGGGCAAATCAAAGTTCAAGCTATGGGCTTGGCTGCCGCATTATCTGCGCTGGTACTTCTATGCATTTCGGCCGAGGAACAAAGAGTAGCGATCATGCCTGCGAGTCACTCGCAGCGGGGGCTTGTGGACGGAGCGATTTCTGAAGGCTCTCAAGCAAGTGCTCTTCTCTACTTTCGATCTGAGCGGGCAAATTGCCACGACGCGGCGAATTGTAATGCGGGTCCATAAGGCCGGTTATTGAGGATAATGTGTCTTAGACGAGTCCGATACAATCACGGCGAATAGGCGATGGGAGAGGAGGCACGGTACCATGATGAACCGTAGGAACAACCGTAGGAACGGTAAAGCGGTGGGTAGTCACAAATACGAAGGCCTTCAGATTCTTCGAATAACCGCAGCATGCATGGTTGTGCTCACGCATTCGACGTATTATGTGTCGGAACGTCTCGACCGACATTTTGGCGTATGGGAAAAGGGCGCAAGCGGAGTAAATATCTTTTTTGTCCTGAGCGGCTTTGTGATGATCTATTCCTCTACAAAGCTTATGAACGAACCCAGTGGATGGAAGGTATTCGCCGAACGGCGCGTTGTTCGCATAGTTCCGATTTACTGGATCGCAACTTCCATCAAATTGATTGTACTTCTCTTTACGACCGGTTATGTCCTCCATTCGCGATTCGGCATTGCTAACACCATCGAGTCTTATTTCTTTATACCTGCGCGTAACAGCGAAGGCATTATTTCGCCGGTGATTGGGGTGGGCTGGACGCTGAATTTCGAGATGTTGTTTTACTTGCTTTTCACGCTGGCACTCATGTTTCGAGTGAACGTCTATGGATTCGTGGGCAGCGTTCTGACTCTTCTCACCATTGGCTCGTTCTTTCGTCAACCGGCTTGGCCGGCAGTAGCGTTCTATCTGGATGCAAGAGTTATCCTATTCTTCCTGGGCATGATCATTGCCAGAATCTGTATGACAGGCGTTCATATTCCCAAGTATTTGGCCATTCTGATACTGGCTCTAGGATTTGTGGGCTTGCTGGCCCCCCTGCCACCTCTGCTTCAATTGCATAGTCTTCCCTACGTATTGGCTCCTGCCTTGATCGTATATTCCACGGCTTCGTTAGAAGGCTCGTTGACTCGAATACCTCGATTTGTGCTCTACGGGGCGGATGCTTCTTATGCAATCTACCTTTTCCATCCGTTTATAGCCCCGGCCGTACCAACCGCTCTGATGAAGATTCATCTTTCGTTTCCGTGGTTGTCCATCGCCTGCAGCGTATTTCTTGCGCTCGCTGGCGGCTGTCTTGTCCATGAGTTCATTGAGGCTCCCATCACAAGATGGTTTCAGAGCCATCTTCTGGTCGGGGGGAAGAAGGTCATTCACCCCGTGGCAGCCGTGTAAGCCTTCCGGACCTAGGATTGGAGCAGGATTCGAACGAGTCGGCGAGTAACCTCATAATCCTGCTCTTCGCCCTTCAATTGCTCGGAGTGAGGCTCAAGCGTGCCCGCGAATTCATTGAGAGGCTGTTTTATAACCGTGCCTTCGATGGCAATGGCAATCCAGAACAGGAGCCGCCTGTTAAACCGTTATTCATATTCGCAGTCATTCTTTTGAGCGTCAGCACTCTTTGTGCGAGTGCCGTCGAAGTCGCAGCATTCTCGAGTGCGGGTCAGAGCGATCTGCCCGATCAGAGAACTGTTTCGAATGTTCGCGGCGGCGATACGCGCTATGACGTGACTCAATTCGGCGCGATTGGCGATGGCAAGAAGGATGATACCGCAGCGATCCAAGCAACTTTCGATGCGTGCTGGAAAAATGGAACCGGCACGCCGCCCTATGGTGGCGTGGTGGAGTTTCCGGGCAGCCGTGCCTATGTCATAAGCGACACCATTAACGCCTACGATTCATGCCGGATCGAAGGCATAGGTGTGTCCTTACGAATGCAAACTCCGCCGGAGCTTTTTTGGAATGGAGTTGCTTCCGGGACGACAATCTTGAAACTGACCGGCTTCACAATAGCGCGCAACACTTCTTCCATCACCTTTCTAAGCACAGGCAACGCGATTCCTGGCGACACAGTGACGATCAACGGGACGACAGTTAGATTTGTCGCTTCGGGGGCCAAAGGGAATGAAGTCAACATCGGGGTTGACTATGCTGCGACCGCTACGGCGCTGTGCACCATGTTAAACGCATCCATTGATTCTAAGCTGCGGAAGAGCAAGCCCTATTCAAACCCAAGCGCAGGGGTCGTCGATACAGCTTGGCAGAGCATCGGCTATGTGGAGACGCTCACCACCACTTCTTCGCACATCCGAGTTGGACTCGCTCTCGGTACAAAGAGCACACCCAGGAGTGGCAGGGCAGCAGTGAATGAATACCTGGCTACCTTTCCAACGACAAACAGCCTTAGTGTGGGGAATTGGGTGCTTATCCAGGGATTCTCAGGCGACGGCGTGGTCTTGAATCGGACTGTGGCTCAGGTGGCGGCTGCTTCGGTTTCCTCCTTTACGGTTGCGCTTCCGTTTACACCATTTGTGCCCCTTGCTGGCCAAACGATCATGATTGGCGCACACACAGACAGTGGGACCGCCAGCACGACCACTGTTGTCCTAGCCTTCGATACTTGGTCGCGGAATCAACAGGAAGTGAGTAACCTGATGTTACACGGCTCGACTTCCTTCGGTGTTGGCATCTACTTTGGCTCTCGTATCGATACCGGAAGCAGGGCTCTTAATACCTGGGTTGAGGGGGCAAAATATTTCGGCTACTACTTCTCCGCCGGCGGCATTAATGTTGAGATCGATAACGGTTCCCGCTGCGATGGCGCCGGCATCGCTTGCATGTACTGGCGAGCCGTGGCTGGGGACAACTTCAGGCTCGCAAACAGCACCTTTAACGTGAGTAAGGACGGCAACGGGGCTGCCGTGATGCTGGATTCGTCCTCGTGCGATTACGGCATTGTGAGCGCTACGTTGTCACATCTGACGCTGGAATCGGACGCCTTCACCATTGCTCCCGGGCTGGGGATTATTACTCTCTATGATTGCGGTGCGGATAGATTCCTCAGCCAGTTCTCGCTTAATCTAGACAATGTCTATGAATCCGAAACCAGTAAGATTGCCAATCCGGGCCTCGTCATGTCTCCAGCCAATGATGGTGCGCTGCAGATCACCGCTATTAACTCTACATTCAATGGACAGACAGCGGCAAACCGATGGGTTGGGGTGCCGGCACTTGCCCGCGGCGACATGTCAAGCGGCCTCGCCTCTCTACTCAATTATTCCCTGCCGATCAACAGCATTGGATTGTCGACCTACAGCGCCGGCATCAGCGCATTCAGGGCGCCGACCCAGTTTATCGGCGATGTGGATGTAAACCAATTATGGCAATATGGCGTCAATGCGTCTGCTTTCCTGTATTCGGACACTGCCTTTCAGGCGCTCCCAAACGCCACAACGCTATTTGCCGGTCAGATTGTTGCCCCCCCTGCTTATTGGAGCGGCGTGAATGGCAAGCGTTATGCTATCGACGTGGTATACCAGACCGGAACAACTGGGACACCGAACGGCGGCACTACGAAATGTACCGGAGCCAAGGGAACCAGAATTCTGACCTGTAGCAGCGCCACTGACCTATCGATCGGCCAAAGAGTCACAATTGGGCCGGACACAAACAAGACAATCAAGTACGTTGACGCGACGCATCCGGGAGCGGTGCAGGTGAGCCTCTCAAGTAATCTCAGCGCCGCGCATTCTGGCCAGGCGCTTTCATTTTCCGCACCTCTGCTGGCCTCTGAGATTCAGATGCCGACGAAGTTTCCTGGCGCGCCACGCACTGAAACGTGGTCGCAGGGCGATGTAGAATTCAATTCCAAGGCGACTGCTACTGGAATTGCGGCTTGGGTCAATGTGGCTGCCGGCACGCCGGGAACGTGGGCCGCGATTCCGCTCGGCAACAGTAGTGGCCAGATTGCCGCTTCCCAGATATCTGAAACCACAGGGTCGGGAAATGTGGTGTTAGCGAAATCGCCGACGGTCAGCGGCCTAAGTGACACGGGAACTACCAGGCTCAACAATGTGACAATAGGGGGCACGTGCTCCGGGTGCAGCGGAAATAGCGTTCGGACAGCGCAGGCATTCTGCACCGGGCAGGCGACTTCATCTTCCACGCTTGCGATGTTCGGCGCCGGGTCCGCGGCCACGTCATGCACCTCGAGTGTTGGAGGCGAAAATGCCACACAGTTATTGATGAACACAAGCGGCACTTTGAGCATCCTGGCTGTTCGTTGCGCTCAGAGCGGAACCAGGCCGCAAAGTGGAGTTTTCAGCGTGTGGGATTTGCCTTCCGGCACGGGTATGTCGGGTCCGAGCTCGGGGACCAATACCGGCCTAACCTTAACCTATGGGACTGCCAAGGCAAACACTACGCTCTTCGACTTATCCCATTCCTTTGCCTACGCCAAAGGTGATTTGCTCCGCATTCAATTCACCACGCAGGCAAATGAGACATTGGGGGAATGCGAGGCGAGTTTCAATTATTGACTATGCTTGACACAGGGATTCCAACTGCACAAGGTTGACGCATTACTCGTTGGATTCTTTTAGGCAAGCGATGTAAGTTGTTCAGCCCTGCGTTTGGCGGCCGAAGCAACGACGGATTGTTAACAGTAAGAATGGTCTATCTTGCATGGATGTAATGATCGTTGGAACGCGCGGTGTACCGGCCAACCATGGAGGCTTCGAGACTTTCGCAGAGGATCTATCATTATTCCTAACCTCAAGAGGCCATAAGGTGATCGTCTATTGCCAGGCTGATAGAGCGGGTGCGCTGGCGGAAGATACCTGGAACGGGGTGCATCGTGTTGTAGTTCCCTCCGGAAACCACGCTATCGGGACTATCTCTTACGATTGGGCTACGACTATGCACTGTTCGCGGCGAAAGGGTGTTGTACTCACACTGGGTTATAACACGGCTGTGTTCAGCCTGATGTATCGGATGCATCGTCTACCAAACGTAATGAATATGGACGGAATCGAGTGGAAGCGGGAGAAGTGGTCATTTTCGCAGCGAGCCTGGTTATGGTTCAATGAGTGGGCGGGGGCGCGATTTGCCCATCACCTGGTGGCGGATCATCCGGAAATCGCACGCCATCTTCGACGACACACATCCGCAGAGAAGATCACGGTCATCCCGTATGGAGCGGATGCTGTAACATCCGCGCGGCTGGAGTTGCTGGGAGCATACGGATTGAAGTCGAAGAGCTACTATCTTCTTATTGCTCGACCTGAGCCGGAAAACTCGATACTCGAGATTGTCAGAGCCTTTTCCCGGCACTCATCGGGCGATCCTCTGGTTGTCCTTGGAAACTACTCCGGGAAAGGCAATGGGTACCGGCAGCAGGTGAGGGATTCGGCGGGGCAAAGGGTGCAATTTGTCGGTGCAATCTACGATCGCGAAATTGTGCGAGCACTACGATTCCACGCAAAGGCCTACATCCACGGCCACCGCGTGGGCGGAACAAACCCGTCATTAGTCGAGTCTCTCGCAGCGGGCAACGCCATCATCGCTCACGACAATCGATTCAACCGGTGGGTGGCCGGTGAGTATGCCGAGTTCTTTACGGGGACGCGCGATCTTGAGGAGATCCTCGAAGGCCTGGAGGAAAATCGCTCGCGGCTATCAGCGATGGAAGCAGCGAGCCGTCAACGCCACAGGGATGAGTTCGAGAAAGAGAAAGTGCTCCTGGCTTATGAGGAATTACTTCTCCGCGCTGAGAGAAGTTAGGTTCGGTGCAGATCATCAGACAAATGTAAGCTATCAGGCTCGAACCTCTCAAGACAGCGAGCATTCAGGCGCTGCTCGAATGGAAGGTAGGCCAGCTAAGTGAACCGGGGCGCTTTTGAGTGAATGAGTCTATGGTTAGATCGATTCTCTTTGTTCATCAAGGATTTGAACTCTATGGCTCCGATCGAACGCTCGTACAATCCGTTGACGCGGCAGCGAAACGCTGGCCAGCAGCCCGGATCACGGTTCTGCTGCCCAATGAAGGTGTTTTGCAGACCCCGCTACAGGCTGTGGTTGAAGATGTTCGCGTGGTCGACCTTGCAATTCTGCGCAAGAGTAACCTGAAAACAATGAAATTGAGGGATGCGGCCGGTTTTCTGAAAAAGGTATTGGGAGCGCGCCGGATGATGCGAGCTTACGACGTAACTTACATCAACACGGCCGTGGTTATGGATTATATTCTTGCCGCGTGTGTGGTGAGCGGGCCTCGCATTCTGCATGTGCATGAAATACCAACCGGGTTTGCAAAGATATTCTTTTCAGCGATTCTCGTCCTTAGCCGCTCGTTCGTTGTATTCAACTCTCATGCGACGAGGCGCAGCTTTTGGCTTCTGCCCTGGCAACGGAGTTCTGTTTTATGGAATGGCGTCGCCGCGCCGACAGAAGTGCGACAGGTCACGCCCCACGCAACGTTGAATCTTTTGCTTATCGGCCGATTCAATTCCTGGAAGGGACAAGCGATTTTGCTGCAGGCTGTGGCGCAACTGCCGGCAGAGGCGCGTGCGCGGTTGAGCGTTCGACTGGTGGGAAGCGTTTTTGGAGACCAAGATCATTTCACTGACGAGTTGGTGAGAGCGATTGCCGAGCACGGACTTTCAG
>Ga0302320_10023391_pt1 | contig 12131 bp, 2 predicted proteins | sample Bog_T0_3_FD_202130 | JGI IMG/M metagenome (GOLD analysis project Ga0302320, IMG submission 202130) | Peat permafrost microbial communities from Stordalen Mire near Abisko, Sweden - Bog_T0_3 | ecosystem: Environmental > Terrestrial > Soil > Wetlands > Peat | place: Sweden: Abisko, Stordalen Mire...
GGAGACGTCGGTTGCGAGGCCCATCGGCTGATTGAACAGAGCCGCCGTCGCCGGGCCGCCGTCGCCGGTACTCCCCACCCTGCCGGCTACCCCTGCCAGAAGGTGCGCGTTGGGCCCTGTTGCGCCGGGATACGCGAACTTGATCTGATTGTTGGCCCAGTCAGAGAAGTAGACTACGCCACCGGACACTGAATAGGCGATGCCCGAAGGCTCACCAGCCGGGCTGCCGCCAGAGACGGTGTTGGAGCTACCCGCAATGGTGTCGATCTCCTCCGAGTAACCGTTCGGACCCTGGACATAGACTTCGCGAACGCGGAAGTTTCCAAAGTCGGCGATGTAGAAATTCTCCGACGGGTCAACGGCAACGCCGTAAGGAACACAAAGGGTCTTGACGGTGGCTGGGAATCCATCCCCCAGATAGGTGCAACTGCCTCCCGTCCCCGCCACCTGCCACAGTGCGCCGATGCTGGGTTGGTATTCCGAGATGATCCAGTTGCCGGTATTGGCGAAGTACAGGTTTCCGGCCGTATCGACGGATGACTGACCGGGGTTGTTGAGGAAGCACTGGGTTGGCGTGGGGTTCTTGACGTTGTTGCAGCCTGCGCCCGCAATCCCGGTGCCGACCACGGTGGAGATGGTACCCGGATTTCCGAGAACCAGGTTGTAGGAGGCCGAGACAACCGCGCTCGGCGCACCGGACGTAAAGGTCGCGATGGCGTTGATGGTCTTGCTTGCCGAGACGGTGATGGGACCCGCGTAGAGTGTGGACTTCGCAGTGGGCGTGGTGCCATCGGTGGTGTAGTAGATGGTGGCGCCCCACGTCGAATCCGTAATGAAGACGGTCAGGGCGGAGGTGTAGGTCCCGGTGGGCACCGAGAACACCGGCGCGGTGGCCTGCACAGTGCCGAAGGTGAAGCCGGCGCTGGCAGTCGGGCTCTGCAGGTAGCCAGGGGCGATGGCGATGGCCTGCACCGTGGATTCTGTCAGCCCGTTCACCGGGGTGCCTATGCTGGCGACCGGGAACGGCCCGTTGTAGGGAGTGGAAGATGCGGTCGGCGTGGCGCCGTTGGTGGTGTAGTAGATCTTGGCGCCAGGCGTGCTGTCTGCAATCGTCACAGATTGGGGCGCGGAGAAGGTTCCACCGTCGGGACTGATGACGGGCGTTGCCGCCGCAGGCTCAATGGATGCCGTGGCGCGGCGAATGACATGGTTCTTGTTGTCGGCGATATAGACGTTGCCGAATGCATCCACCCATACTCCGCTCGGGTTGTTCAATTGCGCGCTGAGGGCCGGGCCGCCATCGCCGCTGTAGCCGGCCTTGCCGGTTCCGGCGATGCTGACCTGCGTGCTGCCTGAGGCAACGCTGATCACCTCATCAGACGTGTCCGCGACAAAGATGCGCCCCGCTCCGTCGACTGAAACGCCGGCAGGGTAAGAGCCCTTGGCTACCGTGTTGATCAGGCCGGTGCTCGCGCTTACTTCGCGGATTGCATTGTTTTCTGCGTCCGCAATGTAGAGGTTGTCCGCCGTGTCAAGCGCCAGCCCTGAGGGAAAAGCGAGCAATGCCGCGGTGGCGGGGCCCCCGTCTCCCAGCGGCGGGTAGACGACATTGAAGACCGCCCCGGCATAGAGCGATGCAACGCCGGTGTTGGCGCTCACCTTGATGACCTGGCCCCAACTCTGGTTGTAGAGACTGGTAAAGAAGACGTTGCCCGCGCTGTCCACCGCGACTCCACCTGGGGAGTTCAGTGTCATGCTGGTGGCAGCGCCCCCAATTCCAGTGTTGTTGCCCTTGGTGCCATTGCCTGCGATGGTTGAAATGGCGCCTGTGCCCGCGGTTATCTTGCGGATGCGGAAGTTGCCGGCATCGGCAATGTAGAGATTGCCTGCCTGGTCAATCGCAATCCCCGTAGGTGCGTTGAGCGTGGCACTTGTTGCCGGGCCGCCATCGCCCAATCCGCCGCTTCCGCCTCCGGCAATCGTGGTGATCACGCCGGAGGGCGCAACCTTCCGAATGCGGTTGTTGCCGGTATCGGAGATGTAGAGATTGCCAAGGTTGTCCCCCACAATCGTCCCCGGCGAATTCAAGGTAGCGCTGGTTGCCTGGCCGCTGTCCCCGGTAAAGGATTTGGTTCCGGTACCTGCAAAGGTGCCGATGACATAGGTAGTGGCCTTGATGGTGTATGTGGCGCTGACCACTGGGCTGGGCCCGAAGTTGGGCGCAGCGATTGCAATTGCATTCAGGGTGGCCGTGGAAGCAATGGTGATGGGGGCGGTGTAGACGGGCGATGCCGCGGTGGGGATGCTGCCATCTTCTGTGTAGTAGATGGTTCCCTGTGTGCCGGTAATTGTGACCGTTTGCGGGCCGGGATAGGTGCCGGAAGGCAGGGAGATGACTGGGGCGGCCGTGAGAGGCAGATTGATCACGTAGCTTGCCGTGACCATGGGGCTTGGGTTGTAGCCCGGCGCAAATGCAATGGCGTTGAACGATCCGCTGCGCCATACCGCGATTCCGGAGGTCGTATAGGGTGACGCGGTGGTCGGCGTGGAACCATCGGTGGTGTAGTAAATCTTGGCGCCCGGCGTGCTGTCGAGGAACACCAGATTCTGCGTCGAAGTGTAGGTCCCGCTGGGGGGAGTGAAGGTGGGGGCAGCAGCGGTTGGAATGTTGAGTACGTATTTGGCTGTGCCAACCGCGCTTTGCGAGGCGCCCGGAGCGACGGCGATCGCGCTGAGCGTTTCACTCTGCGCAACGGAAATCGGAGCGGTGTACTGAGTGGACGAAGTGGCCGGCGTGGACCCATCGGTGGTGTAGTAGATGGTCGCATTGCTGGCCGAATCTTTGATGGTAACGGTCTGGGTGGCAGTGTAGGTTCCCGCCGCCGGTGTGAAGGTGGGCGTGGGCGCCGGCGGCAGATTGATGGTGTAGGTTGCCGTAGCTGTGGGGCTCTGGGGAACGCCGGCCGCCGTTGCATAGGCGCTCAACGTTGAGGTGACGCCAATCGAGATGGGCCCGGTGTACTGAGCCGGAATCGTTGAGCCGCTGGCAGTGGTAACGGTGTAGTAGATGGCGGCGCCGGCAGCCGTGTCGGAGATGCTGACCGACTGCACAGCGGTATAGGTGCCGCCGGCCGGCGAGAAGGTGGGAGCAGGCGGCGGGAAGCTGTAGGTAGCTGAGGCGACGGAGCTGGGCTCCATGCCCGGCGCAATGGCAACCGCATTGAGCGTCTCCGTGCCAGAAACGGTGATCGTTCCACTGTAGATGGTCGAGCCGCTTGAAGGGATGCTGCCATCGGTTGTGTAGTAGATGGTGGCATTTGTGGTGCTATCGGTGATGGTGACTGTTTGTGCGGTGGTGTAGCCTCCCGAAGGCACGCTGATCACCGGCGTTGCCGCCGCCGAAGTGAGGCTGTTGCCAACTTTGCGCACGCGGTTGTTGCTGGTGTCGGTGATGTACAGGTTGCCGGCCATGTCGACCGCGACTCCGACTGTGAAGCCGATCATTGCGCTGGTTGCAGGGCCACCGTCACCGCTGTATCCGGGATTCACGGTGCCCGCCACGGTGGTGATGATACCCAGGGGGGAGATCATCCTTACCTTGTAAGAATTCTCGTTCAGGAACAGGTCGCCTTGCGCATCCAATGCGATGCTGGCAACGTGGTTGAATCCAATTGCTGTAGCCAGCAAGCCATCGTTGCCGCTTGTCTGCGTTCCGTTGCCGGCCACAGTGGTGATGATTCCCGTAGCCGCATTGACCTTGCGAATCCGGTTGTTGTTGGAGTCGGCGATGTACAGGTTATTCGAACTATCGATGGCAATGGACGTGGGATAAGAGAGGTGGGCGCTGGTTGCAGGGCCGCCGTCTCCGCCATACCCGCCACCAGACGAGCTGATGACGCCGGCGTAGGTGGAGATGACGCCGGCAGGCGTTACCATGCGGATCAGCTGGTTCTGTGAATCGCAGATGTAGAGGTTGCCCAGGCTGTCGAACGCCAGGGAGCTTGGACCACTTAACTCCGCCGCTGCGGCCTGTCCGCCATCGCCGGCATACCCTGATGTTCCGTTGCCTGCGAAGGTGGAGATCAGGCCCGTGCCGGCAGCCACCTTGCGAATGCGCTGATTCCCGCTATCCGCGATGTACAGGTTGCCGCTGGGATCGAGGACGGCCTGCGATGGGTTGTTCAGTACCGCGCTGGTTGCCGGAAATCCATCTCCAATTGAGCCGCCCGGCGAGCCGCCGCCGGCTACGGTGCTGATCACGCCCGCTGCGGTGACTTTGCGAATGCGTGCATTCGCGGTGTCCGCGATGTACAGATTGCCGGATCCGTCAACGAAGGTCTGCGAAGGGCTCTTCAGCTCGGCGCTGGTGGCCTTTCCGGAGTCGCCGGTGAAACCCGCGGTGCCATTGCCGGCCACGGTGTTGATGATGGCGCTGGCATACCCCATGGTGTAGACGCCGGAAGTGATCTGGCTGGCCTTGCCGCCGGAGCCGATCGCAACGGCTTCAAGCGTCTCGCTGGCAAAGATCGAAACCGGGCCGGTGTACTTGGTGGAGCTGCTTGTTGGCGCGTTGCCATTGGTGGTGTAGTAGATCGTGGTCCCGCTGGCCACTTCCGTAATGGTGACGGAGACCGGGCCATCGTAGACACCGGGCGGAGGCGTGAAGATGGGGCCAGCTGGAGGCAGATTGATGATATAGGCGGCAGTGCCGACGGCGCTCTGCGAGTAATTGGTTGCCGTGGCGATGGCCGAGATGGTCTCAGTGGACGATACCGTGATCGCGCCGGTGTAAACCGCCGAAGAGGTTGTCGGCGCAGTGCCGTCGGTGGTGTAGTAAATGCTCGCGCTGGGTGTCGAGGTTGAGATTGCGACGGTCTGCACAGCAGTGTAGGTGCCTGCCGCCGGAGAGAAGGTCGGCGTGGCCGCGGGAAGATTGATATTGTAGAGCCCTGACGCGACCGCGCTGTTTGCGTAGCCCGTTGCGGCGGCGATGGCCTGTATCTTTTCCTGCCTTTGCACCGTGATGGCGGCCGTGTACTTCGTGGAGCTCGTGGTGGGCGTGCTGCCGTCGGTGGTGTAGTAGATGGTTGCGCCCGTGGTAGTGGTCTTGATGGTCACGGTCTGCACCGAGGTATACGTTCCGGGCGGAGGTGCGAACGTGGGTGTGGCGGCGGCGGCGAGGTTGATGGTGTAGGTTGCCGAACCGACCGGGCTATTCGAGTAGCCAGTGGCAACGGCGATGGCGTTGATGGTCTCGGTTTGCCCCACGCTGACGGCAGCCGTGTACTTGGTTGAGCTGGCCGTGGGGGTGCTGCCATCGGTGGTGTAGTAGATGGTTGCGCCCGTGGTGGTGGTCTTGATGGCGACGGTCTGGGCGGCTGTGAAGGTTCCGGCGGCAGGCGTGAAGGTGGGCGTAGCCGCCACCGGCAGATTGATGGTGTAGGTCGCCGAGCCAACCGCGCTGTTGGTGTAGCCGCTGGCCACCGCAATGGCCTTCAGTGTTTCAGTGGAAGCAACGGAAACGGCTGCCGTGTATTTGGCGGACGCGGTAGTTGGAGTGCTGCCATCGGTTGTGTAGTAGATGGTTGCGCCCGTGGTGGTGGAACTCATGGTTACGGTCTGGGCGGCGGTGTAAGTTCCGGCGGCAGGCGCAAAGGCGGGAGTAGCGGCGACAGGCAGATTGATGGTGTAGGTCGCCGTTCCCGTCGCGCTTTGCAGGAACCCGGTTGCCGTGGCAATGGCGTTGATCGTCTCTGTTTGCCCAACGCTGATGGTCGCCGTGTATTTGGCCGACGCGGTCGTCGGCGTGCTGCCATCGGTGGTGTAGTAAACGGTCGCGCCAGTGGTCGTATCCTTGATGGTCACCGTTTGAGCCGAGGTATAGGTGCCAGCGGCCGGCGAGAACGTGGGCGTGGCCGCGGGGGTTCCGATGGTATAGGTTCCCTGGACTCCGACACTGCTCAAGTAACCCGGAGCCGCCGCAATCGCCGTGATGGTTTCCGTTGCCGACACGGTGACTGGCCCGGTGTACTTGGTCGAGCTCGTGGTCGGCGTCGTGCCGTTGGTGGTGTAGTAGATAACCGCACCCGTGGCGCTGTCTGCAAGAGTCACGGACTGTGCGGAGGAATAGGTTCCCGGCGCAGGCGAGAACGAGGGCGCAGGGGTGGGCGTGCTTGGAACGATGGTGAAGGTCGCGGAGGCTACCGCGCTGTTTGTGTACCCGCTGGCGATGGCGATGGCCTGGATGGTCTCGGTCGTCGTCACCGTAATGGCGGCGGTGTACTTGGTGGAGCCGGCCGAAGGTGTGCTGCCATCGGTCGTGTAGTAGATGGTTGCGCCGGTAGTGGTATCGCTGAGGGTCACCGTCTGCGGCGCGTTATAGGTCCCGGCGGCCGGGCTGAATGTTGGAGTGGCCGCTATCGGAATCACGCCGCAGTTGGAGGCCGAGCCGCCGACAACGACATTCGCGCAACTGTAGGGGCCCGCATCGGTCTGCGCATTCCAGACATTGATGGTGACCTTGTCCCCATTGTTGAGAGACCATGTGTTGAAACCGTACAGGCCGGTGAGTCCGGTGATCGTGATCTGCGAATCTGTCCAGGACGAGACCGCCAATCCAATGGCGTCCGTGGCATTGCCCGCGCCCCACTGGGCAGTGATGTCGTTGAATTGAATATAGGGAGAGTTCCCCGAGTATGCGCCTTGCGCTCCGAAGCCCGAACCACCGATCGTGATGGTCTGGGTCTGCTTGGCCTGGATCGCGCTCACCGAAGTGATTCCCGGTGCGGTGCCTCCGGCCATTGCGCGAATCCGGTAGTTGTTGAAGTCTCCAATATAGATATTGCCGGCGTGGTCGATGGCCAGGCTCTGCGGGCCATCCAGTTCGGCAGCCGTTGCCAGGCCACCATCGCCAGAGAATCCAGCAACACCGACGCCCGCAACAACCGAGAGAAAGCCTGTGCTGGCTTCAACCTTGTCCACGAGATTGTTAGCGCTGTCGCAGAAATAGACATTGCCTTGCTTGTCGAGGGCGATCCCGCTGCTTACGCCAATCTCGACAGTGGTTGCCAGTGTTGACTTTCCGGCAGAGAGAGCGTTATTGCCGCTGGTACCCGTGCCGGCAACTGTGCTGATCAGGCCGGTCGATGCTGTCACTTTGCGCACGCGAAAGTTGCCCGCATCCACGATGTAGAGGTCGCCTGCGGTGTCGACAACGATGCCGGTCGGAGAGTAGATCTGAGCCTTGGTAGCGGCTATGCTATCGCCGTTGAAGCTGCCAACACCCGTGCCGGCCACAGTCTGCAAATTGCCGGTCGATTTGACGAGCTCACGAATGCGATCGTTGAAGGAGTCAGCGATGTACAAATTGCCCTTGGCATCGACGGCCAGCGCGGAGGGACCGTTGATCCGGGCGGATGTGGCCTTGATGCCGTCTCCATTGAATCCAGGGACGCCATCGCCGGCGATGGTGGTGATCACGTTGGCGCCTGCCGACACCATGCGCACTCGATTGTTGCCGTAGTCTGCAATATATAGATTGCCGCTGGCGTCGAAAGCGAGCCCGGAGGGATAGCTGAGCTCAGCGCCGATCGCTGCTCCACCATCTCCGCTAAAGCCGGAGGTGCCCTTGCCTGCGACGGTAGTGACGACACCAGTTGTCCTGTCGATCTTGCGGACGCGGTTGTTGTTGAAATCCGAGAAGTAGACGTTGCCCGCCGGGTCTACCGCTACGGCCACGGCGCTGTGCATCTCAGCATCTATCGCCTTGCCCAGGTCTCCGCTGAACCCCTGCGTTCCCTTGCCCGCTATCGTGGTGATGGTTCCCGCAGGCAGCGCCAACTGGATCCCGGCCAATCGCGAACTGCCGCCAGGATGCGCCTGACTCACGGTTGATTCATCCTGGGCAGCGCCCATCAGGGTAAAGGCGAAGAAAGCGAGTGCAGAGACAACAACAGTCCAGATCCCAGGTTTACGCACGGCGGTGATCTCCTCTTACGTGACACAGAGCTTGCCCTGCTCACGGTCGTTCAAACGGCCAGATTGAGTTTGGTGTGGCAGTTGTGGTCAAAGGGGGGAGAAGACGGTGGATGAATAATGGACAGAGTATATCTACATGAAACAGGCGATGTGAAGAGGGTTGCAGAGAACTTTTATGTCTTTCTTACAATAATTCTGGTAACCACACCAAAGTATCTACTCGTAACCGTTCCGTCGCGCTCCTACTCCCAGATGAGTAACCTTGAAATCGGACTCCAGCTGAAGTGACCTGCCCGACTGAGATGACTTCGGTGGCACGGGGTTTACGGGTGCGTCCTCTGAACCTGAGAACTCGGCGTTGGCCAGATTGAGAGATGGGGCGTCCCAGCCGGCATCTACCAGGCAGGAACAGTCCACTGGTCTTCTGTGCGGCTGGCGTTCTGGCCCTGCAGCTCCAGGGCATCCGCTTTGGCGTGAGGCAGCTGAATGGGCTTGGCTGCGGCGGCCTGTGCGGCCTCTGCCCGCAGGAGCCTCTCGGGCACTATACTGGCCTGTCGTCCAAATTCCCAGCTCCGGAGACAAATCCATGCGTACGGCCCGCTGCCTTTCCGCCGCCATTCTGACGGCTTGCCTGCTCCCCCTGCCTGTCATTGCGCGCGCGGAGGACACTCCCGCTGCCAAACCAGCGGCCGCAGAGAAGACCGCTGAAAAGGCCCCAGCCGCTGAAGTGACCACCCAGGGCACGATCGACTCGGGAGGGCAGCATATTGCCTATACGGCCATTGCCGGCACCCTCACGGTGGGGGCGACGGACTCCCAGGATGCGCAACTCGGCCCGGACGGAACCCCCCAGCCTGGGAGCCAGCTTGCGCTGAACGAACCGAAGGAGGCGAAGGACGCAAGTCCTGTGGCGCGTATTTTTTACGTGGCTTACTTCAAGAAGGACGCGAAGGCCGAGGAGCGGCCGGTCACCTTCTTCTACAACGGTGGACCGGGCAGTTCGACGGTCTGGCTGCACATGGGATCCCTGGGCCCGAAGCATGTGGTGACGGTCGGCGACCAGCACCTGCCTGCAGCGCCCTACAAGATGGTGGACAACGCTTATTCGCTGCTGGACACGAGCGATCTGGTGTTCATCGACATGCCGGGCACGGGGTTTGGACGGCTGATCGGCAAGGACGCCGACAAGGCCTTCTGGGGCGTGGACGAGGACGCGAACGCGTTTGCGCGGTTCATCGCCCGGTTCATCACCAAGTACAGCCGGTGGAACTCGCCGAAGTACATCTTTGGTGAGAGCTATGGCACGACGCGGTCGGCGGTGTTGGCCAATATTCTGGAAAACCGCAAGGATATCGACTTGAACGGAGTGATTCTGCTCTCGCAGATCTTCAACTTCACGACGGACATCGACTTCCCGGCCGGCAATCCCGGCGTGGACCTTCCCTACGTGCTGGCGCTGCCCACCTATGCCGCGACGGCCTGGTACCACAAGAAGCTTCCGCAACAACCGGCAGCGCTCGAGCCCTTCCTGAAGGACGTGGAGGACTTTGCCATGGGACCGTTTGCGCACGCTTTGGCGCTGGGAACCGATCTTTCGCCTGCCGAGAAGCAAACCGTGGCCGAGAAGCTGCATGAGTACATCGGGCTGCCGGTGGCTTACCTGCTGAAAGCCAACCTGCGCGTAAGCGGCGGCGAGTTTACCAAGACACTGCAAGACGATCAGGATTTGACCACCGGGCGGCTGGACACGCGGTTCTCCGGGCCGGATATCGATCCGTTGAGCCAGGAGTCGGAGTACGATCCGCAGAGCTCGGCGATCTCGTCGGCGTATGTTTCGCTGTTCAACGACTATGTGCGCAAGGATCTGAAGTATGGCGAGGGGCAGACTTACCTGTCGTCGGCGCAGTTTGGCGGGACGCGGTGGGACTTTGCGCACCATGGCTTTCCGCTGGGGCTGAACGTGGCCAACGACCTGGCCGAGGCGATGAAAACCAATCCGCGGCTGCGGGTGATGGTGAACGGCGGCTACTACGATTTGGCGACGCCGTTCTTTGCTGCGGTCTACGAGGAGAAGCATCTGCCCATTCCGCAATCGCTGGCAAAGAACATTGAGTTTGACTGGTACGAGTCCGGGCACATGGTCTATGTGAAGGACGAGTGCCTGAAGCAGTTGCATGACCGCGTGGCGGCGTTTATCAAGAGCACGCAGGCGGACGGGAAATAGAGGTAACCGGAAGAAACGTTCGGGGGCCGAGGTCTCGCTCTTGAGCGGGGCCTTGGTAACCAGCGGAATGTTGGCTGCTGAGGGTGCATTGCCCCCGGGAATGTCAGCCTGGAGGGTTGCTTTTGGGGGGCGAATGATCGCTCAGGTGGGTTTACTTTTCGTATGCCTTAACCAGCCAGACGGTCAAACAATTGAAATCAACTGCGAAGAATTAGCCAAACGAAGCGAATGGAGCGAAATGAAAAGGCGCCTGCGCTATCCAGGAGTCTGAACTCGGGCAAGAGACGCTGGAACGAGGCCACTGTCGATCAAGATGCTGCGGTCGACGCCTTGCAGAATGGCGCGCATCAACTCGTAACACGTTGCCTCCGCCGGGGCGAAGTACTCACTGTGAATATCGATTCCGCCAACTGCCGGGTCCAAGATGGAAGAACAGTCAATATCCCAGACGTTATCGGGTACAGGGTAGGTGCGGTCAAGGCCAGAACGCCCCAGTCTGCGTTTTCCGAAGTGCTTGAGGCCAGCGGATCCGCCTAAGACATTGTCACGGCCTGTATACAGTGCCGTGATGCGATACGACAGATTAGCAAGGCCTTCCCCGTCGCCCTGAGTCACGCTATTTCCGGCGCGGAACAGGTCGTTATCCACGTCGGCAGCCACCATGATGACTTCCTGGAGGAGGCTGATGAGGAGGGGCCTGTTCTTCCGCGTCCAGACGTTATTCATCGCGTATTCCAGTGCATAGTTGCCCATACTGTGGGCCATGATGGAGGTCTTTGCCCTGCAAGCGTTCTCAATATCCTCTGCTGCATCCACTTGCTTCACGGACATCCAGTCGTAAAGATCAGACAGAACTTCGGTCAAGTCGTCGCCGGTCTTGCGCGCTTCAGCGCGATCCGGAAGGTAACCGAGCAGGGACCCCTTCGAAGGCCAATCAAACGAAATCAGTTCGCCAAGGGAGTCTTGACCATCAAACAGCTCTGAGGCGATGTTCCCATATGTGTTCATGGCGGATGTCCAACTCACGTTATACCCATGAACGAAAAGACAGATATGCTTCTGATTCTCGGGGGCGACGTCGGTGGTGCGCGGAAACTGGCTGGCCGCTTGAACAAGCAGTTGCTTGAACGTATCCGAAGTGCGCTCAGTCCAGGAAGAAAGAACGTCAAGCGGCAGCCCCGCGGCATTCAGCGTCCAGTAAGTGAGGTCCGCTTGATCCGTTCCAAAACCGTCTGCCTCAATAATCCTATTGGTGATAAGCCAGCGCATCTGGAATTCTCCTAGTGGAGCTTAGCACGAATTGCGAAGTCAATGAGAATAGCTTGAAAGTGGAATACGATGGCAAACTCGGGAGGTTTACGGGCAACGGAGAGAGGCTATTTATTCGGGGACCCCATCGCGGCTGATCGGAAGCCATCGTCACCCCTTTCTAAAGGTGTGCCTTGGAAGAGGTCCGGAGCCTGGTATCGCCTGGCCGGGTGGCTCAGGGTCACGTTTCTGATGCGTGAGACACTGCGAACCTCGACCCGCATTCGCATGGCCTTATAGACTAGCCAACATGAAGCGCATCGGCCTTACCCTTCTCCTTCTTCTGTTTCCGGTTGGATTGACCGCCCAGTCTTTCTCCGTCAGCTTTCCCAAAGAAGTGAGCGCGCAGGCGCTGGATGGGCGGCTGCTGCTGGTGCTTTCTACCGACGCAAGCGATGAACCGAGGAACCAGGTGGACGACTCGCCACGGACGCAGATGGTGTTTGGGTTGACTGTGGACGGGTGGAAGCCGGGGCAAGCGGCGGTAGTGGACGCGGGCGCGTGGGGGTATCCGGTGCGGAGCCTGAAGGATGTTCCGGCGGGCGAGTACTTTGTGCAGGCGGTGCTGAACAAATACGAGACCTTTCATCGCGGCGACGGCAAGACGGTGAAGCTGCACATG
>Ga0302320_10023393_pt1 | contig 12131 bp, 17 predicted proteins | sample Bog_T0_3_FD_202130 | JGI IMG/M metagenome (GOLD analysis project Ga0302320, IMG submission 202130) | Peat permafrost microbial communities from Stordalen Mire near Abisko, Sweden - Bog_T0_3 | ecosystem: Environmental > Terrestrial > Soil > Wetlands > Peat | place: Sweden: Abisko, Stordalen Mire...
CACTATGAACTGCCTTCCGATCGCGGCGGGGATCGTGCCGCAACCTTCTATAGTCTGATCGGTTCGGCCAAGCTGAATGGACTCGATCCGGAAGCATATCTGCGCCAGGTGCTCACGCGCATCGCTGATCACCCGATCAGCCGCGTCGAAGAGTTGCTGCCTTGGAACATCAGCTTCGACTCGCCGTCGTCAACTACCAGTCTAACCAGACCTCATTCCGCTAAGTGTCCACTTAAAACGTAAGTGGACACTTACGCGCACTCTCATAGCTTGCCATCTCTGTCCAGACGGTTCTCACCGGATGCTTACTCTGAGGAGTACCTGAAGTTGGTTTCAGCCGACTTGGCGGCACGTTTGCCGGTGCCGTAGCTTCGCAAAGCAGGCTGACCTTCGGGCGCGAAACCCAAATTTCCCAAAGGTCATTTTCGGCCCCCTTTGCACCCCCAATACCAGTTCCTCAGGGCGCTTTAGGGGTTTTTGGGTGCCATCTTGTGCCTCTAGTTTCAATGGTTTACCGATTCAGAGTTCCCTCATAACCCAAAGGTCGCAAGTTCAAATCTTGCCCCCGCAACCAAAACATCACACAAAACAAAGCAGTTACGCGGGGCCGCTCAAAGCGGCCCCTTCGCTTTTGTGGCCTACTATGCCCTTTTTGTGCCCTTTCTTGAAAACGCCCAATTCCATCGATGATAGCGAGAGCGCGAGATGGACCGAATAGCAGCGATGCCATTTGGATAATTGAAGACATCGCCAGGGTGTGGAACACGCGCTGATCGTGGCGCAGAAGGTGACGACCGAGGTCACAATCGCAGCCTCTGCCAATGGCCGAGGCTGCAACGTGGCAAAGCGACCACCATCGTCGGTCATGTATGTGTGTGCCGACGACATATCTCACCAATGATTCCGAATCAGGGCGTGCGGGCATTTGAATGCCCCTCCCCAGCTATCGCTGATCGAAACACAATTTTGGAGCGCGGTTGTTTGAGCAACGTGCGGAGATGCCGTCGGCGTCTTGCCATGGTGCTGGCCGACCACACTCCAGTTCAATTCGCGGCCTTCCACCGACACAACAAGGAGCGCACTGGCAGCGCAGCGCTTCCATGTAGGTACTACAAGGGCCGGGAAGGGAGATTTATTAATGAACGAATGGGACGAAATAGAAGCAGAAGACCTGAAAGATGAAGATCGCAGAGAGATCTGGGCCTATGTTTTAGCTCAAGAAGCAAAGTGGCGCGAAATTCTGCCGTTTTGATCCACTGCAGACGGTTTCGGTTTACTCCTGTTGGCGAAAAACTCATTGCTGCCAGGAAGCGCAACAAATGCTGCCGGTTATCTCCCCGTAGTCGACAGATATTGCTGAAACGCTGGAACTAGCGAGAACTGAGCGTACAATTTGGTGCAAACTTGTTGAGCATGTGTTCATTGGCGATGCACTGAGATGGCTGTGGCAGCTCGGCGTTATGGACGTGGAGTGTTGTGCCCTGAGTCTGACGGCGGTGGCTATGATCTGGTGTTGAGCCGCGGCAAATTGATCCCACATCCAGTTCAAGTTGGTCTTGGCGGACGGAGGGCGGCCTGATCGGCATAGGAGTCGTCTCTCCTCCCTCCACATCACTAGGACATGCGGGTCCGCATCCGGCGGTTCGATAGGGTACGGCGATCGACCCTTCAGGCAACTCCATTGTACAGTGATTCAGAAGGCGGCCGATGGGAACTATCTTAAGCCACGAAACTGTAGCTTTGTGAGCAAGTGATCGTGACAATGGCGGGCGCCTGTTTTCAATCATTTGCAAACTGGTTTTGCAGAGCCCTTTGTGACCCCCCAGGCGTCGACCACGTTCGGAGCCATGGCAGGCATTTCCTTCAGTAATCCGACTATACGATTTGTGCCAGTTTGGGCATCCGCGATGGCTGGAGCTTTGACTCCCTCAGGCTGTCTTCGATCAAGGCCGTCCCGGGCAGGATCTCTTGTCTAGGTTTGATCTCTCCTCCGGGGAGCGCGTCAAAGTTCTGCGATTGCTGAACGACAACAACCTGAATGTCTTTTCCCCGTTCGATTCCGCGGAAGCTCTCCTGGAAACGATGTGGCTCGAAGAGTAAAGTTTTAGAGAGCCGAACCGGTGATTTCATTTCAGCAAAACAGGATGGGCGAGCAGTCGCCTACCCCCTTACTGTGCTGAAAGCAGGATCACTCACTTCGCGACAGTTACAATATTCCGTTTCCGCAAGCCACTCTTCCCAGCGGCGTCACTGACACGGCGAAGTCTTTCTACTATTTTGATTTTCTCGGGGAATGAGAGTGACGCCAGTCGCTTTCGCCTCTGTCTCTCCTGCTGTAGGTCCATCACGATTCCTCCGAAAACTTGCTCTTGAAACGCTCCCATTTTGGAAGTAGCCCATGACGGAGCAGAATGGAGTTCAACCTCTCCAAATTGACGGCATCCTGATCGAGAAACATCGCAACCCTGGCGTAGTCTTTTGCTCGTCCCGTCTTCAAAGCGATGGCGACCAGATACTCAGCGCTCAGCACGTATGTCGGAGTGCCTTCATAGTCGGTGTTGACCGCTTCATCCAACGCTTCCTGCTCCAGTGCCCCTTGGGGTGGAAGGAACTGCACGGGCCAATCACCAATTACGATGCGTTCACCATCGACTTTGCAACCGTGCTCTGTCAGGTATTCATAGATGGGCGAAAGGCTCAAGAGTGAGCTTCCAGGAGTAGTGGGCAAGACAACGAAAACATCAAGGTCTTCTGTGTAGAACGCCTCTAAGTAGAAGATGACTCCTACTGCGCCACCGATGGCATACTTTCCGATCACGCCATCGGCTTGCATCCGGTTAATCATGTCGAGCGTTGTTTTCACTGTAGTCTTTCCTTGTACATGATCGCACGACTGTCATTTTGCCCTAAAGCAAGAAAAACTCGACCAGAATCCTCCGTGGTTCGTCGAAACCGGTGAGGTTGTTGATAATAGCTGCTTTGACGAATTCGAGATCAGGCATGCGCTTCTCCCATCGATTGTCTAAATACTGAAAGAACCGAGCACAACTGAGTAGGTTATGAAAGATCGTTTGGTAGAGGCACTGCAGTCCGCCCTCGATGTCCCGCCGCGGGCGCTGCCCGCTACAAAAACTCTTGGCAAAGCCGGAATACTTCGACGCCGAAGAGAAGTAACCAATATGGGAATGTTTGACACGCTACCTCTGCTGGCCGTTGTCCTGCAACAACAGCAGGTAAATGTTTAGAGAACTTGCGGTCTACTATGGCGGAGCGAGTGCGCGGAAATGCGCAGGGATAACAACTGGCTAAAGAAATTCAGAAGTCCCGTTCAACTCTTGCGCCTCCGTATTGGATAAGACACCTGAAAGTTGAAATTTGTTCCGTAATAGTGAAGGCCTGGCTGGATTTCTCCAGCCAGGGTGAGCTCAGCTCGCTGCGTTCCAGCTCGCAGATGTAATCAACTACGGCTTCGCTCCAGCCATCGACGTGTGTCCACTTCCCGTAGCCCACTCCGTGCTTATAGCTGGCCACGTTGAGCACGTATCCCTTGCCAAGAGGCGCGGGAACCGTGTCATGCACCTGCTCGTCAGTAATGACGATCAGGCGGTCGTACGTCTCCGTCACTTGCCGAGGTAGGTGCCATTGTGACGCTGGCTGCCGTCAATCGCATCACGCCGCGACGCGAAGGAACACGCTTCGCTTGATCGGAGAAGCTGTAGATGCTCACCTCCTCGCAGATCTCGCGCAACAGAATTGCGAGACCGTAGGCAGCATCGGTGCGCAGCATCTCAGAGCGGCGCGAGAGCTGAGCAGTCATAGAGCCGGAGATGTCCACCAGAAGGACGGTCTTGCCCTTTAGCCTCTCCTTGCCTGCGAGGCAAGCAAACATTGCACGCTCTAGCTCCTCTTCCCACTGTGGCGCATTACTCTCGACGAGATTGAGAAGATTGGGATTTGATGGATCGAAACGGGACGAGAACTAGAACAGCGGCAACTGGGCCACCGGAGCAGTCACGACCGCTTCAAATTTGGGCGGGTAATACACGCCGATCACAACCCATGAATTGTAGGGGAAAACGGTTCCCATGAAGAGCTTTGTATCGCGGTCCGCAGCGAACATCTTGTGATGGAAGTTCTCGCGTACGCTCTCGATCGCGCGCTTTTCGGTGGCCAAACGCTCCCTCTCCTTCAAAAACAGCACCCCGAGCTCCCAATCCTCAATCATGGCCGTGTGCGGGGAGTCGCTGTCCTGACAGCGGAAGACGTAGCTGAACTTGTATGGAATCTTCGACAGGTCCTTCGGCGCTCCGCCGAACAGATGGAATTGGTCGAATAGGCGCTGCCACTCCGGCTTCCAGTCCCGATCTGCCTTCTCAACTCTGAGTTCAATAAGTTCCGTAGGTTGAACGAGTCCCAGAGACACCATATCGGAGGCATAGAGTGCTTCCAACTGCTTCCGCGTATAAACCGGCATGCGATCCACGACGAGCCTTCGCTCATGCCACCCGTTCTTGGTGGAAAGTGGTTCGCCATCGATCTGGATGGAGTCAAGGTCTGGCCGGCGGCTCTCGCGACGTCTATCGTTGCCTTTTCCTCCAGAGGCGAGCCCGACTTGGATCCACTGGTACTTGTGAAAGCGCTAGCTGGGAAGGCGGTGCCTGTAGTCAACAGGATATAGGCGTACCCATTCTCCGGCCTCGGTAATCCCGGCTGTACATACCAGCTCGCTATAGCGGATCTGTTGTGTTTTGGGCCTCCTTCTCTCATGGGATGATGCCCCAAGTTCAACCGCAAAGTTGCATAGGCGCGCCAACGGCGAGCGCAATTCGTGAGAGACATCCTGCAGCAGCCTGCGCTCCGCCGTCAGGAGGGTCGCAATGCGCTCGGCTATGGCGTTGAATGATAGCGCCACCTTTCCGATTTCATCGCTGCGGCTGTCGTCGGCTCGGGCTGAAAGGTCGCCGCGGCCAAAACTATCCACAGCGCTTGCAAGTTTGTGTAACGACGCGCCCCCTGATAAAGCTCAAGCACGAAGCTCTTCTGTTGATGAATTCAAATTGCAATCGTAAGTTCTGGCACCTCCATCGCTCGCCCGTGACCTTTCGTTCTCTCCAGCATAAGATTTCGACAAACACGCTCTTTCGTTCACAGACAATGGGTCTCTCTTCCGCCCAATCGCTCTTTTCCAATAGCGGACCGCGGCGATTCCAGAAAAACATGCGATCGCATTTATTGAAAGTGCGTTGCGTATTCCCAAGAACTGGCCCTGTATTCCGAGGACAAGAGCTCCCACTGGGGCAACTCCCCAGAATGCAGCAGAGTAAAGTGCGCTGGCTCCACCTCTGGCCTCGTTGGCTACATCTTCTTGAAGTTGGGCGTTTGTACCGCACACTTGGAGCATGACAGAGTAGCTCAGTACCGCAACTGCGAACACTGCCCCCCAAAGCGTATTTGTCCACGCGAGAATGACTAGACCGGCCGCAGCCCCCGCTATTGACGTTACACTCCGCTGTGCGATGGACAGAATCTGGGATACTACGGAGAATGTGCCTGCACAGAAGATTGCCGAGATTGCAGACGCGCAGGTCAATGCGCCCAGAATTTCAGGACCCATCCTCAGGACAGTGCTGACATGCATGGGAAGGACGACGGTATACGGAAGAGCAAGAAGACTAATAAGACACAGAACGATCAGAGACTCCGCTGTGTCCTTTTGTTTGAGGCACGACTTCCAAGATCCTCGTTCTCGAGCAATTTCTCGGGAATGAAGTCGATATGGGATCAGCAATACGGATCCTATCGACGCCGCGTAGCTCAACGCGTCGATAAGGAAGCAAGCGCCCTCTCCATAATGTGCGAGCACATATCCGGCTGTGGCGGGGCCAATCAACCGGCATAGATTTACCACCAGAGAATCCCATGATAGGAGTTGAAGACTAAGCGCACGGCTAACGGCCATAGAGCAGATCAGTGCGGGACGAACCGGAAGATCGATGGCATTATTGCACCCCCGCAAAATGCCCAGCCAAGCGAGAATCGGTATCGTCAACCCATGCCTATGATATAGATACGCGAGTACAAATGCCTGCAGCGCGGCATTAACCTGCGTTGCAACGAACAAATGCTTGCGACTGCAGGAGTCCACAACCCACGCCGCAATGGGTGAGAGCAGCAGAACGGGAATCTGCCCAGCGAATCCGATCAGTCCAAGGAGCGCGACTGAGTGAGTTACGCGAAAGACATACCAGGCAATTGCCAAGCGAGTCATCCAGGTTCCGATTCCTGAGGCGGTCTGACCCAGCAGCCATAGCTGACACGGACGTGAAAACGCGGTTTGCCCTGCACTGCTGCGCATAAATACTTCAGTCATTGAATTGTCGTCAAAATCACCGGAGCCGACCTGATGTCAGCTCCGGTATCAGGAGGAAGTCCCATACACACATCCGCAGTTGCGGCTGTGCCGTAGGACTCAGTTACTTCAGGCTCGCGAGAATCGATTGCGCTGCCGCGCGACCACTACCGACGGCGAATCCGAAGCTAGTGCCGGGAGAGGAGAGCCCGTAGGTGTCGGCATTGATTCCGCCCACATCCTGGCCGGTCACATACAATCCCTGAATCGGCTTGCGATCCTTGGTGAGAGGCTGCATCTGGAGATTCGTTTTCACGCCACCACCGGTCACCAGATAGTTGATGACTTCGCGGATTGCGTATAGTTTGCCAGTAATCGGTTTTATGAAATGGCGATCCTTGTCAAATGCCTCATCAAGGTTGATTGCCGCAGCGTGGTTATACTCTGCAATTGTCTTTTTCAGTGATTCCGCTGGAACGTGGATCTTGGCCGCTAATTCTTCCGGCGTATCCGCCGAAAAGACATTGCGATCACCTTCCTGCGCATACTGATCAAGCGCCTTGTCGAACTTCTCGACTTTGCTACCGGCAGGCACGATGACGCCCATTCCACCGTCGATGCCATCGTCGGCGTAGTGCCGGCGCAGATTGTTGTCGAATATCACCCAAGCATAGTTGCCCGGCTGGCGCGCAATCGCGTTTGACTGCAGGATGAAATTGTTGGCAATCGTCTCATCGCAGAAACGCTCGCCGTCCACGTTGACCATGATGTTCATGGGCTGCTGGCTAACCGCATCGAATTGCAGATCTGTCGGATTTGCAGGCCCCGGAACCGCCGAGCGCTTTTTGTCGTACACCGCAGAGTTCATCAGGACATCCATGCCCTCGACCTGGGCGCCAAGTTTTTGGGCCATCTTGATGCCGAAACCGACCTTGTGAAAATTGGCTACGGGACCTGAGAAGCTATTACCTGCGTATTGCTTAACCATCTCAAGATTGTCGGCAAAGCCACCTGTGGCCAAAATGACGGCCCTGGCTTTGATGCGGATCTCTCCATCCTTATTCTTGGCAACCACGCCGATCACATTGTTCTGGCCATCAGTAATCAGATCCACGGCGCCTGTTTCCATCATTACCGTGGCATTTGGGTTTTGTTTCACCTTGCCGAAGAGAACCTTTACCAAGGTGGCCCCGTGCCCCTTGATCACATGCCAGGTGCGGACTCCATCAAATGTGGTCTGAGAGACCTCCTCGAACGGCACACCTTCACTGGCCAGCCAGTCGATGGTTCCCGCCGACTGATTCACAAACCAGCGCACCAGCGCGGCATTGGCCTTCCAGTGATTGAACTCCATCTCATGCTTGAAGAGCGTGTCCTTGGTTTGCATCGGCACGCTGAAGTAGTGATCGCGCTGCATCTTGGTTTCGGCACCGAAGATGCCTTCGGCAACGTTTGAGGTCCCGCCTGGGAATGGGTTCTGCTCCAGGAGGATGACCTTCGCACCACCCTCCAACGCAGTCTGGGCAGCGCTCAAGCCAGCGCCGCCGGCTCCGACCACAACGACATCGGTTTCGTGAGTAAATGACGGAGCAGCCGCGAATCCTGGCAGCACGAAGCAACCTGCGAGCAGCACCACAACAGCAAAGAGTTTTGAACTAAAACTATGATCTCTCATGATTTTTCCTATCAGGGTTTTACGTAATGATGAAATGAAACGCGTCTGCCACGCCTTTATGATCTCTTGAACTCCATATCGACGTGGCACGTCTGGCAATAGTTCGCTTGTGGCTTATGTCCCAGGTGGCACTTGCTGCACTCCAGGTCGATCAAATGGTTATCGTGGGGATTGGGCAAGAGTTCCTTTGTACGCTCTGCCACTTTTGCGTACGACTCGTGGCAGCCAAGACACTTCTCCATTGGCACCGCCTTCTTCAAACCGGAGCCGTGGCAATCCTCACAACTCAAGCCAAGCGCCTTGTGTTTGTCGGCGAGGGGAGTTTTCTGATCAATTGCGACACCAAGGTTTGCAGTCAACAACACTGCGCCAAAACACAGCGCGGCCACGAAGCGACATCCTGCTTGATACATATTTTTCAACCTCTTTGAATTCCTACTAAGAGCATCCAATCTCGAAATAGACTGCTTAGGGATGCTGAGTCGGTGCCATCCCCGGTGCTGGAGGTGGCCCTTGCTCGCCGCCAAACGTCTTTAGAACGCGGAAGTTAAAGTGCGTTCCCTGCGCGCGATTCTCCGCTCCGGACTCGAAATAGGCATTGGCGTAAAACCATAGCCCGTGCGAGCCAAACTGCGCGCCAGGACCAGAACCAAAAACGCGCTCACGAGAGTTGGGCATGTTTTGTCCATTGATCTGGTGATCCGTAATTTGCTGGATGGCATAGCCATTGAACCCGACGCGAATACCCCTGACAACTTCATACGACGCCGCATAATTCTCGTGGAACGCCTGACCAGGCTGAATGCTCTTAAATCCGTATCCGACGAACGGGCTGTCGTTCTCGCCATTCCAGAGATAATGGATTCGCGAGCTGACTTCGAGCTTGGTCGAGTGCTTCATTGGATAGAGAGTGAAGGCGTACCATGGATTAACGCTGACTACGTGGTTGCTCGGGTTGACGATCTGGTACTTGCTGTACTTTCCGGTAGGCAGAACCAGATCGATCGTCATGCGGTGCGAAAACAGTCTCCCGCCTGCGATGGGCCGTGGGGTCCAATCCAACATCAGTGGAGAGATCGTCAGATCACCTAATCCGCGGTTGTGGTTGTTGCCCGCCTGCGCGGATTCCAGGTTCACGTCCACGAATGGCAACAGGACTTCGCCGCCGTAGAAACCGCCTAGAATTTTGTGCGTCGAGTAGTAGGCGACGTGTTCTAGAAACACTGAGGTTGTCAGGTTATTGCTGCCAGCATCTTTATTACCTGCGCTATCCCTCATCTGACCTGCGTAGCCATAGTTGATGTATTGCTCGACAGCCCATCCTGGACCGGCGGTGCCGTCCTCAAAGCTGGTCGATCCGGTATTGGCCACCGGCAGCGAAACCTGTGCCGAAGCCGGCATTGCAAGCAAAGCCAGCGCCGCGCAGGCGAAAGCCAGAATCCAGTTCTTCCCTTGTCGAATCATGAAGGCTAATCCTCAAATAATTTTGACCATCGCTTCGCAGCTTTAACTTGATTTCTGCGTAAGCCGATATGGATAATGCAACTCGGCAACCATCGCGAGTGGCTGAGGAAAAGTCCTTGGATCAGCAATTTACGGGAGATCAAGCAACAACCCTGAATGCGAGCTTGTCAGTTGTGCGATGTAGCATTGCATGATTGCAATGCGCAACTCATGTTTCTGGCTTGCGAGGGCATGAAAGGTGTGGTGCTTCGATTGGAGGCGACTGCTACAGCATCTGGTAACGCCGCATCTTACGCCAAAGGGTCGATACGCTGATATTCAACGCCGTGGCTGTCGCCATTCGATTGCCTGCGTGTTGGGCAAGAGCTTGCTCAATAACCTGCTGCTCCCCTTGCTTCAGATTCAAGCAGCACTCTGAGATCACCGGCTTTGTCGTCTTGACCAGACTGGTGATTTCCGCAGGAAGATCACGGAGCCGCAGTACGCCGTCACTTGCCACCAGAACTGCGCGTTCTATTGCGTGTTTCAGCTCGCGCACATTTCCGGGCCATTCATATTCCAATAGCCGGGTCATGACTTCAGGTGTGACTGTGTGCACCTGCTTGCCAGACTTGTGTCCCATCTCTCCTAGAAAAGCATGCACCATGGCGGGAATGCTCTCAGGGCGTTCCCGGAGAGCTGGCAGATGAATGACGAAGCTATTGAGCCGAAAGTACAGATCCCTGCGGAACTCGCCGGCATCAACCATGGCCAGCAGGTTACGGTGAGTGGCGGCAAGAACGCGGACATTGGCATGAAGAGTCCGCGTTGACCCAACGCGACGAATTTCCCCATTCTCTAATACTCGGAGCAGCTTTGCTTGGAGCGCCGGAGGCATTTCGCCAATTTCGTCGAGAAAGAGCGTGCCGCCATCGGCAAACTCAAACAACCCAGGTTTTTCAGACACAGCGCCGGTAAATGCGCCACGGACATGACCAAATAGTTCGGTCTCCAACAATGTTTCCGTCAATGCCGCACAGTTTACAGAGATTAAATCCCGTTCGGCACGGGCACTCTGCCGGTGAATCAGGTTGATGACGAACTCCTTGCCACTTCCGGTCTCGCCCTGCACTAAAACTGGCATGTCAAGTCGCGCAACACTGATTGCCTGTTCTAGCGCATCAAGCATTGAGTCTTCGCGGACAATAAAGTTTGCTGATTCGGAGGACTCCGAGGCACGTTTGCGCGATGGATTCTCTTGTTGAATGTTGCCCCGATCGGCAGGAATTCCCAGGAGGGCCTCCCGTTGCTTCCGCATCTGGCAATGCACCCTATGGAACTCGCGCCAATGAACATGAACCTCGTCCTCATTAGCAAATCCGTATTCAGCGCGAAAACGATCCGCCTTCTCCGCACCCCACAGATTCACATCCTGTCCCGTGATTTTGCAGAGATCGCCGCCCTGCGCGGCACAGTGACCTTCATTGAAGTAGATTTCCAATCCGAATGCGGCGCTGCAATATCCGCTGGCAAAAGCCACGGACCACCAGCAGACTGGGAAAGTGCTAATGCCTGAGTTGAGAAGGTATTGTTCTGCTTCAACTGAGTTGCGGTAATGCAAGCTAATGTGGAACGAGGGAGGATTCTGGCCTTCCTGAACTTTCACGTTCTCAGCCTTGAAGAAGCCCATCAGCTCCGGAATCCTTGGGCCGACAACCGATCCCATATGCTCCTTGCCGAACAGTTCCTCCGCCCCAAGATAGTGGTGAAATCCATGCCGGTAACCGAATGCGTGCAGGGCTTCCCTCGTGGCATCGGGCCCAAGCGAAGCAAGGAGCTGCGTTTGCAGCGCGCCAAAAGCAAGTGCGCTCACCACGAGCATTCTTTCATCGCGGCAGAAGATGGCGCCCTGCTCAGGACGAAACTCAAGCAAACTGAAAACCTGTAGTTCTTCCTTCTGCACGTAATTCACCAAACCAGCCTGGAGATGGACAGCATTATATTGCAATCAATGTTGAGAACGCAGGTTGCGGAGGGCACAACGGATTGGTCATGAGGAATGCACTTCTCGTGGCGTTCATAAACAAAATAGCAAACCGCTGCTCGCGTTCTCCACACATAGTTACAGCCTACCACCTTGCGTGCTGGAGACTGGCTTCGACGGAAACGACAATAACATCGTGGAAACGGCCTGCATCACCATATTCCTTTGCTGTTTCTTTGATGGGCTTAAGTTGCGAGCCATGCGGTGTATGTTATGGGAATCAGATACGATACCAACCTACTTCCCCGCGGTTTGGTCTGTTGCGGAACCTTCACCGTCTTTTACCGCACTCTTGAAATTCTTAATGCCCTCCCCGAGTCCTTTACCGAGTTCAGAAATCTTGGAGGGACCAAATATTATAAGAGCTATTACAAGAATGACCAGCAATTCAGGTACACCGATCTTTCCACCAAACATTGTCATGTCTCCTTTCTGTCCCGATAGCACGAGGCTGTCGGGCATATTGTTGTGCGTTCTGGCCGAGCAGTCGAAGTATCTGAACTTGACCTCTTGCGACATCATCCTCGGCAACTGTTGCTCTAGCTAGTTTTACCTCACAAAGCCCACACTCACCCTCATGAAAGCGAACGATATCATACCTTTTTATATGATAGATTTTT
>Ga0302320_10023394_pt1 | contig 12130 bp, 6 predicted proteins | sample Bog_T0_3_FD_202130 | JGI IMG/M metagenome (GOLD analysis project Ga0302320, IMG submission 202130) | Peat permafrost microbial communities from Stordalen Mire near Abisko, Sweden - Bog_T0_3 | ecosystem: Environmental > Terrestrial > Soil > Wetlands > Peat | place: Sweden: Abisko, Stordalen Mire...
GCCGCGGCGGGCAAGGCGGAGTTTGCGATTCCGTACTACATCAACGTGTGGGTTAACTATCCGGCGCAGGCGTTGTCGCAGCGGCAGGTGGATACGCCCGGGTTGGGCTACCCATCGGGTGGCGCGGTGCAGAAGCTGGTGGGGGTGTGGAAGACGCTGGCTTCCTCGATTGACCTGATCGGGCCGGACCTTTACTCCGACGATTCGCAGTTTTATCGGACGACGATGGCTGCTTATCACCGTGCCGATAACCCGCTGTGGATTCCCGAGACGGGGCGCGGGGATAGCTATGGCAAGTATTTCTTTTATGCGCTGGGCGAGGGAGCAATTGGCTTTTCGCCGTTTGGCGTGGACCAGTCGGGGTGGAACATCTTGGGCGACCAGCCTTTCAAGGCGCACGCGGAGAACTTTGCTTTGATCGCGCCGATGGACCGGGAGATTGCCAAGCTGGAGTTTGAGGGTAAGCTGAAAACCTCGGTCGAGGAGTCGGGAGCAAGCGCGCAGGAAATCGACTTTGGCGACTGGCAGGCGACGGTGGCTTATGGATTTCCGCAGCCTGACGGCGGCCGCGCCCCCGGAACCAAGGACGCGCATGGGGCGGCAGTGGTGGCGCAACTGGGGCCGGATGAATATTTGGTGACGGGCGTGGATGCGAGCGTGAACTTCCACCTGCCGGGGAAACTGCCCTGGATTCGCAGTCAGATCATCTCTGCCGAGCAGGGTAGCTACGAAAACGGTGTGTGGAAGACAGTGCGGCGGTGGAACGGCGATGAGACCGACCGTGGCTTGTGCTTCCATGGGCAGCCGGAAGTGGTGCGGGTGAAGCTGGGTCGCTTCTAACCACCACCTGCGGTGGGGCCAACTGCCTTCGGCTGGTCCGCGCCAGAAAAAGGCGCGGGATGGATGGGGCACACATGTTTCAGGGTGAATCCGAGTTTCGTGTCCCCTGGGGAGGCGAATCTGGTGGGGCCTGATATAGGACCTGACTTAGATTGAGTATTTCCGCGGTCTGCACGTTTCGCTTACAATCGAGCAGCCATTCCAGCTTGTTTTTAAAGCCGCGGGGTGAGTCGCGGCGGTTCAAGGCCGCAGGTGGGAGCGATGCGATAGCAAGCATGGAATGGAATCGATTTCATTTATTGTTGGCCGGAACCTATTTGGCGGGATTGCTGCTGGTGGGCGTTCTGGCGGGGCGCAAAAAGCGGGATTCGAACCAGTACCTGAACGCCAGTGGAGCGCTGCCGCTTTGGGTATGCATTGTCGCCTGCATTGCTGCCAATTGCGGCTCGCTGGACGTGGTTGCGATGATGGCGCTGGGCGCGCAGTATGGGATGTTGGCCTGCCATTTTTATTGGCTGGGCGCGGTTCCGGCGCTGTTGGTAGTGGCGTTTTGGTTGCTGCCGGCCTACGCAAAAGGCCACAATCCCACGGTCCTGGAGTTTGTAGCGGATGCGTATGGAGAAAAGACGCGGCTGCTGGTGTCGGTGTGCATGGCGGCGATGATGCTGCTGCTTTCTGGGGTGTGCCTGTGTGCGTTGGCGCAGGTTCTGGTGACTTTTTTAGGGTGGAGTTTTTTTGCGGGTGTGATGGTGGTTGTGCCGGTGGTGCTGTTTTATAGCTGGGAGGGCGGATTTCGTGCAACCGTGTACACGGAGCTGCTGCACTTTGCGATTGTGCTGGTGGCAATTGTGCCGTTGTGCTTTCTGATGATTCACGATTTTGGCGGGGTGACGGCACTGTTAGCGAGGATTCCGGCGGCGCGGTTTCACCTTTGGCAGAGCTTGCCTGCGGTTGCGCCGGGAGCGGTGATGGACCGGCTGGGGTTGATTGCCGGATTGGGGCTGGTGCTGAGTTTTGGCTTTTGGGGCACGGATTTTGTGCAGATGCAGCGGGCATTGGCAGTGCGCCGTAAGCAGGATGTGGCCTATGTTTCGCTGGGGATGGCGGCGGCGAAGTTGGTGTTTGCCTTTTTGATTGTGCTGCCGGGGGTGGCGGCGCCGCTGGTGCTGGGGGGGCGCGGCGGCTCAAACTGGAACGCGACGCTGCCGACGCTGATATTGCACTATTACAGTCCGGCCTGGGTGGTGATCGGGGTGATGGGGCTGGTGGCGAGCCTGGTTTCGACCTTTTCCAACAATGTGGCGGGATTCAGCTCGGCTTGGGTGCAGGGCGTGTATCAGCCATGGATTCGCCCCGAGGCGAGTGAGGCGCACTATGTGCGGGTGAGTCGGCTGACCAACGCGGCGGCGATTGCGCTGTCGATTGGCGCGGCCTATATGGCGCTGAGCTACGAGAGCCTGATGGAATACATGCAGATGATCTTTTCAACCTTCAATGCGCCGCTGTTTGCGCTGGTGGGGCTGGCTTTTGTGGCTCCGCGGCGGGTGCGCGGGGGCGGAGTGGGGGGCTTTTGCCTGGGGCTCGGGAGCGCGGCGCTGCACCAAGTGCTGGTCCATGCGGGACTGTTGCACTATGGGAGCCAGATGAGCGCGAATTTTTATGCGGCGATGGTGGGCTTTAGCGTGGCGGCGGTGGGGACGCTGGCGCTGGGTGGGAGGCAGCCGGAGGTTGCGACGGAGGCCGTAATGGAAGAAGGCGGGGAAGCGGTGGTATTGCCCAAGCGCTTTCCGCTGCCTGCGGTGTTGATGGCGATTGGGATTGCAACCGTGTGCATTTGGCTCAACGTATTCTTCTGGTAGCGGAGCCGCCCCGCTGATGGCCGGGAGCGGGCACCGGACCGGTTGATTGGCGCACGACCAGTTGGACAGGCAGTCGATATTGATGGCCCGGCTGGTTCATATCTTTAGCAGCAGACTGCAAGGCATCAAACAGCATACGAGCGTACTCCTGGCGCGGAATGCGGAGCGTGGTGAGGGGCGGGTAGACGATGTCGCTCATCTCGATGTCGTCGCAACCGGAGATGGAGATGTCGTCGGGGATGCTGAGGCCTTTTTCGTGGGCGGTGCGCAGGGCGCCGATGGCGGTGAGGTCGTTGGCGGTGACAATGGCGGTGGGGATTTCGGTCAGGGCGAGGATTTTTTCCATAGCCGTAGAGCCGCCGTCGATTTTGAAGTTACCGAACTGCATCCATTCCTCGCGCGAGGAGAGGCCCTGTTTGACGATGGCGTCGAGGAAGGACTCGCGGCGCACGCGGGAGGTGACCAGTCCGTCGGTGCCGCCGATGAAGCCGACCTGGCGGTGTCCCAACGCCTTGAGATGGGCGATCATGAGTCCGAATCCACTGCTGAAATCGACCTTTATATCGCTCAAACCATTGGCGATGCGATAGTGGTCGGTAGTGACGACGGGGATGCGGTTACGGATGAGCGAATCGACGGAAGCGGATTCCAGTTCAGAGGAGAGCATGGCGACGCCGTCTACGCGACGCAACAACATACGGCGCACGGAGCGCTGGGCGCTGATGGGATGGAAATCGGAGTTGGCGACGAGCATCTCCTGCTCGTTTTCGACCAGCAGTCCCTCAAAGATCTTGACCAATTCAGTGAAAAAAGGGTTGGTGAGGTCGGGAATGATGATGCCGTAGATCTGGCTTTTACCGTTTTTAAGGTGGATGGCACTGTTGTTGGGGACGAAGTTGAGATCGCTGGCGATTTTTTGGATGCGGCGTGTGGTTTCTTCAGTGACCAGATTGGAGCCATTGAGGACGCGAGAAACCGTGGCGCTGGAGACGCCTGCCAACTTGGCGATTTCGCGCATGCTGATGGACATATTGCTCCTTTCAAGAAGGGCACTGCAATCGATTCAATTTGCACTTAATTGTACGAGAATGGAGCGATGCCGGCAGGCGGATCTGGAGGGGGAGAAACAACAGTTACAAAGGTCTTGGTAACGTTTGCTGGCGGGGAATGTTTCGATTTGGGTGGAGGATTTCACGATGCAATCGAATACATATATGGATCGTTGCGAGGAGCTTTTTATGGCGCGCTCGCTTTCGTAATGGCTCCGCTGTCTGCTCCACTCCGCAGCTCCAAAGACAACTATTTGGAGGCAACTCATGACGTTCAAACGCATCAGGATTTTTACGGTGCCTGTGCTCCTGGCGATTTTTGCGCCGCAGGCGTTGGTGGGGTTGAAGTTGGCGGTCTTAGAAAGCGGTAAGCGGAGTCAAAGGCATCGGCAGGGTCGCAGATGTGCGTTGCTCTCTGAGACGCTTGCAAAATTGTCTTTGCGGAATTTCAAAATGCAAGAGCAATCGCTGCAAAAGCTGAAACTCATATCATTCCCCAGCGTTTACGGCACGATTCAAGTCGTTCCCTGGCACTTCTTGCACCCCTTTTTGGATTTTGCAAGTGGCTCCGCTATTTGAAGATTGGCCCCAGCGAGCCGGGATTGTCGCCCAAGGTGGGGTCGACGCGGAAATCCCACACAGACTGATTGATATCGGAGGCGGAGAGAATCTCGACCAGCGCGTACTCGCCGATGGTGAGCGGGTGCATGGGGGTGATCTTGAGCCAGTGTTTGCCGGTGAGCACCTCGATTTTGGTCGGCATTACGTCTTCGTCCTGGGTGGCTGTACCGGTGGGACTGACGTGGATGGCGCCGACGATGCGCACGGCCTTGCGCTGGTCTACGCGCACGATGGCAAAGCCTGAAGTTGGCGAGTGGGCGCCGTGCTTGCGGTTGGCGACTTCCCTGGCGTTGCCGGTCTCGACCGTCAGGGCGTGCGAGATGACCTTTTCCGCGTCGTCGCGCGACTCCAATGAAAGATAGATGGCCGGATCGTTGACGTGCAGATGCACCTTGGCGTGGGCGCCCTCCAACTCCAGATTGGCTTTTTGGCCGGCAAGCGGATTGAGGGTGCGCAGGCCGCTCCTGGTCTTGGTGCTCATGTTGAGATCGGCGGGGAGCAACTCGACCAGCTCGGGCTTTCCCTCGAAGGTGTCAAGAACAAAGACGCTGTCTTCGTCGGGCAGTTCAAGGCCCTTGGCCACTTCGGGCATGCGGGCTTTTTGTGCGTCGCGCTCGGCGGCTTCTTCTTTGTCGATCGCCTCTGCCTCTTTCATAGCCGCCGAGGGGGCTTCCTCTGTCTGATTGACATGGTCGCGCTCCCACTTGCGGGTAGCGTCCCAGTCCACCAGATCGGCGGGCAGTTCTTCCCAATCGCCGCCTCGCTCGATGCTGATGTAGCGGACGCGGTCGCCCACAATTTCATATTGGCGCACCAACTGGTAGTTCCCATCCTTGAGAATCAGACGATGGTTGGTGGCTAGGCCGGGCAACGCAGGCTTGAGCGGCAGCGGTGCCTGCGGCTGCTGCGCAGCAGCGGGCAAAGCCAGCAGCGCGAGGCTGGCCGCGAGGAAAATCCGCGAGAGGGTATGATCGTGCATTGCTCAACAGTTTAGACGGTGCGAGCGTAATAGCGTAGTGCGTGGGGCGAATTTCTTGGGCGAGTCTAGGCAAGCCAAAAATCATTTAGAACTTTTCGTGCAGCGGTGGCGTCTAATGATGTGTATTCTGTATGCAAGGGACGATCTAGTTGACTGAGCTCCAGACACATTTCCGGCAGTTACGCAGCTTGAAGCCACGGGCTTTTGGAGCTGCTGCGTTGTTGTGTCTGGCGCTGCTTTCGCTGCTGTTTGTGTTTCAGGTGGCGCATGTTCACGCCGCTAACAGCGACGCCGATCACTGCCAGTTGTGTATTGCGATGCACAGCGCGGCTCCGGTAGCCGCGATGGCTGCTGTCGTGGTGCTGGTCAGCTTTGGAGCCTCTGCGCCGCTGGTCGAGAGCCGCGTCGTGGTCCGCCTTCGCCATCCCAAGCTCTTTACTCGCCCTCCCCCAACCGGTCGCTAGGGCTGTTTTTTCGATTCTTCGTTTCAGCTTGAAGTTGGTTGTATGCGTCTCTGCCGCAGTGCAACCCCGGTGCGTACTGGCTGGCTGAATCCGATTCGACGAACTGCCTCCCTCCCCCCCTTGCACCGAGGACGCCGCGGTTCTTGAGCCTCGGCCAGATTTCCATACCCTACAGCCATTCTATGGAGGTATACCTATGCCGTTTTTTCGCGGCGTTGCACGTAGCATATTTACCATACTTATCTTGATTTGCGCGGCGCTGAGCGCGAGTGCGGAAGGATCGAGCGCCGGTTCGGTCCGTGGAACGGTCAGTGACCCCAGCGGCGCCGTCATTCCCAACGCCACGGTGCATTTGACCAACCCAGTTAGCGGCCTTGACCGAACAGTTTCCACCGACGTCAACGGCCAATTTTCTTTCTCGAATATTCCCTTCAATCCCTATCGGCTGATTGCTTCCGCGGCGGGATTTGCGCCGTCCACGCAGCCAGTTGAGATTCGCTCCGAGGTGGGAGCCAGCGTGAAGCTGATATTGCAAATTGCGACGGCTGACTCCACGGTTACCGTTGAAGCCTCGGGAGATTTGGTTGAAACCGATCCGACCTTTCACACCGACGTGGATCGCGAACAGATGGACAGAATGCCAATGGAGAGTGAGTCGTCGGGACTTTCTTCTCTGGTGACGCTTTCGACGCCAGGTATTTCCTCCGACTCGGACGGGCAGATGCACGGACTGGGCGACCACGCGGAAAACTCTTTTTCGGTTGATGGCCAGTCGATTACCGATCAGCAGAGTAAGGTATTTTCCAACCAGATTCCGCTTGATTCGGTGCAATCGCTGGAAGTGATCAGCGGCGCGCCGCCGGCCGAGTTTGGCGACAAAACCAGCGTCGTAATCAAGGTAACCACCCGCTCTGGCCTCGACACGCCCAAGCCCACCGGAAACATTTACTCGTCCTATGGCTCCTTCGGATCGGTCAACGCCGGTTTCAATTTGGCCGCGGGCAGCAAGAAGGCGGGCGAATTTATCGCGGGGAATTTTTTGAATACGAGCCGCTTTCTCGATCCGCCAGAGTTCAAGGTGATGCACGATCACGGCAACGAAACCAACGTTTTCAATCGCGCCGATTATCGGTTGAGTGACAGCGACACCGCGCAGTTGAATCTGGGTTACACGCGCTCCTGGTTCCAGACGCCTTCAAGTTATGACAACCTTAACCCGGCGCAGTTCAACAGTTCGCAGGCTTCGGGCTCACTGCCAGCAATGGATCAACGTTCGAAGATTGGCACCTTCAACGTTTCACCGACCTGGACGCATGTGGTCAACGATAAGTCGGTGCTGAACACGGGCGCGTTTGTGCGCAAGGATCAGTTCAACTATTACCCAAGCCGCAATCCGCTTTCTGATCTGGGGCCCGCCAACTTGCAGCGCGAGACGGTTTCGCAAACGCGCAGCTTGACGAACATGGGCATTCATTCGGACCTATCGTGGAGCAGTGGCCGCCATAATGTGAAGGGAGGCGTTGCGTATCAGCAAACACTGCTGCGCGAAAGCGACGGATTAGGCATTGTCGATCCCACGCTGAATGCGCCTTGTCTGGACGCGGTGAATGGTTCACCAGTTACGACGGCAACCATTACCAGCACGGCGCAGTGCATTGCCAATGGTTATGTCGTCAACTCAGCGTATAACTCGCAGCTGGCCGCTTATGACTTTTCGCGGCCTTTATCCGGCACCGCGTCCTATAACTTCCAAGGCCACGCCGACGTGAAGGAACTGGCGCTCTACATTCAGAACTCAATCACCGCTGGCGACTGGCAGTTCAATGTAGGGATGCGCGGCGACATCTACAACGGACTGACTAGCGCCCAGCAGGCCGAGCCGCGCGTAGGCATCAGCTATCACGTCAAGCGCAGCAATACCGTGCTGCGCGCCTCCTACGCGCGCACGTTGGAGACGCCTTTCAACGAAAATCTGGTTCTCTCCAGCCAGGGATGTAACTCGGATGTGATCAGCGCGCTCGTGTCCTGCGAGAATGCTTCGCTGCCACCAGGGTACCGCAATGAGTTCCACGCTGGCTTGCAGCAGGCCGTTGGCCGCCATCTGGTGGTGGGCGGCGAATACATTTGGAAGTACACGCACAACAGCTTTGACTTCAGCGTGCTGGGTAACACTCCAATCACTTTCCCAATCGACTGGCATAATTCGAAGATACCGGGATTTGCCTTGAATGCCAGTGTGCCGAGTTATCACGGAGTTTCTGCCGAGGTGGTGATGTCGAGCGTGGCGGCGCGCTTCTTTTCGCCGCAGGTGGGCGGTTTGGGTACCGTGCCCGCCACCACCGCTGGTCAGGCATTCCGCATCGATCACGACGAAAAATTTAACCAGACCACACACGTGCAATATCAGTTTGCCAAGCGTGGCATGTTGAGCGGCGCGTGGGCGGGATGGAACTGGCGTTACGATTCTGGCCAGGTAGCCGGGGCCATGCCTGTCGCAACCGACTCATCAACGCCTGTTGATCTGAGCAGCCTCTCGAATGATCAGCAGTTTGAGTCAGGCATTGCATGTGGCGGCGTGAAAGCGACGCTCAGCGCCGGGTTCAAGTCGTGCGCTGCTTCGGCATACAGTTCTTCGCTGATCAAGATTCCTGCAGCGGGCACGGAAAACGATGATCACAACCCGCCGCGCATTGCGCCGCGCAGCCTGTTCGATTTTTCGCTTGGGCAGGACAACATCTTCCACAAGGAACGCTACAAGGTAAACCTGAACCTGACCGCCGTAAATGTTACCAACAAATATGCGCTGTATAACTTTCTTTCGACCTTCAGCGGCACGCACTATGTAACTCCGCGTTCCATGACAGCGAAGGTGACGTTTAATTTCTAGCTTAGAACCCATGCGGGCAGAAGGATGTCGCTTCTGCCCGCATGGGTATTTATAGCACGTAGATTATTGTTTGCGGTCGAGCATTTCGGCGAAGTGAAGTGCCTCGCGATGGCCTAACTGCTGGATCTGCTCACGACAACTAAAGCCGTCGGCGACGATGGTGGTTTCCGCCGAGGCGGCTTCGACGGCGGGCAGCAAGTTCAAGTTAGCAATGGTCTTGGAGAGTTCGAACTTATCCGCCTCGAAGCCGAAGGGGCCAGCCATTCCGCAGCAGGTTGAGTTAATTAGCTCAACCTCCGCGCCAGCTTTCTTTAGCAGCGCAATTTCATTGCCCGGACCGCCAAAAACCGCTTTGTGATGGCAGTGGCCGTGGATGAGAACCTTGGCTCCAGCTAGACGCCCAGTTACCCACTCAGGAGCCTTGGCAGCCAGCCAGTCGCTCAGGAGCCACACTTGCTTACTGAGTTTTTGCGCGCGTGGATCATTGGGAAAAAGCTCTAGAGCTTCGTCCTTGAAGACGCTGGCGCAGCTTGGTTCCAAAAAGATGAAGGGCAGGCCCGCTTCAATTTCCGGAGCCATGTGGTCGAAAACGTTAGTCAGATAAGAGCGCGCCGTGTCGAGCAGGCCGAAGTCATAGAGGGCGCGGCCGCAGCAGACGGGAGTTTTGGAAACACGCACCTGGAAACCGGCTTGAGTTAGTACGGATTCTGCCGCTGCCAGCGTTTGCGGATGATAGTAGTTATTCCAGGTGTCTGCCCACAACACCACCTGCGGTGGGGCCAACTCTTCTGCTGCTTGGCTGCGACTGTCACGGTAACTCTTCGCCGCGAGGCGGGGTAACTGGCGCTGTTGGGCGACACCGACGATGTGCTTGATGAGCGGGCTGGTGATGGGGCCAGTCAGCATTAGGTTGGTCAGCGCGGGCGTGAGGGAACCCATGCGGGCAAGGCGGTCGGCAAAGCCGAAGATGTAGTGATGCAAGGGGTGGAGATGGCCCTTGTAGCGCTGTGCCAGATACTCCGACTTATAAGCGGTCATGTCTACGGCGACCGGGCACTCCGTCTTGCAGGATTTGCAACTGAGGCAGAGATCGAGCGCGTCGTGGACGGCCTTGCTCTTCAACCCTTCTTTGCGCAGAGCGCCAGCCAGCATCTCCCAGAGGAGGCGCGCACGACCGCGAGTGGAGTGTTGCTCCTCGCCGGTGGCGCGATAGCTGGGACACATGGCTCCGCCTGTGGTTTTGCGACAGGCACCGACGCCAACGCAGCGCTCGGTGGCCTTTTCGAACGAGCCCTGATCAGCGGCAAAAACAAAATGAGTCTCTAACTTTGTATCTTTAGTGGCTACACTGCCAGCTTCCGCGCCTTTTTCCCGGCGCGGACCGACCGAAGGCAATTGGCCGAACCGCAGGTTCTCGACCGGGTCGTAGACGCGCACCGCATCGACCAACTTGCCGGGATTCATACGGTTGGCGGGGTCCCAAAGAGCTTTGAATTCCTGGAAGCCCTTCATTAGCTCGGGACCAAACATTTTGGGCAGAAGAGCGGCGCGCGCTTGTCCGTCGCCGTGTTCGCCACTGAGCGAGCCGCCAAAGCTGAGCACCAGGTCGGCGGCGCGGGTGATGAATTCGCGGAAGTCGCGGAGGCCAGCTTCGGTGCGGAAGTCGAAGTTGATGCGCAGATGGACGCAGCCTTGGCCATAGTGGCCATAGAGGGGACTACGGTAGCCGTATTCGGCCATGAGGACGGTAAGTTTGCGCAGGTATTGGCCTAGGTGGACGGGGGGAATTCCGGCGTCGTCCCAGCCCTCGAAGCGCTCCGGTTCGCCGGGGACAAAGGCGGTAGCGCCGAGGGCAGACTCGCGCACATTCCACACACGGGCAGCGTCTTCGGCGTTGTAGATGCGGGCCTCGGGAGAAGGCGTCCATCCTCGCGCCGCAGCGACCAGAGCTTCGGCCTTGGACTGCGCTTCCTCGGCGGTCCATGCACCCATTTCGACGAGGAGAAAACCGCCGCCAGGAGGAAGCAGGGCCACATCGCTGAGGGCCAACTCCTTGCGCTGCATGAAGTTGAGCAACAATCCGTCGAAGCCTTCCAGGCCGATGGGGTTGAACTCAAGGACGCGCGGAACAACGTCGGCGGCCAGAAAAGCGTCAGGGAAGGCAAGAGCGGTGAGCACGCGGCAAGGCGGGCTGCTGGTCAGGTTGAGGGTGGCAGAGACGACGGTGGCGCAGGTGCCCTCGGAGCCAACCAGGGCGCGGGCAACGTTACAGCCGTTTTCGTCGAGCAACTCGTCGAGGTTGTAGCCGGAGACGCGGCGGGGAATGCGAGGAAATTTTTCGCGAATCAAGCTGGCGTAACGCTGGCGGAGGCTGGCGAGGCTGGAATAAATTTCTCCCACGCGCCCACCGGAACGGCTGAGGGTGTCGAGTTCGGCGGGCGAGGTGCGACCCACGGTCAGGCGCGTGCCGTCGTAGAGAACCAAGTCGAGCGACTCAACGTTGTCGGCGACTTTGCCGCCGAGCAGTCCGTGGACGCCGCAACTGTTGTTGCCGATCATGCCGCCGAGGGTGCAGCGGGAGTGGGTGGCGGGGTCGGGAGCATAGGTGAGGTGGAAGCGCTCGGCCGCCTCGCGGAGGCGGTCGAGGACGATGCCGGGCTGGACGCGAGCCAGCTTGGCGTCGGGATCGATGAACTCCAACTTATTCATATAACGGGAGTAATCGAAGACGACGGCGACGTTGGCGCATTGGCCGGCGAGGCTGGTTCCTGCTCCGCGAGGAAGGACGGCAGCACCGGTGGCGCGGCAGGCGGCTAGGGCAGCCTCAACATCGGCGGCGTCGCGGGGCAGGATGACGCCGACCGGAAGCTGGCGATAGTTGGAGGAGTCGGCGGCGTAGAGGGCGCGGGAGCCGAGATCGAAGTGGACCTCGCCACGGATGGCTTTCTTGAGCAGCGCCTCGAGTTCGTGGTGGGCTGCAAAGCGCTCATGGTCCAAAGGCGGCTGATTCAGCAAGGCGGATATGGTCGGATCGCTCACCCTGAAATGGTAGCGCGTTTGAGCTAGAAAACGCGTGACATTGGGCACGTGGGAGAGCGATGGAGACCGCGCGAGAGTTCAGCGCAGGTGATTATTTGGTGGGCCACTCGTCGACAACCAAGCCGAGGTCGTTGAGTTGCTGGATGGCAGTTTCGAGGTTGCGGCGGAGTTTGAGGCGATCTTGGCGATTGGCCTGGGGTGATTCGGCGATGGCGATGACACGGCCATAACGCCAGGCGCTGGAGGGTAGGGCGATGAGGGCCTTGGCCAGGTCGTCGAGCGGCACCTGCACCTCTTGGCGGCGCGGAGCCTGGGAACGCTGTGCTTCAAGTCGCTGGGCGGCAAGGCGCTGCGCTTCGGCGAGTCGCGCCTTCTTGGAGCGGGGGTGCTTG
>Ga0302320_10023400_pt1 | contig 12128 bp, 11 predicted proteins | sample Bog_T0_3_FD_202130 | JGI IMG/M metagenome (GOLD analysis project Ga0302320, IMG submission 202130) | Peat permafrost microbial communities from Stordalen Mire near Abisko, Sweden - Bog_T0_3 | ecosystem: Environmental > Terrestrial > Soil > Wetlands > Peat | place: Sweden: Abisko, Stordalen Mire...
GTTGATCTTGTAATTGATGCGATGGTTCGCAACGCGACCGATGCAAGTGGGCTCACGCCAATTGGAACCAAATAGCAGGCGACATCCGGCGCAAGTCAACCACGATAGAAACGAAAGGTGAGTTTAGGCGATGGCATTGGAACGAATTCTCTTTGGGGACAACCAGTTCTTCGGTGTGAATCACATGTCGGAGGAGAAGGCGCGAGCGCAGTCAATCCGCTTCAGGGATACCGAGGAAATCATCCATGTGCTGAAGATTGCGTATGACGAGGGCATCCGCGTCTTCATGTGCACAACCCATGACCGAATTGAGGAGGTGTGCGATTATGTTCGAGCTCACCAGGATCGCTTCGCAAATCTTCAATTCTACCCATGCATGCCTTACGCGCATAAGTACGCCAATGCGGTTACCGATCTGGGTATGCTTGGAGCGCTCAAGAGCTTCCTGCCGGAAGAGAATAAGATCGCTTCGCTGTTCCGTGGGGGCATGTCTGTGGCCAGGCGCGACATTGAAGGCATGCTGACGCTATTCGTCGATGCCGAAATGAAGATGTTTCGCGGGCTCGAAACGCCAGTGATTTTCCTGCAGAACGTGTTCACCGACCTCATCCTGGGTTTGGGAATGCACGATGTTTTCCGGATGTTCGCCGATCATGTGCGCAGCAAATACAAGGCTGAACCCGGATTCATTACTATGAACACTCCAATGCTTCTTGACTCGCTGGAGGGCAGCGGGCTGAAAAACCCGATCATATGTTCTGACATCAACAAGCTGGGCTTTCGGATGTGCGGCGGCATGAAGAAATACGAAGAGCTGATTGCGTCAGGGCGATTCCAGCCGATTGCGATGTCAGTGCTGGCGTCTGGAGCTATTCCTCCGCGGGAAGCGATCGAATATGTGTGCGCGCAGCAAAAGATCAAGTCGATCGTGTTCGGCGCATCCAGCCGCGCCAACATTCATCAGACCAAATCTCTGATTGAAGAGTTGACCCGGACAGAGGATATTGCCGTGGGTGTCGCTTAAGAATCCATGATAGAGACGCCGGTTTGTATGTTGCATTGAGCGAATCCGGCGGTGGTCAGAGGATATATCAATGAGCAATAAATACTGGTTTCTAGCCAGGTACTACGCCAAGAATCTCTTTCTGATGAAGATCTGCGGCAGATTGTACGGTTTCTTCGTTGAGAGGACCAGGGATAGATGGGAGAAGCTACATGAGTCGATCAAGGGGCACGACACGTGGCTGGTTGTTGGCAATGGTCCTTCGCTGCAACTGACCGACCTGGAAGCATTCTATAAGCTGGGCATTCCATCAATCGCCTCGAACAAAATCAATCTCCTTTTTAACCGGACCGAGTGGCGGCCGAAACTGTGCACGGTCGCCGACCCGATCCTGTTGATGAAACTTCCGGCTGAACACTACAAAAACATAAGTCTCACTTTACTTCCTCATACTCATGTGCTCATGGCTCGGACAAAGAACAAGCTCGCATGGCGACATATTCTGGACCCCCAGGGTGAGCAGGAATATAACGGCACCGGGAAGGCTGTGGCCCCGCTCAACGGCTTGTTTGTGGGCGGCACAATCACCTGCTCAAATATACAGTTGGCAATGTGGGCGGGCGCAAAGACTATCTATGTAATCGGCTGTGATCATTTTTATGCGAACGAGCATAGTACCGACGCATCAAAGAAATCGGGACATGCCGGCGCTTCCAATCACTTCGACCCCAATTATCGCAAGCCGGGAGAAATTGTTAACGAAGCGGCAGTCGATATCATGAATTACAACTATGCCGTGGTGCGAAAGATTGCTGATCAGCGAGGTGTGAGGATCGTTAACATCACCCGCAGGACCGCGCTTGAAGCGTTTGAGCGCGACACTGTCGAGAATGCGTTGGCCTCGATCTCCGAGACTAAAGGGCAACCAGTACAAGGGTGAGTTCAAGCGCAGGTTTCAAATCAGGCTTGAATTCCAGCAGTCAGGTAAGTTGTACATCCATCGAATCGACAGGTGCGAAATGCTGAAGATTGGAATTGTTGGCTACGGGAAGATGGGCATGTTGCGGCGCGAGCGTGTGGAGCGGTCCGGGCGCGGCAAAGTTGTTGCAGTATGCGACCCATACATGAAGCCGCAAGGTCTGCCAAGCGAAGTCAAGGTCTACGAGCACTGGCAAGACTTGGTTGTAGACCCGCAGATCGATGCAATATTTATCGCCACCGCGAACGCCTATAACAAGCCGGTTGCGATCGCCGCGATGCAAGCTGGAAAACACGTTTTCTGTGAGAAGCCGCCTGCGCTGACCGCATCAGATGTGGCGGAGGTCAGGGTGGTTGAATCCGAGACGAACCGAAAGCTCATGTATGGCTTTAACCATCGGCTTCACGGGGCAGTGAAGCACATGCGCGAGATCATTGAAAGCAATCGCTTCGGGCGCATTCTGTGGATGCGTGGGCGCTACGGCAAGTCGGTGGATGCTAATTTCCTCAGCACATGGCGAGCCAATAAAGAACTGTCCGGCGGCGGCATCATGATCGATCAAGGGATTCATATGCTGGATCTCTTTTTGTTCATGGGCGGAGAGTTCGATGAAGTGCAGGCCATGGTTTCGAGCCTCTACTGGAACCAACCCGGGATCGAAGACAACGTCTTCGCCAACTTCCGCAATTCGAAGACTGGCCTGGTGGCGTCGCTTCACTCGACCATGACGCAATGGCGTCATATCTTCTCGCTGGAAGTCTTTATGGAATGCGGGCACATGGCTCTCAACGGCTTGAAGACATCGAGCAACAGTTATGGGTCCGAGCAACTGTCAGTAGCCATGAACCGGTCGAAGGCTCCGGCCGCCACCTGGGAAGATGAGGAGCGGCTCACCTATGAGACCGACACCTCCTGGGATACTGAGATCCGCATGTTCTGCGATGCGATAGAGAAGAATGCGCCGATTACCTCAGGTAACTCCCGCCAGGCGCTCGACGTGATGCGCCTTATCGATCGTATCTACGAACATGAGCGTCACGAGGCGGAAGTTCTTTACACAGATCTGAACGCAGTTCGCGCCTAGAGGACTTGGAATCTGAGTCTTGCACTGACGGAGTCTGATCCACTTTTTTGAGGAGATTATTTTGAGCAACGATAAGGCGAATCCATTTCTTACGTCCTATTTCGAGGAGTATCAGCGGCTTGCATTTGGCTCGGAAATCCACTCGGCCATCGAGTCATTTGCTGAGTTGGCTGGAGCCGTGCGCGACCGTGGCGGCAAGATCATGTTCGCCGGAAATGGAGCCAGTGCGTCGACGGCCGAGCATGGCGCGGTGGATTTCACCAAGCAAGGCAAGACGCGAGGAGTTACCTTTCACGACCCTAACCTCATTACATGTTTTGCGAACGATTTTGGCTACGATCACTGGATGGCCAAGGCGATTGAGCATCATGGTTCGCCGGGAGACGCAGTTGTTCTGATCAGTGTTTCGGGCAATTCTCCGTCGGTTGTCAACGCGGCAAAATACGCCAAGTCGATCGGGCTGCCGGTAGTAGGCTTTACCGGGCGCAAGCCTGAGAACGCTCTGAGACAGTTGTCCGACATCGACTTCTTTGTGCCTTCCGATGCCTATAACGTTGTCGAATGCATCCACACCATCTGGCTTACGGCAGCGATCGATTTGTTGATCGGCACTCCGGTGTATGAGACTCGCGCGGTTCTGCTTCCCTAGGGCCTGTTAACACTACTGGGGCGGGCGGCGCCGGGTCCTATTTTTTCGAGTTCAAGGAGCGACGAGCGACGGATACCGGGTGTCTCCTAGCGCGGAGCAACGCCGAAATCGGGAAAATCGGCCCCGGCCCGAAGGGTTGCGGTGAAAATCGGCCCATACTTCGTTGTCGTCCTCGCCTAGGAATAGCCTAAGCCCTCGTCCTCCGCCTAGTCTGGGCCGATTTTCATCCACAACGCCACCCACCCCAGTAGTGTTAACAGGCCCTAGTTAGGAAATAGTCAGGAAATCATGTCCGAAGTTATTCGGCCGAAAGACCTCATTCATCTTCGCCATCATTCGATGCGAAGAACATTTGCGGGGTCAGAGTTGCCGCAGACGCTCGAAGCGGCCTACGATCTAGCGGCAGGAACCGTTGGACTTCTCGGCACGCGCGTGGCGGGATGGAAGCTCGGCGCAACAACAGCCAATACCCGCCGGATCTTCGCAACCGAAGAAATCTATTTCGGTGCTTTGCTTGCGGAGGAGGTCTGGACCTCAACTGAGAGCGGGCCGCTACCGTCACCACCCGTCTTGCGGGGAGAAGCGGAAATCGCGTTCCAACTCGCCACGGATATCTCGCCCGAGGAAAGTGAAGCCGTGTTAGGCAGCCCAGCCGCGGAAATCTTCGATGCATGGGCGCCCGCAATCGAAGCTCCCTATTCCTGTGTGGATAACATTATCGAATTGGGCCTTCGAGCTTTGCTGATGGACCGGTGTTCGGCAGGTGCGCTCTACCTTGGAGTACCACGAACCGACATCGATGATCCGTCAATCGACGGGCTCCTTGAAATTTTTGCCGATGGTGTCAGCGTTGCGCAAGGCTCGGCGAAAGCATCGCTGCTGATGCCGCCTGACGAAGCAGCGCTTGGATTCCTGAAGCTGGCAGCGGCGCATGGCGTATACGTGCGTCGCGGGCAGTGGATTTCGACGGGCGGAATTAGTCCATGTGTGACTCTGCCGTTCCGCACTCCGATCAGGCTTGTCTTGGGCGGTCAAAGTGAATTCGAAATCCAGGTGCAAGGGCCAATTGAATGACTAACGCATTGGCGCAATTGGCAACGATTGCCGAACGGGCTGCCTCTGCTGCACGCCACGCAACTCCGACCCTGGTGGACGAGAAGAGCCTGCACGACTTTGTCACCGACATGGATCGGCGACTGCAAGAGGAGATTTTCTCGGCACTGGCGCGGGAGTTTCCTGGTGTGCCAGCATTCGGCGAAGAGGGAATCGCTGCGGAAGTTTCGTTGCCGGAGAAAGCGTTCCTGGTCGATCCGCTTGATGGTACGGGCAACTGGATTGCGGGCCTGCCATTCTCAGCCGTTTCGATCGCTTATCTGGAGCAGGGAACTACTGTCATGGCGGCCGTTGCGGGAATCTTGGGAGATGGAGTCTGTACCGCCGAACTGGGCAACGGAGCATGGCGCGATGGAAGCCGGCTCCAGATTTCTCCAAGGCCTTCGGCACTGATAGGTCTATCGAGCGGGGTTCTCGATCTGGTGTCGGGAACTGAAAGCTATGCCGCACTTCGCCGCTTCGGAAAGTTCAGGAATCTAGGCTCCCAGGCGCTGCAGCTGTGTGCAGTCGGTCGCGGCACCCTGGCGCTGAATGCGTCCTTTGAGGCGCGCCTCTGGGACGATGCTGCCGGTCGGTTGATTGCCACCGAGGCAGGCGCTCGATACCGTGCAATGGTCTCCGCTGCGGACTCAGCGCGCCCTACGGCGTGCCAGCAAAGCCTCTGCGCGCATCCCGACGTCTTCGATGCGGCTGCGAGTATTCTGGAATCGGTTTTTGGTTCGAAAATCAACTGAAGTGAGAGCTATGGGAAAGATCATCGCCATGATCCCGGCGCGCATGGGATCGCAACGTCTGACGCAGAAGAATCTCCGTACAATTGGCGGCGTGCCCTTGATTACTCGCGCCATTCGCAAGTGCAAGGAAGCCGGCTGCTTTGACGAGATCTGGGTTAATTCAGAAGACATCGCTTTTGCCCCGATCGCTGAAGCTGAAGGTGTGAATTTCCATCAACGACCGGCGGAGCTTGGGAACAATCAAGCGACCTCGGAGGATTTCATCAAGGAGTTCCTGCGAGCCCACGACTGTGAGCGCGTGACCCAGGTCCACTCGATCGCGCCGCTTTTGACGGCTGCCGAAGTAGGGGCATTTGTAGATGCCTGGGTCGAGAGTTCGTACGACGTAATGCTGTCCTGCATTCACGACCAGATTGAAGTCGCGTATGAGGGCGTGCCGGTCAACTTCACCTTCGCCCAGAAGACGAATAGCCAGGATCTGAAGCCGCTGCAGCGAATCACATGGTCCATCACGGGTTGGAAGCGGGCGGTTTTTCTTGAAGCGGCCGAGGCAGGGAAGAACGCAACATACCATGGATCGGTTGGATTCTATCCGGTGAGCGCAATCTCCGGGCATGTGATCAAGACTCAAACAGATCTGGACATCGGTGAGGCTCTGCTGAAAATTGTCGAGCACGCAGGAGCAGCGGAAGGCAAATGACAACGCAAGTTCTCGTTTCCAACATCATGATGATCAATGAACGGCCTCGGTTTGAGGCCGCGATTGTCGCGGCAGGCTGGGTGCCTGTTTTTGCGGATGTCGATCAGTTTCTTTCCGAAGCGCAGTGTCTTCAATACGCCGGGCAGTTTGATGGTTGGCTTGCTGGAGACGACCGCATCACGCGAGATGTCCTGGCGGCATTCCTTCCGCGTCTCAAGGGAATTGCGAAATGGGGTACGGGGTTGGATAGCATCGATTTGGCCGCCGCGCGCGAGCTAGGCATTCCAGTGCTCAACACCCCGGCCGCATTCTCAGAGGCGGTTGCGGAGGTGGCTGTTGGCTACATGTTGATGTTGACCCGCTACCTGTTGGAAATCGATCGGGCAGTTCGCCGTGGCGACTGGCCAAAACCTCGCGGACTCGGACTCTATGGCCGTGTTTGTGGTCTGATCGGTTTCGGCGCTATCGGTCAAGGCATTGCGAGGCGGGCCAAAGGATGCGGCATGTCCATCCTGGCTTATGATCCTCCTCTTCAAGCCAAGGGAGGATTGACGGAAGGACCACTTGCCGATACGGCCTTTGTCGACCTTGATCGTCTTGTCACAGAGAGTGATGTGGTGTGCCTGGCGTGCAATCTCACTGCCGAGAACAGGCACATCATCAGCGAGAAGCAACTTAAAGCAATGAAGAGGGAATCGATCCTGGTGAATGTTGGCCGCGGCCCTCTTGTGGACGAGGTTGCGTTGGCAGCCGCATTGGCTGCGGGAGAGATTGCCGGAGCTGGCCTTGATGTGTTCGAAGTTGAGCCGCTGCCTGTGGACAGCCCACTGCGCACACTGCCGAACGTCGTGCTTGGCAGTCACAACGCAAACAATCTCAATTCAGCGGTCGAGTATGTTCATGCCAACACGATGAACAACCTGGCCAAGATTCTGGCGGGTTGAAACTGTGGCTTCGAACCTGGGCAGTATCAGCAAACTGCTTGTCGCAAACCGTCAGGCGCGCGTGTGCTTCTCGAATCCGTTCAGTGGGCGGCGGTGGCTTAATCTGTTGGAACCGCACCCTCGCTATGGGCTGTTGTTCAAGCGGAATCTGAATTATTCCAAGCGAGTGCTTGGATTCAGCTTTGCCACGAACAACCTCGGGTTTCGAGGTCCGTCGAACCCGGAGGCGCCGGGGGTCATTTTTGGAACATCCTTTGCGATGGGACTTTCCGTTGACAATGGCGACAACTGGTACGAACTGCTCCTTGATCCGGACAAGTGGTTCAATGGCGGAATGCCAGTGGGACCCAGAAATAACGCAAATGTTCTTGACGACCTGTATCGCGGCAGTTACGACACGCTGATTTATCTTTATCATCCAAACATCTGGAAAACCGCGCAAGGGTTTGTTCGCGCGGAGAAAACAGGCAAGGATATCTTCCAGACGCTGGGCTGGAAAACCGGCTTCTGGCAGACCCTTTCGTTGTATCCGAAATGGGTTGCGAAGGAGTTCTATAAGACGAAACATGGATGGTCGGTTCATTCCAAATGGAATGGTCAGGATTTCTTTTTCAATTCGCGCTATAACTTGATGGACGTCCCCAAGAACCTTGAGTTTGCCAAATCACAGATGTCGATCTTGAACAGCATTTTTGCACGATTCAAGACAGTCCTGGTGGTTCGCTATCCGATCAAGGAGGATATTGCGGGCCGGCTGGGATTTTCCGACGATTTGCGGACGCTGGCAGCCAACAACGACGAATGGTGGAATTTCTTCGTGTCGAACGCAGCGCCGTCTGTGCGCACCCATTCCTTGATGGATGGAGGGTTCGAATCCATCGACTTTCATCCCTATGACACCCACTGGACTGCGAATGGCAATCAGAAGTTTACTGAGTTGCTGCGCCCCTTGTTAATGGCAGCCCATGTTGATGGAGTAAAACAGAGGTGACTATTTCTGAATCGAATTCGAGCACTACAGCTTCGAGCACTACAACACCGGAGGCGCTGCATTCCTCAGTCCATGAGCAGCGCCGTTTTTTTAAGAACATAAGCTGGACAACGCTGTCGATGGTTCTACGTGTCGTCTTTGCCGGTGGTGCGTTGGCCATCCTGGGGCGCCTCGTCGATCAGGGAACGATGGGGCTGTACGGCATGGGGTGGACGGCGGCACTGTTCGGTTTCACAATCAGTCAGAGCGGTGCTGCCCAGGGAATTATCGCGATCCCGAAGTTAGACAAAGAACATGTAGCTGCAGCACAATTCCTGTCCACATTGATTTCTCTGACGATCGCCGCAGTCATCATTGTTTCCGCGCCTGCGATTCAGGCGTTCTACCACTATCCAAATCTGAAAGTGGCTTTCATCATTGCCGGACTCTTCGTTCCGCTGATGAGCCTGCCGGCGGTAGACATAGCGATGGCGCAAAAGGAACTGCAGTTTTCCCGTCTTGCCTTCGTCCAGACCGGAGGGGTGGTTCTGGCGGCCAGCACGTCTCTTGCTCTTGCACACTTCGGCCAAGGTCTTATTGCGCTTTTTGCCCTTCAGGGCCTCGTGGGGCCCTACAATTTCTTGTTGTTTCGTTTTTACAGACGCTCTCCTGGATTTGGTAAGACTACCTGGCAACATATTGCCGATGTTTGGCGGATTGGCATGCATCTGTCGCTGGGCAGCCTGACATCGGTAATCTGGCTGAACGTGCCGCAGCTCATAATGGGCAAGTTAGTGACTGTGGAAGAAATGGGGCTGTATGTGTACAGCTATCGAATCGTTCAACTTGTGTATACGCAACTCTCGAACATGGTGAATACCGTTGTCTATCCAAGCTTTGCGCGCTATCGTTCCGATCCAATTGCGATTGGGCGCTCATTCCTGCAGACTGTTCGTTTTACATATTTTTGCCTGATGTTGCCGTTGATCGCTCTCGCTGCTGCTCCTACTTCGTTCATGCGTGTCTATGGAGGCGGGAAGTGGGCTGCAGCGGATGGAATCCTGTTTTATCTGATCGTGGCACAGATGGTGATCGCCCTGGCAGCCAATGTTTTTCCCACTTTTATGGCGATGGGCCGGCCGCAAGTGGCTTGGCAATGGAACCTGTTCATCACCGTTGTGCAAACTGCTGCAATTGTCTTGACGGCTCACTGGGGCATACTGGCGGTCATCAAGGGGCTGGCGGTCAGTTCATGCGCCATGCCGCTCGCTGTCTACTGGCTTTCCAGAGCGACAAAGTTCCCCTTCATAGATTACTGGCGCAATATGGCCTTCTTAATTGGATTCATCCCGCCTTCGATGGCACTCGGAGCGGGGCTCCAGTACCTACTTGGCCATGCCCCGGTGACGGTGAGGTTTGGAGTTTCGGCCGCTTCAGCCACGCTGTTGTATGTGATATTGGTGGCTGCATTTGACGGCCAAGCCCGGCACCTCCTTCGGGACACCGCCCGCTCAGTGCGCACCCGGCTTCGTGCGGCGGCGTAAAGTAAAGAGGGTGACTGCGCAGACCTTTTGCCCAGCATGAAACAGGTCTTATACAATGCCTGCAGGGGCATGGGGAAAGGAGCGATCCGTGTGGCCCACGCAAATTCCAACTCGTAGACACTTGTTGAAAGGCGCGCTAGCTTTGGCTGCAGGAAAGCTCTGCTCGGGTGTGCCGCTTTCCGCATATCCCGCCGCGAAGACTGTTTCGGGGGCCGAGGGAGGGCAAGCCTTTAGGCCAAACGCACTGCCGTCGCGTGCCGATGTCGTGATGTCTTTGCGGACCCGCCATCCAGAGGGCTTGCAGCGTCTGCAGGAATTTCATGCGACTCGCAACGAATGGGTGTACACCACCGATGCCGGTTATGTCGCGGAGATGAAGAAAACAGTCAGCCATGTCGGGCTGGCTGTAAATCTTATCAAGCGGGTTGCGAACGATTCCGGCGCCGCATACGATGTTGACGGCGGCATGATTGTCGCACCGTGGATGCGAGGACCAGGCAACAACACGCCTTGGAACTCCATCTTCAAGTCCGCTTCGCGCGATGCATTTGGGAAGTCACTCGACGATTCGGTCCGCGCCGGCGCCGATTCGATTCAGTTTGACGATCCCGCAACAGACTATGAGCTTATTAATTTTGCGGGAGGGGATTTCTCGCCGGAGGCAATTGCGGCGTTCAAGTCGTATTGCCAGACGGCCACGAATTCGAAGGCGTGCGGCGAGTTGAATGCTCATGGCCACAACATTGCGGATTGGGTGAGACAAAGAGCCGGTAACGGATCTCATGTGGATTGGGTGGAGTTCAAGAAGCAATATGGATCAGAGCCAGTGTGGCGGGAGTGGGATTCCTTTTTGAAATATAGCTCCAAAGGGTTTATGGGCTCGGTCCGGCAGCATCTACACACACTTCCCAGGCCAATCCCCCTGTCAGCGAACGTCAACAATCCGCTTCCCCGGCCTGATTTCACCTTCTTGTTCGATTCTACGGATTATCTTATTTCGGAAATCTACAACGTGCATTCGGCAGGCCAGTTGAAGGCGTATCACGCGTGCGCCGCAGCATGGCAGTTACCCTTGATTCCCAGTTTTGTGCCCGTATCGACGGGGATTACGCAATGGTCGATTGCTCTGGGGTATGCCCTCGGAGATACCCCGCTGGTGCCATGGGATGTATTCGTTCCCGGAAAAGAAAGATACTTTGGATCGGTAGCGGATCACGGACATCTCTTTGACTTTGTACGCGCCAACGCAGCGCGTTTTACCGATTACGAAGAGTTTGCCGATGTCGCGCTCATTGTGGACGAAAACACCGCCAACGTAAACTCGCTGCACCTGGCGGGTACAAAATGTGTTGAGCTCGGTGCATCATTTCGCATGGTGGTCCTTCGGCCTGATGGAACGGTTACCCAAAGCCAGCAAATGCATTTCAGCCCAGCGGTAGCGGTTACGGTCGATTGTTCGCCGTCGGTCGCGAAGAAGCTATTCCCCTCGATTCCGACGATATCATCCGACGATTGGAACTCTAACCATCCGGCGTTGAAACGAATCATCCGTACAGTGTCCCTGGATCACCAGAGAATTGTTGCCGTACCGCGCATAAATCCCAAGAACAATTCGCTGATTGTGCATGTCGTCGATGCAAGGGAAGCGGAAAGCACGCTAGGGGACGAGCAGTTTGTGGATTTGATTCTGCCACCGTCTTATCAAGGGAGTGTCCAGCAGGTACAGCACGCTCTTATGATTGGGCCTCGCGGTGCTTCCGCGAGCCAAGCTGTCAGTTGGAGACGGGATAAAGAGAATCTCATCGCGCGAGTGCCGCTGGCCGGGCTTACTCGATGGGGCATAGTGATGTTCGATAATCATATGACTTAGCGCTCGGAAACCCTCGAGTTTGACAGCCTGAAATGGACGAGAAGAGGAGGGCAGAGCAGCGGCTATCCGTGAAGTAAGAATCGAGCTATGATTCTTGGCTTGCTGACTCTGGCCAAGCACTTCGAGATGAATGCCAGCCAATTTCCGAGGCCAATTCCAGGTTTCGGTCCAAACCGGACAAATCCAAGGGCGGGGCAGCGGCCCAGACTAAAGTCTCACCAAGGCGAATATAAATGGCTAGAAGTGCAACGAAATTTTCTGTTCACCTGGATGCGCTGCGCGCCTTGGCAGCAATAACCGTCTTTGTGATGCACGGCAAAGGGCTCTTCATTGGCCCGATCGTGAACAAGGCAGGTTCCTATACGACGGGTAGTTCCGGCATAGCGAATATGTCTGAATACACCAGCCCAGCCCACGAGGCGGTGATCGTATTCTTCGTGTTGAGCGGCTTCTTTGTCGGCGGGGGAGTGTTGCGCGCCTGGCAGTCGAATAAGTGGTCATGGAAGACATACGGGATTCAGCGTCTGACCCGGCTTTG
>Ga0302320_10023405_pt1 | contig 12126 bp, 8 predicted proteins | sample Bog_T0_3_FD_202130 | JGI IMG/M metagenome (GOLD analysis project Ga0302320, IMG submission 202130) | Peat permafrost microbial communities from Stordalen Mire near Abisko, Sweden - Bog_T0_3 | ecosystem: Environmental > Terrestrial > Soil > Wetlands > Peat | place: Sweden: Abisko, Stordalen Mire...
CCCGCTTCCGCAACCCCGGCGCTTCGTCAACCTCCTCCAGCGCATCCATCTCCGCTTCCAGCCGGCGCAGCGAAGCCCGCACGGAAAGATACAAGTCTCCCGATGTCTCCAGAAACTCCTCGCGCCCCGCAAACGGCTGCCGCCCATCCCCGCTCATTGGTAACCCGGCAAAAAACAGTCGCGCCCGCTCCCGCAGTTGCTGCGTGGCCGCAGGCAGCTTCTCGGTGCCTTCCTTGCCCCGCAGCAGCGCATCCGTATCCCGCGCCAATTCCTCAAACCGCAAATTGCTTACCGACAACCCAAAGTAGCTCGACGCCACATCTTCCAGCTCATGCGCCTCGTCAAACACCACCGCGGCGGCCTCCGGCAGAATTCCCGCGTCCGGCGCTCCCGCCGCCTCCTGTTTCACGCTCAAATCCGCAAAAAACAAGTGGTGGTTGACGATAATAATGTCCGACTCCAGCGCCTTCCGCCGCATCTCGGTCACAAAGCAGCGCCGGTAATCCGGGCAGGTCGACCCAAGGCAGGCCTCGGTCCGCGCATCCAGCTTGTTCCACAGCGCGCTTGATTCGGGCAGCCCGTCAATCTCCGCCCTATCGCCGGTCTCCGTCACTTGCTCCCACTCGGAAATCTGCCGGTACTGATCGATCTCTTCCAAGCCACTCAAGATGGGCTGACTTCGCAGCGTCACCAGCTTGTGCCGGCAAAGATAGTTCGCGCGCCCCTTCATGTAGCACACGCGCAAGGGTCCCAGCAGCGTCTCAAGAAAAGGAATGTCGCGGAAGAAAAGCTGGTCCTGCAGCGCCTTGGTACCGGTCGAAACGATCACCCGCTGTCCCGTGCGCAGCGACGGAAGCAGATATGCAAGTGTCTTGCCGGTGCCTGTCCCCGCCTCCACAATCAGGTGGCGGCGTTCCTCAAGGGCACGCTCGACGGCCTTCGCCATCTCCAACTGCCCCGGCCGGTACTCATAAGGCAGCGACGACTTCGCAAGAATTCCGCCGGGCGCAAAAAACTCGTGCAAGGTGGGTAGGGCACGGGTTGTGGTGTCGGCGGCGGCCATGGTGGGCTCACTCCATCATAGTGAGCCAGGTGAACTACCGCTTCCCAGCCCGCTTTTGGCCCGCATTCATCCAACTCGATATCATCAACGTCTCCTCCGACGTCGATCCGCACACGGCAACGTGCGCGCTTTTCACCGGCTTCTTGCGCCCTCCGGTGGTTCTCTGCGCAGCCATTGCCTTCTCAGCCGCCGCAGCGTATGGGTTCACAGGATTGAGATTCATTTGGTTACTTTGGACACGCATCGGGTTCTCCTGCAAACCCAGAGGCAAAAAAGGTACCGAATTCCCGCCTGGATGATTGGAAATGACTCATCTCGGCACCCCCGCAAGCCCCTCACCACGCCTCTCTCGCTCAAGAAGGACTAAGCTGGAAGAAGGCCCCTGTCCTATCCCAGGCGGGCGCGTCAACGCAAACGCGTCGCGCGAGCCCTAAAGTTTCTGATCCATTGGAGTTCTTTTGGCAAAGCATCACAGATCGGTAGTGCCCACCAGGCCGGGTGCCGCGACGCTCCCACTCGTGGCAATCGTAGGCCGCCCCAACGTGGGCAAGTCCACGCTTTTCAATCGCCTCACCGGCAGCCGCCGCTCTATCGTCGGCGACGAGCCCGGCATTACCCGCGACCGCATCTACGGCGAATACGAGTGGGCCGGCCGCAACTTTCGCCTCGTCGACACCGGTGGCATCGTACCCGACGACCCCGAACTCATCCCCATGGAAATCTACTCCCAGGCCAAAGTCGCCCTCCGGGAGGCCGACGCGCTGGTCCTCGTCGTCGACGCGCGCACCGAACTCGCCAGCCCCGACTACGACCTCGTCAAGCTCCTCATTCGCGGTGGCAAGCCCTGCTTCCTTGCCGTGAATAAAGTAGAGGGTGAAGCCATGGCCGCCGCCGCCGAAAACTTCCGCCAGCTCGGCCTCCGCAACGTTTTCCCTGTAAGTTCAGAGCACGGCCTCGGCATCGGCGATCTCCTCGACGCCATCTCCCAGGCTATCCCTGCCCCGCCCGCCTTGCCCGAAGAAGATTCGATCCCGGATACCGAAGACTCTATCGCCGAAGAGAATGAAATCTCTGAAGGCGCCCCGCTCCGCCCCGGCGATGACCTCGCCCATGCAGACGACCAAGAACCGGCACTCGACGAAGACGGCCGTCCCCTCCTCCGCACCCACGGCGACTATGAGCCGTATGAAACCTCCATCGCCATCATCGGCCGCCCCAACGTGGGCAAATCCACGCTGCTCAACGCCCTCACTGGAACCACGCGCGCCATCGTTTCGCCCATCGCCGGCACCACCCGCGACGCCGTCGATGAAGTCGTAGAGTTCGAAGGCAAGCAACTCCGCTTTGTCGATACCGCTGGCATCCGCCGCAAGGGAAAAACCCACCTCATGGCAGAGAAGATGAGCGTCGTCATGGCTCGCCGCCATCTCGAAGCAGCCGACGTCGCCCTCCTCGTCATCGACGCAACCGAGGGCGTCACCGGCGCCGACGCCACCATCGGCGGCTACGCACACGAGAGCGGCCGCAGCGTCATCATCCTGGTCAACAAGTGGGACGCCGTCACCACTGGCCGCACCGACGGCAAGCCCCCCGCCGACCGCGAAATCTTCGAAGAGCAACTCCGCCGCGTGCTCAAGTACCTGCACTACGCGCCGGTCATTTTTCTCTCTGCCCTTGACGCTACTGTCCCCGGAGCCAAGAAGCTCCTCCGTGTCCTCAATGAAGTCGTCGCCGTCGCAGCCGAGCGCCGCAAGCGCGTCTCAACCGGCCAAATGAATCGCTTCCTCGACAAGGTCGACTTCCAGCGCGCCCCCGTGCCCATGGCCAAGCGCCTCCGCATCTTTTACATGACGCAGGCCGCCGTTGCCCCGCCCACCTTCATCCTCTTCACTGACCGCGACATCCAGCTCCACTTCAGCTTCGAGCGCTTCCTCGAGAATCAGATCCGCGAGGCCTTCGGCTTCAAAGGCACCCCCATCTGGTTCAAAGTTCGCGCCCGCAACGCCAAAAAAGCCGACTAAACCCGGCCGCCTGCCTCAAGGCATCTGCGGCCGTTGAAACACCACATTCTCCACCCTCTTCCCGTTCGCATCCGTCAGCCGGAAATAACACCCATAGTTCCTCTCTGAATACTCCTGCCCAGTCGCCATGCTTGGCACATACAGGATGCGAACGTCATTCACTCCCTTATTCAGCACCAGCCGATCTACGGTTGCTTCCTTCCCATTCAGCCACACCTGCCGCACACACTCCTTGCAAACCACCGCCTGAACCGTCTGCGGCTGCTCGGCCACAATGCTCCCGTACAGCAGATAAGCCAGCTTGAAGTGCGGCGAATAAATCTCCTTGTCCCCAGGGTATGTGGACGGAAGATTCGGCTTCCCGGTCGTAGGAATCATGTCCGGGTCCAGAATCGCCCCCCGAGCAGCATCCACCGTCTTCCATTGCAGCGTCTCTCCGCCCGGCAGCGCATAGCTCTTCTCCACGGACGGCCCCCCAAGAATCTCCCGCCCCGCGGCCAGTGGGTCAAACCCCGCCACATCCCCGGGCAGCGGCCCCATCATCAGAAAACCATTCCGAGCTAAAGTCGCCGGAGGCTCTCCCCCCGGCACTTCGCACGTCAGATACAGCCGCCCACGCAATTGTCCCCGGTACTCCACCTGGGCCACGTCATACTCCGTCCCGTCCATGTAAGCTGCAGCATCGGCTCGCTCCGTCAACGCAACCCGCACTGTTACGCTCCCGCCGGGCTCAATCGCACTCACCTCCCGGTTGATCACGCCCTCCCGCCATCGAAGCGGCAGCCGGAAAGCCACGCGCACATCGGTAATCCGCGCCGTTCCATCGTTCTTGAGCGTTAGAGCCAGTTCCTGTCCCCTCCGAAACAGCAGCGCCCGCAAACTTCCTCCTCCACCCTCCGCCGTTTCCAGTTGGTCGCTGTTCGTTGGATTGTCCCGCTCCGCATAGATTTGAGTCGCCCCCCGATCCCGATCATGAAAGAAATCGAAGCCATACGATTTGCCCAGCGCCAGCGGTTTCACATCCGCGTCCAAAGAGTCGACACCAACCACATCGTCTTTGCCCACTCCCTCCGCCTTGAACGTAAGCGGCGTCCAGTCGTTCAGATCCACAGGCTCGGGCCGCACCAGCTCCGCGCTCAAAACCTTGCCCTTCACATGAACGTTCAGCCGCGAATAGAGTGCCTGATACCGGTACGCCCCATAGTGATTCTCCGTCGTATACCAAAGCTCCTTTCTGTCCGCCCACTTCTGATAGGTCGCGCCCAGCACCGGAAACTCCGGCCCTCCCCAATTCGACACCCACGCATGCATTGTCACCAGGAACAGCGGCCTTTCGTCCCCACCCGGTGGCTCCGCCAGAAACTGGGTCAGCACCCCATCCGAGCTTCTGCCGTCCAACATGATGAACCGCGTATCCAGAAACCCGCTCGCCTTCCGCCCCGCGTCGTAGTTGTTCTCCCCCAGCAGGTAGTACCCCGCCCTCCGCAGCATCTCGTCAAAATCCAGCCGATCAACCCCCTGCCGATACGAGGACTGAAAAGCCACAAAGGGATACACGAAAGCCATCACAGGCGAAGCCGTCCGGCTCTCAAGCTCCACGCGAACCCCCATAATCTCCCGGAACGCCGCGTTGCTCGATAAGGCAGGCAAAACGGGATGCGTCAGCGTATGCCCGCCAATCGAGTCCCCACCCTGCAGAAGAATCCGAGGAATCTCCACCCCGGGATCACTCACGGCAATCCCCGTAGCCTTGCTGTCCTGGTACCAGCCGCTCAGGCTGTTCAGGTAGAACGTCCCAAACTGCCCGTTCTTCGCCATCACCTCGGCCGCGCGCACATCGTTGATCGTGCTATCGTCCCAGCGTGAAGAGAATCCCGCCCGGAAATCGTGATAAAGCGGGACAATCCGAAGCTCCGCCCGCCGCGCCGCCTCTGCCGTCTTAAACGTCACGCGGAACGTCTGCGAATACGACCGCATCCCAGCCGGCCCCAGCCCAACTGCAGCCGCCTGCGCCCACCCCGACCCGCAAACCAGCCCAATGAAAACAGCAAACAAAACTCCCGCCAACCGAATACCCGCAACCACCGGTCTCCTCATCATCATCCCCATTCCAACCCCGACGTGCTGTGTATCAGGGCATGACTTCAGTCATGCCAAAACCGCTCAAAAATGAGTCGGGCTTCAGCCCCTGAGGCATTCCCCGAATCCTCGATAGCCGCCCTATTTGACACTAAGCGGAAGAAGTTTACCGCCGGAACCATTTCATCAGGTTCCACCACTGCCGTTCGATGACTGGGGTCCTATCGACGTACCACATCCCCGAAAAGTGGGCGCTGTAGTCCTTGCCCCGGTTGTCCACGATTGACACGTCACAGACATAGGGGGACATAGTGGTGCCGTGCGGACTGGTCTCGCTTTTTAGCAGATCATACTTAAGCGTGAGAGTGGCTGATTGCACCAGATCGCGATCCGATCCAGATCGCGTCACCATATCCCAGAACATCTTCGTGTACCAGTGCGGTACTCGCGTAATGGGGTCACCTAACAGCAACGCTGGCCGTCCGTCGCCAACCATAAAATCGATCACCAGAGTGTCAAGCCCGGTCTCGCGCGCAAATCTCAGAATGTGCCCCATCGTGTAGTCGTCGACGGAGTAATTCATCAGGCTGGTGAAAGAATGTCCAATGTTGTGGGCGACACCCTTGAGTACTTTGTAGCGCGCCATATGAAACCTGCTCGAGTTGGCATGCGGCCATCGGCATCATCCTATCAGTCTGAAACTCCATCCGCTCGCATTTCTCAGCCCCGCACAAAACCCTTGACGCATTCCTATATCGGTATGTAATCTCTCCCTATGGCCCGAGCAAGCACCACCTCCGATGCCTTCAACGCCGTCGCCGAACCCCGCCGCCGCGAAATCCTCATCTATCTCGCCTCAACCGAACGTCCCGTTGGCGATATCGTGGTTGCCCTCGGCCTCGAACAGCCCTCCGTCTCCAAACACCTCCGCGTATTGCGTGATGTGGGCCTCGTCCGCATGCGTTGCCAGGGCCGCCAAAAGCTCTACCGCACCAACGCCGAAGCCATCCGCCCCCTGCACGAATGGTCCGCCTTCTTCGAGCGCTACTGGAAGCACCAGCTCGACCGAGTCAAGGAGCGTGCCGAAGAAATGGTCCGCCTGCGCTCAACGGAATCAAATTCCCCATCCCCCAACCGCAAGGAGAAACCATGATCCCCACCGAACAGGCTCTCGAGAACCTCACCCTTACCATCAACCAGGAAATCCAGGTCCAGGCCCCTCTGGATGTAACTTTTGCCGCACTCCTCGAGCAGCTTGGCCCCGGCAACGAAACCCCCGACGGCAAGTCGCTCAACATGAAAATCGAGCCCTGGCCCGGCGGCCGCTGGTACCGCGACCTCGGCGACAACAATGGCCACTTCTGGGCCCATGTCCAGGCCATCAAACAGCCCACTTTGCTTGAATTCGTCGGCCCTTTATTCGCGTCCTTCCCATTCCTCTCCAACGTGCAATACCGGCTCAGTGAAGTCGATGGTGGAACCCTGATCAAATTCCGTCACTCCGCGCTGGGCGTCCACACACAGGAGCAGGTGGGAAACATGAACAAAGGCTGGACCTCCATGAACCAGCGCGTTCGCACTTTCGCCGAAGCCGGAAAATAGCACTCGCTGCGGCCCTTCGCGATCGCCTTTTTGCGCCAGACGGTACCGAACACCCTCGGCAAATTCCCGCCTCAACCCGCCGCCGCCGTGGCCCCACGGCTGCGGCGCTGCGTTGACTTTCCACGGCCAAGTTCATATCGTCGAGGTAACCTAGAGCAGCGTCGTCGATGCAACAGCCACCCTCAGCCGAATCTTCGAAAGGGGTTTGACTATGAAATGCACGAACTCTGCAACAATTTGTCCAAAGTCGGTCAAAGGCCAGGCCGGTAAAAAACTTCTCTACTACTTCATCCTCGCAATCCTCTGCTTTTCCGCTCTTATTCTTTCGCCGCGCCTCAATGCCCAGGCCACCGGCAGCTTCTCCGGCAACGTCCTCGACAAAGCCGGCTCGGCTCTTCCCGGCGCCACCGTCACGGCCACCTCTGATGAAACGGGCCTCGCCCGGGAAACCAAAACCGACACTGGCGGCCACTACCTCATCCCCCTCCTGCCCGTTGGTACCTACACGGTGCGCGTCGATTCGGCAGGCTTCCAAAGCGCCGAGTCAAAGGGCATTCACCTGCAGGTCGACCAGGCGCGGGAACTCGATTTCTCTGTCGTGCCAGCCACAGTCGTCACCAGCGTAGCCGTCACCGGCGAAGCTGTCGCCGTCGAAACCGGCAACCCGTCCCTTGGCCAGGTCATTACCGCGCAGCAGGTGTCGCAGTTGCCGCTCAACGGCCGCGATTTCGTCCAGCTCGCCACCCTGACCGCCGGCGCCACGGCAGAGAGTAATCCCAACAGCTTCTTCACCTCAGGCAGTGACAGCGAAGTGGCTGCGCGCGGTTCCTACTCTCTGTCAGTGGGCGGTTCCCGGCCCAACGCCACGGATTGGCTCCTCGACGGCGTCGACAATAACGAGCTCACCGCCGGCGGCATCGGCATTTTCTCGTCCATCGACGACATCGCGGAATTCAAGGTCCTTACCTACACCTACTCCGCCGAATTCGGCACCCGCGCCGGCCCTACCGTCCTCGTCACCACAAAGTCAGGTTCCAACAACTTCCATGGCTCAGTCTTCGAGTTCTTTCGCAACACCGACCTCGACGCGAAGAGCTACTTTGCCAGCTCCGTGGAGAAGTTCAACCTGAACCAGTTTGGCGGCTCCGTCGGCGGACCGATTTTCAAGAACAAGACCTTCTTCTTCGTCGACGCCGAACAAAAATATCAGCGCCACGGCATTCCCTTCACGGGCCTGGTGCCTTCGCTGGCCATGCGCGGCGGCGACTTCTCTGCCGACCCTTGGGGCAATCCTCTTTCAGGAATCGGCGGCGCCGCTTTCACTCCGGTAATTGCCAATCCGTACATGCAGGGCGCGTCCGCGGATCCCACTAAGAATTCCGCTCTGAATCCCGATGTCTATTTCCAGTGCGATGGATCGGGCAATCCTCTACCTGCCGATCCTGGCACAGGACTCCAGCCCCGGGGAGCCGACTGCAACAAAATTCCAGGCAGTCTGATCGACACCATCGGCCAGAAGATGCTGAACATTTACCCCGCGCCCACGCCCAACGCCGGTAGTGCCACCGCTGGCTACAACTACGTCAACCAACCTGTGCGCTCTCTGAACGAAACCAAGTTCGATATCCGCCTGGACCACACGCTTTCCAGCATCGACAATCTCTTCGGCCGCTTCAGTTATGACCAGGCATCCTCGTTTGTTCCCGGTGGGGCGCCGGGACTCGCCGAAGCCAACGCCTTCGGAAGCAACGAGAACCTGATCAACCACGCACGCAACATAGGCCTCGGCTGGAACCACTTATTTTCGCCCAAAGTCATCAATCTGGCCACACTAGGCTACGACCGCATCTTCGACTACATCGCTTCGCTAGGTAACTACACCTGCGCATCGGCCAACCTGGGTATTCCCGGCGCCGATCTCGGCTGCTCCGGCGGCGGTACCCCCAACTCCAGCGCCCCATATAGTGAAGGCTTGGTTTCCACTCAATTTACGAGCGGCTATTGGGCCCTCGGCGATCGCGGCTACTCTCCCTTCCAGGGTGGAACCGACATCTACTCGTTCAAAGACGACTTGGACCTGATTTTCGGTAAGCATGAAATTCACACCGGCATCGATTTCCGCGCCAACCAGATGAACGTCGGCACAGCAGCCTTTGGATCGGGCTTCTGGCTTGTCGGAACCTTGGGAAACTTCACCGCACAAGGCACAGCTCCTGGTAATCCCGAGGCGGACTTGCTGATGGGAATTGTCGGAGGGGCCATCCACGACCAGACATACAACGGCGCCACCACCGGCCGGCGCTGGAAGATTTACCGCCCCTTCGTAGAGGACGATTGGCGGATCACCCCGTCACTAACGCTTAACCTGGGCCTGGCCTGGGATATGACCACGCCCATTGTCGAAGAACATGACCGCATGGCGGACTATATCCCCTCACTCACGGGAGGAACGCTGCTGATTGCGGGCAAGAACGGTGTCAGCAGGTCGGCGGGCATCAACATGTTCTGGGGCGGATACGAACCCCGCCTTGGCGCCACATGGAAGGTCGCGGGCAGCGATAAGACCGTCCTTCGTCTAGGCTTTGGCATCTATCACGATTCGTCCTGGAACCAGGGCGCGCAGGGCCTGTGGCAAAACCCGCCCAACCTCGGCGAGTCCGATCAATTCATCGGTAACTTTAGCTGCATCTCCGCGACTTCATATTGCTCCTCCGCGCTCGGGGGGCCAGCTTATGGTGTCGCCACCACCACCGGAGGCTTTCCGCTCCTTTCCACGCCTCAGGATGTGACCAGTTTCACGGGCACTTACGCTTACCAGCCCACCAACTTCCAGCCGGGCAGAGTTCACCAATACAACGCAAACGTCGAACGCCAGTTGCCCGGCAATGTTCTGCTCACCGCGGGGTACGCCGGTTCAACAGGCGGCCATCTGCTGGTAGTCGGCAACGCCCTCAACGTCAACAGCCCTTCCGCGTGCGGCACGGGTTCCTACACCATCGGTTGCCTGCCTGGCGGCGCTCCCTACTCGTATACCAACACATTCAACTTCTACAACAACGACCAGAACTTCAACACCGTCTTGCTCTACGGCGATGTGGGCAAGACACACTACAACTCCATGCAGATCAAGGCTGAAACCAAGACGCCTAAGTACGGCCTCTACGGGCTGGTTGCCTACACTTACTCGCGCACCTACGACAATGGTCTGTCGGACGGCCTGGGCTCCGAGCTTAGCGCCCCTTATTTCCCATTGCCCAACTGGCAGAACCTCGACTGGTCCCTGTCCCAGATCAATCTCGATCAGAGCTTCTCCGGAAGCGTCATCTATGACCTCCCGTTTGGCCGCGGAAGACAATTCGGCAGCAGCATGAACCCTGCCGTCAACACAGTTCTCGGCGGCTGGCAGGTCACGCTGATCGAGAGAATCTCTACCGGATTCCCAGTTCCACTCATCGACAGCAGCAACCGGTCAGGCACCACCTTCAATTCCGGCGGCGACTCCTTCAACTTCAACCGGCCGGACCAGACAGCCAACTGCAACGTCTACAAGCCGGACCCCTCCCAGGGCATCTATGCGCGGATCAATAAAACTTGCTTCCCTGCACCGCTTGCAGGCGAACTCGGCAACGCCTCCCGTGTCCCCGTCTCCGGACCCGATTTCGTGAACTCCGACTTCTCGTTCATCAAGGATTTTCGGGTGTATCGCGAAACGAGCCTGAACTTCCGCGCGGAGTTCTTCAACCTCTTCAATCACACACAGTACGGCATGCCGGTCAATGACATTAACGCTTCGGGCTTCGGTGCCGTCAACTCCACAGTCAACAACCCCCGCCTCGTCCAATTCGCCGCGAAGCTGTCCTTCTAACTCCATCCGGGCAAGCCGATCCGAGCCCCACCCATCGCACAGTTCATCGTGCAATGGGTGGGAAGCATGAAGCCCACCCGGCCATCAGCGGAGGAGCGCGGGTCTCCTATTCATATCGCAAAGATTGAAACCAACAAGCCCGTGCGAGCCTCCCGCGAGCGTCTGCCCCACCGCAGGTGGTTAACCCACCGGAACCAGCCCCGGCTCCCGTGGCGTAGGATCCGGCGCATTTGCCAGCCGGATCGCCGTCGGAGTTGCCGTCAGCTTGAACTTCTTCCGCCCCGCCTCCATCCGCATCAGCAGGTTCTTCTGGTCGAAGGTCAACGCAAAATTCTGCATGGGACACCCTCCAAAGTTGGCCAGCGGAAACGCCGCATGAATCTCCACAAATGGCCGTTCAAAAGTGTATCCGCCCATCCGCACATCCCCCGCCAGCTTCGCCGCCTTGATCTCGAATCGCGTTGAGAACGACTGCGCCGCCGCAAACGCCACCGGATCCACGGAAAACTTCAGCTGCGGAACCAGCCCAGCAGGCAGGCTCAGCCCATCTCCGCCAGAGTCCATCAGCGCCTCAATCCGCAATTTGCCAATCTCCATCGCCGCAATCGGAACCCCATCCGGCATGCGAAACGGCAGCACCGAATTCTCCCCATCCGGCGTCAGTGCTCCCATCCCCAGCGTCATTCTGTGGTTGGGATAGTCCAGCGTCAGCAGGTAATCGCGAAACAGCGTAAATCCCAGCACCCCATCGCAGGCGCCGTCTTCGCCGTTCACCACGTGCCGAACAGCCCTCACCCCGTGAAACTGAACACCGGCCACTTCGAGCGAATCCATCAGGACCATCGGCACGTTTTTCCCGCCCATTCCGCTCGGATCGTTCAAGTGTGCCTGCCCCGCCGCTGGCAGACCCAATGCATCCGCCACCGCTGGAGTCACCAACGCCTGCGTGCCCGTGCCCGTGTCAATCACGAAGCGGAATGGTCCTCTCCCATTCACCTTCACCGACACATAAGGCTTGTCGTGAACCACATCCATCTGCGCTGAGTGCGTCTCCTGAATGGCTGCGGGAACGGAGACAGGGGCAGGTGGGAAGATGGAGACTGTAGCGTGCAGGGAAGCGCCAACCACCACAAGCGCGAAAGCAACACCGGTTCCGTCGAAGAGAGTCATCACCCTCCATCCGCGCGCCGCCGATAGTGGGCCCATTTCCGGGCCAGTTCGGTTGCACGCCCCGGATATTCTGCGGGAAAGCTCCGGGCAATCGCGATCGAGGGACACCAGGGGAAGCGCCTGCGCGATTGAATCGTAACTAATTTGACTCCGATCCAGGCATCAGGTAAGCGACTGTGCCCCATCCATCGCACAGTTTCATCGTGCGATAGGGATATGTACTTGACGCCACTGGCCCCAACCTGTAGTGTTTGGGGCCATGGACGAGGATTTTCCGAGGACATTGCTTGAGCTCGAGAGGCGCTTTAGCAGCGAAGAGGCCTGCG
>Ga0302320_10023406_pt1 | contig 12126 bp, 13 predicted proteins | sample Bog_T0_3_FD_202130 | JGI IMG/M metagenome (GOLD analysis project Ga0302320, IMG submission 202130) | Peat permafrost microbial communities from Stordalen Mire near Abisko, Sweden - Bog_T0_3 | ecosystem: Environmental > Terrestrial > Soil > Wetlands > Peat | place: Sweden: Abisko, Stordalen Mire...
GACGATCCCCCGGTACCCGACGGTCACCGCATCCCAGCCGCTCGGCTCGAGGACGATGAGGGTGGCGGGGGAGGGGCGGGTCGCGACCTGGCGGGCGCCGCGGGAGTCCCCCTCCTCGTCGACGCAGCCGATCACCGTGAGGCGCGCCGGCCCGTGCCTCGGCTGGAGCGCGACCGCGGCGATCGCCGCCGCCAGCGGGCCCTTGGCGTCGACGGAGCCGCGGCCGAAGATCCGGCCGGCCTCGCGGCGCGGCGGGATGGTGCCGGGGACGGTGTCCAGGTGGCCGAGGAGCATGACCTCACGGGGCCCGTCGCCCCAGCCGGCGACGACATTGCCGGCCGGGTCGATCTCGGCGTCGAAGCCCGCGCCGGACAGCCGGTCGCGGAGGGCAGCTGCAAGGCGCCATTCGCTCCCGGTCGGGCTCGGGATGGCCAGCATCTCGAGCAGGAGGTCGTCGACGGCGATGGTGGTCGAGACGGTGGTGGTCATGAGGCGGCTTCCGTGTTTGGGCCGGCGGGGCACGTCGTCTTCGGGGGGACCGGCGTCGGACAGCTCTGCTGTCCGCGCCACGTGCTCGGCGGCGTTGCAACCGCCGCCTGCGCAAGCCCCCACTCGACGACCTGCCCCACCGGCGCTGCAACCGTTGCCTGCGAAAGACCCCACTCGACGATGTGCCCCACCGGCGCCTCACCCGCTCTCGCGATCACGATGCGGCCCTCGCAGCGGACCTGCTCGCGACGGAGAGCACGTGGTCGGCCATCCGGCCGGGGATGTCGATACCGGTCGTGTCGATGCTGTTGCGGAACTCCATGGTGTGGTTGACCTCGGAGATGAGCAGCTCGCCGTCGCCGCGCTCCAGGAGGTCGACGGCCACCATCCCCCCGCCCACCGCGCCGGCGGCGCCGCGGGAGAGCCGGTCGATCTCGGCGGTCACGGGGCAGTTGGAGGCGTGGCCACCGCGCGCCGTGTTGGTGATCCAGTGCTCGGACTCCCGGTAGATGGCGCAGATGGTCTCGTCGCCCACCACGAAGCTGCGGATGTCTCGTCCCGGCTTGTCGATGTGCTCCTGGATGTAGTAGACGGAGTCGGCGGCGGAGCCGAGGGCACGCTTATGCTCCAGCACCGCCTCGGCGGCGTCGCGGTCATTGAGACGCGAGACCATCCGGCCCCAGGAGCCGACCGCGGGCTTGATCACGACCGGATAGCCCAGCTCCTCGACGGCGCGTAGCGCGGCCTCCGGGGTGAAGGCGACCAGGGTTCGCGGGGACGGCAGACCGTGGTCGGCGAGCGCTGCGCTGGTGGCGAGCTTGTCTCCGCAGATGGCGACCACCGCGGCGGTGTTGACCGTGGTCACCCCCTGCGCCTCCAAAACCCGGAGCGCGGCCAGGGCCCGGGTCTGGCTGAGGCTGCGGTCAAAGACGACGTCCCAGCGGGGCGGATCGGCCGCCGGCCCGCGGATGTCGAGAACGACCTCGTCGTCGTCGATCCGCTCCGGCTCCGCGCCGCGCGTGCGGAATGCCTGCAGGAGCAGCTTCTCCTCGACCCGGATCCGCGAGCAGAGGATGCCGATACGGGGAGGGGTCACTCGCCCCAGTCCTCCTCTTCGGGCGGGGCGACCTCGAGCTGGGCCGGGGTCAGCCCCCGGATCTCCAGGTCGGCGCCGCACTCCGGGCAGGAGACGATCTCACCGACCTCGGCGTCGCTGCCGATGGCCACCTGGGCGTCGCACTCGGGACAGGCTGCGGTCAATCCAGCCATGGTCAGACCTCCTCAGCGTTCGGCACCGTCAGACCACCTCTTCGATGGCGGCCCAGCCGTGATTCTTGATCAATTCGACCAGCGAGCCCGCCTCGCTGATGCGGCGGGCGACCGCCGAGGGCGCCTCGCCCTGGAAGGTGCGGCCGCCGGCCACGATGGTGCCGTGCTCGGTGTCCACCACCACCTCGTCGCCGTCCTGGACGGCGTCGTGGAGGTCGGCGCAGCGGATCACGGGCAGTCCGAGGTTGACCGCGTTGCGGTAAAAGATGCGGGCGAAGGACCGCGCCACCACCGCGCTCACCCCGCTCGCCTTGATCGAGAGCGGAGCGTGCTCCCGGGAGCTGCCGCAGCCAAAGTTGTTGCCCGCGACGATGACGTCACCTTGGCGCACCGTCTCGTGGAAGTCGGGGCGGTTCTCGATGAAGCAGGCCTTGGCGAGCGCCGCCGGATCGGTGGTCAGGTTGTAGCGGCCGGGCATGATGGCGTCAGTGGAGATGCCATCCCCGAAGCGGAAGACCCGCGCCATCAGTTCTCCTCCCGTGGGTCTGCGATGACCCCGGCCAGAGCGGACGCCGCCGCCACCGCCGGGTTGGCCAGATAGATCTCGGCGTCCGGGCTGCCCATGCGGCCCGGGTAGTTGCGCATGCTGGTCGAGAGGGCGCGCTCGCCGGGGCCGAGGGTGCCGTGCTGGCGGCCCAGGCAGGGGCCGCAGCCGGCGGCCATCACCACGGCTCCGGCGCGCACGAAGGTGTCGATGTAGCCGCGCTCCAGCGCTTGCACGTAGGCGGTGCGGGTGCCCGGGATGATGATGGTCCGGGTGGTCGGATTGACCTGGCGGCCCTCGAGCATGCCGGCGACGATCGCCATGTCCTCGATCCGGCCATTGGCGCAGCTCCCGATGAACACCTCGTCGAGGCGGATGCCGGCCAGCTCGGAGAGGGGCCGCACGTTCTCGATCGCGGGCGGCGCCGAGACCTGCGGCTCCAGCTCGCTGACGTCGACGCGCAGGACCTCGGAGTAGGACGCCTGGCTGGGGCTCAGATCGCCGCCGTCGGGGAGGTGGAGGTACTCCCAGGTCTTGGCGTCAACCTCGCAGAGCCCGCACTTGGCGCCGAAGTCGATGGAGAGGTTGGAGAGGGTGAGCCGCTCCGACAGCCCCATGGCGGTGACCGTGGGCCCGCCCCACTCCACGGCCAGGTAGTTGGCGCCCTCGGCGCCGAGCTGGCGGATGACGTGGAGGGCGAGGTCCTTGGCCTGGACGCCCCGGGCCAGATCGCCGGTCACCTCGATGCGGAGGGTTTCCGGCACCCGGAACCAGGAGCGACCGGTGGCCATGGTCACCCCGATGTCGGTGGAGCCCATCCCGGTGGCGAAGCATCCAAGAGCCCCGTAGGTGGTGCTGTGGGAGTCGGCGCCGACCACCACGCCGCCGGGGCGGACGAAGCCGCGTTCCACCATCACCAGGTGGCAGATCCCCTCGGCGAAGAGGTTGCGGATACCGTACTCGGCGGCGAACTCACGGATGCGGCGGTGCAGCTCGCTGGCGGCCACGCTGTTTGAGGGGAACACGTGGTCGAAGCTGAAGATGGTCCGCGAGGCGTTCCAGATCGGCATCTCCAGGCTGCGGAAGGCGTCGATGGCGAGCGGCCCGGTGACGTCGTGGGCCATCACCGCGTCGACCTCGGCAACCACCGTGTCGCCGGCGTGGACGGTCCGGCCCACGCGCCGGCTGAGTATCTCTTCGACCAATGTTCCCATCTCGGTTTGAACTCTCCTGATGTGTGGGCTAGGCGGCGGGCTTGCGCCAGCCGAGCAGGAGTGCGTCCACCTGCTCGTCGGCGAGGGCGGCGGAGTCGGCGAGCCGCTTGATCTCGGCGGTGGCCGCGACGATCTGCTCCTCGTCGAGGTCGATGCCGAGGCTCCCGGCGCGGTCGCGGATGGCGTTGCGTCCGACCAGCCGGTGGCCGATGAGTATCTGCCGATCCAGGCCATAACGCTCGGGCTGGAGCACCTCGTAGCTGCGTGGATCGCGGAGCACCGCGTTGCTGTGCATCCCCGCCTTGTGGGTGAAGGCGAAGGCGCCGGTGATGGGGGCGTTGAAGGGCACTCCGATGCCGAGGGTGCGGGCGACCAGGGCGTCGAGCTGGGGGAGGAGGTCGAGGCGGTAGAGCTCGACCCGCTCCGGGGAGACGGTTCCGATCCGGGCGATGAGCCCGGAGAGGGAGGCGATCCCGTTGCGCTCGCCGATGCCGAGCACGGTGGTGTCGATGTGGGTGGCGCCGGCCTCCAGGGCGGCCAGGGCGTTGGCCACCGCGCAGCCGGTGTCGTTGTGGCCGTGAAACTCGATGTCGCAGCCGACCGCGGCCCGCACCGCGACCACCATCTCCTCGACCTCGCGCGGGGTGGCGATGCCCACCGTGTCGGCGATGCCGACCCGGTGGGGCCCGCAGGCGTCGACGGCCCGGTACACCGCCAGGATCTCCTCGAGGTCGCTGCGGAAGGCGTCCTCACAGCTGAAGCGGATCTCGCGGCCGGCGCTGCGGACGTGGCTGATGACCCCGCAGGCGATGTCGATCACCTCGTCGAGGGAGCGGCGATGGCTCGCCCGGCGGAGCACGTCGGAGGTGGCGAAGAGGACGTTGACGCCGTCCGCTCCGGCGGCCAGCGCCCGATCCACATCCTCGATGGAGCAGCGGGTGTGGGTGAGCACCCGGGCCCGAGGGCGGGCGGCGACCACGGCTCTCAGGTCGGCCTCCGACCGGGGCGAGGCCGCCGGGGAGGTCATTTCGATGTAGTCGACGCCGAACTCGTCGAGGGCGGCGATGATCTCCAGCTTCTGATCGGTGGTGAAGTCGGCCCCGGCGAACTGCTCACCCTCACGGAGGGTGGAGTCGATGATGGCCATGCGCTCGACGGTCACACCCGTGCCTTCCCATCGGGCAGGGGCCCGACGGGGACCCCGACGCCTTCAGAGGGGCTCGCCGCCCCTCGGCGGCGCGGCCCAGCCGCGCTCGCCTCACCCCGCCATGCTGGAGGCGCTGGGAGGCCTTGGAGCACGGCCTCGGTCATCTCGCCGGTCGAGCTGGTCCCGCCCAGGTCGGGGGTGCGTGCCCCGGCGTCGAGGGCCGCGTCCACCGCGGCGCGGATCTCGGCGGCGACCTCGGGGAGGTGGAGCGAGTGCTCGAAGAGGAGGGCGACGCTCAGGATCGAGCCCACCGGGTTGGCGATGCCGCGCCCGGCGATGTCCGGCGCGGTGCCGTGGATCGGCTCGTAGAGGGCGGGGCCGCCGTCGGGATTGAGGCTCGCCGACGCCATCAGACCGAGCGACCCGCTGATCGCCGCCGCCTCGTCGCTCAGGATGTCGCCGAAGAGGTTCTCGGCGACCACCACGTCCAACGCTGACGGCTGCTGGAGCATGCGCAGCGCAAAGCTGTCGATGAGCTGGTGATTGAGGGCGACGTCCGGGTTGTCCGCGGCCAGCTCGGTGGTGACGTCGCGCCAGAGCCGCCCGCTCACCAGGGCGTTCGCCTTGTCCACCGAGGTGAGGTGGTGGCTCCGGCTGCGCGCCAGCTCGAAGGCGAAGCCGACGACGCGGGCGATCTGCTGGCGGCTGTAGGTGATGGTGTCGTGGGCGCGCTCCGAGTCGCCCTCACCGCTCCGGCCGTGAGCACCGTAGTAGGCGCCGGCGGACAGCTCGCGGACGACGATGAAGTCGGCGCCGCGGGTGATCTCGGGCCGCAGCGGGCCGCAGCCGGAGAGGGCCGGGAAGGCGCGGACGGGGCGGAGATTGATGCTGAGACCGAGCCGCTGGCGCAGCCCGTGAATGGCTGCTCCCGGCCTCGCGTCGCCGCGCAGATGGTCCCAGCGCGGGGCACCGGCAGCGCCGAAGAGGACGGCGTCGGCTTCGCGGCAGAGCTGCAGGGTCGCCTCGGGGAGGGGGCGCCCCTCGGCCTCGATGGCGGCGCCGGCGATCGGCCGCTCGGTCAGCTCCAGGGAGAGGTGGTGGGTGGACGCGGCGTGCCGGAGCACGTTCACCGCGCTGGCGATGACCTCCGGGCCGATGCCGTCGCCGGGAAGGACGACGACTCGGATCGGGTGCGACTGCGACTGGATGCTCATGGGACTCCCGCGGACTGTTTCTGAACTGTTCTGAACAGACGAAGAGGGCTCCCTCGCTCTGGGGGAGCCCTCTTCCGCGGCGGGCGGGAGCGCCTCGCGGCGCGCGCCTCTACTTCGTACCGGCGGATCTGGCCCCTGCGAGGGCTTTACGTCCGGCGAGCTGTTTCGAGGCGGGCGCGATGTGCATCGTCGGGCAACTATACGGGCTGACCGGTTGCGGCGTCAACTTGATCGCGGACGGCGCAGGGTTCACGTCACGGCATGGCGGCCGCGGCATCTACACTCACCCGCCAGTGGACGCGAGCCTCCAACGTGCGCTCGTCGAGGCCGTGGGGCCCGACGCGGTCCTTCAGGGTGGATCGGTCCTGGCGCCCGCGACCGCTGACGGCGTGTCGGACGTGCTGCGGATCGCCGAGGAGCGGCACCTACCCGTCCGGCTGACGAGCGACGCGGGCGAGGCCGTGGCAACCCCGGACGGCGGGGCGGTGCTCAGCCTCGCCCGGCTGGCCGTCCTGAGCGTCGACGCCTCCAACGGGGTGGCGCGGGCGGAGGCCGGGGTCACGATAGCGGCCCTGGCCGCGGCCCTCGCGGACGCCGGCCTGGCCGTCCCCGGGCTCGGCGCCGGGTCGGGCTCCTCCGAGCACGTCGGCGGCCTGATCGCTCGCGGCGGGGTGCCCCGACGGAGCCTCACCGGGATCGAGGCCGTCCTCACCGGTGGCGACCAGATCCAGTTCGGCGGAGCGGTCCTCAAGGACGTGGTCGGATACGACATCGCATCGCTGTTGCTGGGGAGCCGGGGCCGGCTGGCGGCGATCATCGCGGTCCACCTCCGGTTGATCCCGGCGGCGGCAGCGGTCGAGGTCGCCGAGCCGGCCGGCGCGCGGGAGGTTGGCGAGCTGACCGGCGTCTTCGATCCCGAGGGGATCCTGGTCGGAGGCTGAGGCCGATCAGCGCCCCTGACGCGCGGCCCGGATCCCGCCTGCTCAGACCTGCGACGGGTCGGCGGCCGGCGCGTGGCCGGCCTGGTCGCCTGGGCGATCAGTCCCCGTCGGGGCGGCGGCGACCTGCGGCGGCACGTAGGTGACCTTGACGAGCTTCCCGGTCTCGTAGTCGAGGGCGAGGAGGCCCCCCTTGGCGCATTGCAGGTGGTGGAGGGCCCAGGGGTGACGGTGCAGGTAGGTGATCCAGAAGGCCTGGATGGGGTCACCGTGGCTGACGCAGACCCCGGTCCCATCGCCCACGCTCTCCAGCAACCGCTCCAGCGAGCGCTCGACCCGGCCTGCCATCACGCCAACCCTCTCATCGCGCCGGAGCAGGCCGGGGTAGACCATGTGCACCCACCAGAGGGGACGCCGCCATGGCACCTGGGCGTAGCGGATGCCCTGGAGATAAAGGCCGAATCGGGCCTCCACCAGGTCGTCGTCCACGATGACCTCGGGGTTGTCGAGATGCCGGGCGATGATCGAGGTCGTCTGGCGGGCTCGGTCCAGAGGGCTGGTCCGGATCACCCGGACCGGCTGCCCGGCCAGCCGCTGGCCCAGCGACTCGGCCTGGGCGAGGCCCTTTGCACTCAATCCGAAGCCCGGCAGGTAGCCGTAGAGGACGCCGTGCGGGTTGGCCACGTCGCAGTGGCGAACGAGGTAGAGGCGGATTCTCTGCTGCACCGCCCGATGCTACCAGCAGGCGCGGAGCCTTCCGGTCCCGCTTGGTAACTACACGCCCGTCACGCGGTCCCCGAGATGCCGCAGGGCGTTCACAGTTCGATGACGCGCTCGTTCGCCCACCTTGACATCCCCGCACGATCTGGTCAGCGGTTCCCCATGGACCGCCAAAGCCCATCGGGTCTCCCGCCTGGCTCGGAGCCCGAGCGGGGCCCATCGCGGACTCATAGGTAGGAAACAGTGGCTGTAAGTGCCCAGCGACGCCGCCGCGTCCTCGTCGCCGTCGTCGCCGCCCTCATCGCGGCTGGCGCGTTCTACCTCGCCATCGAGTACACCAACAAGACCCCGGCCACCGGCTCGGGGACCACGAGCACCGGGACGGCTCCCCCGATCACGACGGCGACGGTGGTGGAGGCCAGCGCCGACATCCCGGTGGGGACGCTGCTCAGCGCCACCAACCTCAAGACGGCAGCCGTCTCGACGGACGTGCTGAACGTGCTCACGACCGCCGGCGGGGTTGACTACCCGAACATCGCCGCGCTCACCGCGTCCAAGGAGTACGCCGCCTCCACGATCGTCGCGGGGTTGCCGATCCTCAGCTCGGAGCTGACGACCACCCCGGCTGCCGCCGCGGCGGCGGTCGCCGGGCTGCCCGCCGTGCTCCCGAGCGGCTACGTCGCCTTTGCGCTCCCCTACAACCCCGCCGCCAGCAGCGGCACCGGCGTGGGCACGGGCGGCTTCATCCAGACCGGCGACCGGATCGACATCCTGGTCAACACCGGAGCCGGCGGGTCCACGTACTGGGCATACGAGAACGTGCTCGTCCTCGCCCTCGGTCAGTCGACCGGTGCCCCCGTGGCCTCGTCGAGTGCCTCGCCGGCCGCGTCGTCCAGCGCCGCGCCGGCCGCTGCGCCCGACCTGGTCATGGTCGAGCTGTCCCGCCAGGATGCCGCGGCCATGGCGGCGGTCGAGGACAACTCCTGGACCATCCAGTACCTGATCGCCTCCACCAACGACTACCCGAGCGCGAGCGCCTCGCCGGTGCCCGCCATCGGCGCCGGACCGGGGACGGTCACCGCTCCGAACAACTTCTTCGGCGGCTGAGCGCCCTGAGCGCCGGGAAAGATCTGAGATGACGTCGCCGACCATTCTCCTGGCCGGTGGTGGGGCAGTGGCCCTCTTTGCCGCCATCCTGGTCTTCATCCTGCCCAGCGGCGACTCGATCCTCCACAACCGGTTGCGCAACCTTGGGGACGTGGCGCCGCCGGTACCCAAGGAGTCGGCGGTCCCACGGAACCCCCTGGGGCAGGTCCGCCACGCCGTCCAGTCTGCGGTCGGCAGCCGATTCGAGCGGACCGACCGGGGGTCGCATCTGGCCGACCGCCTGGCGCGTGCCGACCTCAAGGTGCGGCCCACGGAGTGGGTGCTGATCTCGATCGGAGCGGCAGCCGTGGGTGGAGCGCTCCTGTACCTGCGCTTTGGAGCGGCTCTCTTTGGCCTGATCGGCGTCGTCCTCGGCTATGCGGGGGCTCAGTTCTTCGTCCGCTTCCGGCAGTCGAAGCGGACCAAGGCGTTCAACGCCCAGCTCTCGCCGACGATCCTTCAGCTGAGCGGCTCGATGAAGGCCGGCTACACCTTCGCCCAGGCCATCGACCTGACCGCCAAGAACATGCCTGCGCCTATGGGTTCTGAACTGGGACGGGTCACCCGGGAGGTCCAGCTCGGCCTGCCCATGAACGAGGCGCTCAGCCGGATGGTCCGGCGCAACGACTCCGAGGACCTCCGCCTGCTGCTCATCGCCGTCCAGATCCAGTCGCAGGTGGGAGGCAACCTCGCCCACATCCTCGACACCATCGAGTTCACAGTTCGGGAGCGGGTACGGATCAAGGGCGAGATCAAGTCACTCACCGGTCAGGCTCGCGCCCAGGGCTGGGTGCTGATCTGCATGCCCTTCGGCATGGCCGGGATCCTGATGCTGATCGCCCCGAGCTACTTCGACCCGATGCTCCAGAAGACCGCCGGCCAGGTCCTGCTCGGAGTCGCCGGTTTCCTGGTGCTCTGCGGCTATGGCCTGATCCGCCGACTCGTGAACATCAAGATATGAGCAGCAACCTCATCGTCCTGGCCGGTGCCGGCGCCGTGATCGTGCTGGTCGTCTTCCTGGCGGTCTTGCTGATGGTGCCGTCGAGACCGCTCGCCAGCCTGCTGGAGCAGCGCCTCTCCAGCGTTCCCAATGCCACCACCTACGACCTCGACCTGGAGACGGGCGAGTTCACCCAGCCCCCGTTCGACCGGCTCGTCCTGCCCATCCTCAGCGCGATCGGCGGCGTCATCGCCAAACGGACAAAGGAGGGGCAACTCCAGCAACTCCGCAAGCTGGTGGCCAAGTCCGGGTCGCGCCAGAGGCCCGAGACCCTGCTGGCGCTCCGGCTGATCCTCCCCGTGGCCGGCGCTGTGATCTGCTTCGGGCTCTCCCTGCTGGCCGACCTGGCCCCTCCCGAGAACTACCTCTTCATCGTGGTCGGAGCGGTCGCGGGGTACATGTACCCGACCCTGTCCCTGGAGCGGAAGGCCAAGCGCAGGCAGAAGGAGATCCAGCTGGCGCTCTCGGGCGTCCTGGACCTGCTCACCGTCTGCATGGAGGCCGGCCTCTCCCTCGACATGGCGATCATGCGCATCGGCGACGCCGACCAGAGCCTGCTCGCCGTCGAGTTCCAGAAGCTGCTCAACGAGGTCCGGCTCGGCCGCCCTCGAGGCGAGGCCCTGATGGCGATGGCCGAGCGCAACGACGTCGACGAGCTGACCGAGTTCTGCCGGGCTGTCGTGCAGGCGGAGCCACTCGGTGTGAGCGTCGTCAACGTCCTGCGCATCCAGTCGGAGGAGATGCGGCGCAAGCGCAAGCAGCGCGCCGAGGAGGCCGGCCACCGGGCTCCGGTGCTGATGCTGCTGCCGATGATGGGCTGCATCTTCCCGTGCATCTTCGTGGTCCTGCTGGGCCCCGCCCTGATCGAGCTCTTCTTCAAGTAGCCGGTCCTCGAGCCGCCGGCTCAGGCACCGCCGCCCGGCAGCGCCGGGGCGGGGCGGCGTCGCTCAGACCACCGCGACGATCTGCCCGGTGACGAGGGGAGAGGCCTCGCAGAGGCTGACGATGGCCGCCGCGACCCGTGCGGGGGCGACCGCCTTGGCGAGGTCGGCGGCGCTCATCCAGGCGCGGTTGGCGGGGGTGTCTACGGTCCCCGGCGCGACCGCGTTGACCCCGATCCCGGCGCTCCTCAGCTCGTCCGCCAGCACCGCGGTCAGGGCGTGGAGAGCCGCCTTGGAGACCGCGTAGGCGGCGGCGCCCCCGCGCAGTTCGAGGCCCGCCACCGAGCCGACGTTGACGATCATCCCGCCCCCGAGAGCCGTCATCCGCCGGGACGCCTCGCGGCTGGACCACCAGGCGGTCTCCAGGTTCACCTGGAGCATCTCCCGGACGACGCGGGAGGAGGTGTCGACCACCCTGCCGCCGGCGAAACCGCCGGTGACGTTGACCACGCGCCGGACCTCGCCGAGGCCGTCGAGGGTCCGCCAGAGAGCCTCGACCGCGTCGGGGTCGGAGAGGTCGGCGCGCAACCACTGGATGTCCGGGCGCAGCGCGGCGAGCTTCTCCGGGGCGGAGCGGGGCGAGGCGATGGCCACCACGGGATGGCCCAGCGCCGCCATGGCGTCGAGGACAGCCGGGCCCAGCCCACCGCTCGCGCCGCACACCACCGAGAGCCCGAGACCCATCACTCGAGACGATAGCCGCTCCGACGTCTGCGGCCATGCGCCGGAGAGCGCGGCGGGAGCCTAGAATCTGGTCATGTCCATCCAAGGTGAGTACGAGCCCAGCCCTGCCCAGTGGGTCCGCGACCAGGTCGCCGAATACGAGAGCTCCGGAGGCAAGCGTGGAAACACGCTGGGCAACACGGAGATGCCCGTCATCATCGTCACCATGCGGGGGCGCGTGAGCGGCAAGGTCCGCAAGCTCCCCGTGATGCGGGTGGAGCACGGGGGCGAGTACGCGATCGTCGCCTCCAAGGGGGGGACTCCGGAGAACCCGGAGTGGTACCACAACCTCGTCGCCAACCCCGCCGCGGTGGCCATCCAGGACGGCCCCGAGCCGTTCGACGTCGAGGTCCGCGAGGTGAGCGGCCCGGAGCGCGCTACCTGGTGGGAGAGGGCGGTTACCGCCTACCCCCCCTATGCGGAGTACCAGACCAAGACCTCGCGGGTGATCCCCGTCTTCGTCGCCACCCGGGTCTGAGCTTCTTGGGACCGGCAGCGGTTGCGCCCCGGACTGAGGCGCGACTGCGCCGTACGCGGCGTTCAGCCGCCAGGGGCAAGGTCGGAGGACGCATTTTCGTGAGATTGGGGTACTCTAATGTCAGCCGCTCAAATCGGGCGGAAGTCGCTCGTGGTCTCCCTCCTTCTCAACGGACCCGCGCGTCGTGAGTAATCCGAGAAGGATCAGGAGAGACCAGCCATGACTGGTACCGTCAAGAAAGTCGTGCAGGAGCGCGGCTTTGGTTTCATCACCGCTGAGGATGGCGCGGAGTACTTCTTCCAC
>Ga0302320_10023407_pt1 | contig 12126 bp, 11 predicted proteins | sample Bog_T0_3_FD_202130 | JGI IMG/M metagenome (GOLD analysis project Ga0302320, IMG submission 202130) | Peat permafrost microbial communities from Stordalen Mire near Abisko, Sweden - Bog_T0_3 | ecosystem: Environmental > Terrestrial > Soil > Wetlands > Peat | place: Sweden: Abisko, Stordalen Mire...
GCGCGAACCGGACGTCGTCCAGTGCCATAAAACGCGTCGCATCAGCGGTATTTTCCGTCCAGACGATGGCGGAGACATGCGGCGATCCGCCGGGTTCGGCGTCCGCACTCGGTGCCATCGGCAGCACGGCGAACGGACCGGCCGGCAGGAAATGCTCCAGCGCCATATCATGATGCGGCCGCTCATGGGCGATTGCACAGACGATTGCGGTCTGGTGGTAGGGGATTCGGGTCACCTCGATCCCCGCCTGGTCTCGCAGCGGAGAGTTGCGGCCCTCGGCGGCGATGACAAGTTGACACTGGATGACCGAACCGTCCGGCAGACACACCCGAACGCCGTCCTCCGATCGTTCGACGGCGCCTTCCGCGGGTGCGAACAAGTGCAGGTCCGCCTGCGTGGCGAAGCGGGCGTTCAGCGCCTTGCGCAGAGACCGAGCCTCAACCATCCAGCCGAACGGGCGCGGGTCATCGCTGGCTTCGCGATGATCGAAGTGCAGCCGCAAACGCGACGGCGCGCGGCCGATGCGGCCGTCGCTGACGCGGATGTCGCGGATAGCGTTCGGCTGAACGTCGAGGCTCTCCCAAAGGCCGGCGTCTTCGAGCAATGTTCGGGAGCCGGCGGCGATCGCATAGGCGCGGCCGTCGAAAGCCGGATTTTCCATCGGCGGCAGCGCAGCGCGGTCGATCAGCGCGACGCTGACGCCCGCTGTGGCCAATCGGCAGGCCAGCGTACCGCCCACCGGGCCGGCGCCCATGATACAAACCTGGACAGCGAGAGAGGTGGTCATGTTACCCCGGTGGCTTGGCGGTCTGGTTCCAGGTTGACGCCGGTGGAGGAGGCCCAGCGGCCGGGTTCCACCGTCCCGATTTCTTCAGCGCGTCAGCGACCTCTTTCGGCATGTAGGTCTCATCGTGTTTTGCCAAGACCTCGGAGGCTCGGAAAACGCCGTTCGGTTGCTCGACGCCGAGCACGACCACACCCTGACCCTCGCGGAACAGATCGGGCAGGATGCCCTTGAAGACGACCGGAACGCTCGCGGCACCATCGGTCACCTTGAATTCCACACCGGCCTGTCCGCCGGAGGATTTTTCCACTGTTCCCTGTTCCACGAGGCCACCGAGCCGGACCTGTCGGCCGTTCGGGCTTGATTTCGCCAGATCGGACGGCGAGACGAAGAACACCAGATTGTCGCTGAAGGCGGAGAGTGTGAGCGCTGCGGCGGAGCCGAGGCCGACACCACAGACCAGGACGACGAGCATCCGACGGCGCTTGCGGGTCATGCGCGGGTCCGTTCGCGGCGGGTGTCGATCGCCTGAAGACGACGGCGTGCCGAGCGGGTGCGGAACAACACTTCGACCGAGAACAGCAACGGCACGCCAATGGCGATGACATAGGCCGCCACGATATAGGGCAGATGTGTCATGCCGTGACCTCCTGGCCGCTGGCGGACGAGGCTCGCGCCATCAGCAATGAGCGGATGCGGCGTTCCATCACGGCGGCGCGGACACGGGCGGTGGTTATGGCGGCGAACAGCAGTGTGAAGCCGATCGCGGAGAACAGCAGGGGCCACAACAGGCTGGCGGCGATTGTCGGCGCGCCGGTCAGCCCGATCGATGCCGGCTGGTGCAGCGTGTTCCACCAGTCGACACTGAATTTGATGATCGGCAGGTTGATTACGCCAACAAGGGCGAGGATCGCGCCGGCCCGGTAGCCTCGGGTTGGGTCGTCGAAGGCGCGCACCAGCGCGATATGGCCGAGGTAGAGCAGGAACAGCACGAAGACCGAGGTCAGGCGGGCATCCCAGACCCACCAGGCGCCCCAGGTCGGCTTGCCCCACAGGCTGCCGGTGGCCAGGCAGACCGCGGTGAATCCAGCGCCGACCGGCCCGATTTCGACGGCCGCGAGATCGGCCAGGGGGTGGCGCCAGACGAGCGAGGCGAAGCTGCTGACGGCCAGCGCGAAGTAACCCGCCGAAGCGAGCCAGGCGAACGGCACGTGGACATACATGATGCGGACCGTGTCGCCCTGCTGCCAGTCGTCGGGGGCGAAAAACAGGCCCCAGACCAGGCTGAAGGCGGTGAGCAGACCGCCGGTCCAGAACAGCCACGGCAGAACTTTGCCCGACAGCCGCAGGAACTGGCCGGGATTGGCGAAGCGATGCAGCGACCGCCCCGAACGGGCTGGCACGACGGATGAGCGAGCGTCCACTGGTGTGTTCTACCCGATTGGCTGAATACGCGAAAGCGCACGTAGATAGCGGCCACGTCGCAGGAGCGCTTTGATCTCTGTCATCATCGCCCTTCCGTCCGCCTCTGAGGATTGAACAACGCCCCGGCGCAGTGACACAATCGTTGGTATCGATCTTGGTTCCATGGATGGTGCCTCGGAGGGTCTATGCCTGGCTATTGGCTGGTAAAATCGGAGCCGGACGCGTTTTCGTGGGATCAACAGGTCGCGAACGGCGTCGAGCCGTGGACGGGCGTTCGCAATCATATGGCGAAGAACAATCTGAAAGCGATGCGGAAGGGTGATCTGGCATTCTTCTATCACTCCAACATCGGCAAACAGATTGTTGGCATCGTGCGGGTGGCGCGCGAGGCGTATCCGGACCCGACGGCCGAAAGTGGCGACTGGGTCTGCGTGGACATGAAGGCGGTGCGACCCTTGCCGAAGCCGGTCACGTTGGTTGATATCAAGGCCGATCCAAGCCTGCAGGACCTGCCGCTGGTGCGGCAGTCCCGGCTGTCAGTGATGCCGATCGCAAAGCCGCACTGGGACAAACTGTGCCGGATGGGTGGATGGAAACGCTGATGACGAGCGCAACGCGGACACTGTGCCGGACCGATGAAATCCCGGACGGCGACGCCAAGGGCTTCCCCGGGGAGGACGGCGCTTTCACCGGGCTGATCGTGATCCGGCAGGGCGATCGGATTTATGTCTATGAGAATGCCTGCCCCCACATTGGCACGCCGCTGGACTGGACCCCTGACCGCTTCCTGTCTGCGGATGGAAAGCACCTTATTTGCGCGACCCACGGAGCCCAATTCACAATCGGCTCCGGCTTGTGTATCTCAGGTCCGTGCCGGGGTGATTATTTGACACCGATCAATGTGGAGATCATCGACGGGTTTATCCACGTGCTGCGCGCAGGGTGACACGGGACGGCTCGACGCGAGGGATGCCACCAAGGGAAGGAAACAATTCGTGCCAGAGCATGCAACCCATGATCAGGTCTTTCCAGTTCGGCCCGACTTCGCCCAAACGGCGCATGTAAACGCGGCCGAATATCGGGACGCTTATCAGCAGGCAGCGACCGATCCGGACACATATTGGGCCAAGGAGGCGGAACGCCTTGCCTGGATGCAATTCCCCACCAAGATCAAAAACACAAGCTTCACGGGCAACGTCTCGATCAAGTGGTTTGAAGACGGCGTGTTGAACGCATCGGTTTCCTGCCTTGATCGGCATCTTGCGGAACGCGCGGACGCAACGGCGATCATTTGGGAGGGCGACAATCCGAACGCGAGCCGGCACGTATCTTACCGGGAGTTGCACGATCAGGTCTGTCGCTTGGCGAATGTGCTAAAGACGCTTGGGGTCAAGCGTGGCGATCGCGTCACGATTTACCTGCCGATGGTGCCGGAAGCCGCGGTTGCGATGCTGGCCTGCGCGCGAATCGGCGCAATCCACTCGATCGTGTTTGGTGGTTTCTCACCGGACAGTCTGGCCAATCGCCTGCAGGACTGCGAATCGACGCTGCTGATCACGGCTGACGAAGGCCGCCGCGGCGGGCGGTCTGTGCCGCTGAAAGCCAATGCTGATGCGGCGCTGAAGACCTGTCCGAATGTGACCAGCGTCGTCGTCGTCAAGATCACCGGCGCTGCGGTGAATATTCAGGCTGGCCGGGACCACGATTATGCAACGCTGCTGGCAGCCGCATCGCCCGACTGCGCGCCGGAGCCGATGTCCGCCGAAGATCCGCTCTTTATCCTCTACACGTCGGGAAGCACCGGTAAGCCCAAGGGTGTGTTGCACACAACCGGCGGCTATCTGGTCTGGGCCAGCTACACGCACGAGAACGTCTTCGACTACCGGCCCGGCGACGTCTACTGGTGCACGGCTGACGTCGGCTGGGTGACAGGACATACCTATATCGTCTACGGGCCGCTCGCGAACGGCGCGACCACCCTCATGTTTGAGGGCATTCCGAACTATCCCGACACCAGTCGGTTCTGGCAGGTGGTCGATAAGCATCAGGTCAGCATTTTCTATACGGCCCCGACTGCGATCCGCTCGCTGATGCGCGACGGTGAGGGCCCGGTCAAGAAGACCTCGCGCAAGTCGCTGCGGCTGTTAGGAAGTGTTGGTGAACCAATCAATCCGGAAGCCTGGTTGTGGTATTATAACGTGGTCGGTGAGCAGCGCTGCCCGATCGTCGATACCTGGTGGCAAACCGAAACCGGCGGCATCCTGATCAGCCCGCTCCCCGGCGCGACGGCCTTGAAGCCAGGCTCAGCGACGCTCCCGCTGCCCGGTGTGTTACCAATTCTGGTTGATGGCGATGGGCAGGAACTGACCGGCGCGACCGAGGGAAACCTTTGCATCGCGGATTCCTGGCCGGGCCAGATGCGAACGGTCTTCGGCGACCATGAGCGATTCATCCAGACCTATTTCTCGACCTTCAAGGGCCTCTATTTCACAGGCGATGGCGCACGGCGCGACGAGGACGGATATTACTGGATCACCGGACGGGTCGATGACGTCATCAATGTGTCCGGACACCGAATGGGAACGGCCGAGGTCGAAAGCGCGCTTGTTGCCCATCCGAAAGTCGCCGAGGCGGCTGTCGTCGGCTTCCCGCATGATCTCAAGGGACAGGGCATTTATGCCTATGTGACCCTCAACTCGGACGAGGAACCCAGCGAGGAACTGCGCAAGGAACTCGTTGCCTGGGTCCGCAAGGAGATCGGGCCGATCGCCTCGCCTGATGCGATCCAGTGGGCGCCGGGCCTGCCAAAGACACGAAGCGGGAAGATCATGCGCCGCATTCTGCGCAAGATTGCCGCCAATGAGACGGACAGCCTTGGTGATACCTCAACACTGGCCGATCCCGGCGTGGTCACCGAACTAGTGGATAACCGCGTCAAGTAAAACCCGGCCAGTCGCATCGCGGTCGGGACGGATGACGCCACCCGACCACGATCGACCACTCGGCTACGGCCGCATGCCAAACGCTGACGGTCCAGGTGTGCGCAGCGGCGCAGCCAAGTTGGCGAATTCGCACAGCAGCTTGCGCGTATCGCGAGGGTCGATGATCTCATCCACCCAAAACGACTCGGCCGTCCGGTAGGGAGAGCGCAGGCGATTGAGCCGGTCCTCGATCTCCTCCAGCTTGGCTGCCGGATCTGGCGATGCATCGATTTCAGCGCGATAGGCTGCCTCGATTCCTCCTTCCAGCGGTAACGAGCCCCAACTGGCAGAGGGCCATGCGTAGCGAAGGCACAGATGACTGACCGGTTGGTGTCCGAGGCCGCCGACACCGTAGCAGTTCCGGACGATAATGCTGCACCAGGGCACCGTGGTCTGGTTGATCGCCGCGAGCGCGCGCACCCCCCAGCGGATGACGGCGTTACTTTCGGCTTTCAGCCCGACCTGAAAGCCCGGACAATCGACCAGGTGAACGACGGGCAGGTGAAAAGTCTGCGCCATATCGACAAAGCGAATGATCTTGTTGCACGCATCCGCCGTCCATGCGCCGCCGTCGAACAGAGGGTCCCCGGCCAGTACCGCAACCGGCCAGCCGTCGAGACGTGCGAGGCCGGTGATGATAGAGCGGCCGAACAGCGATCCCATTTCAAAGAAACTGTCGCGGTCGAACACCGAACTGATGATGCGACGCATATGGTAGGCTTGCTTCTTGACCTTCGGGATCGCCGCGATCAGCGCTTCGTCCCGCCGATCAGGATCGTCCCATCCCCTGCTCCGCGGCGGCACGTCATGGATCGAACTGGGCATGTACGACAGGAACCGGCGGGTGGCCGCGAATGCCTCTTCTTCGGTATCCACCGCGTGGTCAACACCACCGCATCGTAACTGGATCTGCCAGCCGCCGAGTTCCTGTTTGGATCGTGGCTCCCCAAGCCGCTCCACGACGGGCGGTCCGGCGACGAACACCGCTGCGATCTCCTTCACCATCACGGCATAGTGTGACGCCACCAATCGCGCGGCCCCTAAGCCGGCGACCGAGCCCAACGCAAGGCCGACGACGGGGACCTTCGACATCTGGTTCGCCACGAGGTCGAACGACGTCGTCTCTGTCAGCCCGCCGGGGAGATTTGCTCGTCCTGTGGTTTCGATCGTCTTGACCGAACCACCGCCACCGGACCCCTCGATCAACCGGATGATCGGCATGCGAAACTGCGTGGCGATTTCCTCGGACATTTTCGGCTTGCCCTTGATCGAGGCGTCGGCCGAACCGCCCCGCAGCGTGAAGTCATCGCCGGCAATCACCACAGGCCGTCCATCGACCTGGCCGCGGCCGAACACGCAGTTTCCCGGGACAAACCCAACGATATGACCCTTTGAATCATAGGTCGCCTTGCCGGCGATGCTGCCGATTTCCTTAAACGTTCCCGGGTCGAGCATCAGGTCGATCCGTTCGCGCACCGTCAGACGGCCGCCCGCATGCTGACGCTCCACACGGTCCTTGCCGCCGAGTTCCCGCGCGAGCGCCTGACGCTGCCGGAGTTCGACTAATTCGGGCTCCCAGTCGGCATGGGATGCCTTCGCCGGCTGGTGGTTGGTTCCATGGAATTCGCCCGCGGCTATGCGATTCATGCCCAAGTCCTTTTTTGTGCTCTTATACTGGCGGGTAGGCTATGGGCGATTGCCGGGACGCGCAACGCCAGACGGAGACTCGATTCAGCCGGCCGGGTCGCAACGCGTGGTCGCCGCGAAACAACCTATTTGCGGCGCGGCTGACATTCGCGGTAGGAGCACAAGTGTCTGACCACGAATGGAGAGACCTCGTCCCGATGCCCGTCCTGTCCGACCGCTGGATCCGCCAGATGGCCCAGGACCACGGCATGATCGACCCGTTCGTCGAGGCGCAGAAGCGTGACGGCGTCATCAGCTATGGCCTGTCCAGCTACGGCTACGACGCTCGCATTGCCGACGAGTTCAAGATCTTCACCAACATCGACTCGGCGGTCATCGATCCCAAGGCATTCGAACCAACCAGCTTCGTCGACCGGAAGACCGATGTCTGCATCATCCCGCCGAACAGCTTCGCGCTTGGACACACACTAGAATACTTCCGCATCCCGCGGGACGTGCTGGTCATCTGCCTTGGCAAGTCCACCTATGCCCGCTGTGGAATCATCGTGAACGTCACCCCGCTGGAACCCGAATGGGAAGGGCAGGTAACGATCGAAATCAGCAACACCACGCCGTTGCCGGCGAAAATTCATGCGCACGAGGGCATCTGCCAGTTTCTTTTCCTGCAGGGAAATGAGCCGTGCGAGGTCAGCTACGCCGACAAGGCGGGCAAATATATGGGGCAGCGGGGCACCGCCCTGCCGAGAATGTAAATGGATCGCATTCGTATTCGGGGCGGCCGCCCGCTCTCAGGTGAAATCAAGGTGGGAGGCGCAAAAAACGCCGCACTGCCGCTGATGGTCGCTGGACTGCTGACCGACGAGCGCCTGATTCTGTCGAACGTCCCGCGCCTGGCGGACATCCAGACCATGACCTTGTTGCTGGAACAGCATGGCATTGCGGTCGATCCGGTTGCCAACGACGGGCGGACGCTCTCGCTGGGTGGATCGATTACCAATACCGAAGCGCCCTATGACATCGTCCGCAAGATGCGCGCCTCGTTCCTCGTCCTTGGACCTCTGCTGGCACGTGTCGGTGAAGCGCGTGTCTCTTTGCCTGGCGGCTGCGCTATCGGTGCCCGGCCGATCGACCTGCACCTGAAGGGCCTGGAGCAGCTTGGCGCCCGGATTGACCTGGAAGGTGGCTATATCGATGCCCGGGTTGATGGCCGATTGAAGGGCGCGACGATCGTCTTCCCATTCGTATCCGTCGGTGCGACCGAAAACCTGCTGATGGCCGCGTGCCTGGCAGAAGGCCGGACCGTACTGGCGAACGCCGCGCGTGAACCGGAGATTGGCGATCTGGCATCCTGTCTCGTCGCAATGGGTGCTCGGATCGACGGCATCGGCAGTGACACATTAACGATAGAAGGGGTTGCGAAGCTCGACGGCGCACAGCACGTGATTATCCCTGACCGGATCGAAACCGGCAGTTATGCCTGCGCCGCGGCGATCTCGGGCGGATCGGTTTTTTTGCGCGACGCACGGCTGGATCATCTGGGTGCGACGGTGCGCATCCTGCGGGAGGCTGGGGTCGATATCATTGACGAAGCGGATGGCTTGCTGATCCGGCGCCTGAACGGGCTGCATGGCGCGGATGTCATGACCGAACCATATCCGGGTTTTCCGACCGATATGCAGGCCCAGTACATGGCGCTGATGTCGGTGGCCGACGGCGCGTCGATGGTGACGGAAACCATCTTCGAGAATCGGTTTATGCACGTGCCGGAACTGAATCGAATGGGTGCCCGGATCAACGTGCATGGCGCTTCGGCCATCGTGCGGGGCGTGCCGAACCTTTCCGGCGCGCCGGTGATGGCGACAGACTTGCGCGCCTCGTTATCGTTGATTCTCGCCGGATTGGCCGCGCAGGGCGAGACAATGGTCAATCGCGTCTACCATCTCGACCGCGGTTATGAGGCCGTCGAGCAAAAGCTGGCCGCATGCGGCGCGGATATTGAACGGATCCCTGGTTAGAGGACACAACGCTCATGCGTTTAGATGCGATTGCCATCGGCAAAAATCCACCTGACGACGTGAATGTCGTCATCGAGGTCGCCAATGGCGGCGAACCCATCAAATACGAAATGGACAAGGCAGCCGGCACGCTGGTGGTTGACCGCTTCCTCTACACCCCGATGCGTTACCCGGGCAATTACGGCTTCGTGCCCCACACGTTGTCCGATGACGGCGATCCAATTGACGTGCTGGTGGCGAATACACGCCCCATCATACCAGGCGCCGTGATCAATGTGCGTCCTGTCGGTGTGCTAAAAATGATGGATGAGAGTGGCGGGGATGAGAAGATCATCGCCGTTCCGTCTCCAAAGCTCACGCAGCGTTATATGAATGTGCATAATTTCACCGACCTGCCGGCGATCACGCTTGAGCAGATCCAGCACTTTTTTGAGCACTACAAGGATCTTGAACCTGGCAAGTGGGTCAAAGTGCAGGGCTGGGGTGACGCGGCTGAAGCAAAAGCGCTGATCGTCGACGCAATCGCTCGGGCGCGAGAGAAGTAGGGCAAGGTCGGCGCCGATTCGCCGGAATGAGTTACCCGGTCGCGAGCATTTCGCGCCGGGCCGGCTCAGACAGAAGCCCGGTTTAGTCAGCTTATGCGGATTGAAGCAGCTTCCGGGCCCTTGGCGCCCTGAACGACATCCATCCAGATCGTCTGACCTTCAGCGAGTTGCATCACACCGGCGCGTTGAAGCGCGGATGCGTGGACGAACACGTCCTTGCCTCCCTCAGATGGTGCAACAAAACCAAAGCCCTTCGTGGCATTGTACCACTTGACGGTGCCTTGCATTTCCACCGATGGCCCGGTTGGCGCTCCGCGGCGGGGTGGTGCCCCACCTCGGTCACCACCAGCGAATCCTCCGCCGCCACCACGTTCAGCGAAGCCGCCGCCCGCGGGCCCACGTGGCGCGGCTCCCGCCGCACCTCGACTGGCACTCGGTGTCGCGGTGCTTTCATCGACTGACAGCACTTCCGAGACCTGGCGGCCTTTCTGACCCTGGCCGATACGCACCCGAAGCGTCGCCCCGGGGCTGACGGCATTATGGCCGGATTGATTGAGCGTATTTGCGTGCAGGAACGCATCGCCCGAGCCGTCGGACAATGCGACGAAGCCGAATCCCTTTTCGGGATTAAACCACTTTACGGTCGCATCGTGCTCAGGCCCAAAGCCGGCTGAGGAGGGCCAAGTCGGCACGGGCCGCGGCAGGTCGCCCGGTGGTGCACGATCAAAGCTAAAGTCATCATCGAAGCCGCGGCGCCGGCTTGGGCGTCCGCGGCCGCGGTTGGTCATGTTCAAGAGAAAATCGTCCCTATCATCATACGCGTTGTTCATGGCGACCAACGCCTTTTACGGCAAGATCACCGGTTTGCTCCCGTCCGGATGGCAAACTCGCGGGAGCATAGCAACCTTCCCGCGCATTGCAAACCGTTCATAAATCGTCACGACAGACTTTCACTATATCGGCTGAGATCGATTTCGCCCATAGCAAATCGGGCGAAAATGCGACGAGAGATAAAGTTCTTGCTGTTTCTGCCGAAGGTGTGAGCTAACTGATTGAATTCACTCCGGCTTGGCGTCGCGTCCACTCTGACCGACACCGTCTCGGCTGCTCAAACCGCCAACGGCAGTTCGGTGCGCCGACCGCGGGCAAGACTCGGAAGCTCCGGCAGCAGCAAATGCAGATCCCGCTCCGCCTTGCAGACCAGATACTGTTCGACAACGGGCGTCTCGCCGCTCGACTCTGGCAACGGCAGGCCGTCCGGCCCTAGCGGCAGCGCCGTTAGCCCGATATCGCCGTACACTTTCAGGAGTTCGGGGCCGGCATGCCAGATCGCCGCATCCAACCCTTCCTGTTGCGCCAGATCGCGCAAGCACCAGATTGCGGAGACCCGGTCAGCCTCATCGCCGACCGGGTCGCCCAGACCAAGTAACACACGGCCGCAGCGGCGAAACGGGATCATGGCGCGCGCCGCCTCACCTAACACGACGCCATCAGCGATCAGATCGGTTCTTGCGCCGAAGCCAGCGAGCGTTCTGCGCGTGCCGCTGTCCCAGGGGAGATACCGCACGCGGCCCGGGCGCAAGAGCAGCCATATCGCGGTCGAGCCGAGCAGCACCGAGATGCCAACGGTCAATCGCACAGTGTTGGGAAGTTCGCGCGAGATGATCACCGCCCAGAAAGCATTGTTCGGCAGCAGATGCGTATGGGGCCGGGTAACTGCGAGTGAAAACAGACACAAACCGAGCACCGCAAGCGTTAGCGCACTTCCGGGCTGCAGCGGCCCTGTCATCAGGTGTGCGTGGCGGTAGAAGCAAGCGCGAAATGGCGCGAGCAGGAGCGTTGTCAACAGCAGGATTCCAGCCACCCAAAGCCTGTTGTCCTGCGTCGCGGCAAAAGCCGCGCCCAGCACCAGCAGGAATATCGTCAGGCCCCAGGCGAGGTTGACGCGATGCGACAGACTGATCGCCATGATCACCAGGCCGGCACCGATCAGGGAGGGCACGAACTGACCCGCCTGTCTGGCCAATTCGCCATAATCCGGATCGATCCAGGAGAAATCCGCCTGCGGGGCGAGAACGCCCAGACACAACATGAGCACGCCGGACAGGCCAACCGCACCGGCGGCAGCGGTCACCGCGAAATCCGGCTCGCTCCAGCGGCCGATCGCCTGAACCGGAGCCAAGCGGCTGACATGGCGCAGCATGCCATTGCCGCGGAGCAACACCTCATTCCCGGCGAACAGGGACCCGGCCAAAAACAGCGGGATCACGTAATAATAGAGGCGAAAAACCAGAATGGCGCCGATGATGTGTGGCGCCGTCATATAGGGTTCGAGTCCGAACAGCATCGCAGTGTCGAATACGCCAATCCCGCCCGGCAGGTTGGCCGCGAGGCCCGCGGTGTACGAGGCGACATAGATGCCCAGGAAAATCAGCCAGGTCAGACCCGGCGCCGGCGGCATCAACGCGTAGAAAATCGTGGCGGTGGTTGCGACGTCAACGGTGGCGAGCAGCACCTGGACGATCGCCATGCGCCAGCCAGGCAGCTCGATATCGTGGCCCATTATCTTCATCCGGCCGAAGACGCGGGCCAGCGTCACATAGCCGAGAACGACGACCCAAAGCAGCGCGCCGACACCGTACAGCGCCAGTTTGGGCAGATGCGAACCGAAGAAAGGGATCGCCCGGGGCTCCAGAAACAGGATCGCGCCGCCCAGGACCATGCCCCCG
>Ga0302320_10023411_pt1 | contig 12125 bp, 10 predicted proteins | sample Bog_T0_3_FD_202130 | JGI IMG/M metagenome (GOLD analysis project Ga0302320, IMG submission 202130) | Peat permafrost microbial communities from Stordalen Mire near Abisko, Sweden - Bog_T0_3 | ecosystem: Environmental > Terrestrial > Soil > Wetlands > Peat | place: Sweden: Abisko, Stordalen Mire...
GAACTGGTCGGTTGGATCATCAATCACCCGGTAAACACCCGCATGCTCCGGTTCACATGCAGCTACCTGCGCGACGATTTGCAGGGCCGCGGCAGGATGGCGGCAGTCATGGCGGCGTCGATCCGACGTGCCGACGAGGCCGGATACACCGAAGCCACATGGACGGTGCCGATGGCTTTTCCCCGAATGGCCATCTTTGCCCGGCGCCACCTGTTCCCCTACTGCTTTGAGGTGGCGGAAACGCGTGCGTCGCGCAAAGCGCTCCGATAGGAGCGCGGTCAATACCTGCTTAAGAGGGGCTGTCCGCGAAGACGGCTACGTTCTTGAAATGCGGCAACTCTTCCACGAAGCCCTCCGCCACTCGCACGTTCGTCCAGCCGGCCCGGATCAGCAGCGCGGGATAAGGATGGTTCCAGCTCAACATGCCGCGTCCTTTCGAGACCGGTTCTGTGATCGGGGAATAGGAGCGGTTCATCGGTTGCGAAAGATACAGCCGGGCCGCAAGCGGCTTCACCCGCTCGAAAAAGCGCTGCAGCGACGCCGTATCCATATAATGAAATCCGCCGCTCGCGTAGAGCAGATCGCATTTCAACAGCGCCGCGTCGCGCGGGTTCTCTTTTTCCAAGCGCACCAATTCAAACGCGAGATTGGGCAGTTGCTGCCAATGCTCGCGCAGAAACCGCACGAGCGGTTCGTCGCAGTCCGACCCCACGAACCTCACACCGGGATAACGCTGCGCGAACCAGGCAATCTCACGCCCGGAACAGCACCCCACTTGGTGGACCGTCCGCACGACACCGGAGGCGAGGGCCTTCTCGATTTCCGGGAACATCGCCAGCGCCGGCGTGTGCTTGTCCGGAAAACCGAGCGACAGATAATGTTTGGCCCAGCCAATCGCCGAACTCCCAGCCATGCACAGTTCTTTGATACATTCCCGTTCCGCCGTGGTGGCCGTTGGGGCGTAGTAGCGGCGGTCCAAGGCGTTTGACAAGCCGGTAAATAGCCACTTCTCGAATGGCCCGAGCTTCATTCCGCCCGACGTCCAATGTGCCAGTAACCGGCTGCGGTACGGCGGCAGGCAGCGGAATACAAAGTTGCCCGCGAGCGATTGCATCTCCTGGTTCCAGTGCGTCAAGCGCCCCACGGTGTCTTGACCGCAAGAAAACCCGCCCAGTTGTACCAGCGGAAAAACACGTCCCGCGTCTGGAAGCCGTTCCGCTCCAACAGCAGCAGGTTTTCCTCGACGCGGTAGGGGATCAAGACGTTTTCCAGGCTCTCCCGCTTCTGCGCAATCTCGGTTTCCGTGTAGCCGGTCCGCTTTTTCAGGCGGTAATAAAAATCGATGTACGTGCGGTTCAGCATCGAGTCATCGCAGAGCACCTTTTCCATCAGGATAAGACAGCCTTGAGGCGCCATCTGCTCGCAGATGCCGCGGATGAGAACGTCCCGGTGTAGCGGACGCACGAACTGGAGTGTCCAGTTCATCACCACCACGCTGGGCCGCCCCAGCTCCAGCGGCAAATTGATATCTCGCTCGATAAGTCGGCATCGCGACAAAACGCCACAACTCGCCAGGCGCTGGGACGCCTTTTCCAGCATGGGCGGGGAACTGTCGATGCCAATGAATTCCACAGTCGGATCCGTAATACGGGTGGCCAATCCCGCGAGCGTCGTCCCCGTTGAGCAACCGAGGTCCACGACGCTCGTGGAGGGCTGCACGAAATTCAGCGCCATCTCCACCGTCATGCGCTGCAACTCGTCATAAAACGGTACGCTGCGCACCAGCATGTCATCGAAAACATTCGTAACCTCGGCGTTGAATGTGAAATCGTGAGCCATCGCGAATCGGGAGAAGAGTTCAGAATAAACAGGAGCTTATAACTTGCCGCACTCCCGGCGTCCAACTCTCTGGCGGCCGTTTTTGATCCCGTACGGCTGGAGCACTGGCAGAATTCGTTGGCAGTCTTGCGGGGTGCGCCGCGCTGGTTGCCGATCGGCTTTGCTGAAGGCCCATGCTATGCCGGCTGCGGATGATTTTCCTGCGCCAAAACCTTTTCAGTCTCCGCCACCTTTTTCGAGCGAATGCGCCAGATATACCAGACGATCGCCGCCACAACGATGAAGAGGAATTCCGCCAGGACGAGATTGTATCTCGCCAGAAGGGGACCCAGGCCGTCCATGATGGTGTGAAGAATGACGACCAGCCCGATCAGCCCATACTTTTTCTCGATAAACGCCAGACCGATGAGACCGCCCGAGTAGATATGGAATCCCATTGCCGAACAACGCTCCACCCCCCCCATAATATCGACATAAGCGGCATCCGGGATGGTATTGATCGATAAGATGATCAACTCCGCCAATCCGAAGCCCAAACCGATCGACAGTCCCACGGCCAACCCGCGGTTTCGATCTTCCGCAAATACCCTCCGGAACTTAAGCGCCACGACCGTCTTCCCCAACGTCTGGCAGCCGGCTGCGCCGAGGCCCAGCAGAAGGGTGCCGGCTACGCTGTGGGCGGCAGGTCCCAGAGCACGGTCAATCGGTCCGTTAACGGACCGCTGTACGGCAAATCCGAAGAGCGTCCCCGCCGCACCATACCCCAGGCAGGAGAGCACCGTCCCCCGCAGCTTGATGGCCCGTCCATTCAGGTAAAGCAAGCTCGTGCCGATGACTGTGCTGAGTCCCATCCATGCGAGGACCTGCGGATGGGCCATTATCGTCCGCCGGTTGTCCAACGCCGTCCTCACCAGTTGCTCCAACAGCAGGCCGCCGACGCAACCTGTGACGATCGCATTCAGGCGCGGGGTGTTGGCAATTTTCATGGCTTTAATCGATTCGCATTTCAACTTCCCGATGCGGGGCAAATGCTGTTCCCAGCTTTTGCAAAGGCAGGCTGGAGTTCGAATGCGTCGGATGTCAAAAAGGCGCAAGCCTCCCGCAAATCATTAAACCTCGCGGGATCGTACCGTTCCACGAAGCCGACCGGGTAATTTTGCTGTTCCAGTGTTGAGGGAACTGCGCCGAAGCATGCCAGGGCCAGGTATTTTTCGTTCAAGTGTAGCATGAGTTTCCTGGCCGTTAGTTCGGCAAGTACGGCTTTGATGGTCTCCTGCGCCGGAGCATTTGGCTCGCCGGTCGCGAAGCGTTTGATGAGATCATTTTCGCTCTTTGATGGATCGCAGGCGAGATACATTTCCCGCGCCAGGCCCTCAATGCGCGCCCGGCGCTCCGGCGCGCAGGGGCGGGTGTCGAAGAAGTCGAGCGCGTCACCGCGGTCTGTGACGCAGAAGACCGCCGGGTTATTGGAAAAGAAGACCCGCTTCCAGTGCACCACCTGTTCGCCGAGCTTGAGGACGCTCGGCTTCGGCTCGCACCGGTTCTTCGCGTTGGCATCGTAAAAGAAATAAGCGATGTCTTTCAGCTCTTCCGGGGCCAGAGGATAAACCGCTCCGTAAACCGAGAAGGGATGCAGATCGAGCCCATGCTTCTGCTGTTCGTTGAAATAAACGCTGAACCGGTCGTAGCGCACCGTGACCACGCCGAGCGGCGGTTGCAGATGGAATAGGAGGGGAAGCCAGGAGGTCACCTCGGCATGCCAGTCGTCATTTTCACCGGGGAAGCCCGCGAGCAACAGCCAATTGGCCACCATGCCGATCTCCCGCGTGTATTTGAGGAGCTGCACGTTGATCATCGCGGAGTTTCCCTTCGCCATCAGCTTCAGCAGCTCGTCGTGCAGCGCCTCGATGCCGGGCTGGATCATCGTGATGCCCGCATCCCACATGGCCTGCACCTGCTCGCGGCGCAAGTTTGCCTTGGTTTCGTAGAAAATTTCGTACGGCCGTCCCAATTCCCTGAGCCGGGGCAGCATCGATTTCACGTAGCCCATATCGATGATGTTGTCCGTCACGCAGATTTTCCGGCAGAAGTACGCTTCCGTGAGCATCTCCCACTCTTCGAGGACCCGCCCGGATTCCTTGGAACGGTAGTTCATTCCGACGCCGTTAAGGCCGCAGAAAGTGCAATGGCTCTTCTGCCCCCACCAGCACCCGCGCGAACTCTCAACCGGTAGCGCCGGCGTTACGAATGGCGCCAGCGGCGACTCCTTCAGTAGGTCGAAGTATTCGGCGAAATCCGGCGCAGGGCTGGAGTTCATGTCGGTCACTACAGCGCGCGGCACCTTGCCGCACGGGAATGCTTTTTCGCGGGCGAGCGCCAGGTGTCCCTGCGCCAGGACCCCTGCGGGCAGCGCCTCCAAGGGCAACGACGCCGCCTCATCGCGATCGAAAATGAGGCGGCAAAACGGCGCGAATAATTCGTCCGCCTCGCCGGAAACGGCGTAATCCAGCCACGGCGCCACACGCAGCGTGGCCAGGCCCATGACGCCTTCGCAGTTGGCCCCCCCGATGATGGTGACGACTTCGGGGGCCAGTTCCTTGATGCGGCGCAGCAATGCCAGCGCCGGACAATGCTGTTCGAAGGTGGAGGTGCAGCCCACAATTCTCGGCTGGCGCGCCAGGACTCGCTCGGCGATGTCGTCCACAAATTCGGTCGAGAACTCCTGCAGCTGCTCGAGCATCCGCCGAAATTGCCGGTCATCCATGGCGACACTTGGAATGTTGGGAGCATGGGTGACGCGAGCGGGTCCCAGCATCTGGTCCAATGTGTCTCGCCCGGTGCGGAAAGCGGCCTGGGAGAAAGTCCACTCACCGACGAGGCTGTCCGAACGCAAGAAAGACATTACGGTGTTCACTTCGAGGCCCACGGCTTCCACGAAGCGGATGTTGGCGTACTCGACGTATGCGGATATCCCGGCGCGCGTAAGGCACGACTTTAGAATTCCCAGCGCGATGGAAGGACGCACGATTTGCGCGTAAGGCATGTTCACCAGGCATACGTCGGCGGGCCCGGTGGCGGACCCCTGCTCGGCTAGATTCCAATGCATGGCGTTATGAACCGATTGTTACCCTATGAGGCGCTTGCGGATTCGGTGAAGGCCGGTTCTTCGTCAAGATAGCCGCCATCGAAGAGATTGTTGAGATTCTGGAAAGTGTCCTGCATCGGCACGCCGAATTCTCGCTCCATTTGAATGGCGATCTGCGCGGCGGTGAGTCTTCCCACGGCGATGGCCCTGCCGAGAGTCGTATGGCCGTGGCCGTTGAAAGTGGCCACGCACCCGAAGGCCCGCAGCAGGAATCCTTGTTCGGTCGGTTCGAATTGCAAGTCAGCGCGGAACCGCGGGATGTCGCCGGCATGCACGGAAATTTTCATGTGGCGCTGGGTCATCCCCTCGAGCAACGCATCCAGATCGGCCGCGGTTTGAAAATGACCTTCCTCCAACGTCCAGTAACCGTCCGGCCACCGGTCCGAAGCAGGGCACGGGGTTATCAGGCGCACCCGGCGCCGCGGCATGTTGATGAGCCATCCGGAAACACAGGCGATGGTCCCGGGGCCTTCGGCCCACTGCGCTGCGATTTTGCCCTTGGCTCCTGAGCGCTCCCGCAGCCGCGCTGAATTGCGCGCCCGGCCGGCGTTGCTCTGGAGATGCGCGGCTTCCGCGTGCTGGGCGACGATCTCGCAATGAAGCAGCTCCTCCGGCGTGAACGCATCGATGATCTTCCTGAACTGCCCGAGGCTCAGCACGGAAAACCGGTTGATGGTGCAGCCGTGCTCGAGGGACAGCCGCAGCAATGCCCGCGTCCGTTCCACATCCTTGTGCGCGATCGCGGTGGTGGTCTGCGGGAAGCGCCCGCAAATCCGCACGAAGTCCATAACCAGTTTCTCGTAGTCAGGATTGTCCAGCGGATCCGACGCCCAATACAAAAAGCCGTTTTGTGCGGCATCGCCCATTCGCGAGCGCAGTACTGCCAGCACTTCCCGCCAGAGAGTCGCGTTCGCTTCCGTGTAGAGATAGTCGCTTTTCTTCTTCTCCGCCGAAACGCCGCAAAACCAGCAGCCCACGGAACATCCGTCCGTGATTTCCAAGGCCACCGGACCGTGAACGATGCTTTCCGAAAACATGACGCCCAAGTGTCCCAGGCTTCGATTGACCTGACGTTGACGCCACGCGCGGTGACGCCGTTCGGACGGGGCGCAACCCACCGAGCGGAGTTTTTCCCGGTGCAACAGCTTCTCCCGCATGAAGAAGCGGTGGCGCCGCGCCACCAGCGGCATCCCTTCGACTTCCGGTTCCACTGTCCCGCAGAATGACCGTTCCAGGACATACCGGGACGCCTCCGGCTCCACCCTCAACCCGTATTGCCGAAGGACCTCCGCCACATGATTCCCGGCGTAATCCGCCCGGAAATCGGGCGTGGCGCGCCAGATTTCAATGAACCGTTTGAGGTGCGCAATTTCCGACGCATAAGGGACGCGCGCAGCCTGAACCGGATCGATGAGCGATTGAAACTCCGCCGGCTGGCTGGCGAGAATGGCATTAAGTTCCGCTTCAGTTTCCTGCCATGAGGGTTTGAACATTTTGGTCATTCGAACGTTTCTGAACGGGATTTTACGCGGTCAGGCATGGCGCCATCGTCGTGTGTGGCGCGGCAACGGCTGGACGGAATAAACCGGGACACGCTTGCAAGTGCCCCACCGCCTGCCTTGTACAGGCAAACGGCTTCGGCATCCCTTCAATGAGCAGCCAGAGCCCGGGGAAACTGGGAGTGGGCTTTGAATCGCTCATAACCCCTCTTAAGGAAGCCCCTTTCACCCGGACTACGTGATGCAACAAGGAACGATGAACAGGCCAATGGCGACTGCTTCGGCTGCGGCGACGAAGGCCACAACTTCGACTTCCGCAAAGGAGGAGGTGGTGGTGACGGTGGTCTGAGTCTGGGCGGCGGGATTGCCGCTGCCAATAAGTGCCCCCATCGGACCACTGCCGCCTCCCTTGCCACCAGCAACGGCTTCGAGGGCTTCGTCGCTTAGCTCGGTAGAGGCTGTTTCGGCGGCGGCCGGCGGGATCACCGCATAGACTATGTTGGCTGAATCACGGAGAACGCGCAGTTCTATGCCTTCCGGCAACTGGGTGATGTGCGCGGACGCCTGGTCAATGAGCGCCTTGTACTTGTTCTGCTCGGCCACGCTCGGAAGGATGGCATGAATTAACGTCGGGGTATTCTCGAGGATCACCACCTTTTCGGCGGGGCTGAATTCCATCCCGGCTGCTGCCAGGGTCGGTTTTGGCGCTCTCATCAGCTCAGCGCGTAATTCGGGCTCCCGGAGGGATCGAGCGATGACTTCGGCCAGAATAGCGCGATTTTTGTCGGATGATATCATAGCGGCTTCTTTCTACTTGTTTGTGGGTTTTTACTGCTTTTTCAGGTACGTCAATTGGAAATTTATCGGGATTTTCAGGCAACGGCCAGCGCCGCCATGGCAGGCTCCGGCGTTTCAATGGCCAATCCGGGCACGACGGTGGGCTCCGGCGCCGGCGGCTCTTCGTCAATGAGGCCCAGGCTGAAAAAGTCATTCATGATCTTCATCACGGCATAAGCGGGAATGCCTTCGCTCTGTTCGACTTTCAGCGCGATCTGGCCGGCCGTATATCCGCCTTTGATCAGCGCCTCGCAAATCGGCTCGTAACCGCCGCCTGCTGGGACACGCGTCGTTGAACCATAGGAGCGGATCAGCCCGCCCTCCTCCGTGCGTGTATAGCGGACGTCCCGGCGGAAACGCACCGGCCTCATTGCTCGCAGCGAGATGGGCATGTGGCGGTCAACCATTCCCATAATCAGCTCGCGGAAACTCTCGGCGTCGGTAAAGCGCCCCTCTTCGAAAACCCAGTAACCGTTTGGCCACCGGTCATCGCACGGAACCGGTGTGATCAGCCGCACCGTCTTTTGCACCATGTTGATAAGGTAGCCGCTCACGCACGCGATGGTGCCCGGGACCTCTTCCCATTGGCTTTTTTCGTAACCGTTGAATTCTGCCTTCCTCTTGATGCGCTCGGATTTGCGCGCACGGCCCGAGTTGCTCTGCATGGAAGTGGCTTCCATGTTTTGCGTAACCAGCTCCGTGTAGAGCAGTTCTTCCGGCGTGAACGCCCCAACGATCGTTTTGAAGATGCCGAGGCTGAGAATGGAGAACCGGTCGACCAGTCCGCCGTTGGCTCGAGAGAGCTTTAACAGTTTCCGCACCCGCTCAATGTGCTTGTGGGCCTGGGCTGTGGTCGTTTGCGGGAATTTCCCCAGGATTCGCGCGGAATCGAGAGCGAATTTCTCGTAATCCGGGTTATCGAGAGGATCCGTGGCCCAGTATAGGAAACCCTCGCATGCCGCCGGCCCCACGACATCCAGCAGCGCCCGCAGGCACCCCTGCCATAGCCGCGCATTCTCGTCGGAATACAGGAAATCTGATTTTCTCTTCTCCGCGGACACGCCGCAGAACCAGCAACCCACGGAACACCCTTCGCTTAATTCCACCGCGAAGGGGGCGTGAACGATGCTTGCGTGCGCCCCTGAGCCCAACTGGCCGAGTACTCGTGCAAGCTGCCGTTCCCGCCATGCCGCCTGCCGTGGGTTCGACGGCGCAGCGCCCTCTATCCGGATTGTTTCGCGACTCAGGTACTTCTCGGAGCACCACATCCGGTAACGCAAGGCGATGCGCGGGAAGGCTATCTTGGAATTGACCTGCTCCAGTGCAAAATCCCTGTCCCAAAGCAGGCGGCATTCTTCGGCATCCACGTCCACCCCGATTTTCGCTGCCGCTGCCTTGCAATCCTCCGCCGCGGCCTCTCGGAATTCATCATCCGCACTCCACCATTCAAGGAGCCGTTTTACCTGAGCAACTTCCCGCAGGTAGTCCGGATCCGCATCCCGGACATTTAGTAATGGCTTAAAGTCGCGACCTTGCTTTTCCCAAGCGCCTTTGAGCTGCCCTTCCAAGCTTATCCACTTGTTGTCAAGTTTCATTGGGTCCGAGGGGAGGAATCGGAGCCGAATTCGTACGTATTATCAACATAAATTGCACTTTATTAAGGAAAGTTCTCGAATCCACTCCGCTACGTTTGAGTGATCGCGTACGCCACCGCCTCATCCACCGTCGGGGCGATTTTGAAGATTGCCGTGAAATTCGCGATTCTGAAGACCTCCTGAATCTCCGGAGACAAAGCCGCGAGGGTAATCTTCTTGGCGCTGCGCGTACTCCGTTTTGCCATCGTCAGCAGTACCCGCAGCGCGGCGCTGCTCATGAAATTAACGCCTGAGAGGTCAACCACATAACGCGTCGCCGGTGTTTCGATCCACTTCAGCATCGCCGCCTCAAAGGCGGCCGAAGTGGTCGAATCCAGGCGGCCAGTTACCGCCATCAATTCCACCCCGCTTCGTTGTTCAGTGGTCACATTCATAGGGTTGATTTTGGAAGGCTATTCCACTTGATCCAAGGGAAACTTTTTTCGCAGCATTATGAAATTGGTCCCGTCCCGGTACGCATACTCGTATTCGTCCATCATTTTCCGCGAAAGGTGGATCCCCAGCCCGCCGATTTGCCGATCCTCGATTGATTGATTGAGGTTCGGGTCCGGCCGCTCGAAGGGGTTGAACCGGTCTCCCTGGTTCTCGATCTCGACCACGACCGCGCCGGTTTCGAACAGGAGGCGGACTCCCACCAGGCTGTCACTGGGCGCGCCGGTCCCATCCTTGACGACGTTGGTTGTCAGTTCTTCGATCACCAATTGCACGGCGAAACTGACCGCCGGCGGGAGATTGCGCTTTTCCAGCGCCTGCTCCACATTCCCGTTTAGCTCCGTTACGGCCGCCTGACTTCGGGCAATGGAGAATGAAACGACGTCCGTCATTGCGGTTACCGGAATGTGAGTTTCAAGATCGAGAAATCATCGTCAAACGCGATTCGGTCCGGGCGTCGCATGGCTTGAGCCGAAGCCACCACGCGGTCCAGATTGTCGTCCGGGAAGGTGGACATATTCTGAATCAGATCGCCCAATGTCGCCGTTGCCCCCGATGGCAGCTCGATTTCGTACACGCCATCGCTGATGACGTACAGGCTGCTGCCCGGCTCGACCGCGCACGAATCTGCCGCATACTCCGCGTCCGGCATGGCGCCGATCATCAATCCGGGAGTCTGCAGTTGAAGCGGCTCGGCGGAACCCCTGGCAAAAAGTAAAGCCGGGGGATGTCCGGCCGAAGCATACCGAATCTGCCGCTGTGATTTATCGTAAACGCCATACCAGAGCGTGAAGTACATCCCGTCCTGCTCATCCATCTGGAAGAGCTTGTTCAGAGTCGTCAGGACTTTTGCGGGTTCGAGCAAATCTGCCGCGGGCAGTGAACTTCTGCGGAGATGATTCATTACGGCCACGGAAACCAGCGCCGCCCGCACGCCGTGATCAACCACGTCCAGCAGGTAGATCGCGAAATGATCCGGATCCAGCCAGTAATAACCAAAAGCATCGCCCCCCAGGGCTTCCGAGGGGATGAAACGCCAATCCGTTTCAACCTCCCCCTGCATCCGCGCCGGCAAAAGGGATTCCACGTAGGCCGCCGCATGGCGCAATTCTCCAGAGAGTTGCTGCTGGCTTTCCTGCAACCGCTGATAGGTGTTTAATCTCTCCCGCGCATCGATGGCCAGCACAACGGCATGTGCGCATGAAGTCGCGAACGCGGATTCTTCATAATCCCAGTTGCGCGGCGCCCCGGATCGCTCGCAGATCAGCGCACCGAGAACCGCGCAGCCGCGCCAAAGCGGGATAATCTGCAAACCCGTCACGCCCTCGGCGGAGAAGACCCGCGCTATTCCGCCGAGCCTCGCGTCTTCCGCGATCGACTTCGAGGCGATCACGCGCTGATTCTTTAAGAGGCCGAAGAAAGCCTCATGCTCCAGGATGGTGAAGACCGGCATCTGCTCCGGATTCGTCCCGGAGCGCTGCCGGCAGGTGAGCACCTCTTCCTTTTCGTCCATCGTCCAAATGCTCGCGCCATCGAAGCTCGATGCCTCGATCACGATCCGGACAGCCGTGGCGAAACACTTTGCCGCTTCTCCATCCTGCATATCCCGGGAGGAAATTAATTCCGTAAGGGCCAGCGCGCGTTTCACCCGCAGCCGCGAATGTTCCTCCCTCTTCTCCTCCTCTTGTTTCCTCGCAGTGATGTCACGGGAAACCACGACCAGGCAGCATTCGTGGCCGTTCCAGTGACGCACTACCCGCCCTTCGGATTCGAGCGCGATCCAGCCGCCATCCTTGCGCCGCATCCGGTACTCGATCCGGCGTCCCCGGCCTTCCCGGACGGATTCCGCGAGGGTCTCACGCACAAGGTCGAGATCGTCCGGATGGATTTCCACCATCGAATCGCTGCCTCTCAGATCCTCAGGCTGGTACCCCAGGCGCACCGCGTAGGCCGTGTTGTTCCAGATTCGCTTCCCGCTGCTGTCCACCACTGCAATGAGATCGGCAACATGTTCGGCGATGACCTTCAGCAGCATCTCACTGCTTTCCAGATCGCTTAGCCTCGCGTCGGAAATCTCCTGCGTCGCGGGCTCATCTGTTTGCACGGGAAGTGAACGATTCTCGATCATGCTATCTGTCGCTTTGCCAATTCCGCGAAGGGACCCTGCTGCTGCATCAGGTCCGCGTAGCTACCCTGCTGCACGATCTGGCCTTTGTCCATGACAACGATCCGGTCCGCATGCACGATGGTGCTGAGGCGATGCGCCACCACGATGCGCGTGGCCTGCAACCGGTCGAGACTTTCGGTGACGATTTGCTGCGTCCGGTTGTCCAGCGCGCTCGTGGCTTCGTCGAAGAAAAGGATGCGTGGTTTTCCAAACACGGCGCGGGCGATCATCAACCGTTGCCGTTGCCCGCCCGAGAAGGTGGTGCCGCCCTGGCCAATGATCGTCAGCATTTGCATCGGCATCTCCCTGATGTCGGCGTCGATGCCCGCCATGCGAGCCGCTTCCCATGCGTCGTCCATGGTTGCCGACTCTTCCAGCCCGACAATGTTGTGAAATATATCGCCGGGCATGATCGAACTCTGCTGGATCACGACGCCGATCCGGTGCCGCACCGCCCCCACGTCGAGCTTGTCAAGGTCCTGGCCGTCGTAGGAAATGCTTCCCGTTTCCGGCTTCTCAAAGCCGAGCAGCAGCCGGAGCATGGTCGATTT
>Ga0302320_10023412_pt1 | contig 12125 bp, 7 predicted proteins | sample Bog_T0_3_FD_202130 | JGI IMG/M metagenome (GOLD analysis project Ga0302320, IMG submission 202130) | Peat permafrost microbial communities from Stordalen Mire near Abisko, Sweden - Bog_T0_3 | ecosystem: Environmental > Terrestrial > Soil > Wetlands > Peat | place: Sweden: Abisko, Stordalen Mire...
AACAAGCTGGAAAAGGTTGCGCATGTGGGGGAGAACCTGCTGACTCGGCTGCGGGACGGGCAGCTCACGCTCAATCCGGAACGCACGACGGCGCTGCTGGGCATGGTGGATGCGGTCCGGCAGATGCTCAAAGAAATTCAATCGACGGGACAGGATGGCGAGGTCGACTACCCAGAGCTGAGAGAGAGGCTCACCCGGCTGCAAACCCCCGCCGCAGGCGACGCCGGGAGTGCACCGGCTGCGGCTGTGCTATTGCCTCCGCCGGGTCCGGTTGAGTTGAAACTTGAGTCGAAACCAGCGGAGAAGCTGGAGACGCCGACGTCTCCGCAGGAAAAACATTCCGTTCCGGCAACGGTAGAGCCTGCCCTGCCCCAGGTGGTACCGGCTGCAGAGTCACGAAAAAGGGGCGACGACTCAAAGCGAAAACCTACACGCGGAAAGATTGGGGGCGTGCTGGTCGACCGCGGTGCGGTGAAGGCCGAGGACATCGCTCTAGCGTTGCAAGAACAGGAAAAGGGTGATGCGCGGCGAATTGGTGAAATTCTGGTGGGCTCGGGCGCGGCCAAGCATGACGACATATTGGCCGCCCAGCAGGTTCTGGACGCCAAACTGCGCGACACTCCGCAAGAAACGATCCGGGTGGGCATCAACGTTTTGGACAAGCTGATGACACTGGTCGGGGAACTGGTACTGGCGCGCAACCAGCTTCTGCAAATTTCCAACACGGTGGAAGACGCCAGCCTGCAGGCGGTCTCGCAGCGCATGAATCTCATCGCCACCGAACTGCAAGGCGAAGTCATGAAGACCCGCATGCAACCCATCGGAAACATCTGGGGGCAGTTTCCCCGGACGGTGCGCGACGTGGCACTCGGCTGCGGCAAGGAAGTGAACATCGAGATGGAGGGCAAGGAGACCGAACTCGACAAAACCATCATCGAGGCGATTAAAGATCCTCTTACTCATTTGGTGCGCAATTCCGTGGACCATGGCATCGAGCTTCCCGAAGTCCGCGCGAAGGCGGGCAAAGATCGAACCGGACGCCTGATTCTGCGGGCTTTTCATGAAGGCGGGCAGGTGAATATCGAAATTACCGACGATGGCGCCGGCTTGAACGTGGACCGCATCCGCAAGAAAGCGCTGGAGCGCGCTGTGATTACGTCCGAGCAAGCGGCCCGCATGAGCGAGCGGGAAATCTTCAATTTGATCTTCCTTCCCGGCTTCTCCACGGCGGAGAAAGTGACCAACGTATCCGGCCGCGGCGTGGGCATGGATGTGGTGAAGACGAACGTAGAAAAGATCGGGGGCACGGTGGACGTGCAATCCGCGCTGGGCAAGGGTACGACGGTGCGAGTGAAGATTCCCTTGACCCTGGCGATCATCCCGGCGCTGGTGGTGACCTGCGGCGGCGACCGCTACGCGATTCCGCAGGTTAGCCTGCTCGAACTGGTGCGGCTGGAGGCCGACGAGGTGGCGAAAGGCATCGAGTTGGTGCATGGCGCACCTGTCTACCGGCTGCGCGGACGCTTGCTGCCTCTGATCTATCTCAGCCGGGAATTGAAACTCGCGGCCGATGTGCGGTCCGCTGCGGAAACGGACGGAGCGGTCAACATCGTGGTGTTGCAGGCCGATGACCGCCAGTTCGGCCTCGTGGTGGATCAGATCAACGACACCGAAGAAATCGTGGTCAAGCCGCTGCGCAAACAGCTTAAAACGGTGAAGACCTTTGCCGGATCGAGCATCATGGGGGACGGCAAAGTGGCGCTCATCCTGGACGTGCTCGGCCTGGCGCAACGGGCCAGCGTGGTCAGCGAAACCCGGGACCGCGCCCTGACTGCAAAAGCCACGGATTCGGCGGCGAAGACCGACAAACAAACGTTCCTGTTGTTCGCCGGGCCGGGCGATTCGCGCATGGCGATTCCGCTGAGCGCGCTGGCGCGCCTCGAGGAATTTCCCGTGGCGCAAGTGGAAATGTCAGGCAGCCAGTGGGTGACGCAGTATCGGGGCCAGATCCTGAGCTTGATTCGCCTCAATGTGGTAATGGAGGAGCGCCGCAATCGACTGCGCGCGCTGCAAGCTCCGCCCACGGCCGATTCCGGACCGATTCAGGTGCTGGTTCTGCAACACGAGGGACGCTCTTTCGGTCTGGTGGTGGACAAGATTCTCGACATTGTCGAAGACCGGGCGGACGTGAAGTCGGCGGCCACCCGGGCGTCCGTCCTCTATTCCGTCCTGATCGGGGACCGGGTGACGGAACTGCTCGATATTCCGGCCATTCTGCGCGGTGCGGACTCGACCGCTACGCAGCCGGGCCTCGCCGCAAGATCAGCGGAGGTTGCGAACTAAGTTATGGCGAACACTTCACAGTTTTGCACATTCTATCTGGACAAGCTGCTGTTTGGCGTGGAATTGAAAGGCGTTCAGGAAGTGATTCGATCGCTGGATATGACGAAGGTTCCGCTGGCTCCTGGAGTAGTCAGCGGCCTGATCAATCTGCGGGGACAAATTGTCACGGCAGTCGATTTGCGCCGGAGGCTCGAACTGGAGCCGCGGGCGGCGGGCATGTTGGCCATGAACGTCGTCGTCCGTTCCGACGACGGCGCGGTCAGCCTGCTGGTGGATGAAATCGGCGATGTGGTCGAGGTCGCGGAAGATACGTTCGAGCCGCCGCCGGAAACCTTACGCGGTTCGGTGCGGACCATCATCCTCGGGGTGCATAAGCTGAACGACCGGCTCATGCATGTGCTGGACATTGAAAAAGCGTGCCAGATGATGGACGTGGCGGAAACCGCGGCGGCCGGACGCTAGCGGGCTCGGGCAACGCGGCCAACGTTCTTGACTTTAGAGATTCGGGAAGCTTGGGAGAAGAAAAATGAAACTGACACTGGGAAAGAAACTGGGACTGGGTTTTGGAGTGATTCTCGCCCTGATGGTTCTTAGCGCGGTGCTCACCTACTCGAAGGCGAGCGCCATCAAGGAAACGCAGACAACGATCACGAGCATGCGTACGCCCACCGTCGACGCCTGCAAGGACCTGCAGAGGGAGCTGAATCAGACCCAGAGCAAGGGCCGCCAGGCCATCCTGGCGGGAAGCGACTCGGCTCGGTGGGCGGATGCGAAGAAGGCTTTCGACGCGAGTTGGGACGAGATCGGCAAGATTGTTGCAAGGCTGGACGACTTGTCTCCGCATTGGAGCCTGCAGGCCAACCGCGACCGGCTGGCCGAAGTGAAGAAGCAACTCCCAGTGCTCCGGGAAATCCAAGAGACCGTCATGAAGAAGGCCGCGGGCGACGAGCACGACGCCGTAGCCAAAGCAGGGAATGAGTATGCAGACAAGGCCACCGTGACCGCCGAAGCGATTAAGAAGCCGCTCGGCGATTTGGTGGATACCATCACCACGTTGAACAAGGAAAGCATCGAGGAGATGAATGGGCAGACCCGGTCGATGAATCTGACCATGGGGATCACGACCTTTCTGGCGCTGGCCGTCGGAATTTTTGTGGCTCTTTTCCTGAGCCGGAAGATCTCCGGGGCAACGCAGGCGGTTCTGGTTCAGGCCGAAGCCATCGCCGATGGAGACCTGACCCGCGATGACTTGAAGATTCAGAGCCAGGACGAACTCGGCGACCTGACTACAGCGATCAATAAGATGAGCGGCAGCCTGAAGCGCATGATCCTCGCCATCACGGAGAATTCGCTGCACGTGTCGGCAGCGAGCGAGGAACTGTCGAGCACCAGCCAGCAGATTACGGCCAATTCCGAAGAAACCTCGGCTCAGGCGAAAGTGGTTTCCAACGCCACGCAACAGGTGAGCCAAAATCTGCAGACCGTCGCCACGGGCGCCGAAGAGATGGGTGCCAGCATCAAGGAGATTGCCAAGAACGCCAGCGAAGCAGCCAGGATCGCGACCTCCGCCGTCAGGGTCGCCGAGACTACCACGGCTACGGTGTCGAAACTGGGCGAATCTTCGAACGAGATTGGACAGGTTATTAAGGTCATCACTTCGATCGCGCAACAGACCAATCTGCTGGCTTTGAACGCCACCATCGAAGCCGCGCGCGCTGGAGAAGCCGGCAAGGGTTTCGCCGTCGTGGCCAACGAGGTGAAAGAACTGGCGAAAGAAACTGCCAAGGCCACGGAAGATATCAGCCGCAAGATCGAAGCCATTCAAACCGATACTAAGGCGGCGGTCGAAGCCATTGCATCGATCAGTGAGGTCATTAACCAAGTGAACGGAATCTCCAGCACGATAGCGACGGCGGTGGAAGAGCAGAATGCGACGACTAATGAGATGTCGCGCAACGTGAGCGAAGCGGCGCATGGCAGCGGGGAGATCACGAGCAATATTGCGGGGGTGGCGCAGGCGGCGGAGAGCACGTCGCGCGGAGCCGGCGATACGCAGAAAGCGGCACAGCAGCTGGTGGAGACCTCGGCCGAACTGCGGCGGCTGGTTGACCAGTTCAAGATTAAGGCCGATAGCGGCAGCCAAGCGGCCGGGACCAGAAGCATGGCGGCGCACGCCTAGGCTCGGGTTACGCCTTCACGGCGAACGAGGAACAAACTTAAACGGGACGACGCTACCCATTCCTCCTTTCGGGAGGTGAATTACAAATTTCTCGCAGTTAGTTGTATGACCGTCTTCATGGACAACTACAACCACCGTGGATGTGCTGTTTACCAAGGAACATAGACGTAGGGAGTTGGTGCTTTTGTTTCTACCTCCACAACTGGCTCCTCTCGTACTTACCACTCTCTTCCCAAATAGGCCGTATTTTCATAGGCCGAGCGAAATACGGACTAATGCTCGCGTATAGAACGGCCGAAGTAAGAGTAATAGAATCCCGTACCCTCCGTCCTGGATAGCATGGGCGGCCAAGGACAAAGACACTATGAGAAACCCCTCATTGGCTTCCGCCAGCCGAACGCTGGCGCTCTTCACACTGTGCTTGTGCCTCGCCATCACTCCCGTCCAGGCCCAGCAATCGCCTTCACCCACCAATCAGGACGAGGTCAACAAGCAACTTCTGCAGAGGCTGCAGGAGCTTGAGAACGAGGTTAAGCAGCTCAAAGCCCAGGCGGCGTCACCAACGCCAGTGCCCCCGCCCGCCCCGGCTCCAGCACCGGAACCACCTTCCGCGGTGGAGATGCCTCAGGTCAATGAGGTTGCGCCCCGACTGAAGCTCAACGTGTTTGGCGACGTCGGAGCACAGGGCTACAACCATATCCCTGATACATTCCTGTTCGGTTCATTGGATCTGTTCATGACGGCTCGCCTCTCCGATAAGGCTTCCGTGCTGGGAGAAGTGCTGTTCACCGCAGACAACACGAATACCATCTCGCCGGACGTCGAGAGGCTGTTGTTCAAGTGGCGGCAGAACGACTACTTCACGGCCTCGGTTGGGCGCTTCCACTCCTGGGTCGGGTTCTACAACTCCACCTTCAACTACGGAGAATTTCTGGAAACTACGACCGATCGTCCCTTCATCTTTGCCTTCGACGATCAGGGCGGCGTTTTGCCCATGCAGGATGTTGGAGTGAACCTGACGGGCAAGATTCCCTCCGGAAAGATGGGGCTGAACTACGTCCTAGAGGTGAGCAACGGCGAAGCCTGGGGACCGAATGTGGAGCCGGCGCAGAACAATCAGGATGCGAATAACAGCAAGGCCATCAATGGCGGCCTGTTCATGCGCCCAGAGAGGCTTTCCGGCCTGCAGCTGGGATTCTCCATTCGCCACGACAACCTTACGATTCCTGGCCCTCCGGCGGTACACGAGACGATTGCCGCGGTTCACGCCGTCTTTATCAACAACAAATACGAGATTCTTAACGAAGCGGTTCTGGTGCGGCATGTCGAGCCTACCGGACCGGCCTTCACTACGAACGGCGGTTATACCCAGTGGTCGCGGGCGTTCGGTGCGTGGCGGCCCTATTTCCGCTACCAGTACTTCAACGCTCCTAACAACGATCCGGTCTACTCGCTGTACGGCGGCACAAACGATTATGCGCCGGCCTATGTCAACAATTTTGTGGCGAGACTCAACGGCCCCTCGCTGGGAGTGCGCTATGACTTCACCGCACACTCGGCGCTGAAATTGCAGTACGACCGAATTTCGGAGAGAGATTTGCCGACCTCAAATGGACTGACTTCTCAGATTGCATTCACGTTCTAAAGGAGACCGCGATGAAAAAAGGAAACACCGTTGTATTGATACTTCCCGCGGTCGCAATTCTCGCCGTCGCGGCGGTCCTCTGGTTGGCGGTGCCGGTGCATTCGGTAGAGGCTGCCGGCGATCCGATTGTAGTCATCGTCAACACGGCGAATCCGGTCGACAACTTGACCATGGGGGATCTGAAGAAATTGTTCATGTCGGATCGCAGCCGCTGGGACACGGGAAAAGCTGTAGCACCGGTAATGGTTACGGCGGGCTCACCGGAGAGAACTGCATTTCTCAAAACTGTTTGCGGCATGAACGACGCCGAGTTCAGCAAATATTTTCTGGCAGCGGCATTTTCCGGAAAGTCGGCGACGCCTCCCAAGGAAGTTGGCAGCACAGCATCTGTAAAGGCCTTTGTCGCCAGCTCGCCGGGGGGCATCGGATTTGTGAAGGCGCCCGATTTTCACGGGGATGGCAGCGACGGCGGGGTTAAGTCGGTGAAGGTGGATGGCGCCGCAGCAGCAGATGCTGGCTACAAGCTCAGGATGTAGCGCGAGAATGGTTGCCGGCATGCGAGGATGCACCAGATGCAATTGACAATCAAAACACAGTTGTTCGGTTTGACCATCAGCGGCTTAGTTTTTGTGGCTGCCGTGAGCGCGACCGGTTACTGGGGGATCACATCGGTGCACGAGACAACAGTCGAAGTAGCGGCCACCGGTTCGGCGATCCGCAACCACATCGAGGCCGGAGTCTATAACGATCTCACCCGAACCGATACGTCCGCGGTGTTCACGGCCAAAGGAGATGAACAGCAGAATAAGGCGGAAGAATTTGCTCAGCACTCCAAGCTACTGGAAGATCGAATCGCCAAAGCGCGGGATTTTGCCGTAGACCCGGCCAGCCGGAAGAGCCTGGACGACGAAAAGCAGATGAGTAGTGAGTACGTAAAGGCAGGCGACGCACTGGTGGGTGCAATTATCCATAATCCCAGCGCGGCTCCCGGTTTGCTCGGCGCTTACTTGCAGCTTTACAAGGACCTCCAGGGGAAGATCGAAGATACCAGTGATCAATTGGCGAAGAGTGCGAAAGATGCTGAGTTTAGCGCCGCTAAAAAGGCAGCCGGAGCCACGCGCACCATGTTCGTAATGTGCGGGATGTCGCTCCTCCTGCTGCTGGTCGTGGCGTCTCGGGTAACACTGAGCATCACGCGAGGTCTGGACTCATTCTCGACTCAGTTTAGGAAGATGGCCGACGCCAACGATCTGACCTCCCGAGTGGACCAGGACCGCAAGGACGAAATCGGAGACCTGGGAAAGTGCCTCAACCTTTTTGTCGAAAAGGTGCACGACATCCTGACTCAAGTTGCCCACGCGGTTCAGGAGGTCTCGGGCGCAAGCTCGGATCTATCCACGACGAGCCAGCAGATCACAGCTAATTCTGAGGAGACCTCCACCCAGGCGAAAGTGGTTTCCAACGCCACGCAACAGGTCAGCCAGAATCTGCAGACCGTTGCCACCGGCGCCGAGGAGATGGGCGCCAGTATCAAGGAGATTGCCAAGAACGCCAGCGAAGCAGCCAGGATCGCGACCTCCGCCGTCAGGGTCGCCGAGACTACCACGGCTACGGTGTCGAAGCTGGGCGAATCTTCGAACGAGATTGGACAAGTTATTAAGGTCATCACTTCGATCGCGCAACAGACCAATCTGCTGGCTTTGAACGCCACCATCGAAGCCGCGCGCGCTGGAGAAGCCGGCAAGGGGTTCGCCGTCGTGGCCAACGAGGTGAAGGAACTGGCGAAAGAAACTGCCAAGGCCACGGAAGATATCAGCCGCAAGATCGAAGCCATTCAGACCGATACTAAGGCGGCGGTCGAAGCCATTGCATCGATCAGTGAGGTCATTAACCAAGTGAACGGAATCTCCAGCACGATAGCGACGGCGGTGGAAGAGCAGAATGCGACGACCAATGAGATGTCGCGCAACGTGAGCGAAGCGGCGCATGGCAGCGGGGAGATCACGAGCAATATTGCGGGGGTGGCGCAGGCGGCGGAGAGCACGTCGCGCGGAGCCGGCGATACGCAGAAAGCGGCACAGCAGCTGGTGGAGACCTCGGCCGAACTGCGGCGGCTGGTTGAGCAGTTCAAGATTAAGGCCGATAGCGGCAGCCAAGCGGCCGGGACCAGAAGCATGGCGGCGCACGCCTAGAGCGGGTGATGCAGGCTCGTAACGCGCGACCGGGGTGGGGAAAGACGTACCAGGAGATTGGGGCAAGCTGGATGAAATTGACTATTAAGCGGCGGTTGTATGGCCTGACGATTATTGGGCTGCTGTTCGTGGCCGGCGTGAGCGCGACCGGCTACTGGGGCATCACTTCCGTCACCAAGACGACCACGCAACTAGCCGCCATTGGCGTAGCGATCCGCAATCACATCGAGGCCAGCACGTACAACGACATGACCAGAGAGGATATTTACGCGATCTGCATCAAAAAGGGCCAGGATCAGCAGGACGCCGTGGCCAACTGGGCCACACACTCCAAGTTGCTGGGCGACCGCAGCAGCGCCGCCCGAGCGGCGGTGACGGACCCCGCGCTTCAGGCCACGCTGGACGGGGAGGGCCGAATGGTACAGGAGTATCAGAGTGCCGGCGATGCGCTCGCAAAAGCAGTTGTGAGCGATCCAGCCGCGGCTGTAACCGCCGCCGGGCGGACTCTCGAGCTCTACACCGGGCTTCAGCAGGAGATGCAGGACAGTGGCAATCAACTGGACGAAAGTGCGAAACAAGTCGAACTGAGCGCCGGCAAGAAAGGCACCCGCGCCACTCGCGCCACGTTCGTGATGTGCGGGTTGTCGCTGTTTTTCCTGCTGGCCGGCAGCTTTGCCTCGGTGCGGGCGATCTCCGCATCGCTCCACCAATTAACCCGCATGATTCAGGACATCGCCGAGGGCGATGGAGATGTCACCAAGCGGCTGGACATGGCTGGTGGTTTCAGCCGCGACGAACTGGGTGAAGTCAGTCGCCTGTTCAACATCTTCATGGACAAGCTGCAGGAGCTCCTGCGGGGGGTGGTGGCCCATGCCCATAAGCTGGCAACGGCCAGCGAGCAACTGCTCGCTGCCAACCAGCAGATCGCTACCAATTCCGGTGAAACTGCGATCCAGGCCAACGCCGTTTCCCGCGTCACCCAGCAGGTCAGCCAGAATCTGCAGAGCCTTTCCGCAGGCGCCGGCGAGATGACGTCGACCATTCAGAGTATCGCGGCCAACACCAATGAAGCCGCCAAAGTGGCCTCCAGCGCCGTTACCACAGCGCAAGCCGCGAACGCCACTGTGGCTAAGCTGGGCCAGTCCAGCGGGGAGATCGGCTTAGTCATCAAGGTCATTACTTCCATCGCGCAGCAGACCAACCTGCTGGCTCTGAACGCGACCATCGAAGCCGCCCGTGCCGGAGAAGCGGGCAAGGGTTTTGCCGTGGTGGCCAACGAAGTGAAAGAACTCGCCAAGCAGACCGCCAAAGCCACCGAAGACATCGGTCACAAAATCACCACCATTCAGGCGGACACCAAGGGGGCGGCGGCGGCGATTGGAACGGTCAGCGGCGTGATCAACCAGATCAACGACATTTCGGCGACCATCGCAGCCGCGGTCGAGGAGCAGAGTGCGACCACCAATGAGATGACGCGCAACGCCAGCGAAGCGGCCGCGGGAGCGGGAGACATCTCGGCCACCATCGGGGCCGTAGCCGAGTCCGCCAATGGTACTTCGACGCGCGCACAGGAGTCCCAAAAAGCGGCGCAGGACTTGGCCGAAATCGCGGCCCAGTTGAGCCAGCTCATGGCGCAGTTCAAAATCGAGCGCCGCGATCCCCGGATCGATATGGCGTTGCCCGTCCGGCTGACCGCCGCCGCGGACGGCGGACCGCCTGTCGATCAGGAAGTGATTACCGTCAACGTCAGCCGGCAGGGAGCTCATCTGAAAGGCATCCGGGGAAAGCTCCGGCCGGGCAGCAAGATTTCTCTCGCCCGCCTGAATAAGCAGGAAGCATTTCAGGTGGAGTGGGCAGGAGAGGAACATACAGCTCGTGCATGTCAGATCGGGGTCTCCGCAGTCAATTCCAAGAGTTCGTTTTGGGATGACGTGCTGGAGGCGCAGCCAGCGTCCGAGGGGTCCAGCGAACCGGGAGCACGTTCCCACCCTGCTGTGTCCAAACCAAAAGCAAGAGCACAGGGAGCCTAGAGGTGGCGCGCCGGTGGGCTAATCGATGCTTCGAAGAAATTGGCGGGGCGGCAGCGAATAGGCAGGCATGACTCAGCGATGACTCGAATCCGCATTCTCGTAGTGGACGATTCAGTGGTGGTACGCAAGCTGCTTTGCGAAACCTTGTCGGGAGATCCAGAGCTCGAGGTGGTGGGTTCGGCGAGCAACGGCCGGATTGCGCTAGCGAAGATCGCGCAGCTCCATCCGGACCTGATCACCCTCGACGTTGAAATGCCGGTGATGAACGGACTGGAGACGCTGGCGGAGTTGCGCAAGCTTTATCCCAAGCTGCCGGTCGTCATGTTCAGCACGCTCACCGAGCGTGGGGCATCGGCGACTCTGGACGCTTTGTCGCTGGGCGCATCGGATTACGCGACGAAACCCAGCAACACCGGCAGCCCGGCTGCGGCGATCGCGGCGATTCGCGCCGAGCTGCTCCCGAAGATCAAGGCATTGTGCGCTGGACCGGTCACCAGGCTTAAGTCATTGCCTCCGCCTCGTCCGCCGGTACCGGTGCGCAGACCGGCCCACCGGCGCATTGAGATTGTGGCTATCGGGACATCCACGGGCGGTCCTAATGCGCTGGCGGAAGTGCTGCCGCGAATTCCTCGGGACTTTCCGGTTCCCATCGTCGTGGTGCAGCATATGCCGCCGATATTTACGCGCTTGCTGGCGGAACGGCTGGCGGCGCACTCGGCGATTCCAGTGCAGGAGGGGAGCGCGGGGGTGGTGCTGCGCGCCGGACAAGCGTGGATCGCACCGGGAAACTCTCACATGACGGTAAAAGGCGCCGGCGTCGGCGCGCGTCTGGAACTGAATCAAGACCGACCCGAAAACTCCTGCCGTCCAGCGGTCGACGTGCTGTTTCGCTCGGTCGCTCAAGTTTATGGGGCGAGCGCTCTGGGCGTGGTAATGACCGGCATGGGCTCGGACGGAGTGATTGGAGCACAACTCATTCGTGAGAGGGGCGGAGAAGTCATCATTCAAGACGAAGCTTCCGCCGTGGTGTGGGGGATGCCCGGCCTGGTGTACGGCGCGGGGCAGGCCGATGCCGTCTATCCCCTGGATCAACTGGGACAGGAAATCACGCGTCGCGTGATGCAGAGCCATGCACCTCGCGTCGCCTCAACCGAGGCCCATTCGGTCACCCTGGAGTATCGAGCCAAATGAACATCGGCACCCAAAGCGCAATGACGACACCGTTTTCTTCAAAGGGTGCCGAACCCATAGACCCCATTTTCCGGCAAATTCGGGACCTGGTGTACAAGGTGTGCGGGATTTTCCAGCTTGAGGAGAAGCTCTATTTAATGACGGACGCCTGCGGGCGGCGGATGAAACAGTTGGCAGTCCGCACTCCGCGCGAGTATTGGGATCTTCTTACTGTGCATGCGAACCGGGAAGCAGAACTCCGGCAGTTGCTCAACGAAGTGACGATTGGAGAAACCTGCCTGTTCCGAAGCCCCCCTCAGCTCGACGCGCTGCGGAAAATAATTCTGCCCGAACTGGTCCAGGACAAAAGCAAGCAGGTAGTAAAGAGGCTGCGCATCTGGAGTGCGGGCTGTTCCACGGGAGAGGAGTCCTACACGCTGGCCATAAACATGATGGAAGAAAGCGATCGGCTGCTAAAAGGCTGGACGGTGGAAATCCTGGCGACGGATCTAAATGACCGTTCGGTGGAAACCGCGAAAGCCGGCATTTACGGCGACTACGCACTG